>Ga0209698_10007224_pt1 | contig 11686 bp, 10 predicted proteins | sample LitLauG_LLR_2012_FD_187203 | JGI IMG/M metagenome (GOLD analysis project Ga0209698, IMG submission 187203) | Freshwater sediment microbial communities from Pennsylvania, USA - Little Laurel Run_MetaG_LLR_2012 (SPAdes) (version 2) | ecosystem: Environmental > Aquatic > Freshwater > Creek >... | reverse complement strand
GCCTCGGCGATCGAAAACTGAGAGCTGACGGCTGAGAGCTGACAGCTATCCTACGTGCTTATCCAGGGCTTTCTGAATGTCGTCTTTGGAGCGGTAGCCTACGAGCTGTTCCACTACCTGTCCGTTCTTGAAAACCAGCAAGGTTGGAATGCCGGTGACCTTGTAGCGCATAGGCGTGGCGCCGTTGCGGTCGACATCCATTTTGCCGAACGTGACTTTACCCTGATACTCGCCCGCTAGTTCTTCGACGATGGGAGCGATCGCGCGGCAGGGACCGCACCAGGCAGCCCAGAAATCGACCAGTACGGGCTTATCGGACTTCAATACATCAGAATCAAAATTAGCGTCGGTGACTTCGACGGTGGCGTTGCTTGCCATTCATCCTCCAGAAATTATCAGTTCGCGCCGGCTGGATCGTCTGATCCCGCAAGGTGGAACCTACTATCGTAGCACTGTGACACTCGTTATTGGATGCTCTGCGAGCGCGGAAGTCGCAGGGGCTGGCTCGGTCAGGCCTGGAGCACCAAAGGCCGTAGAATGACTCTATTGGGGGAGTCTCGGTTCAATCTTCAATCTTCAGTCTTCAATCCATGCCTAGCGATCTCGACAATCTGCGGGTTGTGCTGGTGGCGGCGCGCAATCCGCTGAATATTGGAGCGGCGGCGCGGGCCATGAGTAATTTCGGGGTCCGGCGGTTGCGCGTGGTGAATCCTTACGAACTGGCATTCCGGGAGGCGCGCTCGGCGGTCGGCGCGGCGGAGTTGCTCGCCAAGGCGGAGCAATACGAAAACCTCGCGGAGGCGGTTGCGGACTGCCGGTTGGTGGTGGGAACGACGGCCGGTGGGCGACGAGAATTGCAGCATCGTTTGCAGCGACTGGATGTGGGCGCAAGGATGATCAAACGTCACCTGAAGACGGGACCGGTGGCGTTGCTGTTCGGCTCGGAAAGATACGGGCTCTCGAATGACGAACTGAGCCACTGCCACTGGCTGATGCGGATCCCGACGCGCGAGGAGCACGGTTCGATGAACCTGGGGCAGGCGGTCGCGGTTTGCCTTTACGAACTGGTGCGCGGACCGAAGCCGACTTCGGCGAAGACAGCGCCTGGAAAAAAGCAAGCAAATCCCGCCAAGTCGGGCGAACTGGAGCGGCTGACGCGGGTGCTGCTTGACGTTCTCCTGGTCAGTGGATTCGTGAATCCTCGCGCCGTGGCGGCGGAGGAAAAGTTGCGGCGGCTGGTCCGGCGCATGGAGTTGAACGGCAATGACGCCGAGGTGTTCTTGGGCATGCTGCGGCAGATCGCGTGGAAACTGGGCGCGAATGAGAAGGCCGCGGAATAGCCTCAACAAAGATCGATTGTTAAGTGTCATCTCCACGGTGCGAACACCCCATTACTCCGGGACGAACCCCATAACTCCTCATTCATTTCCCGCTAACGCTTGCCATTTCCGGGAGTCGAATTACAAGTGGCGGGGCTGGTTGGCATTCCCAGAAATTGGCATTCCCAGAATTTCACCTCGCTTGCCGACCTTGAGGTGGCGACATGCGCATGCTGCTGGACACCTTCGCGCAAACCTTACGAACTCTGTGGGCGCACAAGCTGCGGTCGTTCCTGACCATGTTTGGGATCGCGTGGGGCGTCGGTTCACTGCTGCTGCTGGCCGGGGTGGGCGAGGGCTTCCGCAACGGCAATCGCAAGCAACTGGAAACCTTCGGCAAGAACATCATTTTCTTTTTTGGCGGACGCGCGCCGGCGGTCGAAGGCAGCTTCAACTCGATGAAGTGGTTCAACCTTACCTACGACGATTACCTCGCCATCAAGAGCGAGTCGAAGCTCGCCATCCACATTTCGCCGCTGATCGCGCGCGACGATATTCGCGCGGTCAGCGACTACACCAGCACCAACGGCCAAGTTTCAGGCGTGCCTCCAATCTACAGCCAGGTGCGGACGATCCCGCTGGCGGTGGGACGCTGGATCAATGACGACGACAACGACCAGCGGCGGCGCGTGTGCATCCTGGGACGGGAAATGACGCGCAACATGTTTCCCGGGCGTCCGGCGGTGGGCAACACCATCCTGCTCAACGGCGTTCGCTTCCAGGTCATCGGCGTGCTTTCGATGATCGGCCACGAGGAGCAGAACGCGACCAACATTCGCATTTTTATTCCCTTCAACACCATGCGCGAGTTGTTTCCTCTGACGGGCGACAACTCGAAAGAAGGCAACGCGATTTCGTTCATCAATTATCAGCCGCGCAGCTTTGACGAGAATGAAACCGCGAAAGATGAATTGCACAAGATCGTGGCCCGCAACCACGGCGGATTCGATCCGAAGGGCACTGACATCTGGGAGGAATGGGACACGATCAAGAACCAGAAGACGATGGGCAAAATCTTTACCGCCATGGATTGGTTCCTGGGCGGTGTCGGGCTGGTGACGCTGGCGCTGGGCGCGATTGGCATCGTGAACATCATGCTGGTGGCGGTGACGGAACGCACCCGCGAGATCGGCTTGCGTAAAGCCTTGGGCGCAACCCACCGCAGCATTCTGTTTCAGTTCTTTCTTGAGGGCGCATTTCTGACGCTGCTGAGTGGCGCCGTTGGAGTCGGCGGCGCCATGCTCGTCATTCACTTGCTCTCGGGGGTGCAACTCCCCCAGGGCTTCGACACGCCGCGGATCGTGCCCGTATCGGCGATCGGCGCGACGCTGTCCCTGGCTCTCGCGGGCATAACGGCGGGGCTCTATCCCGCACGCAAAGCGGCCATGCTCGAACCGGTTGAGGCTTTGCGGCAGGAGTAAGGAAACGTCATGACCAACGATCTGCTGAAAGAAGCTTACGGCGCGATGCAGCACAACCGCCGCCGCACCACTCTGACCATGCTGGGGATGGCTTGGGGGATCGCAACCGTAGTCATCCTGCTGGCCTTCGGTTCGGGATTCGAGCGCGCCATCAACATGATTTTCAGCTCATGGGGAACCGACGTGATCGGAGCCTTCCCGGGACGAACGTCGCTGCAGGCGGGCGGCGCGAAGGCCGGGAGCCAAGTGCGGCTGAAACTGGAGGACGTCGAATACATCCGCAACGAAGTGCCGATGGTGAAAGGGGTCACTCCGATTTTCGACAAGCAGAACGCGACCATTCAGCACGACACTCGCACCTACACCAATCTTTTCCTCACTGGTGTCTACCCGGTTTATGAGCGCATTCGCGGCTTCAGCGTTGCCACGGGCCGCGGCCTGAGCGAGCAGGATCTGCTGGAGCACGGCCGTGTGGCCGTGATCGGCGACGAGGCGAAGCGGAGACTGTTCTCCGGCGAACAAGCGCTGGGGCAGAGCATCCGCATCAACGGCGTCAGTTTTCAGGTGATCGGCATTTACCAGCATAAGGTGCAGGGCGGCGACAATAACGACAACACGCTGATTGCGATCCCCTTCACCGCGATGGGCGATCTCTACGACACGCAATACATCACTGGAATTTTCATGGACTACGAAGGCCAGGATCATCAGCAACTGGCGCGCGTGGTGCGGAGCGTGCTCGCCGGACACCATAACTTCCGCCCCGACGACCGCCGAGCCGTGTTCATCGCCGATTTCAAGCAGGACTACGACGAGTTCACAACTGTAACTACGGCGCTCAAGGTACTGCTGGCCTTTATCGGCGCGTTGACCCTGGGAATCGGCGGCATCGGGCTGATGAACATCATGCTGGTTTCGGTGCAGCAGAGAACGCGGGAGATCGGGGTGGAGAAGGCGCTGGGCGCGCAGAAAAGGCACATCCTGTTTCAGTTTCTCGCGGAAGCGCTGGCCATCACCTTTGCCGGAGGAGCGGCGGGGATCGGGATCGCCTACCTGATTTCGTGGGGCGTGGGGGCGCTGCCGCTGATGAGCGCCTTTGGCGATAACCTGCAGGCTGGCGACATCCATCTGCATATCAACGTCAGCAGCCTGGCCGTGGCGACAATTATTCTCAGCGTAGTCGGCATCCTGAGTGGGATGGTGCCGGCAATCCGGGCGGCGCGACTGGATCCGATCGAGAGTCTGCGCTACGAATAGCGGGAATCCTCACTCTCAGTTCAAGATCGCGGGCCTCGGGGGAAGGCTCGACTGCAAAACGGTGGGTGTCGGGATTCTGAGTGTTAACTGTTTGAATTGCACTGTGACGCTGACGCGAGTGGGCTGTGCGGAATTGGCTGGTGACACGCCGATCATAGCTAGGGGTCGATGCTAGGAGCGTCCACCTGGCGCTTCGCCCAATCTGTGATGAGTTCGAAATAACTGGGCACGAAAGTTTTCAGAAGTGGTTGTTCCTTCTCACCACCCTTGGTCGCCTTGAACATCGAGTGCTCGGCCCCGGGGATCAGCATGTGCTCAAAGTGCCGGTTCCCAGCGACCTGCATCGCTTGTTGAAGCCGCATCAGGTTGTCCTGAGGCTTGGAATTCGTTTCAAATTCTCCCTGGATATAAAGGACTGGCGCCTGCACGTTTTCCCAATATTTGCCCGGTTCAACTCCGCACTTCCAGAAATCCCACGCGCTGCTGGTTTTGGAGTCAGGAGGGCCTATGTAGGGATCGGGCAACCACGGCTTCCCCTCCGCGCTCCGCAGGACGGTTTCGTACTCATCCCAGTTATCGCGCCGGCAGGCGTAACGAAATTTCACACGCTGCAAATGAACCGCGTCTTCGACGTCTTGAGGTGGAAAACCGTCGGCGCGAAGCTCCAATTCCGTACGCTGAATCTCTTGCTCATTGGTGTTGACGACGGCACCAGAAGTGTTAATGAAGAATGCTATGCGCCCTGCTTTTTCCGCCGCGATGGGTTCTATGATGCCGCCCTGGCTGATCCCCCAGAACCCGATTCGCCCGGCATCGACCTCCGGCCGTTCGCGCAACAGACGAACCGCAGCGGCCGCATCCCCGGACAACAATTCTGGAGCGTCGTCGCGCTCCCCGCCCGATTTGCCAGTTCCGCGCTTGTCATAGGTGAGCGCAATGAAGCCGTTCCTGGCAAACTGATCCGCGACAAAACCCAACTCGGCGTATTGTCCGCCGCGAGTCTGGTAGTTGGAACCATGCAGAAGGACGACCGCAGGCCGCCGCTCGCTTCCGGGAGGAATCCATACTGTGCCCGACAGTTTCGTCTCGCCGTTCCGAAACTCAACTTCTTCGGTGCGGTACAGCACTTTCCGGTCCGCCACAACCTTATGCCTGCCATGTTCGCTCACCTTCAACCGCGTTGCCTTACCGTCGGGGCCGCGAGCGAACTCGAATCGGAATTCGGGCGGATAGTAGATATCAAAAGTAGGGCCTGACCAGAATTCTGTTTCCGATGACGGAATCAACCGACCAGACCGGCCTGTGCGCCGATTCAGGAAGCACAGGTACGTGTTCTCGCGCTGTATGACGTACGAGTCTCCCGCAGCAACCTCGTAGTCTCCAGCCAGGGTGTCTAAATAGTCCTTCGCGAGGGTTGCCGACAACTGCAGAATGATTTTTCCCCGAAGTTTTGCTCCCGAGACCTTTCCCTGGAGGGAATTTCGAATCCACCGGGCATCGATGTGGATCTTCGAGGAAGGATCGCCCAGATCGAAGCTGACACTGTCGCCGCTAATCGTCAAAGCGCTAAGGTCCAGTTGATTCTCCCAGTCCAGCAACGGGCGGTTGTAGACGCCCGTCCACTTTCCGTTTTCCTTTTTGATTCGGATCACCAGGACCACTCGACTGCCTCGTGCCGAGTACTCCCCTACCCATCTACCCGAGGGATCTTGTGGGGTGGGCTTGTTGATTTGTGCCGCGGAATCAAGGCACATCACGGATAAGGACAGGAAAACCAGGGAAATTACCGCGTTTCGCATGCGATTGGGTGCCCCACATCTTTCCTTAGACTGGCCTTCGCCACTTTCGTGAGCGAAAAGAACAGGCATTGGTAACGTACGCGGGGTTTGGGCACGGTTACGTCTTCGAACTGTAACAGCACCGATTGGGCACCCATCAGGCGGTCTCTTGACGTCGGCCTAGCGAGCCGACTATCACTGTTCCCAAGACCAGCAGGCTGACGAGAGAAATCACTCCGAGCGAGATGACGCAGTAAATGCACCAGACGCCCAGCACCGCGGATTCGATGTGCGCGAGATAGAGCGCAAAGCCCAGGCCGCCGAGCGCAGCCACCAGCATCAAGCGATAGGATTTCATAAAGGCGAGCACGCCGAGCAGCAGGTATCCGGCGATGCCAATCACGGCCACGGGAATTCCGAAGAGCATGGCATACGGACTATGATTCACGATTCCGCAGTCCCAGCGCTCGTTGATGCTGCACGGCGAAACATCGGTGCGGTAGTGCTCGCGCAACGCGAGTGAAGAAGCGATGATACCGGCGACGGCTAGCGTAATTAACACCCATCTCATGCAGGACTCCTGTGCACTTCGAACTTTGTCATCCCGAGCGGAGCGAGGGATCTGCAGTTCGCCGCAGAATGCAGATCCCTCCCCTTCGACTTCGCTCAGGGTCGGGATGACAACTTCATTTAGATATTATCTACGATTTCGGCCAATCAATCTCTTCCCATCAATCGTGGTAACGCTGTTCACCGGCGGGTATGGGGACGCTGAGGCGATTCTGCGGCGGCGGCAACGGACACGTCGCATAGGCGGTGAATGCACAGGGCGGGTTGATCAGTCGATTGAAATCGAGCCAGAGTTCGCCGGGCTGAGCTACGCCATGGTCTGGTAGTTCGGTATACAGAAAGCGTCCGGCGCCGTACGTCGTGGTTTTGCTGGTCGCGTCCCGCAAAATAAAGAAAAGATCGGTGGATTGCGGATCTTCGAGCACAGGCTCCAGCCTGACAACCTGTCCATCGATGGTAAATTCGGCGGCGCCGGGCGCGGGAAGATGAGTTGTCGTCCCCAGGACAGTCGGAATGTCGAGCACTTTGGGCGGATTGTAGGGGATCCAGCGGGCGTGCACGCGGTAGGCGGCATTCGGAGCATACCAGCGCAATCCGTGGAAGGCGGTGCGGGTGGGGGCTTGCAGATCCTTGACGCGCAAACCGAATTGGTCGTCACGATGGATCGCGATGATGGTGAGTGTGCCGATCGTCAGCTTGGAAGGGTTCTCGGCATCGTCGGCCAGCAGGGTCTGCTCTTTTGCAGGCTGACCATCGACCATGAGGTCCTTCGGGAAGCCTTCGGGTGGAGGCAACAGACGCAGCGCGCCCTTCTCCAAACGCACAACTGCGATATGCGCTGGTCCCTTGCCCGCGATTTGAACGCGGCAGTCGTCAGCGGAGCCGAAAGTATTGTCCCCTTCCTTCAGCCATCCGAGGGCGATCAAGGAGAGCCAGCCTTCCGGAGCCTGCAGGTTGGTGGCCCGTTTGGCACGCCAGGCTAGGAGATCGCTTTGCCACGAAGTTTGATCGTCGGCAGGTTTATCGTTCGCTCCCGCAAGCAGCGACGGCGACAGCATTGCCAGCGCAACGACCACTGCGGCCAGCAGGAATCTTCTCTTCATTTGCAGGTCTCCTCTTTTCCACGCGGGCGTCCCAGGTGCCCGTGCCAAGCACCTATCCCAGGCGCCAATCATTAGATTCTAGCTCTTCGTCTTCCGGCATTCACACGTAATCGAACAGGATCATGAAAACAAATGTAGCCCTCCTTGCCCTAACGCGGCCAACCTGCGTATTGTTACGGAGTGAAATTTCCGCGCTGTAGTGGAATTCTGTTGCACTTCACTTCCCTGCCCGGACGCTTCGGCATCGGCGATCTCGGCCCCTCCGCCTACGAATTCGCCGACTTCCTCTTCGCCGCCGGACACAAATTGTGGCAAGTGTTGCCGTTGAATCCCACCGGATACGGCGATTCCCCGTACCAGTGCTTCTCCGCTTTTGCCGGCAACCCGATGCTGCTCAGTCTTGAGCGTCTGCGCGATCAGGGCTTGCTTCAGGAAGCAGAATTGACTCAGACGCCGCCGTTCCCTGAAGACTTTGTCGACTATGGGCCGGTGATCGAATTCAAGATGGCGGCTTTGCGCCGGGCAGCGCAGGTTTTCTTTGCCGACGGTTCCCGCGCCGACCGTACCGCCTTCGACCATTTTTGTGAGACCTCCAGTCCCTGGCTTGACGACTATGCGCTCTTCATGGCCTGCAAAGATGCGCACCACGGAGCCATGTGGACCACCTGGGAGACACCTATACGCAGGCGCGACGCTCATGCGGTGAGCGAGTGGTCGAAAAAATTAGCGCCCGAACTGAAGGCCTTCAAATACTGGCAGTTCGAATTCTTCCAGCAGTGGGAGCGGCTCAAATCCTATTGCCAGCAACGCGGCATCCGGTTCATGGGCGACGTCCCCATCTATGTCGCGCACGACAGCGCGGATGTCTGGGCTCATCCCGATCTCTTCTATCTGGACGATGAGGGGCGCCCCACCGTGGTGTCCGGCGTGCCGCCGGATTATTTCAGCGCTACCGGACAGCTCTGGGGGAATCCGATTTATCGCTGGGACGTGCTCGCCGCCAGCGGCTACAAATGGTGGATCGAGCGCTTCCGCGCCTCGCTTGCGCTCTTCGATATGATGCGCCTCGATCATTTTCGCGGCTTTGAAGCTTACTGGGAGGTTCCCGGCAATGAGACGACTGCCATCAACGGCCGCTGGGTCAAAGGGCCGGGAGAAGCTTTTCTGTCGGCGCTGCAGAACGCTTTTGGCGGCCTGCCGATCGTGGCCGAAAATCTGGGCGTGATCACTCCGCCGGTGGAGAAACTGCGGCAACAGTTCGGCCTGCCGGGCATGAGTCTTTTGCAATTCGCGTTCGGCACCGATCCGCAGGGTCCATCGTTTCGTCCGCATAATTACAGCCGCGATCTCGCAGCCTACACCGGCGGGCACGACAACGATACGACGGTGGGCTGGTGGACGAGTTCGGGCAAAGGCGACAGCACGCGCACTCCCGAAGATATCCGCAAAGAGCACGACTTCGCGCGCGCCTATCTCAACTTCACATCCAATGACGATTCCGAGATCAACTGGATTATGATCCGCGCAGTGCTGGCATCGGTTGCCGACGTTGCCATTGTCCCGCTGCAGGATGTGCTGGGTCTGGGCGGCGAGGCACGCATGAATCTGCCTGGCCGGGTCAGCGGAAACTGGAAATGGCGTTGTCGTGCAGGCGCATTGAGCAGCGACTTGAGCGCAAGGCTTCGAGGCTTTGTCACGCTGTACGATCGGTAAGAGATACGATCGGCAGGAGAAGCTCGGCAGAATGAATTTATGGACAAGCCACCACGTACCTTCTGGCAGATTTGGAACATGAGCTTCGGTTTCCTTGGCATCCAGTTTGGCTGGGGACTGCAGATGGCGAACATGAGTGCCATCTACGAATACCTGGGCGCAAGGGCCGATCAGATCCCGATTCTCTGGCTGGCCGCGCCGCTGACGGGATTGATCGTGCAGCCCATCATCGGCCATGCCAGCGACCGTACCTGGGGCCCGATGGGACGGCGTCGTCCGTATTTTTTGGCCGGCGCAATTCTGAGTTCGATGGCGCTCATTCTGATGCCGCGCAGTTCCGCCCTGTGGATGGCTGCAGGTCTGCTATGGATTCTCGACGCCAGCATCAACATCAGCATGGAGCCCTTCCGAGCGTTTGTCGCGGACTTGCTTCCGGAATTTCAACGCACCCGCGGTTTTGCCATGCAGAGCCTTTTCATCGGACTGGGCGCGGTGATTGCCTCGGCACTGCCCTACCTGCTGACCAATGTTTTTCACGTCGGCGGAACCAGGGCCGCAGGAACGATTCCCTTCACCGTGCGCCTTTCGTTTTACATCGGCGCGGCGGCGTTTTTGGGGGCTGTGCTGTGGACGATTTTCACCACGAAGGAATATCCGCCCGACAATCTCGCGCAATTTCAAAAAGAAAAAAGTGAGCGCGCGGGCTTCGTTTCTGGTGCGCGCGAAATCCTGGCATCGATCCGCGAAATGCCTCGCACCATGCGCCAACTCGCCTGGGTCCAAGTCTGCACCTGGATGGGATTGTTCTGCATGTGGCTCTACTTTCCGGTAGCCGTGGCGCGCAATGTCTTCGGCGCCGCCGACACAAATTCTCCGCTGTATTCCGCGGGAGTGGAGTGGGCGGGCATTTGTTTCGGAATGTACTCGCTGGTGTGTTTCGGATTCTCCTTCGTGCTGCCCGCCCTCGCCCGCCAGTACGGGCGCAAGGCAACCCACAGCTTCTGCCTGATATGCGGCGGCCTCGGGCTGCTTTCCGTGGCCATGATCCACAACAAGTATCTGCTGTTGTTTTCGATGGTCGGCGTCGGGATCGCCTGGGCCAGCACGCTCTCCATGCCTTACTCGATTCTTGCGGGATCGCTCCCCCACGGAAAGACCGGCGTCTACATGGGAATCTTCAACTTCTTCATTGTGATTCCCGAGATCACCGCCTCGCTCGGATTCGGCTGGGTCATGGGCCATTTGTTGAACAACAACCGGATTGCCGCCGTGGTGGCGGGCGGAATCTTCTTCATCCTGGCGGCCATGCTGACGCAGCGCGTCGAAGACCTGTACGACCTGCGGCAACCGAGCAGTTCGTTTCCAGGCAATACCGTCGCGGCAAAGTCTTGAACAGGTGAGTAGGTATTTCGGAGTCTTTTAACCGCCATGAAAATCCAACGCACCGTTACGCTCTCGCTTTTCCTGCTGTGCCTGCTAACTGTCTGCCTGCCAACGGCGTCGGCCGCGCCGCAGACAACGGAGACAGGCAGCCCCGTGGTGCGCAAGATCGATCCGCCCAACTGGTGGGTGAACTACGTCCCTGAGTTGACGCTGCTGCTGTCGGGTGAGAATCTTTCCGGCGCGCACGTGGTGAGCGCGTCGAAAGGCACGGCAGTCGTTGGAGCGGACGCTTCCGTGAACGGGCACTATCTCTTCGTGCGGCTGAAGATCTCGTCCTCGCGACCTGAAACGGCGCACCTCAAATTGAACACCGCGTCTGGTTCGACCTCCGTGCAATTACCGCTATTGGCTCGGGCCGACGCCCGCGGCCGCTTCGAAGGTTTTTCCCGCGACGACGTCATCTACCTCATCATGCCCGACCGCTTCGCCGATGGCGATCCCTCCAACAACCAACCTGCAGGCTCGACTGGCGTCTATGACCGCAGCCAGGCCAAGGCGTACCACGGCGGCGATTTGCGAGGAATTCGGCAGCACCTGGATTATCTGCACGACCTCGGCGTGACCACGCTGTGGCTTACTCCTGTCTGGAAGAACACCGACTCCGACTACCACGGCTATCACGTCGTCGACTTCTACGCCCTCGACGACCACATGGGATCCATGCAGGAATATCAGGCGCTCGTCGCCGACGCTCACCGCTTAGGCATGAAAGTGCTCATCGACTACGTCGTCAATCACACTGGCCCCAACCATCCCTGGGCCAGCGACCCGCCGACGCCGACCTGGCTGCACGGCACTCCCGCGCACCATCTGGAGCCCGCCTATACGTTCTCAGGGCTGGTCGATCCGCACGCGTCGCCGCGTGAATATATCAAAACGCTCGACGGATGGTTCGCGAACAAGCTGCCCGATCTGAATCCGGACGATCCCAATCTCGCCGTCTATCTGGCGCAGAATGCAATGTGGTGGACCGAGATCGCACAGCTGGATGGATTCCGCCTGGATACGTTTCCCTACTCCAC
>Ga0209698_10007223_pt1 | contig 11686 bp, 10 predicted proteins | sample LitLauG_LLR_2012_FD_187203 | JGI IMG/M metagenome (GOLD analysis project Ga0209698, IMG submission 187203) | Freshwater sediment microbial communities from Pennsylvania, USA - Little Laurel Run_MetaG_LLR_2012 (SPAdes) (version 2) | ecosystem: Environmental > Aquatic > Freshwater > Creek >... | reverse complement strand
GGGATCAATCCCGCGCGCACGCAGCCAAAAAACGCGCAGATCATTTCGAGGCCTGGCGGGTAGGCGAGCAAAAGCCGGTCATGGGCCGCGAAACGATGATCTTTCCGCAGATGCCCGGCGATCACCCTGGTCCGATGGAGAAATGATTCGTAGGTGTAGCCTTCCGTCTGATTGCCGTTCAGGTCGAGGTACGAAAAGAGAAGCTTGCCCGGGTGCTGGTCCCGGAGACCGTCCAACCTGTCCAAAATCGACACTGTCATAGAATCCGTCGTATAGTCATCGCGGCGCACCGCCCCATTTCCGGGACACGAAAAATGCCGCAAAGCGTTTCCCGACCTAAGGTCAGGACGAAGCAGTGAGCTCGTTCGCTGGTGCGCGCCAGAGTGAACTTCCTGCCGCGAACTCAGCATACCAGCCTCGTCTTTTCCGTCCGGCGCAAGAGGATGTTCAGTGCTGTTTTTTACCGCCTTGGCACATCTGCGCTCTTGCTACAGGCGCCGTTTCGGAAGATCCACTATTATCCGGAGCGTGCCTTCCGGGCCGCATCTGTATTTCGTTGGTTTGACCTCGGAAGTTGAGTTAAAATTGGCTACTTAAAGCTCCCGCGGCCCTTGTCTTGCGCCGCTACTCGCTGGTCGCGCTGGCGGCTTCTACAGTGCCGGGACGAGGCGAGTTAACATTAATGTGAGAATCCATGCGAGGGCACCCCTTGAGTTCCGAGACAGAGCCGGATCCCGCGGCGCGGCAGTCCGGAACGTGCGCCGCCGATCCGGCTCTGTTCCTGAAAGTTTTACGCTATCGCCTCGATAGTTTCTTTTCCGACCGAAACATCTCCCCTAAAGCCAACCGGCCGATGTGGATCAAAATCACCCTCGGTCTTGCGGTGCTGGGAGGTAGCTGGATGGCCCTTTTCGCTTTCCATCCGGGATCGTGGAGATTTGTCGCCGTTTACCTTTTGAGCGGCCTCGCCCAGACATTCCTTCTGTTGAATATTGCGCACGACAGTAACCACAATGCCATCTCCTCGTTGCGGGTTGTAAACAAGGCTCTAAACTATGTTTTCGATCTCTGTGGAATCAACTCATACATGTGGCGCATCCTCCATCATCGGGGTCACCACTCCTGCGTCAATCTCCACGGCGAAGACGACGCGCTGACCGGACGCGGAATTTTTCGGTTTACACCCCACGAACCGCGCGCGCGGCTGCAGCGGTTCCAGCACATCTATGCCCTGTTCTTTTACGCGCTGTTTTCTCTCGACTATGTGTTTGTGAGAGATTTCGCGTGTTTTTTTCTGCCGTCGCACGGATACCTGAAAAGCGCAAAACATCCGCTGCGCGAGTACTGCATCCTTTTTGCGGGTAAGGGACTTTACCTCTTTTACATGATCATTGTGCCGATTGTATTCCTGAACATGCCGCTTCAGCTGGTCGCCGCGGCTTTCCTGATCACCCATCTGGTCATCGGCCTGACTGTCTCACTGGTGTTTCAGACCGCGCATACGGTGGAGCACACTTATTTTCCCGCAAACCGCGGCGATTTTGACAACGGCGTGCATCACATTTTTGCAACAACGGCGGATTATGCCACGGGTAACCCGCTCGTTGGCTGGCTGGTGGGCGGGCTCAACCATCATGTCGTTCATCATCTGTGCCCGTTTGTGTGCCACACTCACTATGCTCCACTCACCCGGATTGTCAAGGAGACGGCCGAGGAATACGGCATTCCCTATCGCCAGCATTCCACGATCCGGGAGGCGCTGGCGGGCCATTTTTCGCTCCTGAAGCGGCTTGGCAGCGAGGCCTGATCTTGGCCAGGATCGCACCCCTCGTTTCCCGGTCCCGATCGTTCCTGGACTCGCGCGGCATGGCCCGCAATCCGGTTCAGATCCTGTCGAAATACGCCGAACAGCTCGGCGACACATTCCGGTTCTATTTTGGCGGCGTGAAGGAGGCCATTGTAACCACCAATCCCGCCGTCATTCAGCACGTACTTAAGACCAACTGGGAGAATTACCATAAGTCCGAAATTCAGGTGAAGCGGATGGGGCACTTCCTGGGTAAGGGTCTTCTCACCACCCACGGCGATGCCTGGCGCACCCAGCGGCGCCTCATCCAGCGCGGCTTCGAGCGTAAACAACTCGAAGTTCTCTCCTCGATCATGCAGGACTCCCTCACGGATTCCCTGCGGGAGTTCGACTGTGCGGCCCGCAGCGGCCCCGTCGACATCTATCCTCATCTGATGAAAATTACCTTCGAGATGGTGGGCAAGTCTCTGTTTGGCGCCCGGCTCAAAGATGACGATATCGAGCGCATCAGCCGGACCATCTCCACCGTCCAGGAATTCATGGTCCGTCAAACCATTCAGCCCTACCTGAATCCCTGGTTTGCCGTCTCCGGCGAATTGCGCCGGCACGAAGAGATGCGGGCCGGCGCCGACGGCATTCTGCTCGACTACATCAGGACGCGGCGCCAGGAGCAGCCCGGCCACGATCTGCTGCAGATCTTAATGGACGCCCGTTACCACGACGGCGAAGGCATGAGCGATGAACTGGTGCTAAGCGAGAGCATGCAGCTTCTGGTAGCCGGCCATGAGACATCCTCGAATGCGTTATCGTGGCTTCTCTACCTGCTGAGCTCGCGTCCGGATTGTCTCGAAAGGTTAAGGCAGGAGTTTGATTCCGTCCTCGGCAGTTCGCCGCTCAGTTACTCGGACGTTCCGAAGCTCGAGTTCGCTGCTCAGGTTATCCAGGAAGGGCTGCGCCTTTACCCGCCGTTCTGGATGGTGGACCGTATGGCCCTCGCAGACGATCAGGTTGGCGATCTCGCGATTCCAGCCGGGTCGACCGTGGTCGTGTTCGTTTACGGCACACACCATTCATCGAATTACTGGGAGAAACCGGAGACTTTCGACCCGGAACGCTTCTCCAAAACGAACGAGAAGCTCCATACTCCATTCTCCTGGCTGCCTTTCGGAGCCGGTCCTCGCGGTTGCATCGGCGGCAACTACGCCACGCTCCAGATCCTGATGATCCTGAGCGTGTTACTCAGAAAGTATGATTTCCGCCTTGAGCCGGGCCAGGCGATCGAAGCACGCCCCATGGTTATCCTGCGGCCGAAGGATGGCATCCGCATGAGCTTCACTGAGGCGTCACGCCCGGTCCAGCCCGTCGCCTGATGCCGTTTCACCGCTATTCGATAGCGGGTATGCTCCCGGCAATCAACATGAAACCAGTCAGTTCGAGTGGCCGGACGGTGTCGGATTTTTGTAACATCACGGACTGAAACCGGTAGCATAAATCAGACCGCAAAGGGGGAGATCTCTCCGGCCCGTCAGAAACGGCAGGACTCGCAGGGATCGCTTTCGCCCGGAAACCCCTTGCCACCGATGTCGTCATCGACGAAGTTCGTCAGGCGCCGGATGCCTCAAGCTTCTAACCAAACAGAAGCTAACGGCGTGACGGCAGGGGCTCCGGCCGCCCAGCCGCTGAGTGTCTTTTCTCCCACCATTGGCTCAGCCTGTCGAAGTAGAGGTAAATCACAGGGGTTGTATACAACGTCAGCATCTGGCTTACAATCAGGCCGCCGATGATCGAAATCCCCAGCGGTCTGCGCAGTTCGGCACCGGTACCAGAGCCGAGTGCCAGAGGCATCGCCCCCAGCATCGTGGCGACGCGGTGGTCGTCAGGATCGGGCGCAGCCGCAGCCGTCATGCTGAGTGCGAAGGATGGTCATCAATTCCCGGACCTCTATCGGTTCCCGTCTTCTATTAGAGTTTCCAATGCGTTGCGGAACCTGCTCCAGAGGGCGAAAGGTCCGCCGGGAGGCGGAACGTGCCACGCTCACAAGCATCCGGACCCGTGAAAACTCTTACCTCCTGCGCACATTGCTTCTGAGCGGCATGGCGCTCAGCGTGGAGAAGCTTGCCGAGGTTGCACAGGGCGAGCACGATCCGCTTCGGCTCGCGATCACCGGTGGGTGCGGTCGCTTTCACCACCGCCGCGCATTATTTGGTCCATCGGGCGAGCGAATAGCATAGCGAGGCCGAGCGAGAACTGCAAACGCGTCGAAACCATCTGGTTCGCAGAGGAATGTTGGCGGCGCTGGCTTTTCAATCGCTGGAGTCAGAGCCAGCTATCGACTTCGCCAAGCGGGCGCTACCGCTCTACCGCAAGCCGTCGCGCCGCACCTCGGAATTTCGTCCGACGGCAACTTCAGGTAAAAGGGCTGCACTACCGGGTGTTCCTCAATTCCAACGCGTCCACCGGTGCCTGATGAGTCATTCATGTTGCGTCACTAACCGAACAGGCCGTGAATCGCGTTTTCCACGACTTCGGCGAGAGGCTTACCAGCGTCGATGCGCAGCGCGTCTTCCGGCTCTTCCAGAGTGCCGAACTGACTGGCCACCAGTGTAGCGGGCATGAAGTGTCCGGCTCGTGCCAGCAGACGCTCGCGGGCCACCTCCGGCGAAATGTGCAGATACACAAATCGCACGTGGTTCGCGAGTTTCACATCCGGTGGCAACAGCCGGGCCCGATAAGTCCGCCTCAGCGCTGAGCACGCGATCACCGCTGATTCGCCCGCCGCCAGTTTTTCGCCGATCAACTCGCGTAAACGGTCCAGCCACGGCCCGCGATCTTCATCCGTCAGCGGTTGTCCGCGCCCCATCTTTTCCAGGTTCGCCGGTGGATGGTAGTCGTCGCCATCGTAAAAGCCGCAACCCAGTTTCTCCGCCAGCCGCGCGCCGATCGTGCTCTTCCCGGAGCCCGCCACACCCATCACTACTGCCGCAACTGCCGGACCGTTCCAGTCTTTGCTCAAGTCTTTGTCCAAGTCACTCAAGTCATCAGCGGACCACGTGGCTCCCCGGCTGTCAACTGCTTGAGCCGCCCTAAACCTTCTGTTCATCTCTTTTGAAGTGTCTTTGACGTCGCGCTGAGATACGCTTTGGAAGGAAATATCTCATTGAATACGGTTGCCTCACCACCGGAGGTTATTGGTAAGGGCCTGGCAGAAGGCTTTCTGACTCCCAGCGAGATCCGCTCGCTGGTCGCCGGTGGCCTCGGTCAGCTGGATCTTCGCGGCCGGCGCGTCCTCGCCATCATTCCCGACGGCACACGGACCATGCCGATGCCGCTGTTATTCAATATCCTCGAACAGGAACTTCTCCCTCGCGTCAGCCAACTCGATTTCCTCATTGCTACCGGCACTCATCCGGGGATGGACGATGCGGAACTCAGCCGCCACACGGGCCGTGAAGTGGTCGGGGGGCGAGCCGGTGCGATCCGAATCTTCAACCACGATGGCTCCGATCCCGCCGCAATCGCCACGCTCGGCACCATCCCCGCCGGCGAAATCTCCGCGATCAGCGGCGGCCTGCTCAGCGCCGATGTGCCGGTCCGTCTCAACCGCGCCGTCCTCGATTGCGACCACATCCTCATCTGCGGCCCGGTATTTCCACACGAGGTGGCGGGCTTTTCCGGCGGCACCAAATATTTCTTTCCAGGCATCGCCGGGCGCGAGATCATCGACTTCACCCACTGGCTGGGCGCCCTCATAACCAGCAGTGACACCATCGGTGTCATGGATACCCCGGTCCGCCGCGTCATCGACCGCGCTGTCGCGATGATCCCCGTACCGCATTCTTTGATTGGTTTAGTCACGCAGCACGAGGGCGTTGCCGGGCTCTACTGCGGCCCGACGCTCGATGCCTGGCGTCGCGCGGCGGAGCTGTCATCCACGCGCCACATTGTCCGCATTCCGGCTCCCGCGAAGCGCATGCTGGCTGTCATGCCGGAAATGTATACCGACCTCTGGACAGGGGCGAAAGGCATGTACAAGAGCGAACCCGCCGTTGCCGATGGCGGAGAGGTAGTCATCTACGCGCCTCACATACGCGAAGTCAGCCACGTGCACGGAGCGCTCATTCGCGAGATCGGCTACCACTGCCGCGACTACTTCCTCAGGCAGTGGGATCTGTTCGACATGTATCCGGGCGGCATCCTTGCGCACTCCACCCACGTGAAGGGCAAAGGCACGTACGATCCCGCCACCGACAAGGAGACTCCGCGGATTCGGGTCACGCTCGCTACGGGCATTCCCGAAGAAGTTTGCCATGAGATCAACCTCGGCTATCTGGACCCTGCCAGCGTCGACGTGAACGACTGGCACGCTCACGAGAAAGACGGCTGGCTTGTTGTTCCACGTGCGGGCGAAATGCTCTATCGGGTCGCCAGTTAAATGATCATGTACAAACCCCTCAGCCTCGAAGGAAAAGTCGCCGTGGTGATCGGAGGCACTTCCGGCATCGGACGTGCGATGTCTCTGGGCCTCGCAGCCGCCGGCGCGGACGTGGTCCCCTGCTCACGCCGTCCCGAAGCCGCCGACCCCGTTGCCACCGAAATTGAATCCGAAGGACGCCGGTCGCTGCGCCTCACGGCCGACGTCGCCAGCCGTGAATCGCTGGTTGAAGCCCGCGATAAGATCCTCGCTGCCTTCGGTCACATCGACATCCTGATCAACTCGGCGGGCCGCATCAAACGCACCCCCGCGCTCGATCTCTCCGAAGAAGAGTGGGCCGCCACCATTGAGACCAACCTGACCGGTACGCTTCGCGCGTGCCAGGTCTTCGCGCCGCCCATGATTGCGCAGTCCTGGGGCCGGATCGTCAATATCGCGTCGCTGAACTCGTTCGCTTCGTTCTTCGAAGTTGCCGCTTACGCCGCTTCCAAAGCCGGCGTCGCCGGACTCACCCGTTCGCTCGCTGTTGAATGGGGCCGGCGGGGCGTCAACGTCAATGCCATCGCTCCCGGCGTCTTTCGAACGCCGCTCAACTCGGCGCTCCTCGACGGCACGGACCGGGGCAGGGAACTGCTCCTCCGCACGCCTCTCGGCCGCTTCGGCTGCACCGAAGAACTTGTCGGCGCGGCCATCTTTCTTGCCTCTGAATCCGCCAGCTTCGTGAATGGCGAAGTGCTCGTCATCGATGGCGGCTTCCTCGCTTCCGGCGTCAATCAATAGGTACCCACTCATGTCTGTTTTCCCCGCCGCCGACTTCCTTCTCGAGACCTCCACCGCGCGCGATCTCTATCACAATGTCGCCCGCGATCTGCCCATCATCGACTACCACTGCCATCTTTCGCCCGAGCTGATGGCTGCGGACCACCGCTTCCGTTCCCTCACGGAGATCTGGCTCGAGGGCGACCACTATAAGTGGCGCGCCATGCGTGCCATGGGCGTGCCGGAGCGCCTCATCACCGGCGACGCTTCCGATTTTGAAAAGTTCGAAGCCTGGGCCCGCACGGTTCCGCAGACGCTGGGCAACCCGCTCTACCACTGGACTGCCATGGAACTCCGTCGGCCGTTCGGCATCGAAGAACCTCTTAGTCCGCACACCGCCCGTTCCATCTTCGATCGCTGCAACGAGCAACTTCAGACGGGCGATCTCACCGCGATGGGTATTCTCCGCCGCTTCCGCGTGGCGGTTGTCTGCAGCACGGACGACCCGGCCGATACGCTCGATGCTCACCAGCAAATGGCCGCCCGCGCGCGGCTGAATACACCGGCGCCGTTCACGAAGGTCTTCCCCACGTGGCGTCCCGATCGCGCGCTCGCCGTCGCCGATCCCGCCCAATGGAACCAGTGGGTCGCGCGCCTCGAAGCCGCCGCCGGCACCTCCATCGCCACGTGGGACAGCTTTCTCGAAGCGCTGGAAAGCCGCCACGGCGCCTTCCACGCGCTCGGCTGCCGCGCTTCCGACCATGGTCTGAACCGCATGTTCGCGGCACCATTTACCGATGCGGAAGCCTCGCTCATCTTTAGTCGTCTGCGCGCCGGCCACTCCATTACTGAAGCCGATTCGGAACTTTTCTGCTCGGCGTTGCTCCACAGGATGGCGCTGCTCGATCACGCCCGCGGCTGGGTCCAGCAGTTCCATCTCGGCGCGTTGCGCAATCTCAGTACGCGTATGCGCCGTGCGCTGGGGGCCGATACCGGCTACGACGCCATCGGCGATTTCGATCAGGCCCAGCCGCTCGCGCGTTTTCTCGACCGCCTAGATGACACCGATCAGCTGGCGAAAACCATCATCTACAACAGCAACCCGGCCTTCAATTCCGTTTTCTCTACCATCGCCGGGTGCTTCTATGACGGCAGGACGCCCGGCAAGATGCAGTGGGGCTCTGCCTGGTGGTTCCTCGATCAGCTAGACGGCATGGAAGCGCAGATCCGTGTGCTGGCTAACATGGGCCTGCTCTCGCAGTTCGTCGGCATGATCACCGATTCACGCAGTTTCCTGTCGTTTCCGCGCCATGACTACTTCCGGCGCCTGCTCTGTCAGATTCTCGGCGAAGAAATTCGACGCGGCCGTCTGCCGGACGACATGGAGGCGCTGGGCGCACTGGTGGCGGGAGTCAGCTACCACAACGCGCGAAACTACTTTGGTTTTCCGATCGGCGACGTGGCGGCTACGCCGGAAGAGGCCGCGGCCTGATGGCGGATGTTGTCATTGCATCGGCGCGCGATATCACCCCGACTGCTACCGAGCCCGGTCTTCAGCGGCTTGTCGGCGCCTACAACGAAAAACTGCTCCTCGCGGAACATCGCATGGTGAAGGGTTGGGTCGGCGCTGCGCACAGCCATCCGCACGATCAGGTTGCCTACGTTGTGTCGGGCCGTCTGCGCGTCACGGCCAGTGTATCCACGTTCGACCTCGGCGCGGGTGACAGCTTTCTGGTTCGCGGCGGTATGGAACATCAGGCCTCGGCCCTCGAAGACTCGGTGGTGCTCGATGTCTTCACGCCCTGCCGCGAAGATTACATCATTTGAAATAAGCCCGCAGTGCCGGTACTGCCGCCGTCAGTTCGTTCGCCACCATGCGACCGAAGAACTTTGAACCCTTCGGGCCGAGGTGCGTGTAGTCGAAGACTGCTGCGCCTGCTGTGGTCTCGGTTTTCGGTGCGGGCACCGAGTTACCGGATGCCGCGCTTTCCGCCACCATTGCGGGCGGCGGAACCATGGCCAGCGTGTTGGCTTCCACCGGCCCCATCTGCTGTACAGCTGCCAGACTCTCGGCATTCAATTCCAGCACCGGGATACCCAGATCGGCCGCAACCTTGCGCGTCGCGGCCGCCCATGCATCCAGGTCATTCGTCACCCGGCCCTGCTTAAAGGAACGCCGGGTCAAGGGTGTGATCAGTACCGGGTTTGCCCCGGCCGCCCGAACTTCATCCGCGTAGCGCTGCATATTGACGGGAAATTCCGTAGCCAGATCGGTGGAGCGGCCCGGTTTCCCGGGCTGATCGTTGTGTCCGAACTGGATCAGAACCCATGTCCCTGCCGCAGGCGCACTGCTCCGGATGGCCTCCGTGGCCTTATCCCAGAGACCCTCGGCCCGGTAACTGCCGGAACTGCGCCCGTTCTTCGCCAGGTTCAGACAAGACGCTTTCGGCGTCAGCAGAGCACAGAAGCCCGGTCCCCAGCCATTTCCGGGAGCCACCGTGGAATCGCCCACCAGAATGATGCGGACCGGCGGGTTCTGCGCTTGCGCAAACGCTGGAATCAGGAATCCCAGAGCGAGTAGAAGCGTATTCCGGATCATTGCTCCTCAGAACACAAAGCGCGCGCCGAACTGAATCTGCCGCGAACGGTTCGCCTGCGCCGTGATCAGCCCGAAGCCCGAACTCGTGGCCGTCGTGCTGGGCGCCGAGAACGAGGCATGGTTCATCACGTTGAAGGCTTCGAACCGCAACTGCAGGTACGACTTTTCCGTCACGGTGAAGCGCTTCATGAGTGACGAATCCAGCTGATTGATGCCGTCCATCCGCAGATTAGGGAACGTCGTCGAAAATGTCCGGATGTGGTACGCGAAGGTCTGCGCCGAGTTGGTGGCAAACAGTGAGTTGTTGAACGCCGCTGAATTGGTATTTCTCGGATCTACAGTCAGCGCGCCCGCCCCGCCGTAGTACACGTAGTCGCCCGGAGTATTCGTACTGCCGTTCGTCCACAGGATCGGTCCGCCGGTCTGATACGTGTAGATGCCGTTGACGAGCCAGTTCCCCAGTACGGCTTCCGCAATCTTGTTCTGAAAGCTCACCGCTTTGCCCTTGCCAACCGGCAACTCATAGCTGGAAGCGACGACAAACCGGTTCGTGTGGTCGAAGGGCGAAATGCGTTTCTCCAGGCCCGGATCCGAATCGTTAAGCCACGTGTCCCTTTCGATCAGGCGCGAGAAAATGTAATTCCCGGTCAGCGAAAGGCCGTTCGAGAGCCGCTTTTCCGCCCGGAACGCCACCGCGTCGAAATAGCTGCTGCCGATTGAAAGGTTCTGCTCGATGATGCCCGAGGAACCGCTATAGCCGCCCGCGCTGGTCCCGACCGGGAACTGCGGATAGGGTGCGAGCAACTGTCCAACCGTCGTGGTCGGGGTGTTCAGACTGGTATTCAGTCCGGAAAACGGATTCGGCGTCGACGCGCTCAGTGCCGTATTCACCGAGGCATCCCGAGTGGCGAGCGTGCTCAGATACTGCCGGGGAATCCCGTTCAGCTGCGTCACGGCCACCGGCAGATGCACCGCGTGGTTGCCGATGTAGCCGGCTTCGAGCAGCAGGCTCTTGCCAATGGTGTGCTGCAGATCCAGATTCCACCGCAGTGAGTACGGATTTTTCGCATTCGGATTCAGGAACGAAAGCGTCTGCCCTTCGAACGTCGCGAGGCCAGCCGCGGAGCCAACAGGCTGCAGCAATCCCGTGGGAAACGGATTGCTCAGCGTGTTCGCCGGCGTCACTACGGCGCCCGGCGCCGAAAATGCCGTCGAGGCACTGAAGCCTTCCTGGTTGATCAGCGGGTTGCTCGAATACGTTCCGTTCCCGTTCAGATTAGCCACGGTATTCGGTGAGACAAACATTCCGAATCCACCGCGAATCACGGTCCTGCCGCGGAGCTTATCGGGGCTCCACGCAATTCCGACGCGGGGGCTGAACGGATGCGAGGTCGTCTGATACGCTCCGCCGTTGCCCGGCGAAGCAAACGTGAGACCGCCGTTGACATTGAAGTTTGCCGCCGCGATCTGCGCAATCGGGTTCTTTGCGTAGGCTGCGCGGGCGGCGGCGGAAAGCGGGTTCGCATCCGTGGTGTCGAAGCCGTTTACCGTTCGGCCGTACTTTTCGGTGTAGGGCGTCTCGGTGTCAAACCGTAGTCCCAGATTCACGGTCAGTGTTTTGCTCACGCGCCAGTCGTCCTGCACGAAGCCGGCAAAGTAGTACGAATACAGCGAACTGTAGGTGTTGATGTCGTAGGTGCCCGCAGTGGGCAGTCCGAGCAGCAGAGACGCCAGATCCTGTCCCTGGACCACAGTCGACGAGGCACTGCTCGACGCCCGGACATAAGTGTTTCCGAACGAGAAGTTCCCGGTCGAATTGCCGAACTGGATCACATTCAACCGGTACTGCCGGATGTCCGCACCGATCTTCAGCGTATGATTCCCTCTGACCGTCACCACGTCGCCGAACCATTGCAGCGATTGCGACGGCAGCTGATTGGCCGAACTCGCCCCCAGTGCCTGGTAAGTTGTGAGCGCCAGAACCGGCAGCTGTGCGTAGTTACTGTTTCCGGCGATATAAGACGGGAAGCCCAGCGTCGTCGGATTGAAGCCCGCGCTCGGCAGCCCGTGGCCTTCGTTCATGCGGGTG
>Ga0209698_10007221_pt1 | contig 11688 bp, 11 predicted proteins | sample LitLauG_LLR_2012_FD_187203 | JGI IMG/M metagenome (GOLD analysis project Ga0209698, IMG submission 187203) | Freshwater sediment microbial communities from Pennsylvania, USA - Little Laurel Run_MetaG_LLR_2012 (SPAdes) (version 2) | ecosystem: Environmental > Aquatic > Freshwater > Creek >... | reverse complement strand
ACGTTTAACGCCACGACGGGGACGATCACCAGCAACCAAAGCGCGGTGGTGACTGCCAGCTACAACAGCAGTTCGGCCACGGCCACGATCAGCCTGGCGATGGTGGCGCTAGTATACGTGGTGGATGGCGGCAACAACCGCATCGAAATATTCAACACCACCGGCGCCTATCTCGGCCAGTTCGGCTCCGTAGGCGTTGGTAACGGCCAGTTCAATGGGGCCAGTGCGATCGACATTGATGCCAGCGGCAATGTGTGGGTGGCGGACTACTGGAACAGCCGCATAGAAGAATTCAGCTCTAGCGGCAATTACCTCGGCCAGTTCGGCTCCTATAGCAAGCCTTTCCATCGCCCGGCAGGCATTGCCATCGATTCCAGCGGCAACATCTGGGTGTCTGATCAATACCACTCCAAGGTGTACGAGTTCAACGCCAGCGGCACTGAGCTGGGATCGTGGGGCTCGCTCGGCGCAGGCGATGGTCAGCTCAGTAGCGAGATCGGAGCTCTGCGCTTCGACAAGAGCGGCAATCTCTGGGTGTCGGATATAAACAACCACAGGGCAGAGATATTCACCCCGAATGGCAATTATGTCAACCAGGTCGCTGCTTCGGCCTCGGCATGCAATAAGAATTTCACGCCCATTGGCTTTGCCTTTGACAACTCCGGAAACGCGTTGGTATCGGAAGGCCTATGCACGTCGGTAGAAAAGTTCAACTCCAGCTATGCCTATATGAGCCAGTTCGGCGGGTGGGGATACGGCAATGGGACCTACAGGGTCGGCGGCGGTCTGGCGGTGGACGCCAGCGGCAATTTTTACGTGACCTCGTATAACGGCAACGTAGAAGTGTACGACAGCAGCGGCACATACCAGTTCGAGTTCGGCTCTTCGGGCACGGGCAACGGCCAGCTCAATGGCCCTTCAGGTATCGCCATTGGCGGCAGGTGATTCCGAATTGCACAATCATTTCATCCTTGGTGCCGGTGAATTCCGGTTTGCCCGAGATGTATGGCTATCGCAAGGTCGGTGACCGTGGGCAGGGTCGCCTCGTCATCAGTGAACAACCCATCCCCGGATTTGAACTAAGCGAGGCAGAGGTTATCCGGACGATCTTTCGGATGTGCGCGATCGAAAGGAAATCATGCCAGAAGATTGCCGATCATCTAAGCCGCCTGGGGATTCCGTGCAGCTCGGCGGCCGTGGCGGATCCTGAGAAACGGAGCCGCCGTACGGCGCCGGTCTGGCGGCCGTCGCACGTCCGCAACATGACCGCCAATTCCACCTACATGGGCCAGCATGTGTTCGGCAAGCGCAGCAAGAACCCTAATCGGAAGAAGATCGCGCGCGAGGTTCCGGCCATTTGTTTCGGAGGAAATCTGGCAGGCCGCCCAGGAAGTACGCCTTCCAACCGGATCAACTCCCGCCGGAACACGCGAGAGCCGTATCTTCTGCGCGGGCTCACGTTTTCTGGCATGCGAGGGAGGCCGCCGCAGCGGGATTACGACCACTGCAATGGCCGGCAGTTTGCCAGGGGCCTGTACGGCAACCTTGGAAAGAAATGCCCTGCCAAGAGTCTTAATGGCGATTACGTCGATCGGCTGGTGTGGATGCACATTGACGCGTTCCCGCGGAACCCCGTAGAGATTCTCGACAAGCTCCGCGAGCGGTTTTCCATGCAGGATGCTGATCGCCAGCGTCGGGAAAAGAGCTTGAGGGCCTCCGAGCCCAGTTTGCGGAGAAGACGTTGGAGCGCGAGCGGATGCTGGGCCTCTTCGGGCGAGGTAGGATCGACGAAGCCACGCTGGACCAGCACCTGAAAATGAAATGATTGACGCGGAAGCCGCGGCTTGCAAGCCGAGATTGAAGCAGCCAAACCGGGCGTTCTCGGCCGGGGACGCAGCTGCGTTCGGCAGAGGAACTCCTCGGCACCCTAAAGAAGCGCCTTGAGGCCCCATTGCGCCCGAACTCAAGCGCCGCATTGTGGAGGGTTTGGTCGAGAAGATTCAGGACACCACAGAGCGTTGGAGCGTCCCCCAAAGCGAACTTTACGATCTTCTATCGATTCAGCCAGCCGGGCGAAGCCGCCCCGCTGGTTGTTGCCTCGACCGATCCGGCTGACCAAGCAGGGGCCGATTGTCTGAGAAGCTTGCAGACCATCGGGGATCACCTTCTCCGGCGGCGTCTTGGCGCTGAAGTTGATTCAACGGCAAGTAGCCGCGCAACTGGGTGTCGCAGTAACGAGCCTGCGAAACTGGGAAGCGAATCGGTCCAAACCGACAGTGCAGTTCATGCCGGCCATCATCCGGTTCCTAAGCTACAACCCACTGCCGCCCGGCACCACGTGGGCCGAGCGGTTGGTTTCCTGCCGGACGGCGATGGGGATTACGCAAGAGGAGTCCGCTCGTCGGATTGGCGTAGACCAGGGCACCCTCGCCCGGTGGGAACGCGGGGAGCGAGAACCGGCAGGCGCGTTCGCGGTGCGGGCGGAGTGATTCCTAGCGGCAGCCGAAACTAATCGCGCAGCTAAAACTGCTTAACACAATCGGCAGGCAATATCGGTTGTCCTAATCACCGCAGAATTTCTTGATGCGCCGTGATCGCCGCCAGCCCGACTCAGTCGCATGCTTACCGCCTTCTGAGCAGGCTGTGCGCCTTTAGGAGGGAACCCTTCTTAGCAGCCACGGAAGCCACAGGCGCGGCGACGACCGCATAAACCGCCGATAGGATAACGCACTAAAGTGTTTCACCTACTCCGCCGATCTATTGGCAGGTGAACAGAGCTGGTGCTGCATGTAGCTCCAATGTCGAGATGCGACGGTTCCACTCGCCGTAGGATTCACCTTCCAACTACCTATACCAGAACCAAGCCTCCTGAAATTGAAACCACATCCACTAAGAATATCCCAGTCGACGAGTTCGACAGGTTTAGGAGAGTCGTATGCGTTATGAGCGGGAAGGATACGATCAAGACGAGCACTCAGACGAGGGGATTAATGCGAACTTCGTTTGTTCTTGGACACTTACAGAGACGCGGGCTGGCCCGGAAATCGAAATCGCTAGCTCGCGTTGGGGTACCTGGCACATCACTCCAGCCTCCTGCCCGGGGGGATACGCGAGGTTCCCCCTGTTTGTGCAGCGCTTGCGAGACGTCAGCAGCGGCCGGTCATCCTGAGGTGTAACACTCAGCGCATTTGTTACACGAACGGGCAGGGATTCATCGCCGCAACCAGCATGAAACTGGGAAGGCGACGCCGGGTCCCACCTCGTTGCGATAGCCTCAATGGCGCGCGAGAGTTCGACAATCCCCGCGGCACATCAATGGCACACTCCACTGGGTTATTCAGCTGATTTCTTGCGGGTTATGGAAATACGGGCTGATCGGGGGTTCAGTCTACTCCGATTCGGTGCGATTTCTGCTCGTTCCGGATTACTCGCGAGAAGTCGTTATCGCATCGGGAACCGCACGCCTCCCGTAACTGAAGGCGGCGGCGGGCCGAGACGCAGGCCGAATACCGAGGCGGTTCAGGCGACAGCTTCAACCCGCCGGCACAACGGCCGCTTTCGCCTTGATGTGCCGACCGGGCGGGATTCTTCTACCGCTCCTGAGCATGTCTTTGAACCTTCAGAAAAGTCTTCGTCGCCTCTCGCGGCGCGTAAATCTCACCGTCAATTAGCATGCGCCCCGTATAGCCGCCGCCCGGCTTCTCGAACTCCCAGGCGATGTCATGGCCTTTCCGGGCCAGCTTTGCCCATTTCGATGCTTTGGCCCGATTCTGCTCGAGCCATAGATGTCCATCGGCGTCGGTGAACGACCGCAGGCCGGAATGACCGAGCCGGTCGGTCCATGTCTTCATATCCTTCAGCGATGATTCAGTGCTTCGGGCCATCGGTGTCGATCATAGTCCGGTATCCCGGCGGCATCTCCGGCAGCTCCTGGCCTATCGTCCGATTGCACACTGAGCACGGCATTCCGGCGCCGCCACAGTGGCAGGCATCCTCCCGATCGCTCGCGCCGTCCCATGGTTTGTCGGGATGGTCTTCACATACCCAACGCGCCCGCCGCAAACCTCGCATTCTGACATTTCCATCTCACTACGCCCTCTCTTTATTCTTATTCCGCAGGCTCTGGAACTCCAAGGCGCACGGGGCACAGCCGCCGTTATGAAGCAGATGGACTGCGAAGGGTGCGAACCTGGCGAAAGGGGAGTGGCAAACCGGTCCTCTTCAGACTGCCTTTCCGCTCCCGGTCCCAGCAGCTTCAGTTCCTGGCCGCCCACCTTGTCTATGGCATCACGCTGGAAGGTGTTCGCCGCCTAGCTCTGAAGGCGTGGTGAACTAAGCCGAACTGGTGGGGAAACGACGCCCGAGGAAGTGTGGGCGGCTCAGTAAATGGGAAGTCGGAATCGCTCCGCCGAATCTGCGAGGGGTGCCTTTCGTTGGCGTTGAGGAATAGTAGGCTTCCCGGCCCCACATCGATTCCCGCTCTCGCCTGTCTGTCGCTATTGCGCGGCGTTGACGATCTCGATCGCCTTCGTCATTTGGCTGTCTTGCCCAGCGGCCAGAGCGTCTTGTGAGACCTCCACCGACACATCCGGATCAACCCCATTTCCCTCAAGACTTCGGCCCTTTGACGTGAACCATCCGAAGACCGGCAGTCGCAGCCAATAGCCACTGCCGACCTTAAAATTTGCAGCCCCAAGTACGTTGCCACGCGTCTTCTGTCCAACAATCGTTGCCAGTCCGTTCTCGGTCGCGAAATTGGCAACCATTTCGGCGGCGCTGTTTGTCCATTCATTGACGAGCACGACTATTCTGTTGTGAAACGGCTGGGCACCGAGACCCTGGGTGAGGAGCATAACGGATTTGTCGCGGAACGCGAAGCGAGTCAATGTGATCAAGAGTTCCGGCCTGCTCTGGGGCATCGGAACGCGCGGGAGTGCCTCCGAATCGTATCCGTCTCGGAGGCGGCGAGGCGTCAGGCTGTGCCCGATAGCAATCTGGCCAGGGCACATATAGCTGGCCAGGCGGGCGAATCCAAGGCTGCCGCCGATGTTCCCGCGGAGGTCAATGATGAGGCGTTCGCAGCCCTGCTGTTTGAGATCGTTAATCGCGGCATCCAACGCGTTCGCAAATCCCATCCCCATGGCGCCGGGAAAGTACGGAATCTTGAGAAGGCCAATGTTCGATCCGATCTTTGTGTGAATCGGGCTCTTCGGTTCGACGATCGGAGGTCGTTGCTTCGTCCCTTTCCGCATTGGCACTGCAATCACAATCTCGTTTCGACTCGCGGGGCCACGCTTGCAAACACCCAACGTGTGCGTTTGGCCGATCGCAAAGTATGGTGTCGCGGGCGGTAGGCAAGCTGTTCCGTCCAGAGTGTCCAAGATATCTCCGGGGCGGATGCCTGCAACATGGGCGGGTCCGCCTTCAAACACATCAAGAAACATCCATTTGTGCGCGCCATTCAGTGGCACGTCTCGCAAGCTCGCATTGATTGTGTGCTGAGGCAGCAGTTCTTTCGGAAGCGAGTGGTAGAAAACAGTATGACTGGTCTTGAGTTCCGTCAGAAGCTGGCGTATGCCTGCTTCGAAGCCAGGTAGGTCTGCGTTGAGCAATTCTGGAGTTCGCTCATCGACGCGACCTGTCCATGCTGCATAATCGACACCACCGACATTGATGTGGTGGGCAAGAACCAGCTTCTTTATGGCTTTCAGGATTTCGGTGCGTTTTTTCGGTTCGATGGTCATCTCAGTTCGAACTCCCATTCGACAACACCGGCTGCGTGGCCGCGCCTTCGATTGTGAAGGCGGCCCACTGGTACGGCACTGCCTTTTGGCCGAACGTCCGCAACATATCGCGTTTGGCGGCCGTTAGAGCGGACGCGGGGGACCGCTTCTCCAGCAGGTGTGCATAAAAGCGCTTCATGAGAAATAGAGACGAGCTGTCGTCAATCTGCCAAAGCGTGGAGACGACCGCTCTGGCGCCGGCCAGAAGGAACGCTTTGGAAAGGTTCGCGATGCCTTCCTGCCCTTGAAGGGGTCCGACAGCGGTGTCGCATGCCGAAAGGACTACGAGATCCGCGTCCAGGTGGAGCTGAACAATCTCGGATGCCTGCAGAAATCCGTCCTCTCCCGCGGAGCGGTCGCTCAACAACACGACAGCCGCTCGATCTGGAAATGTGGGATCGGCAAACCCGTGAACAGCAAGGTGGATGACACGATACTCAGTTAACTTCGCTGTCTTGAACGCGGCCTCAGTCGCAGAGGTCCCCAACAACAGCTTGCTTTCCTTTTTTGAAAATGCGGCTCGGGCGATTTCTACCTCGTCTGTTGAAGATGGAAGATCCGTAAAGCTTCCTCGATCGTCTCCTCGGGCAAGGCCAGACCTGTTGATCGGACTCCGTGAATACGGGACTCCCCCTATCGCTAGAAGCCCATTCCGAAAAGTTCGTTCATGCTGCTTTTGTTCCAACAACAGGTGAAAGCTTGTCGCTGAAGGTGAATAGACAACGGTTCTTGTTTCGACAACAAAGTGGCCGGACGAATCCCTGAGCGCGTCGAAAGGCACCAGATGCAGTTGGCCGTCGCGTACAATGACGAAGGTTCTATTTTGGGCGGTCTCCCGGATCGGACCAAGGAGCGCGCCATAGAGAGCACGAGCCTCATCGACGGCCGGCAACTTGGCCTTGACAGCCTTGAGATAAGCCGCAACAACCGGCTCAATCCGAGCCTTGGCCTGCAGTCGCACAATACGAGTCCCGTTGCGCGAGATTACAAGGCAATACGAACTGGGGTCAGCAATCACATATTCTAGAAGCACCACAGAGGGAGCCAGCTCCTGCTGAATCTGCTCCAGGCCGACCGTCTCGCGTGATTTGGTCTTTAGAATGCTCACGCCAGGGGTTACCCAGCGGGTCTGCTCCGTCATGAAGATTTGGTCGCGGAGGCTGCGTACTTCATCCGTCGATCGCGCCGCCATCAGTTTCAGTCGCAGTTGAGAGATCGTCCGCTCAGTTCGCTTCGCTGCCAAGGGGGCCATAGACCCAGCCGCCAGGAGGTCCGCAGCTGCGCGGCCTCGAACCTGTTCGATGATGGCGTAAGCTTTGAGCGGATCGTTGAAATGGTCCGCCATCAGCGCGAAATGCCGCGAATAGATTTGGCTCGAAGCCGTGATGACGGCCGTCTTCTCCAATACAGCAGAAACGTTGCCAATCATGGCATCGAGGAATGTCTCCGCACGATCGTATACCCGATCTGCCTCTGCATACCTGCCCCGGGCAACCTGGAGTTCAGCCAATTCTTGCAGGCGTTGCGGCACCGCCCAAACATCTCCGCTTAACTGTGTGTTTTCAGCTGCTAGTTCGGCGGAGCGCTCGGCCTTTTCAAGATCGCCGCTCTTTTGGTGAATCTTGGTCTCGCGGGAGTAGACTTCAGCGAGCAGGCGTGTCAGCCCCGCGGACACGCCGAGAGTCTTGGCCTGATCCAGTTTTGCCAATGCCGACTGGTGCTGGTTACGAGCCTCTTCGATGTCAGCAGCCAACGCGATCCCGGTCGCCTCGTGTCCAGCCCTTTTCGCTTCCCGAGCTCGCATTATTAGCTCATCGACGGCCTGTTGAGCGGTGTCGAGCTGCCCTAGGCCAACCAGGGCCTCGATACGCATTTCTTGGGAAGTAAACTGATAGCCAGTATCTGGGATGGTAGCCGCGATCTTGTTTGCATTCGCGACATATGTGAGCGACTGTTCATACATCTTGGTGTGCAACAGAGCGCCAGCGATGATCGTCAACGACCTAATTTGGCCGCCGATATCTCCGTTCGATGTCGCTGCCGCAAGCGCGGTGCCAATGTTCTTGCGAGCCGTCTCAAGATCGGCGTCATAGAAAGCTGCCATGCTGAGCTGGGCGAGCGCGCGGTACTGCCATTTCGGGTCACCTAAATCCCGGGCGAGCGCCATCACTTGCTCCCAATCCTGTCGCATCGCGCCTGTGTTGGTTTCTGTATCGATGTCCCCTCGCACGATGAGGCAGAACATGCGGAGCTGTTTATCGTTCTGAAGAAGAGGATCGTCCTCTAGCGCCTCCGAAAGCTGTGCTGACACGCTCGGAAGCTGATCCCGCTCAATGTTCGATCGGATGCGGCCAAGTCTTGCGTAGAGTGCATTCCTCTGATCTCCGGCAGCGACGAAGAGTTGCTCTGCTTCTGTGAAGGCCGGCGCTGCGTCCGCCCAGTTGTAAAGATCAGCAAGATGAAGCGCTCTGGCGAGCAGTTCATTTGCCTGGGGCTGCTGAGCCTCACCAAGTGAACTACAGATGATCAGGAGCGCCATTCGACGCAATAACCGAGACACTGATTTGATTACGCCTGCCGACTTGGACATGAGTTCCCCTTTCTGCGTCATCGGATTTCGTCGTTTCATGCGCGGTCCAACGGTCACACCCATCGCCCCTCACTCAACCAGAACAGGAAACGTTCGCCAGCTCAGTCCAGGGGGGCGAATCATCAAGCTAAAGCTGCCGCGGGATGCGGCAGTGAGATCGAGGTCCACCTCTACCGACGTGATACCGTTGTTCAATAGCCCCTGGAGATGTGCGTCCTTTAGGACATTTCCAGCAGCGTCTTTCAGTCGAAGTGCGTATTCCCCAGGTTCCATTCCAACGGGAAAAAGAAATGTGACGCGGAGCAATTTCGGTGGAAGATGTATCTTATTCGGCGAATCCTTGGCCTCATCGCCGCGCGTCGGAGAGAAGGAGGCCAAGTCTACAGTCATCGCAAGCGGCGCGATAACGGCTGGAGCCTGCTGCGTCACGGCACGAGGCTGCTGTTCGGCTCGGTGCTCTTGCGAGATGCTCGGCTCGCCGCGCCCGCGAGTGTTATTCCAAACAAGCCTCACGACTGCGAACAGGACAGTAAGCACTGCCAGGGACGCTGCTGTCACCTTGATGCCGCGCACTATGACCGCGATCCGGCGCAGCCTGGAGTACTCCTGGAAGCAAGGCGAGCAGCTAACAACATGCGAAACTGGGATGTCGTTCAAGCTGAGCTGCCGATCTCGATACGCCATCGCTCGCAAGGTAGAGGAATCCGGGCAGCCTTCGCGGGTCGGATTGGGAAACGCGGTCTTGGAAGCTCTCTTCCCAAGAGCGACGACGTCTCTTACCTGTTTGGCGGACACGGATTGTTGGGATTCAGTCATCAGAATTTCACTCGCCGCCAGGCGGTTTCAATCGTGATTTGTGGTAAGCCCTGAATCGATCCAAGGCTTTATCAATTTTCTTGCCGAACTGCACCTCGGCGCTATGCGCATCCCGATATCCCATCAGCTTGGCGATTGACCGCCAGTCATGGTCCAAAACGCGTAGGTCGTACATCATTCTTCCGTGCTCATCCATACATGCGCGAAAAACCTCGATTCGCCTGGCGTCATCGAGTCGGCGATCTAAATCAATGGGTGATACGGCGCCAGCGAGCCGCTCGAGGTCGGCATTTTCGACGTAGGCGATGCGCTGACTTTTTCGAAGGCGACGAATGGCCTCACGAGCAACCGACCTTAACAGGTACGCTTCGAAGAATTGAATGGACTGGTGGTTGCCCATAGCGCAGGATGCCGAGTCAACGGCGGCCTCAAGAATCTCTGGAGCCTCTGTGTCTTCAGCGAGATAGCGAATTACAACCAATCGCGCACGTTCCCAGACCCGATGTGCTGCCTCGATCAACCCGCGATCGACCATTTGCCCGAGGCTGTCCCGGTTTCGAATCCACAATCTCGTCTGCGCGTCTTTCCGCTGGTTCATGGAAGCCGCCGGCGACCGGATCGAACGGTCCTCTCCAATAACTAAGAGGATTTGAGACTAGAAAAGCTCACCCGGAAAGCAAATTTCAACGTGTAAACTATTTTCGCCGCCCGAAAGCCACCTGGCCGAATGACGGGCGGTTGAGGTTTCCGGTTTCTCAAGCCTCTTTATCCATAGGAGACCTCCCCCAGCCTGCACGGGCGAGGGCCCGTGTATGGCATCGATCGGGTTGCCTCAGGAATCACGTCACCCCTCTTATTTGAGCATCGATCTCTACTCGATAACGCTGACTCTCAGGTTCGTCTCCGCCCGAAAATCTGCCGACGATAGCAAGTCGTTGCTTAATTGTTCCCAGCGAGAAGCGGCCGTACAGAAGGTGACTAGGCACGGAGGTTTCGGGCTGCGGAGCAACGGTGGTGCCGGCAATGTTGGATACAGGTGCGCGGCGTGCTCATCGTCGCCGGCAGAAGACATGTTTGCAGGAGTGAACAACAGAATTTCAGTTACGAACCAAGGTGGGCCCCATGAAGGGACAAAAGTTTGGTAATCCCAGGGGGAAGACCTGTCGCTGGACACCGGAGTTGGACGAAATCCTGAAGTCCGCTTGGGCTCGCGGTGGATTGCGTGCCGCAAGAAGGGCTATACGGCAGCAACAGCCAACGTGGTCCCCGTATTCGATCAAGAAACGAGCCGCAATCTTGGAATTATGCCGCCCGAAAGCGCGGCCCTGGTCGGAAACGGATGTGGACCATCTTCTATGGTCCATCGACAGCAACGCTTCGATTGCACTGATTGCGGAACGGCTCGGCCGGACTGTCGCAGCGGTTCGGAAGAAACTGCGGGAGCGAGGGTACACCGCCGAAAGTTTAGGCGGGTACAAGGTCAAGGATGTCGCCGACATGTTCTCAGTCCCGCCGGCTAGGGTGCAATATTGGGTTACCGAAAGGCTGCTGCTCACGAAGGGCGGGCGCATTACAGAGAGCTCGTTTTCGAAATTTCTAGCCGACCACCCTAGCAAGATTCCGTTCGAGACTTTAAGGCCAGACATGCAGAATTGGCTCCGAGAAATGGGGTATGCGGGGAAGGATAAGGCGAACGCCGTGAGCGTGGGCAGCGCCAGTAACGACTATCTTTGTGGACCGGTGCAGTATGCGTCGGCAGCAGAGAGCCAGTCAACGAACGAGGGGTAGAAATTCGGAAGCACCTGGGCCCACTCGTCATGACATCGCTGGTTGTAATGAACGAGTCGCTGGTAACGAGGATGGTGAACGACGTGGTAACGCAGCGCCGAGTACCACCTTTCTGCCCGCGCTCTGGCGCGCCAATTCGACTCTCCGAGCCGAAGAAGGCGCGAAAACATAGGTGGAGCCCAGACAGCATCCGAATAGAAAGCAGACGGGAAACCAGGGCATCGCCTTTGCAGTTCGGCAGAAACCGACTCCTTGAGCGGTTGTCCCAGCTTAGAAACGCAGTCAACCCACAGCACGAGAGCTCGGGACTCGATCAAATCGGTGACAGCAGTGCGGAGGCGTCCCGCTTCCACCCTACCCAGCGCTTCAACAGCGCGGGCCTTCTCCGTTCCGGAATGAGCCAGACTGCGGCTCGCGAGAATCTCTGCCATCCATTCTTCCAACGTTGGCCAACGTTGCGGTGGAGTGTGGCGCCAGTCGGCCTTGGTGCGTTCCCACGATGTCCAGGCTTGCTCCGTTCGGAGGTCCTTGTACGCGTAATACATCAAGGCATCGAACCAGCCCTCCGCCTTGGCTTTGGCGAAAGGGTGATCGGTGATCCACTCCTCCAAAGAATTCCGGCTCTCCGCAAGAATTGGTGAAACACCCCAAATCCATTGATGTGTAGCACTTGCCGATTTCGCTGGCGTTGTTTGTTCGTCGGCAGTGCTG
>Ga0209698_10007220_pt1 | contig 11688 bp, 8 predicted proteins | sample LitLauG_LLR_2012_FD_187203 | JGI IMG/M metagenome (GOLD analysis project Ga0209698, IMG submission 187203) | Freshwater sediment microbial communities from Pennsylvania, USA - Little Laurel Run_MetaG_LLR_2012 (SPAdes) (version 2) | ecosystem: Environmental > Aquatic > Freshwater > Creek >... | reverse complement strand
CAATCAGGTCGTAAACTCGGCCAGTGCTGCTTACCATCTTGATCCCGACTTGGTCAACAGCGTGATCCACGCCGAGAGTGGTTTCAACTCCCACGCCGTGTCGCGCAAGGGCGCGCAGGGCTTGATGCAACTGATGCCCGAAACAGCCAGCAAGCTGGGCGTCGCCAATGCTTTCGATCCGCAATCGAACGTAGAAGGCGGCAGCCGCTATTTGCGGGAGTTGCTGGAGCGCTACAACTTCGACTTGATCAAAGCTCTGGCAGCCTACAACGCTGGAACCAAGCGGGTGGAGCAGTACCAGGGAGTACCGCCGTACCGTGAAACGCACGACTATGTGGCCAGAATCGTACGCGAATACAATCGAAAAAAGATCGCGCAGGAAAAACAGGCGGCAGCCGAACACGGGAAGACCAAAACCACGCAACAACCCGCCCCGGCCGCCGCGCCATCGCAGCCGCAACGTTGACCCTTCTTCTACTCTCATTTACCTTCAAGTGGGGGGCGCGCTCGCTGCACAGGTGCGCCTGTCCTCTGATTCGCACCGCATGAACCACAAGAAGTATGTTGCGTACACGGTTGCTTTCGTTGTGCTGGCGGTGCTGGTCTACCTGCAATTCCGCACCTGGCGGAACTTTGATTGGGTCCGTTTCATGGAAACCCGTCCGCACAAATGGCTCCACATCGTGCATGGCATCGCACTCATTTATCTCGCCTATGTAATGCGTGCTATCCGTTGGAAGCTATTCCTGAAACCGATCCGGCCCAATGCAACCACCTGGAGTCTGGTGGCACCCACCGTGATCGGCTTCACTGGGCTCGCCCTGCTGGGGCGGCCCGGCGAGCTGACTCGGCCTTATCTCATCGCGCGCCGCCACAATTTGCCGTTCTCATCGCAGCTGGCGGTTTGGACAGTCGAACGCATTTTCGATATCGGGGCATACGCCGTGTTGCTCTTAGGCGCCATTTTTGGAAGGGTAGGGCTGCAAAAGCTCGCCCTCTACAGCGATTTCCGAAAGGGAGGATTTGTCCTGATCGCGGTTGTTGTGGCGATGATAGCCGCCGCAATAGCGGTCCATTCCAAAGGAGACTCGATTGCAAACTGGCTGGAACAGCGGTTCTCCCACCTGCCGGGGCACCTCGGACACAAGGTCGCGATGCGGCTCCGCGAATTCCGCGCCGGACTGGACACCATTCACGGACCGTTTTCACTCATCGCCGTGACTGCCATCTCCTTGGCTATGTGGTTCATGATCATCGTCGCTTACCAGGATGTTGCTCATTCCTACGGGGTCGAAAAATTGGATATCAGGCGATCCCAGGTTCTGGTCCTGATGGGCGCAAGCATGATCGGCTCTTTCGTTCAGCTACCGGGAATTGGGGGTGGGTCCCAGGTGGCTACGATTGCCACGTTGGAAAAAGTCTTTAATGTTCCAAAAGAACTGGCCGCCAGTTGCGGCATTATGCTTTGGCTGGTCACGTTCGTGGCGGTAGTGCCTCTGGGTTTGGTGTTCGCCCATCGGGAACGGTTGTCCTTGCGTAAGCTTTCCGCCGAGACCGCCGAAGCGGAAGAAGTCATGCCCGCGCAGAACGTACCGTGAGAAGGCAGGTGACCTGCCCTGCTACAATCATCGTTACTCCGAACCCGAACCAAGTGCCATGAAGTGTCCTTTTTGCGGATTTGAAAATGACAAAGTCGTCGATTCGCGCGAGAGCAAGGAAGCGGAATCGATTCGCCGCCGCCGCGAATGCCTGAAATGTGAGAAGCGCTTCACCACTTACGAGCGCATCGACGAAATCCCCTACATGGTTGTAAAAAAAGACGGCCGCCGCGAGCGCTTTGACCGCCAGAAGGTATTGAACGGGCTGATGCGAGCGTGTGAAAAGCGGCCCGTGCCCATCGGCAAATTGGAGCAAATCGTCAACGAAGCGGAAGCTTTCGTCATCGAGTCCCCGGAACGCGAGCGTAAGACCAGCGAGTTGGGCGAGCTCATCATGAACCGCCTGCGCCGCTACGACAAAGTCGCGTACGTGAGATTTGCTTCCGTGTATCTGGATTTCAAAGACGTGCAGGAATTCATGGCGGAATTGAAAGAGCTGCTCAAAGCGAAAGAGCCCCCAGAACCGAAGGGCAAAGGCGTAACGAGGTAGTTTCGCAACCACTGATCGTAGCCGCGAAGCGGCGCAAGAATGCAGCCCACGGCGTAGCCGTGGGTCCAAAGCGCCAAAGAGCAAGTCCCGGAGGGGCGGAAGAACGGGCCCATCTTTCCTAGCGGCGGTACTAGGCTTGGGCTCTCTGCGGAGCTGGGCTCCGCTGGACAGTCGGGGGCCGCTGTCCCTACGTTATTTCTTATGGCGCATAAAATCACCCTCATCCCGGGCGACGGCATCGGTCCTGAAGTCACGCAGGCCACCGTCCGCATCCTGGAAGCGACCGGCGTGAAGTTCGAGTGGGAGACCTTCGCCGCGGGCGCCGAAGCCTTTGAAAAGTACAAGGAGTACATCCCGAAGGAACTCACAGAGTCCATCGAGCGCACGCGAGTCGGACTAAAGGGACCGGTGACCACGCCCATTGGCGGCGGCTTTTCAAGCATCAATGTAGAACTGCGCAAGCGCTTCGAGCTCTTTGCGAACTTCCGCCCCATCCGCAACCTGCCGCACATTCCGACGCGGTATCCCGATGTTGACCTCATCATCGTGCGAGAAAACACCGAGGGTCTCTACTCCGGAATCGAGCACGAAGTGGTGCCTGGCGTGGTGGAAAGTCTCAAGATCATTACCGAAAAGGCCTCCACACGCGTCTCCCGTTTCGCTTTCGAATATGCGCGCAAGAACAAGCGGAAGAAGATTCACTGCATCCACAAAGCCAACATCATGAAGATGTCGGACGGCTTGTTTATCCGCTGCTCGCGCAATGTGTCGAAGGAGTATCCGGAAATCACCTATGGCGAACACATCGTCGACAACACGTGCATGCAATTGGTCATGAACCCGTACCAGTACGACATGCTGCTGCTTGAGAATCTGTATGGCGACATCGTTTCCGATCTATGCGCCGGCCTCGTCGGAGGCTTGGGCTTGGTGCCGGGCGCAAACTTCGGGCACGAATGCGCCATCTTCGAAGCGGTGCATGGTTCCGCGCCCGACATCGCGGGAAAGAACATTGCCAACCCGACCGCCCTTCTGCGTTCTGGTCTACTGATGCTGCGACACATTGGGGAGGCCGACGCCGCCTGGAAGATCCGCAACGCGATTGACGAGGTCTATCGCGACCGCAGCAAGTTGACCAGGGATGTTGGCGGCAGCGCCGGAACCTCGGAGTTCGCTGACACAATTATTCAAGCAATGGAGTCGCCCAGTTCCGTTGCAACGCAATAAGCGGTCGACCGCCGACCTGAGCTTTGCGCCATCGGCGCCTCTGCCTTCTGCTAAAATTGCAACTTTGGAGACTGGCGTCTAACGCTGGACACTGCTGAAACAGTTCCCTGGGGGCCATTCTGAGGGGCATAGAAATTCCGTACCATCACGGGCTGCACCGTTTTGCCATCTTCACAGCCTGCGTCACCCTCGTGCTGATCGTCGCCGGGGCCCTGGTTACCAGCAATGACGCGGGCCTCTCGGTTCCGGATTGGCCAACCACATTTGGGTCGTTTTACAAGATGCCGCACATGGTCGGCGGAATAAAGTACGAACATGGCCACCGTATGGTGGCCGAGTTTGTGGGCCTGCTCACCATCGTGCTGGCCGTGTGGACCTGGCGAGTTGAAAAACGCCGCTGGCTCCGCCTGCTGGGCCTGGCCGCGCTCGGCACCGTGATTACGCAGGGGATTTTGGGCGGCCTTACTGTGCTCTTCTTCCTTCCTCCCGCAATTTCAAGCGCGCACGCCGCCGTCGCGCAAACGTTTTTCTGCATCGCTGTAGCGATCGCTGTCTTCACGGGCCGCCGTTGGGTCGAAGTGCAGCCGCGCGTCGAACTCGACCAGCGTCGCCCGACTCTATTCACGCTGACCCTGCTTTCGATTTTCGTCCTCTACGTGCAACTGATTCTGGGCGCCATGTTCCGCCACAAAGGACTCAGTTGGTGGCCGCACGTGGTCCATGCCGGCGTGGTGGCGATCGTGCTCTCCTGGACCGCGATTCGCGCGATCTCCGTCTATCCCAACGTCGACGCCGTGAAGCGGCCCGCGATCACCATGCTCAGCCTCATGGTGGCGCAACTCTGCCTGGGATTTCTCGCGTTCATCACACGCGTCATGTGGGGGAAGGACGCTGCGCAACCAGAACTTCCCATGGTGATCTCCACTGTAGTGCACGTGGCGGTGGGCGCCTTGCTTCTGGCTACTACGGTCGTTCTCGCCATACAGGTCTGGCGCCATGTCCCGGTTTCCTTTGAGGAACGTGTTGCGGGCCGCGAGCAGAAGGCCGTCGCAGTGTGAGGACAACCCCTTGTGTCTTCCGAATATGAAGATCCGCCATCGAAAGACGTAAAATACCCTGTGACCTCAAAACCGAGCGCCATTGCTCTCGCCCCCCCGGAGACTCCCGCGATGGAGCCCAACTCGGCGGTCATTGCAGTCAGGAGCCTGGTGCACCGCTATCAGGATCGAACGGCGCTCAACGGCGTTTCCTTTGACGTTCGTCCCGCGGAACTATTCGGTCTGCTCGGCCCAAACGGCAGTGGTAAAACCACTCTCTTCCGGATTCTTTCTACCCTTATGGTACCGAGTTCTGGCACTGCGACGATTGTCGGTCTGGACGCAGTTCGGCAACCGGGTGCGCTCCGCCGCCACATCGGCGTAGTCTTCCAGGCACAAAGCGTCGATCCGAAACTGACCGCCTACGAAAACCTCTGGCATCAGGGACACCTCTATGGTCTGCGCGGCCAGGAATTGAAGAAGCGGATTGAAGAGATCCTGGCCCGCGTCGGACTGCTCGACCGCTCCAAGGAACGGGTTGAAACCTTCTCCGGCGGAATGCAACGGCGCATCGAACTTGCCAAAGGCCTGCTGCATCACCCCGAGGTTCTGCTGCTCGATGAACCGACGACCGGACTCGATCCCGGCGCGCGGCGTGATCTGTGGCAATACCTCCAGATCTTGCGGGATCAGGAACACGTCTCGGTCATCGTTACCACCCATCTCATGGAAGAAGCGGAACGCTGCGACCGGTTGGCCATCCTGAACGAAGGCAATCTGGTGGCGCTTGGCACGCCGGAGGAACTCACGCGCGAAATCGGAGGAGACGTAATCCTTCTGGAAGCGCGTGATCCGCAAAGTTTGGCCGATCGCATCCGTAACAAGTTCCACGTTGACGCCAGCGTCATGGACGCTCACGTGCGCCTTGAGATCGAAAGCGGCCATCGTTTTGTGCCCGACGTGGTGGAAGCATTCCCTGGCGAGATCCAGTCCCTCAGCGTGCGAAAGCCGACCCTGGAGGACGTCTTCATTCATCGCACCGGACACCGGTTCTGGAACGAAGAAGCCGAGGCCGAGGCGAAAACAGGAACAAAGAAAAAGGCAAAGAAACACTGAGCGGCGATTTGGTAATTTTGCAATCGGGTAATTTTGTAATTTAAGAACTCAGATCGACGACCGTTCTCAATTACCAAATTACCCGATTACCAAATTACAAAATCATGGCGACTCACACTGCAACCCTTCCCGCATCCGCTCCCGCATCCTCCGGCGTCCTGCTGCCCGCGTTCACCTTGTGGTGGCGCGAGGTGGTGCGCTTCTACCGGCAACGGGCTCGCGTGGTGGGCGTGATCCTTTCGCCGCTTCTGTTCTGGGCTGTCCTCGGATCCGGGTTCGGAACATCGTTTCGTTCCGGACAGGGGGCCGGCCAGGAGCACTATCTGGATTATTTCTATCCCGGCACGCTGGTCATGATCGTTCTTTTCACCGCAATTTTCACCATGATGTCGGTCATCGAGGATCGCAACGAGGGTTTTCTGCTTTCAGTGCTGGTCGCTCCTGTGCCCCGCGCCGCGATTGTTCTGGGAAAAGTCTTAGGCGGCACTACGCTCGCCGCTGCCCAAGGATTGATTTTTCTGGTTTTCTCGCCGCTCGTCGGCATCCACATGACGCTCGCCTCGTTCGGGCTCATCGTCATCACTGTGTTCTTGGTATCGTTCGCCCTGACCGCGCTCGGCTTTGCAATTGCTTGGCCCATGGATTCGACCCAGGCGTTTCACGCCATCATCAATTTATTTCTGATTCCGCTCTGGCTGCTTTCCGGAGCCCTCTTCCCTTTATCGAAGGCGTCGGGCTGGATTCGTTGGATCATGTACGCGAACCCGCTGACCTACGGCGTCGAAGCGCTACGCATCCTGATGTATCCCGAATACCTCAGCCCATTCTCGCTGAGCGCATCCATGTTGACTCTGGTGCTGTTCGCGCTCTTCATGTTCGGTCTGGCATTTGTGCTGGCGAACCGGCGGACGACGAAACCCGCAGCCTAGTAACGATCGATGGCTACGAATCCTCTCGACATTCTCGCCCTCGCCGCGCACCGCGACGATGTGGAGCAAACCTGCGGCGGCACTTTGCTGAAAATGGCCGAGCGCGGCTACCGCACCGGCATTCTCGACCTCACGCAGGGTGAGATGGGGACGCGCGGCACTGCCGAAGACCGCGCCCGCGAAGCCACCCAAGCGGCGCGCATTCTGAAGGCTTCATGGCGGCAGGCACTTGACATTCCCGATGGCCGCGTTGAGAACACGTGGGAGAACCGGCTGAAAGTTGCCCGCGTCCTGCGCGAGCAGCGGCCGCGCGTGCTCATTCTTCCCTACTGGGAAGGCCGCCATCCGGATCATTACACGGCGTCGCTGCTGGGATACGAAGCGGCGTTCCTCGCAGGACTAACCAAGCTCGATTTGGAACACGCGCCTCACCGCCCCTTCAAGATCATTTATGCCAGCCTCTACCGCGATGTGCGGCCTACTTTCGTCGTCGATATCACGGATCAGTTCGAAGCGCGCTTCGAGTCTCTGATGGCCTACAAGTCCCAATTCACCGACCAGCAGGCGGGCAGCGGCATCTTCCCGGCGCAAGCCGACATACGCGCCCGCGTCGAGTCGGTGGCGCGCTTCTATGGTATGCAGGCCGGCGTGACCTACGCCGAACCGTTTGTGCAAAAAGAAATGGGTCTAGTCGATGACCTGCTCGCGATTCCGGTGAAGTCAATCTGAACAAATGGTAGTGGCTCTGCTTCCGGATTGAGCGTTGTACCTTGAGCTTTACTTCTTCTTCTGCGCGGCTCCTGACATCGCCATCATCCGGTCGAGCGTCGGCTGAAGCTGTTGAGGATCGCGAATGCAATTCAAAAATATTGGACGGGGATCGAAGCCGGGAAAGCCGCCGAAATAGCGGTACGCCTCCGGCAACGGGGGCCCTCCAGGCGCGCCTGCCGCGGGAATGATCGCGGGCAACTGAAGGGCATACATGCTGCCGCCAGCCAGGACTTGATGCGGATACTGCAGGAGCCAACGACAATTGCGCCCGTCCGCGATGTTATTGGCGGAGATTACTGCCCATTGTCCGCCGTCCGAAGGTGAAGGTTCCTGGCAATTCCACAACTGGGCCTGCGGAACGTAGGCAGCAGGCTCGGAGAACCCCCACTCATCCAGCAGAACATGGCTCAGTCCGCGTTGCTGCACGAAGGTTTCGACTGCCGGCAAGGCTTGGTTCCAATCGAGGTTGGAATCATTCACTAGGAGGTATCCCGGCCGTCCAAGGCTGAGCACATTCAAAAATGGAAGGTAATTGGGGTAGGCCCAGACCGCGGTGGCCAGGCAAGCAGCCGCGAGGCCGATGGTCACGCAGTTCCCCGTACCCACGCCGTGCCAGTTCGAGCGCTGCAGCGACTGCCACATGCGTGGCAGCGGGGCCAGCAAAAGTATCACGAGGGCCAGCGCGACGGAGAAATGACGAATGCTGATGTCCAGCCGATTGAGCATAGACGCGGCCACAAAGACCACCAGCGAGATCCATACCGCCCGCCAGTGAAGTTCCATGCCGCGCGGGATCGCCAATGCTTGTCCATCGGAACGTCCCTTCAAGAGAATGGCGATCCCCGCAGCAAGCAGGAGCAAGAGGAGAAACGCGAGCGGCGATTTCAAAAGGAACAGGACCGGAAAATAAAACCAGACACCATGAGGATAGGCGTGACCCAGAATATACGTTGGCCGACTCCCCGCGCTCAACGCAAACAACACGAGACCACGGAAGTAAAGCCACAGAGGCATCAGCAGCCGCCGCAAGAACGGCGATGCCGGAAAGTGTGGAATCATACTGAACGAATCCGTCGACTCGTTCCAGGACAGGACAAAATAGGTAATGTACACGAACAAGGCGGCCCCGAGCGTGGCTTTGGCCAGGTTGCTCCATGCACGCCGCCGCCAAGCGCGGCGCGCGGCTTTGTCCGTTGGCTGCTCCGGAACACCCCGCCAACGCAAACTCACTGCGAAAGCGACAAAGACGAAAAACAATAGCCCCGAAGAGAATTTCGAAAGAAATGCGCCAGCCAGAGCAAGCCCAAACTTGAGGACGCTGCTCTGAGAAGGAGCGCGCCACATCCCCGGAAGCTGCCAAATCGCCAGGACCCAAAACAAAGCAATCGCAATATCCGTGACTACGAGCGGGCCGAATGCGAGAAACGCCGGCATGCTCGCATAAGCGCAGAGGCACAACACCCCTCCCCAGGCATCTCCCAGTCGTGAGCCAAAAACATAGATAGCGAGGCCAAGAAGCAGAGTGAGCAGCAACATGGGGACTCGGGCCCAAGCGACGGTGGAGTAGGGATCGTTCCAACGCATGATGAGCCAGTGGCCGAACACCCACTCTCCCAGGAATTCGTTGAAGTTCTTATTGCTGAACGTCCAGGATAGATGCGAGTAGTCGGCGTGGGCTCCCCGCAGGACAAGCGGCAGCGCGGCCAGTAGTTTCGCGAGCGGCGGGTGCTCCTCGTTCATCCGCAGATCCAGCTTCTGCAGATAGCTCACCCCGGCGCCAATGTGCGCTACTTCATCAACCGTGACCGACTCCCGCCGCGCGGCGCCGCCAGACAGCATCGCCATAATGGCGAGGAGCAGAGCCGCGGCCACGAAGGCCTTCCTGGATTGCGGTATCTGCACGATCTTTGTCCTGGGTAGGGAATGACAGGGAGTGCCCAAAAACTCCGGTCGGGCACATGATACACGGCTTTTATGGCAGTTGTAGCGCCGCCATCTTGCGGGTGGTGGCACTGCAAACGTTGAACGCCGTAGTCAACGGCCAGTCGGGCATCACTGTTCAATCACGGACATCTCCCGGTGAAACCGGACACACAATTCGGTCCCCATGCGCCTGCCAGATCCGCAAGCCATTTCGTTCTCATAGAATTGCATTCACGACACTTTGGCTCTTGAATTGCCCTTCCTTCCATGTGGCAACATCGTCCACCGGAGGCCGACCATGACGACCCTGCTGCAGGACTTGCGATTCGCCCTACGCCAGATGCAGCGTTCTCCGGGCTTTGCCCTCACCGCGGTCTTCACGCTGGCGCTCGGGATTGCCGCCAATGTCGTCGTTTTCGGTGTCCTTCAGGCAGTGGTCCTAAGGCCAATTGATGTGCCGCACGCAGAACAGCTGATGACGCTCGCGCACGCCGATCGGAACTATCCCATTTTCTCCTATCCGGAAGTGCGCGATGTCCGTGATGGAAATTCGGTGTTCTCCGCAGTTTCCGCTCAGATGATCGACAATTTTGGCCTGGAGGCCAACGGCGCAACCCGGCCGGTCTGGGGATGCGAAGTGAGCGGGCAATACTTCGAGGTCGTCGGCATCCAGCCGTTCCTCGGGCGCCTGCTGAATCGCGCCGACGACGATCATCCCGGAGCTTCGCAGGCTGCAGTGGTTTCCTGGCCAGCATGGAAGAGCGACTTCAACGGCGATCCCAACATCGTGGGAAAAACCGTGCGCCTTAACAAGCAGCCGTACACGATCGTCGGCGTTACCCCGGAAGGTTTCTACGGGACCGAAAAATTTGGGCAGCTCGACATTTTCGTTCCGTTGGCGAATGAAGCATCGCTGGACGGGATTGACTGGCTCGAGGCGAGGGGCGTTCCGCATGTCTATTCAGTTGTGCGCATCAAGGACGGGGTCAGCATGGCCCAGGTGCAGGCTGAACTGAACACGATTGCTGCCAACATCCGGCGGCAATATCCGAAAGAAGAAGAAAAGCTATTCCTCAAGCTGACCCGTCCTGGCATGATGGGCGACTTTTTCGGCGCCCCCGCGCGTGGATTTCTGGCGGGGATGCTGGGGCTCGCCGGGATTGTGCTGCTCGCCGCCTGTGCCAACCTCGGCAGCCTGTTCGCAGCCCGTACGGCCGACCGCACGCGCGAGATTGCCATCCGCATGGCCATTGGATCAAGCCGCTGGCGCATTGTCCGCCAGATCCTTTCCGAAGCCATTGTGATTTCAATCATCGGGGGTGCATTCGCTTGCGGCTTGGCGTGGATCGCCCTCACCGGCCTGGCAAACTGGCACCCGCCCACCGAATATCCGATGCGGTTCCATATCGTCATGCCGCAGCCATCGTTGATCCTGGTGGCGTTGCTGATCTCGGTGCTCACAGGCGTAGTGTTCGGGGTGATGCCGCTGCGTCAGATCTTCAAGGCCGAGCCCAACGACGCCATCAAAAGCGGCAGCACGCAGTCTTCCGCGGGACGCCGCTGGGCGCTGCGCGATGTCCTGCTCGCCGCGCAGATTGCCCTCTGCTGCATCACCATCACGGCCGCCTTCGTCTCGCTGCGTGGCTTGGGCAGAGCACTGACCATGGATATGGGTTTCAATCCGAAGCATGCGGTGCTGACGAAATTCGAGCTCAGCCAGGCGGGCTATTCGAGCCAGGCTGCCGACCATTTCCAGCGCCAGCTGCTGGAGCGGGTCTCGCAGCTCCCGGGAGTGACCGCGACAGCCTACGCTCAATCCACGCCCCTCTCGCTGGATACGTCCGATTCCAATGTTTACTCTCAAAAAACTACCGATTTCCGGCGCTCCAACCGAGCGTTTGATGCCTACAACTACCTCGTCTCTCCCGGATTTTTTACCGCTGCTGAAATACCATTGCGGGCGGGACGCGACGTAAGCTTTACTGACACTGCCCAGACTCCGCCCGTTGCGGTTGTGAATCGTGAGTTCGCACGGGAACTTTTCCACTCCGACGACGCCGTCGGCCGCTATTTCAAGAACAGTTCCGGCCAGTCGATCCAGATCGTGGGCGTCGTGGCCGATGGCAAGTACTTTTCGCTTACCGAGGATCAGGAGCCGGTCGCGTTCTTCCCGATCTCGCAGCAAGGAACCACCAAAACATCGCTCATCGTCCGGATACGGCCCGATTCCTCCGACTTGGCCGTGAACGAGATGGCAGCTACCGTCCGCAACGTGATCCGCGATCTCGATCCCGCTATTCCTGTCCGGGAATCGAGTGCCTGGAAAAACCAGCTTGGACTGACGTTCTTTGTAGCCCAAGTGGCGACCGTCGCCCTCGGCCTGTTTGGCGCGTTTGGACTTCTGCTCTCGGTCACCGGGACCTTCGGCCTCGCTTCCTACACGGTCAGCAAGCGCGTGCGCGAACTGAGCATTCGCGTCGCACTCGGCGCGCGAGCGAAGCAGATTCTCTCAGCCGCGCTCGGACGCATGTTGATCC
>Ga0209698_10007219_pt1 | contig 11689 bp, 13 predicted proteins | sample LitLauG_LLR_2012_FD_187203 | JGI IMG/M metagenome (GOLD analysis project Ga0209698, IMG submission 187203) | Freshwater sediment microbial communities from Pennsylvania, USA - Little Laurel Run_MetaG_LLR_2012 (SPAdes) (version 2) | ecosystem: Environmental > Aquatic > Freshwater > Creek >... | reverse complement strand
CCGGCATTGTGGACGTGCATGCGCACTGGATCGAGATCAAGCGCGGTGTGCTGGATACGCAGAACTGGCCTTTTCTGGCGAATCTGGCCTACGGGGTAACGACGGGGCGCGATCCGCAAACATCCACCAACGACATGTTTGCTTATCAGGACTTGGTGGAAACGGGCGATGTGTTGGGCCCGCGGGCATATTCGACTGGGCCCGGCATTTTCTCCACCACCGACCTGCAGAGTTTGGACGATGCGGAGCGCGTGATTGAGCGCTATAAGAAATACTACCGGACGAATACCGTGAAGAGCTACACCGTCGGCAATCGACAACAGCGTGAGTGGATTGTGGAAGCCAGCAAGAAAAATCAGATCATGCCGACAACGGAAGGAGCGCTCGATTTAAAGCTGGACCTGACGCACGCGATAGACGGTTTCGCGGGCAATGAACACGCGCTGCCGATCGTGCCGCTCTATAAGGAAGTGGTGCAGACCTTTGTGCAGAGCGGGATCTTTTACACACCAACGCTGCTGGTAGCTTACGGCGGCCCTTGGGCTGAGAATTATTTCTATGAGACCACGGAGGTGCACGAGAATCCCAAGATGCGCCGCTTTATGCCGCACAATGTTCTGGACGAGAAATCGCTGCGGCGGCCTTGGTTTTCGAAGGAAGAACACGTATTTCCCAAACTGGCGGCGTCGGCGGCGAAGATTGTGCGCGCCGGCGGCAACGTGAGCATCGGCGGTCACGGACAAATTCAGGGACTGCAGTGTCACTGGGAAATGTGGGCCTTGCAAAGCGGCGGGATGACGAATTTCGAAGTTCTGCGCGCGGCCACGCTGACGGGTGCCCGAGCGATCGGGTACGACCAGGATCTGGGAAGTTTGGAGGCCGGCAAACTGGCCGATTTGATTATCTTGAATAAGGACCCGCTGGAGGATATTCGCAACACTATTTCGATCAAGTATGTGATGAAGAACGGCGAGATGTTCGAGGGCGATACCTTGAACGAGATTTGGCCGAAAATAAAACCGCTGCCTCCGCTGTGGTGGTGGAAGGACGATCCACGGGTGACATCGACGCAATAGATGTTACTGGCAAGCGTCGTCGAGACTTCTGAGAACGTCGCACAGACCAGCAAACGGCTAGCGAAGATAGAATTGCTGGCTGCTCTGTTGCGGCAATTACACGGTGACGAGATCGAGATCGTTGCGTGCTGGCTGTCGGGGCAAACGCGTCAGGGCCGCATTGGGATTGGTTACGCGACATTGCGAGAAGCGGCCGGACCTGCGGCGGACCAAGCGCAGTTGCAGGTGCTCGACGTCGACCACGCACTCAAAACGATCGCGGAAACAACGGGATCGGGCTCCACACAGAAACGACTGGAAATGGTGCGTCAGTTATTTGGGCGCGCGACTGGGATCGAACAGCATTTTCTGTTCAAGCTGTTGGGCGGAGAGTTGCGGCAAGGAGCTTTAGAAGGCATTCTGCTGGAAGCGATCGCCAAGGCGTCAGGTGTCGCATCTGAAAGAGTGCGGCGGGCGGCGATGCTGAACGGGAACTTGTCGCTTACAGCCAAGGTTGCGTTGGAGGACGGCGAGGCCGGTCTGCTGCGGTTCGACGTTCAACTGATGCGCCCGCTTCAGCCGATGCTGGCGCAGACGGCGGAAGATGTGGAAGGCGCGTTGGCGGAAATGGGTGAGGCGGCGCTGGAATTCAAGATGGACGGCGCGCGCATCCAGGCGCACAAATCGGGCGGCGATATCGCAGTGTTCTCGCGCAACTTGAACGACGTGACGGCGGCGGTGCCGGAGGTGGTGGAGGCGGTGCGCGCGATGCCGGCGCGTGAGCTGATTCTGGATGGCGAGGTGCTCGCGTTTCAATCCGATGGGCGGCCGCATCCGTTTCAAGTTACGATGCGGCGCTTTGGGCGGAAGCTGAATGTGGAGGGCATGCGCGGCGAACTCCCTTTGACGCCGTACTGGTTCGATCTGTTGTATATGGATGGCGGTTCGCTTTTGGATGAAGAGCAGGCCATGCGATTTTCGGCTCTGGGCGAGGTGGCGCAGGGCTCGCTGATTCCTCATCTGGTCACAGCGGACGTCTTAGCCGGCAAGGATTTCTTTCAACAAGCGCTCCAACGGGGTCATGAAGGCATTATGGCGAAAGAGCGCGCGGAAGCGTACGCGGCGGGCGGGCGCGGGCAGAGTTGGTTGAAGATCAAGCAGGCTCGCACGCTGGATCTGGTGATATTGGCAGCGGAATGGGGGAGCGGCCGGCGGCGCGGATTCCTGAGCAATCTGCATCTGGGCGCGCGCGATGCAGAGAACGGCGGCTTTGCGATGCTCGGCAAAACCTTTAAGGGTCTCACGGATGAGATGCTCGCGTGGCAGACGCGGGAGTTGCTGAAGATCGAGATTGCGCGCGACAGCCATACGGTCTACGTGGAACCAAAAGTTGTGGTGGAGATTGCGTTCAATGAGATTCAGGTGAGTCCGCGTTACAAGAGTGAACTGGCGCTGCGCTTTGCGCGCGTGAAGCGCTATCGGCCCGAGAAGACGGCGGCGCAGGCCGACACTTTTCAGACGGTGAAGCAACTCAGCCTGCGGCAATTTACAATTGAAGCAGAAGCAAATGAGCGATCATGAGATGCCAATTCCGCCGGCGACGTTCGAATTTCTGACGTTGTCGATCAAGACCCAGATCGAGATGTCGTTGGGCCTGTTTCATTTCGGGGAAGAAAAAGACCGTCCGGAGCCGAATTTGCGAGTGGCGCAACACAGCATTGACGTGCTGGCGATGCTGGCCGAAAAGACCAAGGGCAACCTGACGCTGGAAGAACAGCGCTTGATAGAAAACTCGCTGACCGAGTTGCGCTTCCGGTACGTACAGGTGGCGAAAGATTTGGCCGGGCAAGCCGAAAAATAGGATGTCCACGATAGAAGTGGCAATCACGGTGCTCGGCTCGGGCACCAGCGTGGGAGTTCCGTCTATCGGATGCCACTGCGTGGTGTGCGAATCGACCGACCCGCGCGACCAAAGATTGCGGCCGTCGATTCTGGTGGGTTTTGGCGGCCACAACGTGTTGATTGACACGACACCCGACTTTCGGCAACAAGCTTTGCGGGCCCGGATTGATCGCATTGACGCGGTTCTTTTTACGCACTCGCACGCGGATCACATTCTGGGCCTAGACGATATTCGCCCGTTCAATTTCCGGCAGGGCGGGGCGATACCGATCTACGCTTCGGCGGAGACGCTGCATAATATACACCAGACCTTCCGCTATATATTTCTTGAAAAGGAAACGGAGTCCTCGCGGCCGCGCCTGGTTTCGAATGCGTTTGACCGCGACAGTTTTGAGCTATTCGGCTTGCCGTTCGCGCCGATCCGTTTAGCGCACGGGAAAGGCGTGGCGCACGGATTCCGTTTTGGAGACGCAGCCTACCTGACCGATCACAACGACATCCCGCCGGAGTCCCTGGAGCAACTGTGCGGCCTGGACATACTTTTCTTAGATGCGCTGAGACACCGGCCGCATCCGACGCACTCCACTGTGGAGCGATCCTTGAAAACGGTGGAGTTGCTCGCGCCGCGGCGAGCGTTTTTTACTCATATCTGTCACGATCTGGGCCACCAGAAAACTGAGGATGCCCTGCCGCAGAATGTACGGCTGGCTTACGATGGGCTGCACTTGACCAGTACGGTGAGCCTGCCGTGATCTGGCGCAGTTTAGACGCTCTGCCGCGGGACTTCGGCCCGACGGCGGTGACCATCGGCAATTTTGATGGAGTGCATGCCGGGCATCGCGAGATAATGCTGCGCGTGGTGTCAGTTGCGCGACAGAACGGCTGGGCGCCTTGCGTGCTCACGTTTGAGCCGCATCCGATGGTGGTGGTGGCGCCGGCTCGGGCTCCAAAACTGATTACTACGCTCGATCAACGGTGCGCGCTGATGGAGGATGTGGGCATCGAGCAAATTCTGATTCTGCCGTTTACACACGCCATCGCGGCGTTAACGCCCGAGGAGTTCGTGCAACAGACGCTGGTGGATCGCTTGCATGCGCGGGCCGTGCTGGTGGGCGCGAATTTTCGTTTTGGCAACCGCGCGGGGGGAAATACAGCGACGCTCCGCGAGTTGGGTGAAAAATACGGCTACATCACTGAAGCGATCCCGGCGGTTGAGGCGCGTCATCGCATTGTATCGAGCACCGAAGTTCGCCGCAAGCTGGAGAGCGGCGACGTATCTACCGTGCGGCGTCTGTTGTGCCGGCCTTATTCACTGGAAGGGCGCGTGGTGCGCGGGCATGGAGTGGGCAGCCGGCAGACGGTTCCGACACTGAACCTGGAAACGTCGGCTGAACTGCTGCCGGCGCGCGGCGTGTACATTACGCGTACCTACGATTTGAACGGCGCGCAAAAGTGGCCATCGATTTCAAACATCGGCTACCGGCCGACGTTCGGCGGAGATCAACTGAGCATCGAGACCTTTCTGCTGGCGCCGTTGGAAGGCGCGGGCCCGGAGGAAATTCGGGTGGACTTTCTGCGGCGTGTCCGGGAGGAGCGGAAGTTTGAGTCGGCGGAAGCGCTGAAGGAGCAGATACTCAGTGATGTGAAGCGGGCGCAGAGTTACTTTAGGCGAGTCGGTATTCAAGTAAGATAGATCCGAATGCGTTGCTTAATTCTGTTTCTGGTTATGAGTGCTTACGCGGAAAATAACGGTTACCTGCTAGTCGCCAACAAAGGGGATCACACCGTCGGCCTGATTGATCCCGTTGCGGGGATACAGACGGTTACTGTGGATGCCGGTGGGATCACGCCGCATGAGTTGATCGCATCACCCGATGGGAAGTTCGCTTATGCGCCGATTTATGGCAATTCGGGCGTGGGGAAGCCTGGTACCGACGGGTCGCGCGTCGCAATCATCGACCTGAAGACGAACCAACTCGCAGGGAATATTGATTTCGGCAAGGGTGTACGGCCGCACTGCGCGGTATTCAATCCACGTACTGGGATGCTTTATATAACAACCGAACTGGATCAGACGATCAGCATTGTCGATCCGAAGAGTCACAAGATAGTTGGAACCATACCGACGGGCCAGAAGGAATCCCACATGTTGGCCGTCAGCCATGACGGACATCGCGGATACACCGCGAACGTCGGCCCGGGCACGGTTTCGGTGCTGGATCTGGATGGGCGCAAGACAATCGCGGTGATCCCGATATCGGGCGATACGCAGCGCATTTCCATTACTCCCGACGATAAGACTGTGTTCACGGCGGATCAGACCAAGCCGCGGCTGGCGGTCATCGATACGGCTACCAACAAGGTGAAGAGCTGGATCGATTTGCCTGCATCCGGCTACGGAACGGCGATTACTTCCGATGGGAAGTTGTTGGTAGTGGCGGTCCCGGGCGCAAATATGGTTTCGATTGTCGACCTCAGTTCGATGGCTGTTACGAAAAACATTGATGTGCCGGCGTCGCCGCAGGAGGTTTTGATTTCGCCCGATGGCTCCCACGCCTATGTCTCGTGCGACAAGAGCGGCAAGGTTGCTCAGATTGACCTGGCGACGTTCAAGGTGTCGCGCATAATCGATGCAGGCAAGGCTGCCGACGGTTTAGCGTGGGCCAGTGGGTCCATTGCGCGCTAATCATGTCGCACGATCACGATCATCAAGTTGTGCCGTCCGATCCGGCGTTGCGCGTAAAGGCTTTGGAATCGTTGTTAGTGGAGAAGGGGCTGGTGGACCCGGCGGCTTTGGACGTATTGGTCGACACTTTCGAGCATAAAGTGGGTCCGCGCAATGGAGCGCGCGTGGTGGCCCGCGCCTGGGTCGATCCGGATTACAAAGAGCGGCTACTGAGGGATGCCGCGTCGGCCATTGCCGAGTTGGGTTACACGAGCGGACAAGGCGAACACACGCTCGCGGTTGAGAACACTCCTACCGTCCACAACCTGGTGGTGTGCACGCTGTGTTCGTGCTATCCGTGGCCGGTACTTGGGCTGCCGCCCGTGTGGTACAAATCGTCGGCTTACCGCTCGCGCGCGGTGATCGATCCGCGCGGCGTGCTGCGCGAATTCGGCACGGAAGTGGATGAGGACGTGGAAGTGCGCGTGTGGGACAGTACCGCGGAGTTGCGTTACATCGTGATTCCAGAGCGTCCGGCGGGGACGCAAAATCTGACGGAAGAGGAGCTGGCGGCGCTGGTAACGCGAGATTCCATGGTGGGAGTGCGGAAGGTAAAGGGATGAACGGCATCCATGACATGGGCGGCATGCAGGACATGGGTCCGATTCAATACGAGAAGGACGAGCCGGTGTTTCATGCGGTTTGGGAGGGACGCATCTATGGAATTAATGCGTCGCTGATGCGCAACTGGAATCTCGATGCCTGGCGCTATCAAATCGAACTGCTTCCGCCGGCCGAGTACCTGCAGTTGAGTTACTACGAACGCTGGCTGCGTATCAATGAACAACTCCTTGTCAAGCACAGTCTGATCACAGCGGCGGAACTGGCCGCCGGCGTGGTGGAACCCGGCTCGGCGAAAGCGACGCCAACTCTTACGGCGGCGGCTGCAATGAAACGTCTTGGCCGCGGTCTGCCGCCGAGTGACGATCCGAAAGTGGCTCCTCAATTCGAGGTTGGTCAGCGCGTGCGTGCCCGCAATATCAACCCAACCGGACACACGCGGCTTCCGCGTTATGCCCGAGGCAAGGCCGGCGCGATTGCTCGAGACCACGGTGCTTATACGTTTCCCGACAGCAATGCGCTCTTCCTGGGCGAGAAACGACAGCACGTGTATTCTGTGCGATTTGCCGCTCGCGAACTTTGGGGCGAACAAGCTTCGCCGCGCGATTCCATGTATCTCGACCTATGGGACGACTATCTTGAGCGCGCCTGATCTCAATCTGCCGCGCTTGCCGCGCGACCAGGACGGACCGGTGTTTGCCGAGCCCTGGCAGGCGCAAGCCTTCGCTCTTGCGGTGAAACTTTCGGAGCAGGGCCACTTCACGTGGAAGGAATGGGCGGCGGCGCTGGCCGACGAACTGAAGGCCGCGGAACCGGATGACGGCTCTCGCTACTACGAACACTGGCTGGCGGCGCTGGAACGGCTGGTAATCGCAAAAGGCTTGTCGAATCCGGCCGCCATGCTGGAACGCAAGCAGGCGTGGGCCGACGCCTACCGTCACACTCCTCATGGGAAGCCAGTCGAGCTGGATTTCAGTCGATAGGCTCTATTTCAACTCGTTCATCATGCCGGGCACGCTCCACTGCAGCTGGAGACTGCCGGGCTGCCAGCCGTACTCGGCGGTCATGACCTTTGCAAGTTCATCCTGGCTCTTGCCTTCTTTTATCAGACCCGCGGCGCGAATACGGAGCTTCTCGACATTGTTGCGGTAGGTAAGCAGGGCCGCCTTGTTCGTCACCGCGCCATGGCCGGGGATCACGGTGTCGAAATCGAGCGTCATGGCCTGATCCAGGGTGTTGGTCCAATCCACCAGGCTGCCGCCGCCTGCGTAGTCGATCAACGGGCTGGTTCCGGCCATCAGATCGCCGGTGTGGATTACGTGCAACGCGGGGAAGTAGACGATGCAGTCGCCGTTGGTGTGGCCGCGGCCAAAATAGCGCGCGCGCACTTCTTTCCCGCCCAGAAACACGGCAGTCTCCTGCGTGAACACCACCCGCGCCGGCATCACGCCGGGAGGCGCGTTGGACTGTTTGTGTTCCACTATATTGGTCCTCGAGTTGGCGGTGGAAATAATCTCCGCCGTGGGCAAGAACTTCCCGTTGCCGCCGCTGTGGTCAGCGTGATAATGGGTGCTGATCACATACTTAACCGGCTGGTTGGTCACGCTCTTGACTTTGTCCACGATCTGCTCGTGATCCCGCTCGAACTTGTCGTCGACGAGAATGACGCCTTCATTGGTAACGTAAACGGCGACGTTGCCGCCGTCACCCTCGATCTCGTAAAGATCTTCTTTGACCTGATTGAGCTTCAACTGCGGAGGTTGCGCGTTCTGGGTGTATCCAATCCAGGCGATCGCAAGGAACAAAGTCCCCGCGGACAGACGTGCTGCAAGTTTCCGGTTCATCCGGGCCAATATATCAAACTTCCGTTAACCAAAGAACACCCGTTGAATGAACCAATAAACCGCCAGACAGCCGGCCGCGATCGAGACGGACGGCCGCAGCTTGCTCCAGCCGCTGGAAATCAGATCTTCGATCAGCGGAAACAACAGCACTACAAAGATCAGTTGCCCGATCTCGACACCAATGTTAAAGGAGAAAAGCGACAGCGCAAGATGGCCCCTGGGAAGCTGCATCTCGCGCAGCACGTTAGAAAATCCGAACCCATGCACCAGCCCGAAGAGAAAGGTGATGCGGTACCGCTCAATGGCGCGGTTGCGAATCAAATTCTCCGCCGCGACATAAACGATGCTAAGGGCGATCAGGCTCTCCGTAAGCCGTGTGGGCAGCACGACGATGTCGAAGGTCGCAAGCGCGAGCGTGATGCTGTGCGCAACCGTAAATGATGTGATCACCTTGACCAAGGAACGGAGCGACGCTGTCGCGACAAGAAGTCCCAGCAGAAAAGCCAGATGATCGTAGCCCAGGGCAATGTGCTGGATGCCGAGCCAAATGAAGCGGCCGGCCGTCTGCAGGCGGGAGGTTCCCGCGGCAGTGAAGAACGCCTCCGGATGTGTCGCATCGAGGATTCCCTCCTGCGTTTTCCCATTGAGAACAACTGTCACCAGATGCACGTACGTGGGCCCCAACAACTGGTTGAGCGTGGAATGAACCTCCAGCGCGATCACATCCTGTGGAAACACGTAGAGCAGTTCAAGGCTGAGAACGTGATCCTGGAAGACTTCATAGCGCTGCCGCGTGATGCGCACGGGGGGACCGTTGCTGCGAAGAAAATAATGTTGCTGGATTGTCTCGTAGACTCGTTCGAAAGACTGGTCGAATTCTTCCTTGGATACGACCTTGTCGCCATTCCGATCCACGCCGGGAAAATCCAGCAGATTGAGCGTCAGGGTGTCGCGAACCTCCCGCCCGCGGATGACAATCCGCGACTCGCCGCGATACAGATCGTGAGCCTGGACTGGGGCGAGAAAACAGAGGCAAATCGCTAGTTTGGCGATGATCCGGAGCAATTGTTACTTAGCCGCTGCCTCCGCGGCCTTTTCCTTTGCGCGTCCGGCGCGAAGGATATCCTCCATCGCGTAATTGCCTTCGTGGCAGGCGTACTCGTAGATCACATAGTTTGGATCCTTGGTCAGCGGCAGGGACACTTTCCAGGGCGCCGAATATACGTTCGGATCGTCGATGATAACTTCGTAGGCGATGGTGTTGACGTCCACGCGCTGGAAGCGTTCCACCACGTGGAGCGCTTCGCTTTGGTGAATCCCACGGACGCGCCCGGTGGCGGCGCTGGTGGCGATCATGCCCTTGCCGTTGTAATTGGTGGTGTCCACTACCAGCGTGTCGGCCTCCCAGTGGCCGACCGAATCGCCGTTCCACTCGCGGATGCTGGGCGGCGGATGCGGACGGCCATCCAGCGGAATTACGCGCGCCTCGTGGATCATCTCGGAGAAAATCACCACATAGTCTGGGGTCTGCAGAATCTGATACGCGTTGTTGTAGCCGGCGGGAAACATGCCCGCGGGAACGCCGCGCGTGATGCACCGCTCCCAACTGGTCTGGTGCACGTAGGAATCTTCCAGGTGCGCCATATCGTAGTCGCGTTGCGCCTCAGCCGAAGGCTTTAGCGGCACTCTTCCGTTGGGCGGATCCACCACGAGCGAACTTTGCAGGGTTGCCAGCCATTTGGTTCCGGCGTCAAAAAAGGCTTGATTGTAGCTGCCCGGGTCTCCCGGTCTGGGCGGGCGGTCCACACGATTTTGGCTTGCCCTTTTTTCGATCGCCGCCGCCTCTTGCTCCGTGAGAGTTGCCTTCCCGGCCAGCTCAGCCGGCCGTTCGAAGGGCGTGATCGTGGCATTGGTCCAGACTCCCTCCAACTCCGGCCGGCCGTCCGGCGTGCGCGGCGCGGTCCAGGTTTTAGTTGAGGCCTTCTGAATCTGCCCGTCGGCGGGTGCAATCAGCATGAGCGTGGCGGCTATGCAGGTTTTCGGACTCATCTGAAACCTCACTGCTTTAAATACGGACGTTGACAGTATACATTTTCCTTCTTACGTGGACGGTGTACAATCACCACCAGCGAAAGAGAGAGGTAAATGAAGAACCTGACGATGGGAGCAGTTTTGATTTTGGCCGGTATCATCGCCTATGGCGTAACGGCCCGCGCGCAGACGGCCAACAAAGCGGATCCGGTGAAGGTGGATCCCAAGCATTACAAAGTGGAGTTTGAGAATGAGAGCGTGCGGGTCCTGCGCATCTCGTATGGAGCCGGAGAAAAGTCGGTGATGCACAACCACCCGAACGCGGTTGCTGTTTATCTGACTGATGGGACGACCCGCATGACCACTCCTGACGGGAAATCGCAGGATGTACCGGTGAAGGCGGGAACAACGGGTTGGACGCCTGCCGGGAGTCACCTGCCGCAGAATATCGGCAATAAGGCGTTTGAGTTGATCCTGGTCGAACTGAAGAAATAGCAGTTGGCGTAAGCGATCGCCAAGAAAAGAGTGTTACGCAAAGCCCCAATGGAACCGCCGTTGGGGCGAAAACCGCGGTGTCCGCGGTTGCCGTCACTAAGTTTATCCGCGATGTTGACAGCCCTACGGAGCTTGTAGTAGCATTACCGAAGTAGGCAGGAGACATGAGCCAAGCGCGATTCACCCAAGCCGAGCGGCGCATTCTGGAGCAATACTGGAAGCTCGGCACCTGCTCCGTCCGCGAGATCCTCGACAGCCTACCCGAAGAAGAGCGCGTTGCTTACACAACCCTACAGACCCTCGTCTACAGACTCGAACAGAAGGGCGCTTTGCATAAGGTCAAGAAGATCGGCAATGCCCAACTGTTCGAGCCCGCCATCGATCGGCGTAAGTTCCGCGAAGGTTTGATTCACGACTTCCTGGCCATCTTCGGAGGGTCCCCCCGCCTGCTTGTCTCAAGCCTCCTCGAGGCGGGGACCCTCACGCTGAAGGATTTAAAGGCCCTTCAAAACGCTGCGGCCGCGAAGAGCCGAGGCGGCCAGCGGGGGAAAAACCAATGCATGAGCAAATCGCGCGGCCGATCTATTACCTGGGCGTTCATCTCCTGTATGCGTCCACCGTCTGGTTCGCGGCTTGGCTGCTGACCTCAATACCGCGCGGCAGCGCCACTGCAAAACACTGGATTTGGTTGGCAACATCGCTCAACTTCATGCTTCCGCTTGGCGCGCTGCTGGACAAGTTACTGGCCCGGCATCTTACCTGGGCATCGCCACTCCCATTCATCGGCGGCGTAGGGCTTCGGATTGCTAAAGACGCGGGCCTTGCGTACGCCCTCAGCGCCGTGTGGTTGCTCGGCGCGGCGCTGATGTTCACGCGGCTATGCGTGCACCTACGGGCGGAAAGGCTTGCAAGACAAAGGCTCGAGTATCAAGGCGAGGATGACAAGCACACTGCTTTTTTCTTTCAGGGCGTTCCGGTGAGGTTTGGTCGGGCATCGCAGTCACCGTCTATGAATGGGCTCGTGCGCCCGCGTATCTCGCTTCCTAGCGGAATCGACCAGCTGCTGAATGAGAAGG
>Ga0209698_10007218_pt1 | contig 11690 bp, 8 predicted proteins | sample LitLauG_LLR_2012_FD_187203 | JGI IMG/M metagenome (GOLD analysis project Ga0209698, IMG submission 187203) | Freshwater sediment microbial communities from Pennsylvania, USA - Little Laurel Run_MetaG_LLR_2012 (SPAdes) (version 2) | ecosystem: Environmental > Aquatic > Freshwater > Creek >... | reverse complement strand
GAGTGAAAGCGACCCCCCCACCCCCTGCTCAGTTCAGCAGCTCCCTGACGTAGCGCTGGTGCAGGCGCCCCAGCGGAGTCCTTTCGGGATGGAAGCCGATCGCGTGCCACAGCAGCCCCGACACCGGCGCCCACACCAGGATCAGGTACGCGCCCAGGACGAGTGTTGCCACGCGCAGCCGACGCGACCTCGACAGCGCCGCCAGCGGAAGCGCCCACAGCACGTACCAGGGCAGCACCCAGCTCAGTGTCAGCAGCAGCGCCACGCTCGCCCAACCAGAGGCCGTGATGGGGTCGCGCCTTCGCCACGCCAGCCGACAGCACGCCCCCACGGACACGATCAGCGCGGCGATCATCACCTTGCGAAGCGCGTCGCTCTCCCCGCCCGCGCCGATCGCGAGGCCGATCAGGTTCGGCACGCTCTCGCTCGTCACCAGCGAGCCCTGCGTGCTGAGGTCCGGGACGTGCAGCCCGAACGCCAGGAGGCTGACCGCCGCCACGAAAGCCAGGCCCAGCGCCATGCCCGCCAGCACCTGCAGCAGAGCTCGCGGCGCGCGCAGGAGCCCCGCGAGCACCACCGGTATCAGCACCGCACCCGACGCCTTGATCCCCGCCGCGAGCACGAACGCCGCACCCGCGCCGATCTGCATCGCCGACGGCGGCGAGAGCCACGCGCCCGGCGACGGGAGCCTGCCCAGCTCGCGAGCGCTCCGTCCGAGCGCGCGGATGCCCCCTGACTCGTCACGCTCGTGCGTCCGCCCGAAGGCGTGCGAGCGCAGCAGCAGGTAGAAGCCCAGCATGATGCAGCCGAGCATCAGGAAGTCGTTGTGGCCCGCGCCGAGGCCCCACACGAGCACGATCGGGTTCAGGCCCACGAGCGCCACCGCCAGCCGCGGCTCGCGCCCCAGCATGACCGCGGACTTCCACACCAGCAGGATCGTCCCGAGGCTCGCCACGATCAGGATCGCCTTCAGCCCCCAGAACGAGCCCGCCACGCCGAGCGGGACCACCACGAAGGTCAGCAGCGTGAACAGCGGGCCGTACGGGCTCAGCAGCTCGTGCCAGTTGCTCAGGAGATACGCCGGGTCGCTGTGCGGCTCGAGCACCGGGATCGTCGTGTACGGGTTGAGGTTGTGCACGACCTCCATGCGCCCGTAGTTGATGTAGTTGAACATGTCCGTCAGCGCGAGCGGCGGGGACAGGAGGAAGATCAGGTGCACGGCGAGGATCGCTCCGATCACCCAACGCGCCGGCAGCGACCGCGCGCGGCCCAGCACCAGCACGTAGCCGATGAACATGAGCACGATCGCGCCCGTGAACATGAAGCGCAGCGCCGTGCTGTTATCGGTGAAGCCCGGCAGCAGCCCCCCGAGCGGCCCCGACATCCAGTGCGGGTAGAACCCGGTGTGCGACGTCGGCGCGAGCAGGCTCGGGCGGTTCGCCGCGATCAGCACGATGAACAGGCTCAGCGCCACGATCGCGCCGAGCGATACCGCGCCCACCCTGCGCGCCGCGCCCGTGCGCAGGCGCTGTGCGCCGAGCGCGCCCCGGACAGCGATCCGCGTGCGCTGCGCGCGCGCGGCCGGCTGGGCGAGTTCGATGGCTGGTGCGTCGCCGTGCATGCTCAACGTCTGGCTAGGCGCCGACGATAGCGAGGCAGCACGCAGCGGTACCCTGAAATGCAAAGGGCCCGCCATCGGCGAGCCCTCGCAGGTCTGTCAGTGGGCCGATGCTGGATCAGATCGGCTGGACGTTTACGGCCTTGGGGCCCTTGTCGCCCTGCTCCGGGTCGTATGAGACCTTGGCGCCCTCCTGCAGAGAGCGGTAGCCCTCACCGTTGATCCCGGTGTGGTGTACGAAAAGGTCCTTGTCGCCGTCGTCGGGGGTGATGAAACCGAACCCCTTGTCGTCGCTGAACCACTTGACTGTGCCTGTTGGCATTGTGCGGAATCCTCCACGGGTATGTGCGTGCTGCTACGCGGAGGATGCTACGTACGAGCTTCGACCTGCGAGCGCTTGCACTGCTTTCACCGGCTATATGCCGGCCACTCGCCAACGAAGGTAGCATGTCCTCACGCCGCCATGTAGAGGAATTGTTGCCGCGATCGCGGCCACCGTCCGCGCTCGGCGCGCTCCCGCCGCTCTAGGGTGAGCCTCGGAGATGCACCCCGACGACGCCAGCGAGCACGATCCCGCGCCGTCAAAGCCGCCGCAGCTGGAGCGCCTCGTGCTCCCCGGCGAACGCGCCGGTGTGGCCGAGACCGTCGAGAGCCTCGGGCTGTGGAAGCTCCCGGAGGGCCGTGCAGGGCGCCCGCGGGTGCTGCTCAACATGGTCAGCACGCTCGACGGTCGCGCCACCCTCGGCGGGCGCTCCGCAGCGCTGAGCGACGCCGCCGACCGTGCCCTCTTCCACGCGCTGCGAGCGAGCGTGGACGGAGTGCTCGTCGGCGCCGGCACCGTGCGCGAGGAGCGCTACGGGCGCATGATCCGTGAGCGCTCCGCGCGCGCGCTGCGGCTCGCACGCGGCCTGGCGCAGGAGCCGCTCGCGTGCATCGTCTCGGGGCGCCTCGCGCTCAGCGGCGAGATTCCCCTGCTCGCCGAGCCCGCCGCGCGGGTCGCCGTCCTCACCGCCTCGCGCGCCGTCCTGCCCGACACCGCAGCGCGCGTCGAGTACGTGCGCTGCGGACGCGACGGGACCCTCGAGCTCGCGCGCGGCCTGGCCGAGCTGCGCGAGCGCTTCGGCGTGCACAGCCTGCTGTGCGAGGGCGGCCCCCACCTCGCCCGCGAGCTGTTCGCACAGGGGCTCGTGGACGAGCTGTTCCTGTCGCTCTCAGCCCAGGTCGCCGGCGGAGAGCCGCCCGACGGCAGGGCGCTGCGGATACTCGCCGGCGAGGAGCTCGAGGCGCCCGTGCCGATGGAGCTGCGCGACGTGTTGCGCCACGGCTCCTCGCTGTTCCTGCACTACGAGGTCCGCTCGGGTGCGCGCGTCGCGCGTGAGACGACGCTCAGCAGCTCGCTCGCGAGCTGACGACCCTGAGCAGCCATCTGCGGGGTGGCCGAGATCCGCACCACGACCTCCTCCCCGTCGAGTTCCTCGAGCGTGATGCGCGGCGCGCTGCGCACCGGCGTCTGCAGCGAGCGCTCGAGCATCTCCTGAAGGTCCCCCGGGCTCATGCCCGCGCGCAGACGCGCCCGCAGGTTCACCGCGTCCGGCTCGCGCAGCGGCAGCACCGCCACGTTCAGCACCACGCTGTTGGGCACCATGATCGAGTCATCGCCCGTCGCGAACGTGGTGTAGAGCAGTCCCAGCGAGCTCACCGTGCCCTCCACCTGGCCCGCCAGCGGCCCTCCCTGCAACCGCACGCGCTCGCCGACCCGGAACGGGCGCGCGCTGAGCAGCACCGTGCCCGCGAACAGGTTGCCCAGCGTCTGCTGCGCGGCGAGCCCGAAGATGACCGCCGTGAAGGCGCCTCCGAGCGCGAGCGTCTTCGCCTTGATGCCCGCCACCGCCAGCGCCACCAGCAGCGCGAGCACGAGCGTCACCAGGCGCACCAGGAATCCGACGGTGCCCGCCGTCGCGGGGTCCAGGCGCCTGAACAGAGGCGGCCCGAGGCCGCGCCCGAGGTCGCGCGCTATCGCCCACCCGAGGATCATCAGCGCGAGCACCGTGGCGACCGTGATCGGCGCTTCGAGCGCCGATTCCAGCACCTTGTGCTTGGGCACGAGTATGTGGCCCGGTTCGCGGTGGCTCGCCGCCACGGTGCTGCCGAGCAGCCCCACGCGGTGTTCATAGAGCACCACCACGCCGACGAACAGCGGCACCAGCAGCAGCACCTCCAGGCGCGCGCGCTTGACCACGCGAGTGTTGATCTGGCGCGCGAGCCCCACCTCCTGCCAGGCGTGGCTGCGGGTCTCGAACATCTTCGGTGGTGTCCTAGGCAGCGGCATCGTCCTCCTCAGCGTTGATGGTCGCACGTGAGTGCGCCCGCGACCGCACGCCGCACCCGCGAAGGGGGGCCGCCGGCCCGCGTTGCGGGCGCGCCCTCGAAGGCGAGCTCAGATCGCCGTGTAGATGACCATCGCCAGTCCGAACAGCAGGCAGTAGATCGCGAAGGGCGTGAGTGTCCTCGTCTTGAAGTAGCGCACCAGGAATCGCACCGTGAACACCGCGGTCACCGCCGCGACCGCGCACGCGACCACGGCCTGGCCGCGGATGCCGTTGCCGAGGTGCCCGGTCAGGTCGGGGAGCTTGTAGATGCCCGCAGCAAGAATGATGGGCGTGGCCAGCAGGAACGCGAAGCGCGCAGAGTCGCTGTGATCCAGGCCCCGCGCGAGGCTTGCGCCCATCGTGACGCCGTCGCGCGAGATACCCGCCACGAGCGCCGTCGACTGCGCCGCGCCGATCACGAGCGCCTCGCGGTACTCCAACGTGCGCAGCTCACGCGCGCCGTCCGGCTTTGCGCCCTCGCGGATCGCCAGTTCGCGCACCTCCGCGCGGCGGCGGAAGCGCTCGGCGCCCGCCAGCAGCAGCCCGTTGACCATCAGGAACACCGCCGCCACCTCGGGCTTGGCGGTGAGCGTGCGCAGCTGGTGCTCAAGCGCAAGTCCAATCACCCCCGCCGGGGTGTTCGCGGCGATGATCAGCCACGCCAGACGCTCCGTAGAACTCTCGATCCTGCGTGTGCGCAGTGTGCGCAGGAACGCCGTCACGATCTCGACCCAGTCTCGCCAGTAGTACGCGAGCAGCCCCAGCGCGCTGCCGACGTGCAGCATCACAACGAACGCCAGCCAGAATGACTCCGATTGGGATTGGGCGTGCACCAGCCCGTTCCACCCGAACAGCGTCGGGAACAGCACCGTATGCCCGAGGCTCGAGATCGGGAAGAGCTCCGTCACGCCCTGCAGAAGACCCAGCACGATCGCCTGGAAGTAGCTGAGCGCCGAGGCGAGCAGTAGGCATGCGTGTAGCACCACGGCGGCGCAGCTTATTCGCTGCGCGCTCCTCTCGTGCGGGTAAGGGTGCGACGCGCCGTGAGATCGCGGTGCCGCCTGAGCGCCGCGCGCTGCGCCGCCGCCCATGCGCGCCGCCACGACTGCGTTCACAAATCGTTCACACGATGATTCCCGACTGATCACAAAGAAACGCTCTTTGCGGAGAATGGTGTCGTGTATGAGCAGTCAAGGAACGACGGAGCTCGATCACGGAGCGACCGAGCTCGGTCCCGGCCAGCGCTCGCGCGTGGATATGCACTGCCACTCGGCCGCCTCGCAGCTGTCGAAGCTGGGTGTGCAGCGCGCGCTGGGCCTTCCCGAGTGCGCCACCCCGCCGGAGGAGGTCTACGAGCTCGCCAAGCGGCGCGGGATGGACTTCGTCACGATTACCGACCACGACACGATCGCCGGCGTGCTCACGCTCGCCGACAGACCCGACGTGTTCGTCTCCGAGGAGCTGACCGCGAACTTCCGCGGCGAGCCGCAGGCGGTGCACGTGCTCTGCTACGGGATCACGCCTTATGACCACGAGTGGCTGCAGGCGCATCGCGGCGACGTCGAGCTGTGCGCCGCCTACATGCACGAGCGCGGGATAGCCTGCGCCCTGGCGCATCCCTACTACACCGTCGCCGCGCCGCTCAGCGCGCGCCACCGCAGGCGTCTCGCCGAGCTGTTCGGCGTGTGGGAGGTCCGCAACGGCGCTCGCGCGCCGCAGCTCAACCGCCCCGCAGCCACCTACGCGGCCACGCGCGAGAGCGTAGGCATCGGCGGCAGCGACGACCACGCCGGGGTCGATATCGGGCGGACGTTCAGCGAAGCACCCGCCGCGAGCACCCCCGAGCGGTTCCTCGAGCATGTCCGCGCCGGACGGGTGTGCGCGCGCGGCGAACAGGGCAGCGCGGCGAAGTGGGCTCACGCCGCGATCGCCATCGCGCTCCGATCGCTGGGCTTCGACGGGCGCGAGGGCGAGGCCGCGCGCGCCAACCCCGCGCGCGTGCTGACGATGGTGCGGCGCCTGCTGCGCGAGGGCGACGCCCGCCACGGCGCGGCCGGCAACGACCTCGACCCCGAGGACGCGCGCTGCCTGCTGAGGGCCTGGCGCGGCTCCGTCGAGCTCGAGGACCTCGACGCGCGCGAGCTCCTCGCCATGATGCAGGCGGACGGTTTCAGCCACGCCGCGCTCTACAGGCGCGCGTGCCGCGCGCACGAGCACAAGCTGCGCGCCGCCGTGCACGTCGCCGTCGGCGTCGCCACCGGGGAGGCCGACCCGCTGCACGCCGCAACGGGCATCTTCGAGGCGTGCGTAGCGGTCATCCCGTACGCCCCCGCGAGCGCGTTCCTCGCCAACGAGCAGTCCAAGCTCGACGCGATCCCGTTCACCTACGCAGATGCCGCGGGCGCCGGCGCCGGCGGGCGTACTCCCGGCCGCGGCCGCGAGGACGGCGAGAGCGCGCGCATCGCGATCCTCGCCGACGGCATCGGCTCGACCCACGGGGTCACGCGGACGATCCAGGAGATCCGCCAGCGCGGCGTCCCGGGCTTCGAGATCGAGGTCGTCGGGACCGACGCCGAGGTGGACCGGCGCCTGTCGGCTGTCGCGGAGATCGAGGTGCCGTTCTACGCGGGCCTGCGCATCGGCGTACCGAGTCTTCCCGCCGCCGTGCAGAGCCTCGCCGAGGGCGGCTTCGATGCGGTGCACGTCTGCTCGCCCGGCCCGGTGGGCGTCGCGGGCGCGCTCATCTCACGCGCGCTCGGCGTGCCGCTGATCGGCAGCTACCACACCGAGCTCACCGCCTATGCAGCGCTGCGCTCCGGTCAGCGCCGCATCACCGACGCTGTCGCGCTAGCGATGCGCGCGTTCTACGGCGAGTGCGACGTGCTGCTCTCGCCCAGCCCAGCAGCCGATCAGGCGCTCACGGAGATCGGCGTGCCGCGCGAGCGTGTGCTGCGCTGGGACCGCGGCGTGGATGGCGCGCGCTTCGCCCCCGCCCCGCGTGAGCGCCGCGCCGCAGAGGGCCCGGTGAACGTTCTCTACGCGGGGCGCATCACGCGCGAGAAGGGCGTGGACCTGCTCGCGGACGCGTTCCTCGAGGCGCACGCCAGCGACGGGCGCCTGCACCTGATCATCGCCGGCGACGGGCCCGAGCGCGAGCGTCTCGCAGGGCGCGTCGGCGAGCACGTCACCTTCCTGGGCTGGCTCGAGGGCCAGGAGCTCGCGCGCGCGTATGCGAGCGCCGACATCTTCATGTTCCCGAGCGCAACCGACACCTTCGGCCAGGTGATCCTCGAGGCGCAGGCCAGCGGCGTTCCAGTCGTGGCCGTGGCCGAGGGTGGCCCGCTGTCGCTGATCGAGCATCGCGTCAGCGGCCTGCTGTGCCCGCCCGACCCCGGCGCTCTCGCCGACGCGGTGCTCGCGCTCGCCGGCTCACCACTGCTGCGCGAGCGCCTCGCCGCGGCCGGGCTCACCTGCGCCCGCGCTCGCACGTGGGAGCGTGCGCTTGAGCGCCTCGCGTCGGGCTACAGCCGTGCGCTCGAAGGCGCCGGGCCGATCGGAGAGGTACGTGCCGCGTAGCGCAGAGCGCCGGATCGCCGTCGCGATCCACGACGTGGAGCCCGCCACCTTCGAGCAATGCGCGCTCATCCGCGACTGGCTTGAGGATCACGGTGTCGACCGCGCCACCCTGCTCGTAATACCCGCGCGCGACCTGCATCCCCTCGGCCAGCGCTCTCCCGCGATGACGAGCTGGCTGAGCGAGCGCCGCAGCGCCGGGGACTCGATCGCCCAGCACGGGTTCCAGCACGACGCGCTGCGCAGAGGCATCACCTCGTACTCGACCCCGCTGGGCCTCCGCCGCCGGCGTCGCACCGAGTTCGTCGGCCTCGACGAACTCGACGCCCGCAGAGCCGTCGACGCCGGCTGGCGGGTGCTCAAGCTCGCCGGGATCGAGCCCGACGGGTTCGTCGCGCCCTCCTACGCGTACACCCCCGCGCTGCGTCGCGTGCTGCCACGGCGCTTTCGCTGGTGGGCGAGTCTGCTTCGCCTTTACCCCGCGCCCGTCGCCTCCGGGCTCGCACCGGCGCGCCACCTCGCGCCCGCGTGGGGAACCACGGGTCAGCGCCCGCTCGCGCGGCTGCTGGCGCCCACGCTGATCCGCGCCGGCGGGCTGCTGTCCGGGCACACGCTGCGCCTGGACCTGCACCCAGCCGCGCTCGAGCAGCCACGGCAGATGCTCGCGCTGGAGCGGCTGCTCTCCCGTGACGCGCCGACGCGCACGGCCGTCACCTACGAGCAGCTCCTAGCTCACGCGGAGCCGCTCGCACACACCGCGCTGCCCGGGCCCACACCCGTCTAGGCAGGCTCCCCACGGCCGGGGCGGGCTCGCAGCCGCCGGGCGCGCGGTCGGCCGCTGCGGCGCGCAAAGACGGCGCGCCCATACACAGCAGCGGTGAGCGGCATCGGAGCGAAACGTCAACGTCACGGTCGCCTGCGCGAGTCGCCGACAGCGCTCACCGGGAACCACGGGGCCGAGAAACGACGACGGCCCCGTCCCGAGCGTTGCTCGGGACGGGGCCGCTGTGACGCCCTGCTCGACCTGAACCGAGGCTACGGGATCAGCGACGTGACGCGTTTGTTGATCGTGTCACCGACGTATACGCGGCCTTCGGGGCCAAGTCCGAGCCCCTGCGGGAATGCGTACTGGCCGCCACCCGCACCGTATGTGCCGAACTTGGCCAGGTAGGCACCAGCTGAGGAGAACTCCTCGACGCGGCTGTTCACGGTGTCCGCGACATAGATGTTGCCGCTCGCATCCAACCCGAGGCTCTCCGGGAAGAAGAGCTGTCCATTGCCCGTGCCGAAGCTGCTGAACTGGCTGACGTAAACGCCTTCTCCGGTGAACTTCTCGACGCGGCAGTTCCACGTGTCCGCGACATAGACGTTGCCGCTGAAGTCGACCGCCACGCCGCCCGGCTGGATCAGTTCGCCGTTGCCTTTGCCCTGCGTGCCGAACTGCCGGATGAACGCACCTTCTTCTGAGAACTCCTCGATCCGTGAGGACCCGACGAGGAACGCCGCGTCGCTCACGAACACGTGGCCTTTGTTGTCAACCGCGATTCCCGCAGGCGACGCGAAGAAACCGCCGGTCAGACCGCCGGCGCCGAACTTGCGGACGAATTCGCCTTTTTCGTTGAACTCCTCGACGCGCAGGTTGCCCTGGTCCGCCACGTACAGGTTTCCGGCGGACGTCACCGCGACTCCGTCCGGCGCCCACAGCTGGCCGTTGGCCGAGCCGTAGGCGCCGATCGTGCGCAGGAGCACGCCGAAGTGGCTGAACTCGCGGACCACGTTGCCCGCTTTATCCGCCACGTACACGTTTCCTGTGGAGCTCACAGCGACGCCATAGGGGCTGGTCGACGGGGTGCTGCCGAACTGCACGGAGTTCTCAACCGCGCCGATCGAGCATGGGTTCGCGCGCGCTTCCCCGCGCTGGTCGGCAGCCGTGCAGGTTGCCGGATTTCCTGCCCCGATCGCCGGGCTGCCGGCCTTCAGCAGGTGCACCGGCGTGTCGCCGCCGGCGTTTTCAAGTGTCGTCGCGAGCAGCGGGTTCGTTTTGCTCAGCAGGCCGACCCCGCAGCTTCCGTTCGAGTCAAGACTGTGATCACTCGTCGTCGCTTTGCCTTCACAGTCGCCGAGTTTGTTGTTCGCGACAATCGTGTTCGTGAGGTTCAGAACGTCGCCGATCGTGTTTTCGATGCCCACCAGGTTGAAGGCGATGGTCGAGTTGAAGATGCTCGTGGTGCCCTGGTTGACGATGCCGTAGTCGCGACCGTCGGAGATCGTCGAGTTCTTGACGGTCAGCGTCGAGCCCGGCTCCACCGCGATGCTCGTACCCGTGTTGGCGAGCAGCGAGTTTTCGACCGTGAGGGCCCCCTGGTCTTCGACGGCCGGAAGTCCTTCCTTGCCCCCGAAGTCGACCTCAATGTTCTTGAAGGTCGCGGACACTTTGCTCTTGATCACGAGCACTTCCGCGACCGGTTCGATGCCGGAACCGGTGATGTTGGCGGTTTCGCCCCTCACACTCGGTGAGCCGGCGGGCCCTTCGATCGTCTGAACGCCGCTCGTGTCGGTGAGCGTCAACGTTTTGTTCGGGATGTAGTCGACTCCCGTAAGGACGATCGTGTTCGCTTCTTTATTGCTGTTAGCGGTCGTGACCGCTTCTTCTAGCTGTTCGCCGTTCACCGGATGAAAAGTCGCCGCGCTCGCCCCACCGGCAAGCACCGCCAACAAGGCTCCGACCACGGACAGCGCAGCCGCGCATGCCTGCAAACGAACCACAAACCCGTACCTCATTCGATCCTCCAGTTCAGTAAGCACGTATTCCAGTCCAGCAAGCAGTTTCCTTGACGGAAGCCGATTCCCTGATGGCGATCGCGGGCACTGGCCGAGCTGCCTAGCGGTAGTGTGAGGCTCCGCTGCCAAGTCCAGCGATAATGTCTTCTATCAAGCCCCAGCCGGCGGAATCAAGCCGTATACCGGATGGTCACAACCGATTACACGTTGGTCACGTTTGGGCACTGATCACATTTCTTTCACGTGTGGGCGCTCACGGGCGCACGACCACGTTGTCGGACGGTTCGCTCCACCAGCCGGTAGGCGATGCACCGACGGCCGACCGGGAGCGACACACGTCCGCCGGCCAGACGCCACCGACCGCCCGAGCGCAAGGTCCACGGCGCACCACCCGGGACTCGCGGCGACGACGTCGAAGCGGTCTCGCTTGTTCACGAGTCGTTTACGTCCGCGGGCGCGCGATGGCGGAGAATCAGGATCCCCGGCCTGGATGCTGTCGCCTCGCGCTCGGCGAGCGCATGCCGCTCGGCCGCAGTCAGCCACGCAGACCTCGCGCAACAAGGAGGCCTCACCATCTTGAGCACCGCACGCAGAAAGCCCCCGCTGAGCTGGCTCCTCCGGGGGACACAGGTGATCGCCGACATCGTCCGGACCAGCCCGCTGCTGGTCGGCCTGGCCTGCACGGCTCTCGTGCTCGTCGTTCTGTTCTTCTTCGGCCTCTCGATCATCGCGAGGTCGCCCGCCGGTCGGCAGACCTCGCTCACCAACGCCACCGAACTGATCTCGCGCGGGAATGTCGCCGGCGCGACGATCCTCGACCAGGAGTCCGCGGTGCAGCTGCGCACCGTCGGCGGTGAGCAGCTGTGGGCCAGCTATCCGCAGTCCAACGCCTACACCGGCACGCTGCTCGCGCTGCTCAAAAGCAAGGCCGTGCCCACGACGGTCGACGTGCAGACGGGCCGATCGACGCTGCATTCGACGGTTCAGTTCCTGATACCGATCCTCATCCTGGTCACGCTGTTCGCCTTCTTCATGACCCTGCTCAAAGACCAGGGCGCAGCCTTCGCCGCGTTCTCGAAATGGACGGGCAGAAACCAGAAGCCGGGCGAGGGTGAATACACGTTCAACGATGTCGCGGGAGCGCCCGAGGCGCTGATCGAGCTTCGCGAGATCTGCGACTACCTCGAGAACCCCGGTCGTTACGCCAAACTGGGCGCGCGCGCACCCAAGGGAGTGATGCTGGTGGGTCCGCCGGGCACCGGAAAGACGCTGCTCGCCCGCGCCGTCGCGGGCGAGGCGAAGGCGAACTTCTTCTCCCTGTCGGGCTCCGAATTCGTGGAGTCGCTGGT
>Ga0209698_10007217_pt1 | contig 11690 bp, 11 predicted proteins | sample LitLauG_LLR_2012_FD_187203 | JGI IMG/M metagenome (GOLD analysis project Ga0209698, IMG submission 187203) | Freshwater sediment microbial communities from Pennsylvania, USA - Little Laurel Run_MetaG_LLR_2012 (SPAdes) (version 2) | ecosystem: Environmental > Aquatic > Freshwater > Creek >... | reverse complement strand
GTGCGAATCAGAGTTCCTCTATCCTGTCCCTGACAGGCAGTTATTGGACTGGATCAGCGTCCGCCGCAGACACGTGGACGTTGCAGAGCGGATTCGGGGGCGGGGCGAATCCTGGCGGCGGTCTCACACTCTCACATACAGGCGATAACAACGCCGACAACTTCACAATCCTCGCCGAGGTGATCGTCGGCGGCAGCATCGTAGCAGCAGGCGGCATAAGTTTGGGCGGCAGCGCCAGCCTTGGAGGCAACACCCCGGCTACCGCGCTTCAGAACTACACTTTCGGTTCCGTGGATTTCGTTGGTTCCTATTGGACTGGTTCTGCCCCTGCGCCTGATACATGGGCAATTACCCCCGCACTCGGGACAGGAGCGAACCCAACCACGAGCCTCGTCGTTACCCACGTGGGCACACCTCAGGTTGGAAGTTTCACGTTAGCGAACCCCACCCCGGCGACCAGCATCGCCACTTCTCAGAACCCTGCCAAGCTTGTGTTTTCCGGGGCCTACTGGAACGGGTCTACGAGCATCCCAGAAAGCTGGACGACTACTACAACATTCAATGCACCGCCAAGCACAAGTCTGTACACGATTCAGCAACCAGGATCAGGCGGTAGCATCGTCTTCAACGCGAACAACATCCAAGCCAACGGCAACCTCATGGCCCTTGACCTGCAAGTCGCCTTCAACACGGGTTCTGCGGGAACGATTTATCCAGCCACCTCCGTTGGAAATTCCGTAGGCAACTTCGCAACCTACCAAGTCACGATGGCTCCGGGCGGACAGCCTCGCCCCGGTCAGTATGTGAATGCTACGGGTTTCACGAATCTATCCAACAACGGAAGATTCATAGTTTTCTCTGCCACTGGCACGACGGCGATTACCGTATACAACCCCGCCGCTGTCGCCGAGACGCATGCGGCGACGGTCACCGTGGACGGTTCTTACTACGACCAAGCCGGATACGACGTTTACGGCCCGACCCCCATTAACTTTCCGATCAGCGGGACGAATTTCCAATCCGCGCTGGGCCTTGAGAACGTCCCCGGATCACCGAATCTTATTTTCAACCTCAAGGGAAACGCCACCGATGCGGCGTATTTCCGCAACGTCACTGACGGCCCCACCGGAAATCATTGGTTTGAATGGGGGGTGTTCACCAACGGCATAGTCTCTCCCCCAATTCTTTTGCAGCTTGGTCAATTCGGGGGACAAGCATCGGCTGGTCTCAATGTGCCCTTGACTTTCCACGGTTCTTCCTCAGGTTCCGCATCCCTCGGCGTCGCTGCGGTTGCTGGTACCCCGAATCAACTTCTGCTTCCCACGACGACAGGAACCATTGGTCAGGTCTTGACCACGAACGGCGGCAACCCGCAGCAGCTTTCTTGGACAAGCGGGGGAGGTCCGCAAACTGAAACTGTACGTGTCTCTTACGCCTCAAACCCGCTGACGGCTGGAAGCTTGAGCAGTTCAATACCTGTGACTTTCTCAACCCCTTTTGTGGACGGAAACTACACGGTGAGCCTCAGCGTAGAGACTGCTGCTGCTATGCAGTCAGCTACGGTCGTTGCTACTTTCCAGAAGCAGGGAGGGACACCGCAGAATGGCGTGAACGTGCAGGTTTTGAACAATGACTCCCTCTCACACACTGTGACTGTCCATGTCACCGCGAGGCACGACTAATGGGACCGATTAACGACTGGCATTTTGCTCACAACATCGTGGTCGGCGCAAATGCCTCCATCACGGGCATCGCGTCGGCCGCGAACGTCCTGATTAACACATCCACGGCGTCAGCCGCGCTCGTGGTCGTGGGTATTGTCGGCAACCCTGTCGCGCAGTTTTACAACAGCACCGACATTGCTGGTTCCCCCTCGATAGCAATTGATCAGTACGGCACCCTGATTACCGCCAAAGGGTTTTCCACGAACCTTAGCACGCAGAGTACGACGTACACAGCCCTGACCACAGATCACACGATCAACTGCGACGCAACTGCCGCGCCGTTCACAGTGACCTTGCCAACAGGAGGTCTCGCGAACGGTCAGGAGTACTACATTAAGAAGCTAGACGGCACGGCGAACGTGGTCACGGTAACCTCGGCAGGCAGCATTGATGGACTAGCTAACTACCTTTTGAACACTCAATACCAGAGCGTTACCGTCCAATGGGACGCGGGGAACGCTACGTGGTGGGTATACTAAAATGAGCTACCGACCAACAGGATTCACGGACTCCATCAACGCCGCCGAACACGGGGTGACGCAAACAGCCACCTATGTTCCATTCAGCATTTACTCTTTTCCGGTCGGGACTCCGATCTTGACGATAACAACCCCAGGCACGCCATCGGGGATACTCACAGCGGCAAACATCGGCGAGGCCATTCTTGTCTACGAAGCTGGTACCAACGGCGCGGACCTATGGTCCACTATCACAGCGTTCACTCCGAGCGCGTCTGTGGCGAACATTACGAACGTGGCGTTCCTTACTGGGCAACAAATTCAAGTCACTTTCGGAAGTGCCCCCGGCTGGCCCTTGGGGGTTTTCGCCGCATTGGCTTTTAGCCCTGCGGTTGCTGCCACCTTCAACGGCACGTTTGATCTCGTGTCAACTGCGGGCGGTGGGACGATATTGACGTTTGATGCCTCCGGCATCAACGGCAACGCCAACGTCATCAAGCCCACATTCACAGTAACCGCCGTGGATAACGCGGGAAACTACACGGGCACGTTTACGAACGGCGCGAGTAACGCCTACGCAGGATCGACGTTCACTGTTTCCGGGTTCGCCAACCTCAACAATAACGGCACGTTCACTTGTACCGCATCCTCGGCGACGACCCTCACCCTCACCGCGACGACGACGACCGAGACCATAACTGGCGGCAAGGCAATACTCAAGACGTATCCCAACACCGCTGCCACGGGCACGGCAACATTTGCGGAGTATAGCACGCTTGCTAACAATGCTGCCTTCAACGTAACGAATTTTTCTACTGGAGGACAGCTTACGAGTTCGTTCGTGCATGGCTCGAACGCGAACCTCGGCGGTCATCCATCGTTCGCTGACTGCGTCCCTGCACTAATCAACGCAATCAACGCGGCTGATGCGGCGAAAACGTCCGTCTTTATCCCCGCTGGTTTCTACGTCTACGGAGGGTCGGGTACCTCGGTAATGCTCGGGGGAAATGCCGCCCCTCTCGGGGCTTTATCCGGGTTCCACGGCGCTGGAAGAAACAGCACCATATTCCAGACGAACAACCCCGCTTCCATAGCGGCGTTCGTACCGCAAAGCAGCGTGATCTCTAACATCGCCGAAACGGCAGGCAGCATCGTCACTTTAACGGTTGCAGCACCCACCAATCATTGGCTGTCCACCATGTACGTGTCACTCGCTGGCCTCACGACGGGCACGTGGCTCAACGGTCACACCGTGACCTTGCTCCCCGGAACCACGGACACATCGCTGGTCTTCGCCGACCCAACATCACACGGCACACAAGCATCTCACGCAGAAACAGGCACCGCGAGCGCCGTGGGAATGCCAAGCGGCTTCATTCAGACCGTTGGGTTCGGTTCTGTTGCAAACTGGTCGGATTTCGGCATCATCGGAAATTCCCCGACTCAGAGTGCCTGTACCCTTGCTGCCGTCACGCATATCAACATCGCGAGCAACGTCCTCACTGTCACAGCAGCGAACGGGTTCACGCCCGGACAGAATATCGGCTTTGGATATTTGACTAACGCCATATTCCTAAGCCCTGCCGGAGAGTCCTCCCAGTCAACGGTGGTTGTCACCGTGCTGACGGCGTCTCCCACGCAGTTCACAGCGAATTTCACCCACGCGAACTACGATGCAAACGAGTATGGTATATGCGGCGTGGCGGGTCCATTGGGGGGTCCATTCTCCAACTTTGTTTACGGGACTGGTCCGGGACTTGCCTACGGCTATTTCTGGCAGGAACTTGGCATCTCATCGTTTGTGTCATCCATACATGACGTTCAACTCTACTCCACTTCTTTTCCCTACGGCCTGCATGTGCAGTCCAACGGCGACTACATCGCCCGCATATTCAGCTCCACCGCCCCCAGCTACTACGAAGTAGACGAACCCGTGTCTGTGGTAGAGAACAACTACGAAACGGGCATCATCGCGTCTGGGACTTATCCCGGCGTTCTCACGTATCTTCACCAGCACGGCAGCTCTCTTCGTGCCTGTCTCGCGGGGGAGGGGCTGTTCAGTCCTGCGGGCGGCCCGGCTGGCATCGTAGCAGACTCCTCTCTGGTAGAAGGCTGTGTAGCCTACAGCGGGGCAATGGTTGCCTCTAACTGCAACCTGATCTCGTGCGTCGCCGAAGACATTCAAGGCAACGTAGGGTTTCAAATTCACGGCGGGGTTACGAGAGAGTCCAACATAGTCAACTTTGCGGGAAACCCGCCGCCGATTGGTATATCCGCGAGCGAAGGCCAACTCCCATGGCAGGCTCAGATCAACTACTATCCGGGTCAGTACATCATTGACCCGAACGGAAACAAGCAGGTCGTCACCGCGCCCGCGCTATGGCTCGTCGGAACGAGCTACTCAATTGGTCAGACGGTTTCCTATCCTGGGCTGTACTCCTACTACTACACGAGTCTCACGAACTCAAACGTCGGTAATGATCCGACGACAGACAACACGCACTGGACCCTTGCCGGGTACCCATTCCCCGGCTTCGTGACTGGCATATCAGGGATTTCAGGGGCATCCGCTCCGACATGGAACGTGACCGTGGGCGGTACTACGAGCGACAACAATCAGGCTCCGGCTTGGAGTTCTGGCACGACATATACGGCTGGTCAGATCGCGACAAGGTCGGGCGTCCAATACTATGCGCTGAATTATTATGTCAGCGGTGTGCTTCAAACGAACCTCAACCATGATCCGACTGCTGCGGGCACCGTGGGAACATACTGGGCTGTTTATCCCACAGCGTTCCTGACTTGGACCAACCAAGGGGCACTCGGTGTACTGTTGGCAAAAGGCACCACATTGGAAAACTGCTCTGTATTCACGCAGACTGTTCCTCTGTTCAACGCCGGGGTCAACACGGTCGTGCGAAACCTTGACCAGACTTTCTCGTCGCCCCAATATCCGATTGCCCTGACGGGGCAGACGGGCACGATCTCAGGCAATCTCTACCTACCGCCCAGCGCGGGCAAGCACAGCTACACCGTCAACTATTACGTGACATGCACGACGGCAGGGACAGGCGGCACATTGACGCCGTCTATCACTTGGACTGACGAAAACGCTGTGCCGCAGACCTTCACGGGTGCTGCACTTTCGCTTACGGTTCAAGGCTCCGTGTCAGGCAGCATCTTTATCGTCGCTACATCCGCGTCCAATGTGTCCGCCACGTTCACCGTTGCGGGAGCCACAGGCGGCCCGATTTACAGCGCGACAGCCACAGCGGAACAGGCATAACATGGCAAACGCAAATCCAGTTTTTTATCAACCATTCAGCGCGAACAAGTCAGTCGCGATCTCAAACACTGGCGTTGGTGGTACTGCCGTCACTGACTCGGGCGGCGGCGGGATCAGCATTGACGCTACAGGCGGTAGTTCCACACTTTCCTTGAACCCTAGTGGGCATGCGGTCGGCATAGGCACATCAACAGCATCTTTGACCACCGATACTGGTTTGACTGGTGGGCTTAGAGTCGCGGCAACAACCACCAACGCAGATGCAAATCTAGGTCTGTTGCCGAACGGTACGTCTAATACGTCAAACATTGAATGGCGCAACAGTTCTGACACGTCAAACGTCGGCGTCTTCAACATTAAGCTGATTGGTGCAACGGCTTTCTTTGAGTCTCTTGCAGTCGGAGCCGGAACTCTTCCAACCACGATAGACACGTCGTCCATGAGTTTACTCATTCAGTCCAGCACGCCCGCTACTGCTTCGTCCACAGGCACAGCAGGCTGGATCGCCTACGATTCGAATTACATTTACGTGTGCGTGGCAACGAACACTTGGAAGAGAGTAGCAATCAGCACATGGTAAGCGGAGGATAGATGCCTAGACCACACCCACAAAATTGTCCTAACTGCGGCGCACCGCTTCCCCTCAGATTGCCTCCTGTGGTGTTGAAGTGCAAACAGTGCGGTGCCAAGATTCCTGCACGATAACGCCCTCGTTGTGGTATTATGTCTCAGGGCGTATTCTCTGGGTTTCAGCCTATAATCATCTGCAAAATTAAGAAAACAAAAGGCTTATATCTGGACGTTTCCGCTCCCATTCCTGTATACTAAGGATGGAGGGAACGTGACAGACACAGCCGCCGAAAAATTAGTCAAGATAGAACCTGTTAAGAACCTGACCTCTGAGCGTTCCACCAACCTACGCGATCATTTTCCTTTTGCCGAAATTCGCGGCAACCAAGCCCCCGCGCTGGACAAACTCGCGAAATGGACTTCCTCAACTGAGAAATTTTTCCTCTTGGAAGGACCGACGGGTTTTGGTAAATCACCCGTTGACATCGCTTGCGCGTCGCACGCAAAGACGCTGCCCGGCTACGGCTCGTTTGAGCAGGGCGCGTACATCCTGACGCCGCAAAAGACCCTCGCCGAGCAGTACATGAAGGACTTCCGCGAGAACGGGCTGGTGGAACTCAAGGGGCGTTCCAACTACCGCTGCGAGAAATGGTCGCAGATCACGGGCGAGGAAGTTGACTGCGAGACGGGAGCCTCCCTCAACGAGGCGACCGGACTGGACGAGAAATGCAACCCCTGCACCTACCGCATTGACAAGGACATTTTCATATCGCGACCCTTCGGCGCGACAAACTTCGCCTACTACCTGAACGAGACGAACCACGCCGGGGAACTTGAGAACCGCAACATGTTGATCTTGGACGAGGGGCACAACACCGAAGATCAGATTCTCAGCCTGACCGACACAGAACTCAACCAACGCCGCTGCGACGAGTACGGCGCGGGGAAGCTGCCCATCTTTGACGCCGGGGACAACGAAGCCGTTCTGCAATGGCTTGACAACGTGTTCGTCCCCGCAGCGAACGCCCACTCCTTCAAGCTGGCGAAAGCTTTCAAAGAATCGCGGGACGACGAACGCATCAAGGTCGTGCGCAAGCAGAAGGCGCTGGAGAACTACCTTTCCCGAATCCAGATGTTCAGCAACTCCGCAGACCCCGGCGAGTGGTTCGTGTGGTCTGACTGGTCGGTGAACAAGAACACAGGCAAGTCCTACGGCACTGGTGACCTGTTCATCAAACCGCTGACCGCCCGGCTGTTCGCTGACAAACTCCTCTTCTCCAAGGCGCAGAAGGTGCTGATCACTTCCGCGACCATCCTTGACTTCACGACCTTCATGCGCAACCTCGGCATTGATCGCACCAACGCACAGGTGCTCGCGGTTGACTCCGAGTTTCCGGTTGAGAACCGCCCGATGTTCTTCCGTCCGGTCGGCAGCATGTCGTACAACAACATTGACAGGACGCTGCCGTTGATGGCGCAGGAAGTTGAGGCGCTCATGACCCGCTACATGGGGAAGAAGGGCATCGTCCACACCAACTCGTACAAGGTGAACAAGTACATCACCGAGTACCTGATGTCCACGTCGCACGCCTCCCGCGTCATTACGCATGACAACTCTCGCGGCGCACGCGAGGCGGCGCAGTTGAAGCACCTGACTTCCAAAGAGCCGACCGTCCTGTTCTCGCCGTCCATGACCGAAGGCTTGGACTTGAAAGAGGACTTGAGCCGCTTCCAGATCATCTGTAAAGTGCCGTACCCGGCGCTTGACCCCTACACCCGCGCACGCATGAACCGCGACAGCCAGTGGTACCAGTGGCAGACCGCACTCAAGCTGGTACAGGGCACCGGGCGCAGCGTCCGCAGCAAGACCGACCGCGCCCACACCTACATCCTTGACGCCGACTTCGCCAAGTTCATCCAGCAGAACAACCGCACCCTCCCCAAGTACTGGCTAGACGCAATCATTTGGGGATAAAGGACTTACTACTGGACAAAATCCTCCACTCGGCTGTATACTATAGGTGGAGGAAACGACATGATCAAAGCCTTTGACAAGCAAAACCTGAAAACGCTTCGCGCCGACATTGACGCCGCCTTTGCAGCCATCCGCCAGAAGCACGGCGTTTCTATCTCCATCGGCAACATCAGCTATAGCCCCGAGAAAGCCACCAGCCGCGTCACGATTGTCGCCGTTGGTGACCCGAACCTTGCCAACGACCCCCGCGCCGCCGCCGCAGTCAAGATGCAATCCGATTTCAAACTTTATGCCCCATCCTTCGGACTCAAGCCGGAACAGTACGGCGCGACCATCAAGCACGGGCGCGATACCTACAAACTGGTCGGCTTCTCGCCGCGTTCCCCGCGCTTCCCTATTCTCGCGACGAACGTCGCGAACGGCAAGACCTTCAAGCTGCCCGAGTCCGCCATCGTCAGCTTGCAGTCCAAGGAACACAAGGAACTCTACGGCATCACGTCCTCAACGACCCCGACCGCCGCTGGCATGTGCTCCAACGACAGCGCCTACGACGACAAGTGGCAACCCATCGGCAAGTGCAACCGTCCGGCGACCACGCACCGCAAGGATGGCTTTGGCAACAGCGCCCGGATGCAGCCCTTCTGCGCGAAGTGCGCCGAACTGATTGACGAGTCCATCGCCGAAGCGCGTGCGGAAGCGCGGATGTCCTAATGGACGTCGCCTCGGCTGTCTTCGCCTATCTGATCTTCGTAGCTGCCATCTTCGTGGCGTACTATGCGATGAAGTTCACGGCACACCGCCGCGAGGCTAGGGAGAAGGCAGAAGCCAAGCGCCAAAAGCGTTAAGAATTTCCCCGCGTTGCCTCCAAAGACGCCCCGGCTAAAACCGGGGCGTTCTTTTTTGCGTATTAGACTGCATGCTGACCCATCGCCAACGCAAGCGGCTCCCCAAGTCCAAGGATATTGCTATGATGTGGCGTGCCCTGCAAGGGTCAATCCCCATGCACACGAAACCCCTGCAAGGTCTGCGCGAGTCTTATCGGGGGGTTGTCAACTACAGAATTGCGTCGTCTACGGACGAGCGGGAGTGGACGGTGGATGTCTATCATGGTGAATACTTTGTGGTCACCGCACGCGGTTTCTCCCAGCCCTGTCCTTCCGTTCCTTCCGCTATCGGACATCTCAAACGTATGTTAGGATTGAGAAATGGCTAAGAAGACAAAGAAGAAGCTGGGCACTGTTGTTCCGATCCATTCCAAAGAGGAATTTGAGAAGGTACTCGCGATCCAGAAAGCCGTGTCTGACCGGGCGCGTCTTGAACTGGCAGCAGACGTTCCAGTGACACCGCCAGCCTTCATAAAATTCGCCGCGAAAACGCTGGAGAAATACGCACGCTACTCCACTCTGACCGAGTACCAGTTTGCTCCGAACCTCGCGGACGGAGAGAAATGGGGCGCGACCTTCGGCGTGACAGCCCTTGTGGGGGCGTTAATCCTTGGACAGGCCCGGCAACTGATAGGTGTCCGGTCAGACTTGATGCTGGAATACCTGCGCTTCCTTGACGCCCTCGCCGAACCAGGCAAGGGCAACATCAACATGGACGCGCTGACTCGTGTGTTCACTTTATTGTCCGAAAATTACGGCATAGTTTGGACAAACGGCGATAGCCTCTCGCTGACGGTCGTCGGGAAACGGGTCTACCTGCACATGCTGGACGCCGTGAAATTCGTGGAAGAGGCGGTCAAGGCACACCGGAAATTCAAGGAACCCAAGAAAGTTAGTATTCCCTTGTAATGCGACGAATTTACCTAGCCGCGCCGTTTGAATGGATAGACCGAATGAAGGCCTATGCAGAACAGCTTCGTGCGCTCGGCTTTGAGGTCACATCCCGCTGGCTGGACGAGCAGAACAAAGGCGGTGACACCGATCTCACCGACGCGGATGGCGGCACTCAGCTTGACAAAAAAGAACTTGCGATCTCGTTCGCGGTGCGCGACATCCGCAACATCCTCAGCGCGGACACTGTCATTGAGTTCAACCCTGGCAAGGCGCTTGTACGCAACACACGACTCGCGGAGTTCGGCGGGGCGCTGTTTCTCGGCAAGCAGTGCATCGTGATCGGGCCGGAAAAACCTCAGCACAAGAACCGCATTGACACCGTCTTCGTTCTTCTTGGTGAAGGTTCCATCCCAGCGGATTTGGCAACTGCGGGAATTAAACCCGTTAAGCATTACGATACGTGGGGAGATTTCCTTGAGTTTGCTGTGATGGAGGCTGCTAAGAAAAATGGGACTGCCGTTCCTACCGCATGACCTGACGACCAAGACTGTCTGCTTAACCATCAGTATGACGATGGCTCTCTTCATGTACATCCCTCTGTTCCGACGTTTCGCAAGGCGGCACCACACTCGTGACCTTTCAAAGACCTTCTGCTGGCTCAATTTCGCGGTACAGGTGAACAACGGCGTGCTGGCGGTCTCGGAGCATGCGCCGTTCCTCGTGTTCTGGTATTCTGTGCAGACTATTGCCACAGGCGTAACCCTATGGCTGGTCTACAAATACTGGGATTTTCCCCAGCCGAAATAGCCCAAAATTCCCGCTACGGAACCCCTCATTGGAGGCATTCCATGGCAATCTACATTGGCATTCCGGCAGTCATTACCGCAGCACTGACTTGGTCCCACGCAGCAGTGGCGGTCATCGGCGCAATCGCCCACAAGATTTGGTCAAAGCTCGTCGGTGCGGAGAAGGCTGCGGCCGCAGAGATCGCGAAGCTCAAGTCCAAGGTCTAAGCTTGGACAACCTGATTAAGGGAAGCCCGCCACAGTGCGGGCTTTTCGTTTTTGCGGTATCATGTCTATGTGACTGTATCGCTGACAGAATATCCAACCATCCCGCTCCTCCTTGAGCGTGTCCCAAAAAGGCACAACGTACTGATCGGCAATGACCCTGTCCAGATACGTTTCGCTGAACAATTTCTCTCCACACATCATGGTGTCCCGATCAAACACGAACAGGTGCCCGAGGTTCGCGATGAGATGGTTCTCGGTAAAGACGAACCGACACTCTACCTCGTGGATGTCGCCCAACAAGTTGACTTGTCCCCGGCCGTCAAGGCCAAGACCGGAGTGTGGTCGCTTGACCTGATCGAAAAAGGCAGCGCGGGGATTAACGCCATCGTTCGGTACGCCGTCAAGCTGCTGGGCATTGAAAAGCCGTCTAAGGATGTCGTGACGAACGTCGGTAACGAGCTTGTCAGAGACAGCGACCCCTTCGGCAAGCGACACCTCCTGACCGATATTCGTGCCGCCGTTTGGTACGCGGCTTGGCTCTTGTCCGGGCCTGTGGAGAAAAGGTTTTCATGGACTGCGCCGTGGGAAAACTGGCAGATGTGGTTCCCCCGAGGAGAGGACCCTTACTACCGTCTCCACTCGTTGTACTGGCAGCTCGTTATGTGGGTCTTCGCCTCCACCGGGGACGAGCGCGGCTTCCGTAAAACCGGGGGGAGATGGAACCTCAAGCGGTTCCAAAAACTCGCGACCCTTCAGCTACCAAAAGACAAGGTCTATGATACCCTTTCAGTCCTTTCAGCTTGGCGTACCCACGGATACGATCCCTATGTGTGCGTGATCCGCATATCGAAAATCTGGGAGACCAAGTAATCCAGCCTCCTTTTTC
>Ga0209698_10007215_pt1 | contig 11692 bp, 8 predicted proteins | sample LitLauG_LLR_2012_FD_187203 | JGI IMG/M metagenome (GOLD analysis project Ga0209698, IMG submission 187203) | Freshwater sediment microbial communities from Pennsylvania, USA - Little Laurel Run_MetaG_LLR_2012 (SPAdes) (version 2) | ecosystem: Environmental > Aquatic > Freshwater > Creek >... | reverse complement strand
GTGTCGGCGCGTGCCAGTACGCGTTGTCTCCGACGAGGTGCCCCCAGCCGAAGATCGCGATGAACGTCAGCGCGCCGACGAGCGCGACGGCCGGATAGACGAGCCGCGCTGACGCCGATCCCTTCGCGGCCGGAGAGCTCATCGCGAGCGCCAACGGAGGCGGTAGAGCGCGAACTTCGTGCGCACCTGATCGATCGCGCTGTCGTCGCCGAACATGAGGAAGACGACGGCGATGCCGCGCGGGAGCTGCGCGCCTTCGAATCGGAGCCGGACGCCGTCGGCAGTGTCCGCGATCGAGACGAGGTGGAGATGCTCGCGGCCGATCGCGACCTGCGCGACGCGCGCCCAATCGATCGACGCGTCGCTGCGATCGCGGGTCGCGAGATCGAGCTCGATGAACTCGGGATTCTGGATCCACGCGAACGTCGCCGGCGGCACCGCGCCGGTGTCGAGATCCCAGCGGAACATGTTCAGGAACAGCGCGGGCGGCGGCACGGGCAGCAGCTCGGGCTCGCCCGCACTCGCGGCCGTCGGGGACGGAGGGCACGTGGTCTCGAGCGAGCAGGTCGTGGTCGCCGCGCGATCCGCGAGCGCGTCGTCGTCGTCACGATCGCCGACTACGCTCGACCACAGCGTCCACTGCTCGGACTCGCCCTCGCGCTCGCCCTGCAAGCACCAATCGCCGGGCACGGGCGCGGCGTCGGGATCGATCGCGTGGCCGCGCGCGTTCGCACAGCGGACGAAGCGCGCCATCACGTCGGTGTCAGCCGGCAACCACGGATCGCCGAGCTCGTAGGCGGCGGGGATCGTCCGAGGCGAGCCGACGACGCGCGAGAGATCGTCGCGCATCACCGTCGCGGTGTACGCGTCGACCGGATCGAAGTGCGGCGCCGCGACCCTCGAGAGCGCGACGTTGGCGAGCCAGAGCGCGGCGAGCGCGGCGAGCGTCCAGCGGCCGCGCGACGCGATCCAACGCCAGGCGATCACCAGCAGCGCCGCGAACCCGGGGCCGAGATCGAGGAAGTAGCGCGAGGTCAGTCCGTTCGAACGCAGGTAGTAGACGAGGAGCGGCGCGAGCCCGATCACCGCCCACGCGACGAGCCAGCGCTCGAGCGCGACGTCGCTAGTTGCGTCAGTGTCAGCGTCGGCGTTCGCGGTTGCAGTCGCCCGCCGTCGCCACGCCGCCACGCCGATCGCGAGGCCGAGCAGCAGCAGCGGCGCGTACGCCCACGAGTAGACCGAGAAGTAGTACTCGCGCCAGCGCGGCGCGCTCGACTGGCCGTGATGGAGATGGTGACCGTAGTACGTGGTGCGCACGCGACGCTCCGGCGAATCGAACAGCGCGCCGCCGAGCTCGAGCGCGGCTTCGCCGACGCCGACACGCTCGAACGGATGCGAGAAGCGCGTCGCGATCAGGCTGCCGGGCAAGCCCTGCAGATTCAGGTGATGGCCGAACTCGGTGCCGGCGCCGAATCGCGCCGCGTTGGTCGCGTAGAGCACACCGCCGCCCGCGGCAAACAGCGCGCCGCCGAGGGCGATCGTCGCGATCCGCGCGCGCACCGGCACGCGCGCCGCGCGCCACAGCACGATCGTCGCGACGAGCGCGGTCGCGCCGCCCCAGCACGCGACCGTCGGCCGGATCAACGCGCCGAGCCCGGCTGCGGCACAGAGCGCGAGATAGCGCCACCGCGTCGGCTCGTCCGCAAACCGGACGAGCTGCGCGAGCAAGATGATCGCCGCGCCGTACGCGTACAGCGCCGCCTCTTCGTACACGCCGAGCCGGCCGCGCAGCAGCGTCGCGAACGCCGGCAACAGCGCCGTGATCGCGATCGCCCCGGCGCCGCTCCACCACGAATCGCTCGACCGTCGCCACCACGCGCGGATCGCGCAGTACGCGACGAGCGCGAGCCACGCGACGAGCGCGACCCGATCCGGAAACGGCGACCACCCGATCGCACGCCCGAACGCCTCGAACGGCAGCTGCCAGAGCGGCACGCCAAGCCCCCAAACTTGCTGCGTGCCGCTCGCGGTCCACGCGACATCGTGCTGCATGCCCTCGGGCGCGCGCGACAGCGCCAACCGCCCCGCGAGCATTGCGTCTACCTGCGCACGATATGCGCCGAACGGCTCGTACCAATGCCCGGGCGCGACCTGATGCGCGAGCACGACGACGGCGACCGCGGCGGTCAGCGCGAGCGCGGCGGAGCGAAGTCTCGCGCTACCAAGCACCGACCACGACACAGGCGCCACATAGCGCCCCGACGACCAGGCTCAGCGCATCCTTCGCGGCGAACACGACCGGGTCGTCGTGCATCTGTCCGCGATGGGTCTTGAGCCAGATCCGACTGATCCAGAGCAGCAGCAATGGACAGATCGCCCACAGCGCGTACGGCCGGCGATAGAGCGCGTGGACCTCGGGGCTGTTGATGTAGAGCGCCATCACGAGTACAGCGATGTAGCCAGCGGCGACACCCATCGCGAGCAAGAGAGGAATGTCGGCGGTCTGGTAGCCCCGCCCGGTCGACTCCTTCTTGCCGAGCCGTTGGACGGTGTCCATTTCGGAGAACCGCTTGGCGAGCGCCAGGCTCGTGAAGATGAACATCGAGAACGCGAGCAGCCAGAACGACGGCGGCACCGGCACGGCCGCAGCGCCTGCGAGGATGCGCATCACGTAGAGCCCCGCGAGCAGTACGACGTCCCACACCACGAGCTGCTTGACCACGAACGTGTAGGCCAGCGTGCTCGCGTAGTAGACGGCGAGCGCGCCGAGGAAGATCGGCGGGAGCAGCGTCAGCGAGATCGCGAGGCTGCCGCCGAGCAACAGAGGAATCAGGACGAACCCGTGGGTGATCGGCAGCTCTCCCGACGCAAACGGTCGCAGCCGCTTGCGCGGGTGGACGCGATCGGCCCGGAGGTCCATCAGGTCGTTTAGGATGTACACGCTCGAAGCACACAGCCCGAACGCGAAGAACGCGCCGACCACCTGCACGTCGAGGTGGGTGTCGGCGACGCGATGCACGGCGAGCAGCGGCACGAACACGAGCGCGTTCTTGAGCCACTGGTGGACGCGGATCGCCTTGATCACCAGCTTGGGGTACGCGCGCCGTTTGCTGCGCAGCTCCTCTGGCTCGGTGAAGGTCTTGACCGTGCGCACGACACCGGTCGGCGTGTCGACGCAGATCACCTTGCGCGCCTTGCGCCAGATCGGCAGATCGATCGCTTCGTTACCTGCGTAGTCGAACGCGGCGCCGCCGGTATATTCGATGATTGCCGCGAGCTTGCGTTCGCCGCGCAGGTTGCGCTCGCCGTGGCTCGCTAGTACGTCGTCGAACAGCCCGACGTGGCTGGCCACCGCGGTGGCGTACTTGACGTCGCTCGCGGTCGCGAGCACGAGTCGTCGTCCGGTCGCGCGCTCGTTGCGCAGGCGCCCGAGCAGCGCCTCGTCATAAACGAGCGCGTCCGCCGGCACGTCCGCGCGCGCGGCGATCTCGGCCTTGAGCTTGGCCTTGCCGCCGAGCAGCCAAAGCGGAAGCATGAACACCATCCACGGTCGCGTCTTGAACAGCACCAGGAAGGACTCGAGCAAGAGGTCGGTCTTGACCAGCGTGCCGTCGAGATCCACGACCAAGACGGCGGCTCCGGCATCCGAGGACGATGACTCGGTCGCGGCCACGGCCAACTCGCTCACCGAGTGCTTATGCCCGAGGACAACGGCCGCGCGCAAGTCTGCGTTTCCCCAGGTGTGGTACCAGTCGCTCCGGGGCCGCTGTTCGGGCTGGTAGACCCGGTCCGTTAGGGTAGAGTCCGCGGCCATGACCTGCACGATCTGTGGCGGCGAGCTCAAGCCCGCCGTGTCCGAGCCGCGATCGAGCTATGCCGAGCGCGGCACGTATCGCATCGACGCGTGTGTCGAGTGCGGCGCCGGCGCGACGATGCCGCGACCGACCGCAGAAGAACTCACGCGCTGCTACGAAGCGACCTATGGCTATTCGACGCACGATCTGATCGAGGCGGAGAAGCGCCGCCGCGCGGCGTGGATCCTGTCGTGGTCGGGCGTTCGCACCGGCAAGATCCTCGACGTCGGCTGCATGTTCGGGTTCTTGCTCGACGAGGCGCGCCGGATCGGCATCGAGCCGCATGGCGTCGAGCTGTCGCCGGGCGCCGCGGAGGCCGCTGCCGAAAAAGGCCACGACGTGTTCACCGGAACGATCGAGGCCTACGCGGCGCTGCATGCGGACGCCAAGTTCGACGCGATCTTCGCGCAGCACGTGCTCGAGCACATCGCGGAGCCGCGCGACTTCCTCACGACCGCGCGCTCGCTGCTCGCGCCCGGCGGCAAGCTCGTGATCTGCGTGCCCAACTTCGAGGCGCGGCTGCGCAAGGTGACGCCGCGCGGCTGGGGCTGGTACCAAGTTCCAGTTCATCTCCACCACTACTCGAGCCGCGCCCTCCACCGCCTACTCGGCGATACCGGCTTCTCGATCTCGGACGAGAAGACGCGCGGCGGCGACACGCTGTTCCTGCTGCTGTCCGCGCTGCAGACGCTCGGCATGAACGTCGGCGGCGAATCCGGCGGCAAGAACGCGGGTCTTGCGCGAACGGCGCTGCGGGTGATCGGCGAGGTCACGCGGCCGTACTACGCGCTCGGCGACGACGAGCTCGCGATCATCGCGCAGTGACGCTTCAGTGGTAGATCGGCTGGACTTCGAGGTCGCGGTACCAGATCTCGTTGCCCTCGTTCTGGATCGCTAGCTTGCCGGTAAGCGCGACATCCGCCGTCGGGTCATCCGGTGTCACGGCCGACGGCTGACGTAGCCCCGTCGCACGGAACGTCGTCGTGCCGTTGACCGCGAACTCGACCTCGTCCCGATCGATCGTGATCTCGACGTCGTTCCAGTCGGTGAGCGAGTCGACCGCGGCTTCGTGCGCAACCCGAGACAGATCCGGCACGCGCGGCGTGACGTAGGGAGTGCCCGCGTCCAAGTATTGCGGCGCGGCGATCGCAGGATCGATCGTCGTCGACGCCGTGGCATTCGCGAACACGTACGCGCTGCCGGTGTCACCGCCGGCGACCTGACACTCGAGCGACTTCGGCCACACCTGATCGACGCCGCTGACGCCGACGAAGAACCCGCTGTCTGGGCCCCAGCTGACGAACCGGCGCGGTCCCCACTGGTACGAAAACCGGATCCGGACATTCGCGAAGTCATCGACCGTGGATAGGTAGCCGAACTCGAACTGACCAGCCGCGAGATCGACGCCGAGCACGTGGATCATGCCGTCTTCGACGCGAAAGATGCCGCTCGGATCGTGGTCGCGGCCGCTCACCGCGAGCCAAGGAGACCAACCCGACAGCGAGTGGCCGTCGAAGATCGGTCGCCAGCCATCGCTGTTGTCGCCACAGCCAGCGGCGATCAGCGCAACGAGGGCCACGGCGCGCATACGAACACGGTAGCACTCCGGCGCCAGCTCACGGCGACGATCCGCAGGTGTGCGTGCACCGGCCGTCGCCGTCGAGTCCTGACTGCCCTTGTGGCGCCGGGCACACTCGGCGAGGGCCGAGCAGCGGAGCTCCGCGTGTGGTGCCCTGGACGACGCGGATCGTGCATTGGACACCATCGAGGCGTCCGTCGTGACAGGCGCCGAGGCCTGGGTCCGCGAACCGAACGTTCAGCTGGCTGGCGTCGGGGTTCTGGTAGTACACCGTCGCGTTCTTGCGGACGCCGTCGCACGTCACGGCCGCCTGGTACGGCGTCGTCGGCTCGGGGAAGTCGCCATACAGCTCCATGTAGTGCTCGCCGTTGGTAACGCCGAGATCGTGGACCTCCCGAATCGCAGCGCCGGTCGTCGGCGCGGTCGCCTCGTCGATCGGATCGAGCTCGGGGGCGAGATCGGCGAGCACCTCATCGACGTAGGTGTTCGGCGCGAGCAAGTAGCTCTCGAACAGATCGAGCACGATCAGATCCTTGTTGTCGAATGCCGCATGCCACGCGGCATCGTGCGCGTTGACGGCGGTGTGTACGTCGTCCGGCCAGCTCACGAGGAGTTTGTTGTAGTAGTCCATGTGCATCGTGCCGAACGCGCCGCTCGCGCTCGCGTCGCGTAGCCACGTCCAGCAAAAGCTCGTGCCGACGAGCAGCAGATTCGGCCGCGTGTCGCTGGCCGGCGCGGGGCGGGTGAGGACCGGCACGATCTTGTTCGGCGGCTTCGGGGGCCGCCACATGTTGAGCAGCCGCCACAGGTCGAAGTCATCGTGACGAGCGGTCGGTTCCCACCGTCGCTTGAACGTGCAGTCGTAGCGAAACGGCTTGCCGCTGATCTCGACGTAGATCGCCGCGGCCTGCTGCATCGCGATGCACGCTCCGTACGACGTCCAGTGCCGGGCGTCTTGGGCCCACAGCAGATCGCGAGGCTCCTGCGAGTGCAAGAACATGTCGCGAACGTCGACGTAGCGGACGTGGCGGTCATCGAGCGCGCGCTTCATCGCGGCGTAGACCGCGCCGTCTACGGGTCGCGGGCTCGACAGGTGCCGCTTCCAGGCAGGCGCGATCTCGTTGCGGTAGATCGTGGTCTTGGCCGGGATGATCACCGGCACGAACGCGCGGTGTTGTGCGGCGAGCTTGCGCTGTGCCTCGGCGATGCGGTCGGCGAGCAACCACACGCGATACGGGTCGGGCAGGTCGCGCCCGTACTTATTGTAGTAGGCGGTGTCCTCGTCGTTGAACAGCACGCCATCGAGCCCGAGCTTGACGGCCGAGCCGGGCTTGGTGTCGCGGAACAGGTGGTAGAGCAGGGCGTTATCCGTCGCGATCGAATAGCCCTTGAAGCCAAGCCGGCTCTCGAACCACGCGGTGTACGCGGCCTGAAACTCTTCGCTGCGGATCGCGTCGAACGATCGCTCGGGGTAGGCAGCCGGCGGCAGGCGGCCGTAGATCTCGTGATCGCGCCAACCGGCCTTGAGCGCGACCAGCGGCAGCACCGCGAGCGCGACGTAGAGGCACACCGTGATGCGATCGACCGCGCGCATCAGAACTTGAAGTAGATGAGCGGCGTGAACCGCATGTTGGTAAGGTGGATCGCCGAAACCATGAACAGCGCAACGTAGCCGAGGCGCGCGGCGAGCGCGATCGGGAGCCGGGGTTCAGTCGAAGGTCGTGCGGTTCGGTACTTCGCCGCGATCGGCACGAGCACGATCGCGAGCCCGATCGCGAGCGCCGCCAGCGCGAAGTTGGGCATCAGCTCGGCACGCGGCGGCATCGGCTCGAGGCCGTGCGCACCAGCCCCGAACATCGCGGCGATCACGTCACACGCCTGGCCGAAGCTGCCGGCGCGAAAGAACACCCAGCCGATCGTCACGATCGCGAGCGTCATCGCGTGCTGCAGCGCGAGCGGCATGCGGTCGCGGCGGTCGCCAAGCAGGCGCTCGACGGTGACGAACGCGCCGTGGAAGATGCCCCACATGACGAACGTCCATGCCGCGCCGTGCCACAGCCCTGACAGCGTGAACACGATCAGCAGATTCACTAGCGCCCGGTTCCGGCCTTTGCGATTGCCACCGAGCGGGATGTACAGGTAGTCGCGCAGCCAGCTCGACAGCGAGATGTGCCATCGCGTCCAGAACTCGGTGATGCTCGCCGAGATGTACGGGCGATTGAAGTTCTCCTTGAACCGAAACCCGATGAGCTTGCCCAGGCCGATCGCCATGTCCGAGTAGCCGGAGAAGTCGAAATAGATCTGGATCGCGTAGCCGATCGCGCCGAGCCATGCGACGCCGGGCGTCAGCTGCGCGGGCGCCAGTCCAAAGACGCCGTCGACGATCACGCCGACCGAATCGGCGACCAGCACCTTCTTGGCGAGCCCCATCGCGAACCGCTCAAAGCCCTCGCGCGCGAGCTGCCACGATTGCGTGCGCTCGGCGAGCTGCGCCTCGAGATCCTTCCAGCGAAAGATCGGGCCGGCGATCGAGTGCGGAAACAGCGTCAGGAACAGCACGTACTGCGACAGCCGCCGGGCCGGTTGCGCGTCGCCGCGGTAGACGTCGCACAGGTACGAGATCTCCTCGAACGTGATGAACGAGACGCCGATCGGCAGCACGACCTTGTTCCACGTGAACGGCGACATGCCGAAATGCGCGATCAGCGCATCGAGCTCGCCGACGAAGAAGTTGGAGTACTTGAAGTAGACGAGCACCGAGAGGTGCATCGTCACGCCCGCCGCGAGCAGCGCCTTCGCGCGCCGTTGCCCGCGCCACCGCGCGATCTGATGGCTGATAGCGTAGTCGATCACGCCGAGGCCGACTACCACCGGCAAGAATCGCGGCGCGCCCCACGCGTAGAACACCAGGCTCGCCGCGATCGCGACGTAGTTCTTCGCCAGCTTTGGCGTCACCCAGTACGCCACCAGGAACACTGGCAGGAACAGGTGGATGAAGAGCAGCGAGCTGAACGGCAAGCGCGCGCACTCTAACAAACAAAGCCCGTGTACCTAGGGTCCAGGTATCATTGGATGGTGACGCGTACGCACCGGGCCTTCGGCGTCGTCGCGGGATGCCTCGGGGTGATTGGCTGCGGCGACAACGTGCACGTCGTGCCCGCAGCCGACGCGGCGCGCCCCGACGCCGATACTTGCGTAACTAGGGGAACGCACGTCGTGCAACGCCAAGTCGCGTGGTCGTGCGATGCGCAGAACGCACCGGCACCACCGGGTTGCATCGCCGACGTCGTGACGCTCGCGACCTCGCCGCCCAACGATCCACGGCTGTTCGAAGTCGAGCTCCACGGTCAGATCCGCATCGTCGACAACGGGACGCTTCACCCCGAGGCGTTCCTCGATCTCCGTCGCTCGTCGGGCGGCCCCGTCAACACCGTCATGCCGATCGATGAGCGCGGCCTGCTCGGGTTGGCATTTCACCCGCAGTTCGCACGCAACCATCAGTTCTTCGTGTTCTACACGATGGACAATCCCGACACGACGAACACGATGTATCCGCTGCTCGACGTGCTCGAGCGGTTCGAGGCGCCCGACGGCGAGCACGCTGACCTCACGTCCGGCACGGTGCTGATCGCGATTCCGGATCCGTGGCCGAACCACAACGCTGGGATGATCGAGTTCGACGCCGACGGACTGCTCTACGTGTCGACGGGCGACGGCGGTGGCGACGCGGCGCACCCGCACGACTTCTACGGGAACGCGCAGAACCCGAACGTGCTGCTCGGCAAGATGCTGCGCATCGACGTCGATCATCAAGATCCCGGCTTGCCGTACGCGATCCCGAGTAGCAATCCGTTCGCAACCGGCGGCGGCGCACCCGAGATCTTCGCGCTCGGGATGCGGAACCCGTGGCGGTGGTCGTTCGACCGCGAGAACGGCGACATGTGGATCGCAGATGTCGGGCTCGCATCGTACGAGGAGATCGACTACCTACCGGCAGGGCAGCAGGCTGGAGTGAACCTCGGCTGGGTAATGTACGAGGCAGACAGCTGCCTGACGCCGCCCTGCGATCCGACAGGCAAGACGTTCCCGATCATCATTCGTCCGCACGTTGACACGAGCGGTACACCGACCGGCTGGTGGGCGATCATCGGCGGTGGCGTCTACCGCGGCACTTGTTTTCCGGATCTCGTCGGTACGTACTTCTACACGGACACGGGCGCGTCGATCCTCGCGACCGCGAAGTACCTCCCAGATGGCACGCTCGAGCAACACGATCTGACCGACACGTTTCAGCCGAACCCTTCGAGCCTGCACGAGGGCCCGGGTCACGAGCTCTACGAGACCGACATCTACGGCAACATCTGGCGGCTCGAGGTCGGCGCACCCGCGATGTGACCGCGCGCAAACCCCGCGTTTTCTCGACGGAATCAGTGCTTGCCCGGCCAATGCGCCGCGACTAAGGTAGCGCCGCCATGACCAAGCAGCGTACTGCGATCATCGCGCTTGGCCTCGTTGCCAGCGCGGTGTTCGTGTACCTCGCGGTGCGCCACCTCGACCTGTCGAAGGTCAAGGACGCGCTCGCGGGCGCGCAGCTGTTTCCGTGGCTGCCGCTCGGCATCGGCGCGTACTTGCTCGGGCACCTCGTGCGCGGTCAGCGCTGCCGGTTGCTCGTGCGGCGCGAGGCGAACCTCGGGATCGCGACCGCGACCAACATCGTCGTCGTCGGCTACGCGTCGAACAACGTGTTCCCGGCGCGGCTCGGCGAGTTCGTCCGCGCGGGCATGCTCGCCGAGCGTTCGGGCCTGCCGCTCGCACAATCGCTCGCGATCACGTTCATCGAGCGCGTGCTCGACGGCCTCGCGATCCTGTTCCTGCTCGTGATCGGCACCGCCTCGGGCGACACGCCGGGCTGGATCGCCGATCTCGTGCGGATCGCGCTCGCGGTGTTCGGCATCGCGACGATCGTGATCTTCGCCGGCGCGCACTCGCCGGGCTTCATCGTGTCGGCGACCTCTCGCCTCGGCAACAAGCTTGGCCCGCGCTGGCACGATCGCCTGGTCTCGCTCGCGACCAGCATCACCAACGCGGGCGCGTGCCTGCGCGACCCGCGCGACGCGATCATGCTGATCGTCTACAGCCTGATCATCTGGTCGCTCGATGCCGCGCTGTTCATCGCGATCCTGCCGGCGTTCGGCATCCCGCACAGCCTGCGCGACGGCGTGGTCGCGATGAGCGTGACCAACCTCGGTCTGCTCGTGCCGTCGAGCCCGGGCTTCATCGGCCCATTCCACTACTTCTGCTCGCGCGCGCTGATCGCGCATGGCGTCGCCGAGCCGGTCGCGCTCGCGTACGCGACGCTCGTCCACCTCGCGATCTACATCCCGATCACGCTGTGGGGCGCGGCGGCGATGCTCTGGTACGGCGTCGAGGTGGGGTCGACGGCCGCGGCGGCGCGCCAGGCCAAGCGATCGCTCGCCGCCTCGATCGTGCGCGGCGTCGCGGTGCACAGGATCTCGCCGGTCACGCCCGAGCGCGCGGCCGAGCCGCCATCGGCGTTCACCAAGGCGCTCGTCGAAGCGATGGTCGGCGACACGCCGGGCGCGAGCGCCTACGCCGCCGAGTTCGTGCACGGTCAGCTCGACGCGCTGCAGCCCAAGCTGCGCTTTCTCTACGAGGTCGGCATGACCGGCTTCCGGTTCGCGACGCGGCTGCGCTTCTTGCGCGGGTTCTGCAACGTGCCGCTGGCCGCGCGCCGCAAGTGGACCATGCAGTGGGCCGAGGGCCGGATCGCGCTCGTCCGCCAGCTGTTCAAGCCGGTGCGCGCGACCGCGCTGCTCGCGTACTACGACCACGAGGCGGTCCGCGGTCCGCTGCTCGCCGCACCGATCGCGGCGTCGAGCCTGGTGCGCGCCCCCGCGACCGAGGAGCCGGCGCGCGCGGAGGTTGTCGGGTGAGCGAGTCGAACGGCCACAGCGCGACCCCGGTCGCGACCACGCAGACCCAGGTGCTGGTGATTGGCTCCGGCGCCGGCGGCGCGGTCACGGCGCTCGAGCTCGCGCGCGCCGGCATGAGCGTGCTCGTGCTCGAGCAGGGCAAGCGCCACGATCGCGCCAAGACCTACGCGACCGGCACCACCGAGGGCATGAAGCAGCTCTATCGCCGCCGCGGCATGACGCCGATCTTCGGCTCGGTGCCGATCGGCTACGTCGAGGGCATGTGCGTCGGCGGCGATAGAGCTGCTTCATGCCCTCGGTGGTGC
>Ga0209698_10007212_pt1 | contig 11699 bp, 8 predicted proteins | sample LitLauG_LLR_2012_FD_187203 | JGI IMG/M metagenome (GOLD analysis project Ga0209698, IMG submission 187203) | Freshwater sediment microbial communities from Pennsylvania, USA - Little Laurel Run_MetaG_LLR_2012 (SPAdes) (version 2) | ecosystem: Environmental > Aquatic > Freshwater > Creek >... | reverse complement strand
AGTCTTCTTTCAGAACACGGACGCCATCGTCGGCCCCGACGAGCCGGTCATTTATCCTGAACACCTCACGCAGGAAATGGACTACGAGCTGGAACTAGCCGTCGTCCTCAAGAAAGCAGGCAAGCACTTCACCCCCGAAGAGGCTCCGGATTACATCGGCGGATATGTCATCTTCAACGACATCACCGCGCGCGACATTCAGCGCCGCGAAATGAAGTCGGGCGTATTCAGCTTCTGCAAGGGAATCGATACGTTCTGTCCGCTTGGCCCCTGGATCGTGACCGCCGACGAGATTCCCGACGCCCACAATCTGGCGATGGAACTCCGCGTCAACGGTGAATCGCGGCAGCGTTCGCATTCCAGCAAAATGTCGGTCAAGATTCCAGAAATTCTTTCGCACTACTCGCCCATGGGGTACAGCGCCGGTGACGTGGTTTCAACAGGCACCGTCTCAGGCGTCGCTGCATTCTCCGGAGACCCGAAAGCCTGGTATCTGAAACCCGGTGACGTGATGGAATGTGAGATCGAGAAAATCGGCGTCCTGCGGAATCCAGTGATCTCCTGGGAGAAGGCGTACGGCAAAAAACCGGCAACGCTGGCTACGCAAGAAGCAGTGAAGTAAAGTTCTTTCACCACAGAGGATCGAAGCAACAGAGAAGAGAAACAAGGGATTTGGTTTTCTCAGTGACTCCGTGTCTCCGTGGTAGGTTTTGATTTTTCTAAAATGACTGCCAACTCCAAAATCTGGGTAAGCGACCTCAACGCGCGGCCCGAAGTGCGGGCCGCCTATCCCAAGACGCCCATCCGTTTCTATGACACGACGCTTCGCGACGGAGAACAAACCGTCGGAGTGGTTCTCTCCCCGCAGCAAAAGCTCGAAATTGCACGCAAGCTCGATGAACTGGGCGTCAGCCGCATCGAAGCCGGATTCCCCCGCGTCTCCGCCGAAGACGCCGAAGCCATCCAACTCATGCAGAAGGCGGGCATCAAGGCCGAACTCTGGGGATTCTCACGGGCCGTCGCCACCGACGTAGGAGAACTCGTCCGGCTCAACCTGCGCTACTCCGTAATTGAGGCGCCCACCAGCGCGATCAAGCTGAAGGCGTATGGAATCTCGCAGGAAGAGGTCCTCCGCCGCATTCGCGACTCCGTCTCAACCGCGCGCGATGCCGGTATCACAGTCGCATTTTTCGCCGTCGATGGAACCCGCACCGATCTCGAATTCCTTAAGACCGTCTATCTCTCGGCGCTCGAAGCCGGAGCCAGGGAACTCGTTGTCGTCGACACGATCGGCGCCTGCGGCCCCGAAGCGGTCGAATTCCTCACTCGGCAAGTCTGCCAATGGGCCGGGAAAGACGTACCCGTGCACTTTCACGGACACAACGATTTCGGCATGGGGACAGCCTGCGCCGTCGCAGCCGTCCGCGGCGGTGCCACCTGGATCCAAGGCACCATCAACGGCATGGGAGAGCGCGCCGGCAACGCCGACATTGCCGAGATTGCCCTCGCCTTGCGCTGCCTCTACGACGTGCCTGTTGTGATGAATCTTGAAAAGGTGCGCGAAGTGTCCGAGGTCGTACAGCGCGCCGGAGGCTACACCCTCGAAGCATGGAAGCCGCTGGTCGGCGAAAACCTGTTCATGCGTGAGAGCGGAGCCGTCGCCAGCCAGTTCCACCTCCCCGAGGCCATCGAGCCCTATTCTTCGGAAATTGTGCACGCCGATCGTCGCATCGTCCTCGGCAAGAAAAGCGGCCTCGACAGCATCGACCTGAAATGTAAGGAACTGGGTATCACCATTGCCCCCGAACAGCGAGGCCCGGTTCTAGTGGAAGTAAAGAAGGCAGCGGTCAGACACGCAGCTGAAGGGAAGCCCGGACTAGTGAATAACGATCAGTTTCGCCTGATCCTCAAGGCCCTGCACATCGCCTGAAAACCGTGTTCCGGCCACTTAACCTGCCAAACACCCTTCCCAGTAAGCCTTTTCGGCGTTCCACGAACTTACCCTGGTAACGCTGGTTTCGTTACTCATAATGTGCAGATGCTTTCACCAGTGCTCCGCGCGCGCTTGTGATTCCCCTGTGTAACCTCCACTGCCGCAACAGGTTATCGGGTACAGTATGTATGGTTTTACGGGTGCACTACCTACCAGCGAAGCCCAGATTCGCATAGGGCTGGATGGGGGCGAAGTTGACCATCATTTATAGCTCCGAGACCCTGGCTCCTCGAAAAAAATCGCGGCCGACCGCTATCATGCCGCTGCTCGTGATCCTCTTCATCGTCTCCTACGGCATTTTGACCATGCTCGTGTTCGAGCAGGGCCAGACCATCGAATCGCAGCGCGGTCTGATCCGCGAAATGCTCAAAGACAGCACGCAATTGGCTGCCATCAAAGACAAGATGGCTAAGGACGACGTGAAGCGGCTCCATGAGAAAGCGCCAGCCCAGGTAAATCCGCAGCCTGACTCCAAGACCCCGGACTCCGCCAGTGCAGCGGTTGGGCCCAAAACGCCAGACAAAAAAGACAGTCGCTCCAGTAAGTCGGCCCGCACCATGAAGCAAGTTCCGGGAAAGCCCGCTTCCGATTTGGAAGATGTTCGCCGTGCCACCCGAGTGATCTAAGTAGGGCAGCTGCTGACACAGTCTGGACTGCAAAAGACTGGGTCTTTGATGAGTTAGAGAACAGCGGTTCTGTGCATTACGGCCCCATGGGGCCGTGCAAATGAGACCCTGATGAAGACCCTGACCCTAGCGCTACTGCTGTCGATTCCCGTCCCCAGGCTAGCACCACCAGTTCAGCCCTCTCCTGTCCACGGCCAGCTTCCGGCCAAGGCCAAGGGAGGGCGCTGGTACTTTGCCGCCACCGGTCACGCCGTCTACTGCTACGGCCCCGTCATGACCATGCCGCAAGCCCAGGGCGGACTCCTCAAGGTCGCCACGTTTTGTCGCGGCGATCGGACCATGGTTCCGCTGAAGGACTAAGAAAAGTCGTGTGTTCCATCCCTGTGTGCCGTCCGGTGCCAGGCCTCGCAACCCCACTCAATGGCTCACCCGGCGCTGTGTTTGAACGCTACGTTACATGCAAAACTCTGCATCTTGACAGCCGCACTGGAGTGAGGTAACTTCCGCGAACCAGCTAGTCGCTGCTTCTTATGCACCGACTGGAGTTCGAGAAGGCCTGGCTGTTGATGTGTCCGCTAGATCACTAACTGTTCTCACTGTTTGGAGGGGCCGATGATCGGGAAAAGCCTGCACCAGCAAGCGTCTTCTTTCCGCGTTCTCGCATTTTGTCTTACGGCGCTGCTGCTGCTGTCAGTCGCCAGCTCAGCTCAAGTCACTTCCGCGGTTGCCGCCCGCTTCCTCGAGCAGTCCAGTTGGGGACCGACGCCGGCTTCAATCGCTGCGGTGCAGCAAGCGGGTAGCTTGCAGGCGTATCTGCAGCAACAGTTCAATGCGCCCGTCTCGACCTATACCACTCCGAGTTCAACGCAGAAAATTGATTTCGTGCAAAATCAATTCTTCGTCAACGCGATCAACGGACAGGACCAGCTTCGCCAGCGCGTATCGTTCGCGCTCTCGGAGATCATTGTCATCTCAGCCGTTGGCAAGAATATCAAGAGCCCGACCGCCTTTTCACTCTGGATGAACATGCTCCAGAACGACGCGTTCAGCAACTATTTCACGATCATGAACGATGCGACTCTCAGCCCGTCCATGGGCTCTTACCTCAACATGGTGGAGAACAACGGATGCGCCGTTAAATGCCGGCCGAATGAGAACTACGGCCGCGAATTATTGCAATTGTTCACCATCGGGTTGTATGAGCTGAATCAGGATGGCACGCCTGCCCTTCAAAACGGCAACCTCGTCCCGACTTACTCGCAGGACACGATCGCCGGCTTTGGCAAGCTATTTACCGGCTGGTCGTATCCGCCAAAGCCCGGGCAGCAGGCCCAGTTCTACCTTCCCCCCTATTACGGCGGGCCCATGCTTCCTTACCAGAAGCACTACTCTACTGCCTCAAAGACTTTGCTGAACGGGTTCACGATTCAGCCGAATGGCAACATTCAGACCGACTTTACGTCCGGACTGCAAGACGTCTTTACTCACCCCAATGTCGCCCCGTTTGTTTCCAAGCAGCTGATCCTGAAGCTGGTGACCAGCAATCCGAGTCCCGCTTATGTCGGCCGAGTGGCCGCAGTTTTCACTAACGATGGCACCGGCGTCGCTGGCAACATGCAAGCTGTCATCAGCGCTATTCTTCTGGATCCCGAAGCCCGCCGCGGTGATGATCCCACCCAGGTGCAGGCGTCCGACGGCCACCTCCGCGAACCGCTGCTACACCTGATGGCTTCTTTGCGCGCGGTCAATGCAACCACCGATGGCGTCAACCTCAGCAATTACGGGAGCAGTATGCTGCAGGCGCCTTTCATGTCTCCAAGCGTTTTCAACTTCTACCCCCCGGATTACCAGGTCCCGGGAACTAGCCTGATCGGCCCCGAATTCGACATTCTGAATGCCAATACCACGATAAACCGCGTCAATTTCGTCAACGACCTTATCTACGGCACCGTCGGCCCCAACACGAAGACCGACATCTCCTCCTACGTGACCGCGGCTGGGAGCGGTGTGACCACCCTGCTCAACCTGATCAATACCAACATCATGCATGGTGGGATGCCAGCCGACATGTACAGCACGCTGTCTAGCACGCTGTCGTCGCCGGCGTTTACGACTCCCACGATGATGGCGCAGGCGGGACTTTATCTGACCTTAAGCTCGTCACAGTTTCAGCTGGAACACTGATACCAAGCACCACCGGAGGGCGTATGCCTAGACTTACACGGCGCGGTTTTCTGAGGACCACTTGTTGCACAGCGGCGGCAGCGGGAGTTGCCGCATCCAGCCTGAACCGTCTCGGTTTGATGAGCGCCTATGCCGCAGGTACCGACTACAAGGCTCTGGTGTGTGTGTTCTTGTTCGGCGGCAATGACGCCAACAACATGATCATCCCGTACGACACCGCCGGGTACAACAATTACGCCTCACTCCGCGCCAACTTGGCCCTTCCGCAGGCCGGGCTGCTCCCCATCCAGCCCAAGAGTCAGGGGACTCCCTTCGCTTTCCATCCCAAGTTCGTCAACTTGCAGAGCCTGTTTACTGGAGGTCAGGTCGCCGCGGTCGTGAACACCGGCGTGCTTCCACAGCTCATGACCCGAGACCAGTACTTGAACAATCAGGTCCCTATCCCCGTCAATCTGTTTTCGCATCAGGATCAGCAGAACCAGATGCAAACCGACACTCTTCAGTACACGAACCTCCCCACCGTCGGCTGGGGCGGTCTGGTTGCCGACCAGATCCAAGCTATCTATGGCAGCGGCAATTTCCCCATCCTCGTTTCTCTTGGGGGCGTCAACGTCTTCGCACAAGGACTGATTGCCAAATCGCTCGAGACCAGTGGAGATCCGACTCTATCGTTGTCTGGGTATTCGGGGTCCGCCGCCGACAATGCGCGTTTAGGCGCTTTCCAGTCACTCCTCACCCTGGGGGATGGAGTCACGCTGATCCAATCGGCCAGCTCTACGACTGCGACCGCGATTCAGAATGCTCAGACCTTGGCGGCGGCACTGGCTACGGGCTCTGGCATTAAGACCGTATTCCCGCCTCGAAACCCTCTCGCCGCGCAACTGCTGGAAGTCGCGAAGATCATCCAAGTGCGCTCCGCCCTCGGATTGTCTCGCCAGATTTTCCTCGTGACTCTCGGTGGTTTTGACACTCATGCTAATCAGTTGCCGGCGCAGAATGCACTCCTGCAAGACGTCGACGGAGCCCTGAGCGCGTTCTATCAGGCCACGGTCGAACTCGGCGTATCTCAGAATGTCACCGCGTTCACGATGTCAGATTTTGCCAGAACTTTCCAGCCCGACAGCACCCTTGGCAGCGATCACGCCTGGGGTGGTCACCACCTCGTTATGGGTGGCGCTGTGTCCGGGGGTGATTTCTATGGCACTTGGCCCACGCTTGCACTCGGTGGACCCAACGACGCCACCAATCAAGGCCGCTGGATCCCATCGACCTCGCTCGATCAGTACGGCGCGACGCTGGCGCAGTGGTTCGGAGTACCGCCGGCCAATCTGCCGTCGATCTTCCCCAACCTCAAGAACTTTACGAATCAGACCCTCGGCTTTCTGCCGGGTACTCTGGATCGGAGTCGTCGGCAGATCTGACCCAGAGCTTACAGTCGGGGTGCCCCACGTTTCGCGCCTTTCGAAACGTGGGATTCCACGATCCCATCTTACGGGGATTCTAACTTTGAGCGGGCGCAGCCACCTTGCTTCACCTGCCGGAAGCCGGGGCTTGAGCCGCAGTGGCCGGTTTTGCTCCCTTCAGCTTGGCAAACGATTCCTCCACCCGTCTTCGGAAATCGCCACTGTCATCATGCTCAAATCCGCTATAGTTCGACTTCACCTGCATCTCACATTCCGCGCCCTTTGATACCAAAGCCACGTGGTTGCTGCGCTGGGTGAGTGCTCCAGTAACAGTGACGTGAACGTTGTGCTTCACCTTGTAGGCCGCGGTCATCAGGGTGTCGCTACTCTCCTGCACTTCGTAGTTCTCCGCAACGCTGAGGGCATCCTTGACTGCTCCCCACAGGTCGCCGCACGGAACCGGATAGGTATTCTTGGAAGTCTTGCCCAACGCCGGCAGAGCAATCGCCAGCGACATAACAGCCACAACCGCAACTCTCAGTTTCATGCCAAATCTCCTCGCACGGATGAGCTGCTCAGAAAAGGAAACGAGCAGAAATCGCCGTCTCAAAGCAGCTGGGGGACAATTGCAAGATAGTCACTCTGGAGATTTCGTCAGTGCGTAGAGTCACGCTGGCCGGTGACCCGCCTCCGCGGAACTCTGGCTCAGCCCGCAATCCAATATGAGAAAATGGCCTAAGTAGCCGAGGGCCCGTAGCTCAAGCGGATAGAGCATCGGATTTCTAATCCGAGGGTTGGGGGTTCGATTCCCTCCGGGCCCACCATCGTCCCGTGATAATAATCACCGCCGCTCCCTCCCGTCCGGGCTAGGATATCCGCATGAGCGTGCGCCGCACCTCTGACGCCGGCATCATCACCGATCCCGAAGAGCGCTTTGAAGGCTTCGAACGTCTGATGCCTTTCAAAGTGCAAAACATCCTGCTCGTTTCCAGTCTCTACGATTCCTTCATCCTTCGCGAAGACGGACGCCTCAACGAACTGCTCATCGACGAATCCCTCGAACTGAATCTGCGCCAGATTCCCAGAATCACGCACGTTTCCAGTTGTGCCGAAGCGCTGAATCTCGCCAATTCGAATCCGCAGTTCAACCTCATCGTCACCAATCTCGCGGTTGGCGACATGGACGCCGCGCAACTCGCGCGCGAAGTGCGACACGCCGGACTCGACGTGCCCGTCGTTGTCCTCGCCTACGACTACCGCGAGATCAAGAACTTCGTCGCCCGCAATCCCGTCACCGACATCGACCGCATCTTCCTGTGGCAGGGCAACGCCCGCATCCTCATCGCGATCGTCAAGTACATCGAAGATAAACGCAACGCGCTCCACGACACGCGCGCCCTCGGCGTTCCGGTCCTCCTCGTCGTCGAGGACAACATCCGCTACTACTCGTCATTTCTGCCCGTTATTTACACCGAACTCATCAAACAATCCCGGCGCGTCATTCAGGAAGGCATCAACGTCGCGCACAAGCTGGCGCGCTTGCAGGCGCGTCCGCGAATCCTACTGAGCTCCAACTACGAAGACGCCGCCAGCCTCGTGCAGGAATATCGCGACTCTCTCTTTGGACTTGTGTCAGACGTCGAATTCCCGCGCGATGGCCAGCTCAGTCCCGAAGCCGGCTTAGAGCTGGCGCGCATGGTAAAGAGTCTCGTGCCCGATTGTCCCGTCGTTCTACAGACCAGCCGCACCGAGTTCCGCCCTCGCGCCCACGCCGAAGGCTACTCATTCCTGCGCAAGCGGTCGCCCACCCTTCTCGCAGACCTGCGCGAAATCTTGACCGAACAGTTCGGCTTTGGCGACTTCGTATTCCGCCTGCCCGACTTGAGCGAAGTCGGACGCGCCAAGGACCTCAACGAACTGGAGAAACAGCTACAAGTCGTTCCCGCGGAAAGCATTGTCTTTCACGCGCAGAGTAATCACTTCTCGCATTGGCTGGGCGCGCGCACCGAATTCGCCTTAGCCGCCAAGTTGCGCCCGCGCACCGTCTCAGATTTTGCCAGCCCCGAACACATGCGCCGCGATCTGATCGAGTCGATCAACGAATATCGCCGCGAGCAAAGCGAAGTACTGATTGGTGACTTTCGCGCCGACACCTTCAAGCCTTCGGAGTCCAGTTTTCTGCGCATCGGTTCCGGTTCGCTCGGCGGCAAAGCTCGCGGTCTGGCCTTTGTGCGTCACATGCTGCGCAAAAGCCGCCTGACACGCCGCTTTCCCGGAGTGCGCATCTCCGTTCCTCCCGCTGTCGTGCTGGCAACCGACGTCTTTGACCAGTTCGTCAGCGAGAACGATCTGCTGGACTTCGCCCTGCATTGCGAAGATGACGACGAAATCCGGCAACGGTTTCTAGCCACGCCGTTGTCCGAGTCGCTCAGCGACGATCTGCGGGCTTTTCTCGCGCAGGTGCATCATCCGCTCGCCGTACGCTCCTCCAGCCTGCTCGAAGACTCGCAATACCAGCCCTTCACCGGCGTCTACGAAACCTTCATGCTCGGTAATCAGCAGGAAAACGCAGACGATCGTCTCACCGCCCTCGCCGAAGCGATCCGCCGTGTGTATGCTTCGACCTTCAGTCGTCACGCCAAGGCCTACGTCCGCGCCACGCCCTATCGTCTGGAAGAAGAAAAGATGGCGGTCATTCTTCAGCAGGTCGTCGGCACCAGCCACGGCGCGCGCTACTACCCTGATTTCTCCGGAGTCGTCCGCTCCCGCAACTACTATCCCGTCTTGCCAATGAAGTTCGAAGACGGTATTGCGGCGGTCGCTCTCGGACTGGGCCGAGCCGTGGTCGATGGAGGCAAGTGCCTCACCTTCTGCCCGCGCTATCCGCAAAACCTCGTCCAGTTTTCGTCAGTCGAAGACATACTCAACAATTCGCAAACCGAATTCTGGGCCCTCGAACTCAACGGCTCTTCCGAAGGCCGCCCCGGCCACTGGCACGAAAAACGCTTCGGTCTAGACGTCGCCGAGAACGACGGTACGCTGCGGCCGCTCGCATCCACCTACTCACGCGATAACCACGCCATTTACGATGGCGTGAGCCGCCCGGGCGCGCGCCTCGTGACCTTCGCGCCCATGCTCAAGCACGGCACTTTTCCCCTCGCCGAAATTCTCGACGATCTCGTCCGCGCCGGCGAAGACTCGCTGGGCAATCCCGTGGAGATCGAATTTGCCGTGCGTTTGCCCGAAGCCTCCAGCCACACGGCGGAGTTCGGCTTCCTGCAAATTCGGCCGCTCACCTTGGCCCGCGACACGCAGGACTTATCTCTCGACGATGTGCAACCCGACCAACTGATCTGCCGCAGCAGCAAGGTCCTCGGCAACGGACGCATCGATGGCCTCCACGACGTAGTGGTCGTCGACTCGCAGCGCTTCGAGCGCGGACGCAGCCAGGAAGTGTCAGAAGTAGTCGCCCGACTGAATCGTGCGCTCAATGAAAAGAACCGACCATATCTGCTAATAGGCGTTGGCCGTTGGGGATCGACCGAACCCTGGCTCGGCATCCCCGTCGAGTGGGACGAAATTTCCGGAGCCCGTGTGATCGTCGAAGCCGGCTTCCGCGATTTTCGCGTCACTCCCTCGCAGGGCAGCCACTTCTTCCAGAACCTCACCGCGTTTCAAGTCGGCTACTTCACCGTGAATCCCGACGCCGGCGAAGGTTCCATCGATTGGGATTGGCTCACCGAACAGCCCGCTGTCGAAGAAGAAGACTGCGTCCGTCACCTTCAGTTCGCGAGTCCAATCCGCGTGGTAATGAACAGCCGCACCAGCGAAGGCGTGATCTTCAAGCCGGAAGTGTAGCGCCGCAGTCCCGGCGGAACTCCGGGCCGACGTCCTCATCCGCCGCGCTGGGAGGGCCTCCATCCGCGGAGCGGCGAAAGAATGCAGCCCACGCCGTAAGGCGTGGGTAAAGAATCGAAAACGAGGCAAGCCCCAACGGGGCGAAAGAGAAGCAATCAACACAGCCCTCGGAGTAACGACCCAGTTCTCCCGCCGCAGACGATCGAACTCCTGCTTCACCGCAGCCTGTGATTCCGATCACTGCCACCCCGAATGCCTGCGCCCACAATTAGCGTGAATCGCTAGCATCATTCCCATGGAGACCGCAATGTTGAAAGACGACTTGGTGAAATGCCCAGTGTGCGGCGTGTTTACTCGGATTGATAAACCCGAATTATTGACGGCGTTAGCCAACCCCGAAATTCGTCAGCAGATTGAAAATTACGTTGCGCAACTGGTAGCAAGCGCGCCTGCCGAGTTGGCGAGCGTCGCCACAACCTCGGAAACCCGGAACTTCCAGACCGATGTCCACAACTGGAATCCCACGGTCCCGATGTGGCAGCGCAGCCCGAAAGAGTAAGAGAGTAGTGGAGCGCCGGGCGATACCAGCCGCTGGTGGCCCACGTTCGGTAGATGATCGCGTGGGCGCCCGTTGGCGCGCAATTTCCAGCGCACGATTCTTGCGAAGAGCGAATAGCGAATAGCCAACAGCGCTAAGAGCTCTTCTGAATCACCTTCGCGATCCGCTCAAAAGCCCAATCAATTTCCTCGCGCGTGATGACCAGCGGAGGCGCAATCCGAATCACGCGATCGTGCGTCTCCTTGCAAAGAATGCCCAGTTCCTTCAGCGCCTCACAATACGGACGCGCCGCACTGTGCAATTCAATGCCGATCCACAGTCCACGCCCGCGCACTTCCTTCAGATCGGGACTACGTAGGGTCTGCAGCAGGGTCAGAAAATATGCCCCGAGCTCGGCGGATCGCTCCACCATCTTCTCTTCAATCAGCACGCGCAGCGCGGTGCGCGCGATGGCGCAGCCCATCGGATTGCCGCCGAACGTGCTGCCATGGTCACCCGGCCGGTAGACGCCCAGAATCTCTTTCGACGCGAGAATCGCCGACACCGGATAGAATCCTCCCGCCAGCGCCTTGCCCACGATCAGCACATCGGGCGTGATGCTTTCGTGCATGTATGCGAAAAGCTTACCGGTTCGTCCCAGGCCGGACTGAATTTCGTCCGTCATCAGCAGCACGCGATTCTCGCGGCAGATGGCCGCAGCCTCTTTCAAGAAGCCTTCCGGCGGAATCACGATTCCCGCCTCGCCCTGAATCGGCTCAACCAGAAACGCGCAAGTATTCGGAGTGATCGCCTCGCGCAGCGCCCGCGCGTCGCCGAAGGGAATCACTTTGAAGCCGGGAGTGAACGGGCCGAAGCCGTCGCGATATTGTTCGTCGGTCGAGAAGCTGACGATGGTGACCGTGCGTCCATGAAAATTATTGGCGCAGACGATGATCTCCGCCTTGTCCTGAGGGATGCCCTTAACCTTGTATCCCCACTTGCGCGCCGTCTTCACCGCGGTTTCAACGGCCTCGGCGCCCGAGTTCATCGGCAGCGTCATGTCAAAGCCGGTCAGGTCGTGGAGTTCTTTGTACAGC
>Ga0209698_10007211_pt1 | contig 11700 bp, 12 predicted proteins | sample LitLauG_LLR_2012_FD_187203 | JGI IMG/M metagenome (GOLD analysis project Ga0209698, IMG submission 187203) | Freshwater sediment microbial communities from Pennsylvania, USA - Little Laurel Run_MetaG_LLR_2012 (SPAdes) (version 2) | ecosystem: Environmental > Aquatic > Freshwater > Creek >... | reverse complement strand
GGGTGTCGCCGTGTCCACGACCCCGGGGCTGAGGACGGACACGGCGACACCCTGCTCGGCGACCTCGGGGCGCAGCGCGCGGGCGAAGGTCGTCATCCCGGCCTTCGCCGCCGAGTACGCCGCCTCGCCGGGTGTCGCGACCAGCCCGGCGATGGAGCTGACGAAGACCAGGTGGCCCCGCCCCCGCGCCAGCATCCCCGGCAGGCAGGCGAGTGCCAGCTGCAGCGGTGCCCGCAGGTTGACGTCGAGGATCTCGTCGAGCTCGCCGGCGGCCATCGAGGCGGCCGGTCCCGCCCAGCCGCTGCCCGCGTTGTTGACGAGCACATCGATGCCCCCGAGGGCCGCCTCCGCCTCGGAGGCGACGCCGCGGGCCGACCCCGGCTGGCGCAGGTCGGCGACGATGACCCGGCCGGCGGTGACGGAGGCGACCGCTTGCAGGGCGACCAGATCCCGGCCGGTGAGCGCGAGGTCGGCGCCGCACGCAGCGAGCGCGACGGCGGTGGCCCGGCCGATGCCGCCCGACGCGCCCGTCACCAGGCAGCGGGCCCCCTCGAGTGGGACGGGGTCCACCGCCAACGAGCGTGCCCGGGCCGGCCCGGCGGGGGCCATCGGCTCAGTTGCCGACGGCGGCGCGCAGGGACTGCCTGAGGGAGGTCGTGGTGGCGATGACCGCGGTCGGCTCGAAGCCGCAGTGCGCCATGCAGTTGGCGCAGCGCGGGTCCTTGCCCCGGCCGTATGCGTCCCAGTCCGTCGTCTCGATCAGTTCCTTGTAGGTGCTGGTGTAGCCATCGGACATCAAGTAGCACGGCCGTTGCCAGCCGAACACCGAGTAGCTCGGGATCCCCCAGGCCGTGCAGCCGAAGTCAGCCTTGCCTTCGAGGAAGTCGAGGAACAAGGGGGAGTGGTTGAGGCGCCACTGCTTGCGCTTGCCCCCGGCGAAGGCATCGGCGAAGAGCTTGCGGGTCTGGCTGACACCGAGGAAGTGGACCTGGTCGGGCGCCTTCTCGTAGGCGTAGCCGGGCGAGATCATCATCGCGTCGACCTTGAGGTCGTCGTTGAGGAAGTCCAGCACGTCGCGCACCGTCTTGGGCGAGTCGGTGGAGAAGAACGTGGTGTTGGTGGTCACCCGGAAGCCCCGCGACTTGGCCAGCTTGATCGCCTCGACCGCCTGGTCGAACACACCGTCGCGACACACCGACGCGTCGTGGCGTTCGCGCAGGCCGTCGAGGTGGACCACCCAGGAGAAGTCCCGGTGCGGGCTGAAGCGGTCGATCTTGCGCTGCAGGAGGATGGCGTTGGTGCAGAGGTAGACGAAGCGCTTGCGCGCCAGCAGCTCGCGCACCATCACGTCGATGTCGGGGTGGAGCAACGGCTCGCCGCCGGCGATCGACACCATCGGCGCGCCGCACTCCTCCATGGCGGAGACGGCCTCCTCGACCGACACCCGCTGGCGGAGGACCTCGGTCGGGTGCTGGATCTTGCCGCACCCGGCGCACTCGAGGTTGCAGGCGAAGAGCGGCTCGAGCTCGACGATCAAGGGGAACTTGTCCCGCTTGGCGAGCCTCTGGCGCGCCAGGTAGGCGCCGATGCGGGCGCTCTGGCGGATGGGGATGGGCATCTATCTGACCTCCGGGGGCAGGGTGAAGGCGACCGATTCGGTGGTCACGGCGCGTTCCTCGCGTTCGAGCGGCCCGAGTCCGGCCAGCGCGTCGACGACGCCGAGGACCAGGTGGGGAGGGGCGGAGGCGCCCGCGGTGACGCCGACGGTGGTGGCTCCGGCGAGCCAGGAGAGCTCGACGCCGGATTCGTCATCGATCAGCTCGGCGGCGCAGCCGTGGCGCCGAGCGACCTCGACGAGGCGCGTGGAGTTGGACGAGTTGCGGGAACCGACCACGAGGAGGATGTCGCAGTCGGCGGCCATGGCCCGCACCGCGTCCTGACGGTTCTGGCTGGCGTAGCAGATGTCGTCGCTGTGGGGGCTGGCCACGTCGGGGAAGCGGTCCTGCAGGGCCTCGACGATGCCGGCGACCTCGTCCACGGCGAGCGTGGTCTGGGTGATGTATGCGACCCTGCCGTCGGCGCACTCGAGCCCCGCGACGTCCGCGACCTCTTCGATCACCTGCAGGTCCGGGGCCTCGCCGAGGGTGCCCTCGATCTCGTCGTGGCCCGGGTGACCGATCAGGACGACCTGGTAGCCCTGGGCGCTAAAGCGACGCACCTCGTTGTGGACCTTGGCGACGAGGGGGCAGGTGGCGTCGATCACCGAGAACCCGCGCCGGCGCGCCTCGTCACGCACGACCGGCGCGACGCCGTGGGCGGAGAAGACCACGGTCGCACCGTCAGGGACCTCGTCGAGCTCCTCCACGAAGATCGCGCCGCGCCCTTCGAGGTCGGCGACGACGTGGCGGTTGTGGACGATCTGGCGGCGCACGTACACCGGCGCGCCGTAGCGCTCGATGGCTCGCTCCACGGTGACGATGGCCCGGTCGACGCCGGCGCAGAACGAGCGCGGCCCGGCGAGCAGCACCCGCCGGGGGCCCGCAGCCGCGGCCCACGCCTCCAGCACGGGCGCGGCCCGGCGCAGCGCGCGCAGCGCGGCGAGACCTCCGCTCACCGTCGAGGCCGATGCCAGCTCCCGCCCGGGTGTGTCGACGACGGCGCGCACCACCGCGACCGGCCGGTCCCAGTCCACGCCGGTGAGCCAGGCGGATTCCATGTCGACGCCGAGCACGCCGCTCGCCGCCAGTGCGCGGCGAGCGGCGCCGCGCACCATCGTGGCCGACGAGGCCAGGGGGCCGACGTGGACACGGGCACCGCTGCGCCGCAGCGCGGCGACGAGCAGCGCGGGCGAGGGGAGGACCACGGTGCCGTCGGGGCCGCGCACCTCGGTCGCCACGACGACATCACCCGGCTGGATGCCGGCGACGACCGCGCCGCACACCCCGGCCACGGCGACCGCAGCCACGTCGGGGGAGGCGGCGGCCAGGGCGGCGGCGCGGCGTGCCGAGCGGGCTGGTCCCTTCCCGGTGCGCGACACCACGGCATCGGGTGCGCCGCGCCCGATCGCCATGGCCTCGATGCGCAGCGGCGCCAGCGCGAGGAGACGGCCGCTCATCGTCCGTCGCCTTGGTGCAGGTAGCGCCCGAGTGCGTCGAGGGGGAAGACGATGCGGTACAGGTGGTAGTTGATGTAGAAGTCGCCGGGAAACCCGGTGCCCGTGTACTGCGGCTCGTCCCAGCTCCCGTCGGCGCGCTGGGTGGTGACCAACCAGTGGATCCCCCGGGTCGTGGCCGGGCTGTCGTGCTCGCCCGCGGCCAGCAGCGCCATCAGGGCCCACCCGCTCTGGGAAGCAGTTGAGTCGCCCCGGCCCCGCCACTGGTCGTCGACGTAGGAGCGCAGGTCCTCGCCCCAGCCGCCGTCGGGGTTCTGGTGCTCCTCGATCCAGCGCACCGCGCGGCGGATGCGCGGATCCCCACGGGGGATGCCGGCGGCAACGAGGGCCGGGAGGGCCGCGCCGGTGCCATACACGTAGTTGGCACCCCATCGCCCGAACCATGACCCGTCGGGTTCCTGCTCCTCGAGCAGCCAGGTGACCGCCCGCTCGACGTGGGTTCGGTCGACCCCCGGGCGACCGGCCAGCATCTCGATGACGTGTGCGGTCACGTCCGCGCTGGGCGGGTCGGTGACCTCACCGAAGTCGCAGAAGGGCAGGTCGCCGCACAGCCGGCTGGTGTTGTCGACGTCGAAGGCGGCCCAGCCCCCGCCCCGGCTCTGCATGCCGAAGGTCCAATGCAGCGCCCTGGCCTCCGCCGCGTTGCGCCGGGCCGGGTCGGCGAGCCGGACGCGGTCGAGGGCGAGGATCACCTCCGCGGTGTCGTCCACATCGGGGTAGTTGTCGTTGTCGAACTCGAAGGCCCACCCGCTCGGCTCCAGACGGGGCCGGCGCACCGACCAGTCGCCTGGCACCCGGATCTCCTGGTCCACCAGCCAGTTGGCGGCGCGCTGGAGAGCCGGGTCGTCAGAGGGCACGCCCGCATCGGAGAGCGCGATGACCGCCAGGGCGGTGTCCCACACCGGTGACTGGCAGGCTTCGAGGCGGCGGTACCCCCCTTCGAGCACGGTGTAGCGGTCGAGTCCGGCCAGGCCGGCGGCGATCACCGGGTGGTCGAGCGGGTAGCCCTGGAGGTGCAGGGCGAGCAGCGAGTACACCCATGGTGGTTGGATGCCGCCCCAGCACCCGTCGGCCTCCTGGCGCCGCAGGATCCAGCGCTCGGCCTGGCCGAGGGCGAGGCGGCGCAAGGCGCGCTTGGGGAGGAACCAGCCGGGGAGGCGCTCGTAGGCCTTGAGCAACCGGTCCAGGAGGTAGAAGCGCCCCTCCACGCTGCGCAGCGGTGGCGGTGGCGCGGCCGGCGTGCCCGAGCGGAGCTCGTCGATGCCGAACGGTGCCGGTCGTCGAGGCCGGTGGGCCCACACGACGGTGAGCGCCACGACGGTCTGGCGCGCCCAGCAGGCGAAGTCGTAGATGTTGAGCGGGGCGTCGGGGGGGAGGAAGATGACCTCGGGCGGGAGCGCGGGCAGGTCGTTCCACTCCCACCAGCCGAAGAGTGCGAACCACAACCGGGTGAAGACACGGGTCGCTTCGACGCCTCCGTGGCCCCGCACGTGCGCGGCGGCCGCGGCCATGTGGGGCGCGTCGGGGTGGTCGCCGGCCAGGCGGAGGGCGACGTAGGCCTCGGCGGTGGTCGACAGGTCGGCCGGCCCGCCGTGGAAGGTGGCCCAGGTACCGTCCGGACGTTGGCGCGACCGGATCCAGCGACCGGTGCTCGCGGCGACGTCGGGGGTGAGCAGACCGAGGAACTGGCGGAGCAGGAGGTCCTCGGCCTCCATCGTCACGTTGGTCTCGAGCTCCCCCTTCCACCACCCCGCGCGATCCTGCAACCCGAGTAGGTGGTCGCGCGCCCGGGCCAGGGCGGCGCGGGCGTCGGCCAACGGCTCGGTGGCGATGCTCACGACTCCCGCTCCAGCACGAAGGCCGCCAGGTCGGCCAGCTCCCGGTGGGCCAGGGGGTTCATGCGGACCCGGTTCAGGGCCCCGAGGGCGGTGTCGAGATGGGACTTGGCCCGCTCGGCGGTCCAGGTCCGAGCGCCGCACGCTTCGACCAGGGCGACCGCGTGGTCGACGCCGGCGTCGTCGAGCTGGCCGCCCCGGAGGAGCTCCCGCAGCTCGATGCCCTCATCGGCGCCCGAAGCGAGGGCAGCGACCACGGGCAGGGTCTTCTTGCACTGGCGCAGGTCGTTGCCGGCAGGCTTGCCGGTGCGATCGGGGTCCCCCCAGATGCCGAGCAGGTCATCGACGGCTTGGAACGCCAGGCCGAGGTGCATCCCGAAGTCCCGGAGCGCACCAACCGTGGCGTCCGGTGCGCCCGCGAGCACGGCGCCGATCGAGGCCGCGCAACCGAGGAGGGCGCCGGTCTTGCCGGCGCACATCGCCATGCACTGGTCGACGTTGACCGACGCGCGCGTCTCGAAGGAGATGTCGGCAGACTGGCCGCTGATCATGGCTGCGGTTGCGTCGCCCAGGCAGCGGGCGGCTTCGACGCCGCGCTCGGCGTCGAAGAGCACCTGGTACGCCAGGGTGTGCAGGGCGTCGCCGGCCACGATCGCCTGACCGATCCCGTAGACGGCCCAGACCGTGGGTCGGTGGCGCCGGGTCTCGTCCTCGTCGATCACGTCGTCGTGGACGAGGGAGAAGTTGTGGATCAGCTCGATGGCGACGGCGCCGGGGACGCCGACGCTCCCGTCCGCCCAGGCGGCTTCTGCCGACAGGATGGCGAGCGCCTGGCGCACGCCTTTCCCCCCGCTGGCGGACATGGTGTGGCCCTCGGCGTCGCTCCATCCAAGGTGGTAGGCCGCCATGCGTCGCAGATCGGGCGTGAGCCGGTCGAGCGCGGACCGCATCGCGGGGCCGACGCAGTCGCGTGCCCGGGTGAGCACATCGGGTGCGGTGCGGATGGGGATCACGCCACCTCCTCTGGGAGCTTCCTGCTGCGGCCGGTCGCGATGAGCGCCTCCCGTGCGGCAGCCCGACCGCTGCGCACCGCTCCTTCCATGGTCGCCGGCCAACCGGTGTCGGTCCACGCCCCGGCCAGCACGAGTCCCCGCCGCGCCGTCGTCGTCCCGGCGCGCAGCGCGCCCGAGCCCGGCACCGCCCGGAAGGTGGCGGTGCGCTCGCGGGTCACGAGGCGGTCGAGGACCCGGGCCGAGCGCGCCGCCGGGAACAGCTCAGCCACGCCAGCGGCGATGCGGTCGATCACGGCGTCGGGCCGGTCACCGAGCAGCGCGTCCGCTCCGGAGAGTGACACGGCCAGGTACTGACCGCTGGTCACCCCGGCAGACGCCGAGCGGTCGAAGACGTACTCGACGGGGGAGTCGACGGCGGCGGCGAAGTCGTGGCGCATGACCGGGCGGTCGTAGAAGAGGTGGACGTTGACGACCGCGGAGTGCCCGAGGCCGGCGAGTCGGTCCTGGTGCTCGACCACCCCCTCGGGGAGCACGGTGGCGACAGCATCGTGGGGCACGGCGACCACCACGGCGTCGGCGTGGAGGACGCGCCGCTCGGTCTGCACCCGGAAGGCCCCGCCGTGGTCGTCGTCCACGTGGAGGACCCGCTCGTCGGTGAGCACCGCGGCGCGGGCGGCACCGAGGGCCTGCGCAGCCCGTCGGCCGTGCAGGTGCCCGAGTGGCACGCGCGACCAGCCGATGTCGGCGGCAGGAGCGTCGGTGAGCAGGCCCGTCTGGAACACCTTGGCCGCCATGGCGAGGGAGGCCTCCGCGGCGCGCAGGTTGACGGTGGGCAGGGTGATCAAGTCCCAGAGGGCCTCGACCGAGCGGGGCCGCTGCCCGTGGCGGGCCAGCCAGGCGCCGAAGGTCTCGGTGTCGAGCGCCGGGTCGTGCAGGTCCAGCCGGGCGAGGGGAAGCGCGGCGCGCCCGAGGCGGAGCCGGTCGGCCAGGCCGATGTGGGGGTAGCGTGCCAGTGAGGGACCGAGGTGCAGCGGCGCGGGCCAGCCGGCGCGTCGGCGGAGCCACCCGGTGGGGCCGCCCGGTCGCAGGACGGGGATCGAGAGCCGGTCCTGCAGGGTCACCTCGTCGCGGGCGCCGAGGCGCTCCAGCAGGCCGAGGTAGGCATCGCAGCACCGCAGGAACACGTGCTGGCCGTTGTCGAGCTCCCAATCGCCGTGGCGGAACGAGCGCGTCAGACCTCCGAGCTGATTGCGGCGCTCGATGAGCGTCACGCGCGCGCCAGCGTCCACGCAGGCCAGCGAGGCGGCGATGCCCGCCAACCCGCCGCCCACGACGACCACACGGGGATCGATCACACTCCCGCTCCGGCGAGGCTGCGCAACGCCACCCAGGCCTTCTCCGAGGTCGGCAGCGACATGCGCCCGGTGAGGACCGCGCCCGGATCGCGCCGGATGCGCGTCAGCAGGCGCCGGTAGATGCCAGCCATCGCCGCCGTGCAGGCCCGGGAGCGGCGGTCGAGCAGGTCGAGCACGCCCAGGCCTTCGCGGTACCACCCCTCGGCTCGGGCCGATTCGTAGAGGATCAGGCCGACGACCGACTCGCGCGGGCCGCGCAGGTCAGGCGTGCAGCCGAAGCGTTCGATGTCCGCGCGCGGCAGGTAGACGCGACCCATCGAGTCGCGGTCCTCGACGATGTCACGCAGGATGTTGGTGAGCTGCAGGGCGACCCCGAGGGCGTCGGCGAGGGGCTCTGCCACCGAGGGGTCCTCGACCCCGTAGACGGCGACCGAGAGGCGACCGACGGTGCCGGCGACGAGGCGGCAGTAGCCGACGAGGTCGTCGATGGTGTCGTAGGTGGTGCCGCGCACGTCGAGCTCGCAACCCGCGATCAGCTCGTCGATCGCCTGCAGGGGGATGGGGTAGCGCTGCGCCGTGCTGCCGATCGCGACCAGGACCGGGTCGTCGCCAGCCGACCCGGGATCGGCGACCACCGCGGCGACCGAGGAGCGCACCGCGGCGAGGCCGGCGAGCCTGTCGTCGGTGGGCGCCGCGCCGTCGCCGATGTCGTCGATGCGGCGGGCCAGGGCGTAGAGCGCCGACATCGCCTGGCGTTTGTCGTGAGGGAGGAGGCGGATGCCGTAGGCGAAGTTCCTCGCTTCGGCCCGGGTGATCTCCTCGCAGCGCAGGAAGGCGTCCTCGGGCCTCACACGCGCTCCCCGCCCGAGACGGCCAGGCGCACCAGGTGGTGCAGCACGGTCGAGGGGCGGGGACGTGGCGGACCGTCGGTCACGTCGAACCCGGCGCGTCCGATCGCGTCGAGTGCAGCCATCCCCCCGGCCACGAAGCCTGCCACTGCGATGCGCACCCGCCCACGCAGGCTGCCGATCAGCGGTGCGCCCGCCCACAGCCAGTCTCGGGCACGCGCCACCTCGAAGGCCAACAGCGCGCGCCGTGCATCCGACGCGGGGCCGATGACCAGCTCCTGCTCCGAGACGCCGAAGTGCTCGAGGTCCTCCCGGGGCAGGTAGATCCGCCCGGCCCGGGCGTCCTCCGCCACGTCCTGGCAGTGCTCGGCCAACTGGAGGCCGGTGCAGATGCGGTCCGACCACTCGACGCGCTCGGGCGTGGCCACCTCGAACAGGCCGAGCACCAGCCGGCCGACCGGGTTGGCCGAGCGGCTGCAGTAGTCGACCAGGTCGTCGACGGTTGCGTAGCGGGACACGATCTGGTCCTGGCGGTTGGCGTCGATCAGGTCGCGAAGCAGCGCGGGGTCGAGGCCGCGGCGGCGGACCGTCCCCGCCACGTCGACCAGCAAGGGGTGCGTGCTCGAGCCTCGCAACGCGCCCGACAGCTCCCGGTCGAGCCAGGCGAGCGCGGCGAGTCGGTCGCCTGGCCACTCGTCGCCCAGGTCGTCGGTGAGGCGGGCGAAGCCGTAGACGTGCATCAGGTCGGCGCGCACCGCCGCCGGCAGGAGCCGCGACGCGACCCGGAAGTTCTCCGCAGGAGCTCGGGCGAGGATCGCCGCGGGATCGATCCCCTCGGGGCCGGGCGCGGCGGCCGTGCCTGGCGAAGTGCGGGCGGCATCAGGCATCGGGTGCTGCGCCGCCACGACCAACGGACACCTCCCTGTTGCCGATGAGTGACCGACCAGTCATCACTTGTACGCGCCCGGGAGGAGGCGTGTCAAGCACGCTCCCGGTCTACGCCGGGAGGAGCGCGGCGCGGAGGGTGTCGGCGAACGCCGCCTCGATCACCCAGAGCCCTGCTTCGACCACGGAGCCCGTTTGCACGAGGGGACGGCCCGCGGCGTCGATGAGGGTCTGGAGCATCCACAACGCGAGCTCGAGGCTCTCCGGCTCGTCGCGCGCCGCTCGCAAGCCGATCTCGAGCAGCAACGGCATGGCCGGCTCCATGAGCTCGGCGAAGACCGCGGCGACCTTGACCCGGTCCCCCCCGACGGTGGCGGGGCCGCCGAGCGCCGCGACCGCGCCGGCGAACGAGGCGGAGATGTTGCCGACCAGGGTCTTGACCGCGGCTGCGAACAACGCCTCCTTGGAGGGGAAGTGGCGGTACACGCTCCCCTTGGCCACCCCGGCCCGGTCCGCGATCTGGCTCACCGTGACGTCGGCGAAGCCGCGGGCGAGGAACAGCTCGACGGCGGCGTCGACCACCCGAGCCGACGCCGTGGACGTCGTGGGGCTGGCATCGTCGGCGCCAGCGGGGGACTCCGCCTGCTCCGCGGCGAGCAGCTCGGGCAGCACGCGGGCGATCTCCGCCAGGGGGAGCTGGCGCTGCCCCCGCAGCGACCGGATGACGCGCAACGCCCGGACGTGGGCCTCGCCGTAGCGGACCCGCCCACCCCCGTCGACCTCCGGGCCGGGCAGCAGCCCGGCCCGGCGGTAGTGGTGGATGGTGCTGGCGGGGACCCCGGTTCGGGCCACGAGCGTGGCCAGGGGGAACCCGTCGGCGCCTCCCTCGGTTGCTGGCTCGTGCGAGCGTGCGGCCACGTTCCACCTCTCTGGACGCCGAGAATATGCACGCGGCGCACCGTCGGCACGCGCTCGGTCCTCAAGGCGATCTCGCAACCGGTCGACGCAGCATCGGTGAAGGGCCGTCAGATCTCCAAGCTCCTCGGCCTGGTGGTGACCCTGGTCGTCAGCATCATGGGCGTGCGTTCGTGCTCGGCGTCGTCGCCGTCGTCGCCGGCCAACCCCGCCAACGTGGCCCGCAACGGGCTGTCGGGGCTGTGCGCCAACCAACAGGCCGCGGCCGGCGCCGACGGCGGGGCCGCGGCCACCGACGGGGGGAGCGGCGGAACCCTTCTCTCGCCCGAGCAGGCGGCCCAGCTCCAACAGGCGGACCCCGCGGCCTACGGCGTGCTGAGCCAGGCCGCGGGCGGGCGCGCCTGGAGCTGCCCGGCGGCGGCCGCCGGGCCCTGACCGGGCTCGAACGCCTCGGTTTCGCCACCGTGACGAAATCGGCGGCCGTGGCCGGATCATCCGGGGGAGCGGACCGCCGGGGCCGCAGGGGCCCACGGGGCGATCTTCCATCTGCGCGTCCGCTCAACTTTACATAACGAACATTCTGGGCGCTCGCGCGGCAGGACTCGGAGGAGGGGGCTCAATCGAGCCGGCGGCGGATCGGGTGATCCTCGGGGACCGTCACCACGCGCAGCTCGACGCCGTGGGGATCGACCACCCAGAGCTCGTCGAGGCCCCATGGCATCCGACCTGCCGGCTTGCGGATCTCGACGCCGGCAGCAACCAGGCGTGCCTGTTCGGCGTGCGCGTCCGGCACCTGGAGCCAGAGCTTGACCGCCTCGCCGGCGCGGGTGGCAGTGCCCGTCGCGAGCTCGAGGTGGCCGCCGCCGAGGAACAGGACCACCCCGGTGACCGTGCCCGCCGCGCCGTACTCGCGGTACACCTGCAACCCGAGGAGGCCTTCGTAGAAAGCCCGGGCCCGGGCGAGGTCATCGGTCACGATGATGGTGCGGCTGGACAGGACCTCCATCGCGCCATCGTGGCACCACTGCCGGGGTGCTGCTCGGGCACGACCTCAGGTGCAGCCCGCGGTTCAGCCGATGAGGATGAAGTAGCGGTCGTAGTCCGCGAGCTCGCTGAGCCGGGAGGACGGCCACCGCGGCCCCGCGACGACCGGGTCGGGGTCGGCGCCGGTCATCCCCTGGCCCGGGGCAGCGGGCCGGGGGACGGACACGGCCTCAGTTGAGGGCGGAACCGTGATCCTCACCCTCTCCCGGTCGACGGGACGGTGGTGGGACGGCGATTGGGGCGCGGTGGCGGCGGTGCCGGCACCGCGCGCGAAGCGGGCGTGACCTCGCGTCTGGTTGTGCATGACGTCTTGGTCTTCGACCTCTTGTCGGTCGGAGGACAGGGTGTTCTGTCCATTGACGCCCGATATCAGCGATTGGCCTGATAGAAGCAGGTCGAGCTCAGCCCGTGAGCTCCTCGGCCAGCGCGGCGCCGGTCGCAGGGGCGGCGCCCGCGAGCCCGACCAGGTAGCAGGCAAGGGGGGCGGCGAGCCGCTCCGACGCGTGCGCTGCGGTGCTCGCCAACCGCAGAAGCGCCTCGACCGTGGTCGGGTCCGGGGGTTCGAGCCCGAGCGCTCGGGCGAACTCCTCGACCCATTGGGTTCCGGTCACGGTGTCGGTCCTCCTCCGGGGG
>Ga0209698_10007210_pt1 | contig 11701 bp, 9 predicted proteins | sample LitLauG_LLR_2012_FD_187203 | JGI IMG/M metagenome (GOLD analysis project Ga0209698, IMG submission 187203) | Freshwater sediment microbial communities from Pennsylvania, USA - Little Laurel Run_MetaG_LLR_2012 (SPAdes) (version 2) | ecosystem: Environmental > Aquatic > Freshwater > Creek >... | reverse complement strand
CGCTTCGTGACCACGTCGCCCCCGTGGTCGTTGCGCCACGACGCCCACAGCGCCGCATACTCCCCGTCGGAGGCCAGCAGCTCCTCGTGGGTCCCCAGCTCGAGGATGAGGCCGTCGGCGACGACGGCCACGCGATCCGCGTCGTGGGCGGTGTGGAGTCGGTGGGCGATGGCGACGACCGTACGCCCGTCGAGCACCGCGGACAGGGAGCGCTCGAGGTGCCGCGCGGCGCGGGGGTCGAGGAGGCTCGTCGCCTCGTCGAGCACGAGGGTGTGCGGGTCGGTCAGCACGAGCCGGGCGAGCGCGAGCTGCTGGGCCTGGGGCGGGGAGAGGTGGTGCCCGGTCGTGCCGAGCTCGGTGTCGAGGCCCTCGGGCAGCGCGTCGGCCCACTCGGTGGCGTCCACGGCAGCGAGCGCCGCCCGCAGCTCGCCGACGGTGGCCGACGGCTTGGCGAGGTGGAGGTTGTCCGCGAGCGTGCCAATGAACACGTGGTGCTCTTGGGTCACGAGCGCGACGTGACCGCGCAGCTCGTCGAGGTCGAGGTCCACCAGCGCGACGCCGCCGACCTCGACGGCGCCGGTGCGGGGTCGGTCGATCCCCGCGAGCAGGCGGCCGAGCGTCGACTTGCCCGCGCCCGAGGGACCGACGACCGCGAGCCGCTCGCCGCGGCGCAGCGACAGGTCGACGCCGCGGAGCACGTCGTGGCCCTCGCGGTAGGCGTAGCGCACGTCCTTGACCTCGATCCGCTCGTCGACGGGCACCTCGCCGGTCGCGACGCGGTCGTCTTCGACGAAGGACACGCCGATCAGGCGCGCCATCGAGGTCGAGCCGACCTGGAGCTCGTCGAGCCAGGAGATGACGCGGTCGACGGGGTCCATCAGCGCGACGGCGTAGAAGGTGACCGTCGTCGCCGCCCCGATCGTGATCACGTGATGTATCGCGAGCAGCCCGCTCCACAGCAGCGTGCCCGCCGCGGCGAGCGAGTAGGCGAACTCGACCGCCGGGAACCACCGCAGTCGAAGTCCCAGCGTGTACATCTCGGCGTCGTAGGACTCCTGGAGGTCGCCTTCGATCCGGGCGCGCTGTCGCGCTCCGAGCCGGAGGGCGTCGACGGTCCGCGCGCCCTCGACGGTCTCAGAGACCGTGCCCGACATCGTCGCGTACGAGGCGCGCTCGCGCAGGTAGCCCGCGGGCGCGAACTTGAGGTACCTGCGCGTCGAGAGGTACAGGATCGGGACCGAGACGAAGACACCGAGCGTCGCGAGCGGCGAGACGAGCAGCATCGCCCCGAAGGTGATCGCCGCGGTGAGCAGGGCCACGAGCCACTCGGGGGCCGCGAAGCGAACGGTGCGCGACAGGGCCTCCATGTCGTTGGTCGTCCTGCTGAGCAGGTCGCCGGTGCCCGCGCGCTCGACGGTGGACAGCGGAAGCCCGAGGACGTGCTCGAGGAAGTCCTCCCGGAGGCGCGCGAAGACCGTCTCGCCGAGCACGTAGCTGCGGCGCCGCGACAGGAACGTGAAGACGCTCTGGACGATCGCCGCGACGAGCAGGACCGCGACGAGCTGGTCGGCCGGCTGGTCCAGGACATCTCCACCGACAAGCTCACGGGCATGGGAGCGCACCTGTGCGGGCGTCGCGATGGGCAGCGTGCTCACTCGTCGTTCCCCCGCAGGATCAGCGCCCGGTAGGCGGGATCGTTGTCGAGGAGGTCCTCGTGGCGCCCGTGGGCGCTGACCGCGCCGCCGGTGACGAAGTAGACCTCGTCGGCGCGCTCGAGCAGCAGTGGGCTGGTCGTCGCGATCACGGTGCCGCCGTGGCGGCGCGCCTCGCGGAGGCGACCGGCGATGCGCCCCTCTGTGTGGGTGTCGACCGCCGAGGTCGGCTCCACGAGGACCAGGTACTCGGGATCGAGCAGCAAGACCCGGGCCAGCGCGAGGCGCTGTCGCTGGCCACCAGAGAAGCTGCGCCCCCGCTCTTCGACGGTGGTGTCGAGTCCGTCCGCGAGCGCGTCGAGGACGTCCTCGGCACTGGCCGATTCGATCGCGCCGAGGATCGCGGACTCGTCGATCGCGGCGTGCGGCGACAGCTCCTCGCGGAGCGGGCCGGTGAACAGCCGGGGCTCCACCTCGCTCACGACGACGCGCCGGCGGACCTCTTGGAGCGGGAGATCCGCCAGCCGCACGCCGCCGAGGGTTGCCTCGGACCACTCGGTCGCGCCCGGAGGCGTGAATCTGCCGAGCCGGTCAGCGATCACCTGGGCTTCCTCGGGCGTCTCGGTCACCAAGGCGGTGACCCTGCCGGGCGTGGCCGCGAAGCCCGAGTGCGGGTCGACGAGCGCGCCACCCGGCGCCGGGCTTGCCGAGGGCTGCGCGGGGTCCGACGTCGCGGGCGCCACGGCGAGCACGGCGATGACCTTGCGGGCGCCCACCACGCCGCGCGTCCCGGCGATGATGCCCTCGATCCCTGTGCGCAGCGGCATCGTGAGGAACGCGGTGTAGCCGTAGAACGCGGCCATCTGGTGCGTGCCGAGGGTGCCGCCCACCACGAGCCGCGCGGTCAGGAGCGTCACGGCGGCGACGAGCAGGCTCGGCAGGAGCACCTGGCCAGACTCGAGGAGCGCCTGTGGCGGCGCGACGCGGTTGCCAGCGACGCGTACCTCGTCGCTGCGCGCCCGGTACCGGCCGAGGAAGACCTCCTCGCCGCCGACGCCGCGCAGGATCCGCAGCCCGGCGACGGTGTCGGCGCCGAGCGCGGTGAGCCGCCCGACGACCTCGCGCTGCGCGGCCTGGGTCGAGTGCAGTGGCCTCATGAGCGGGAAGGTCAGCACCATCAGCACGGGTACGCCGACGAGCACGATGAGGCCCAGCACCACCGACGAGTAGAGGAGGATCGCGGCGACCACGATCCACGCGACGATGGCGCCGCAGAAGCGCTGCCAGACGTCGAAGACGCCGCCGACGCGCATCGCGTCCGCGGCCACCGTGTTCACGACGTCACCCGCGGGTATCACCGCGGGCAGCGCCGGGCCGGTGTCCGTGGCGTGGTTGCCGATGAGCCGGACCGTGCGGAACGTGGCCGTCAGCCAGTTCGTGACGGCGTACTTGTGGCGCATTCGGCCACTCGCCGCCTGGACGGCGCCGAGGCCGACGACGACTGCGGTCCAGGTGAGCAGCGTCGAGGTGCTGTGGTCCTGGATCCCCTGGATGGCTTGGCCGACCGCGCCCCACACGAGCGCCTGGGCGAGCATCCAGGTAATGCCGAAGCAGGTCCCCCAGAACAGCAGGCGTCGCTGGTGCGACGCCAGCCACCGCAGGTACTGGACGGGCGAGCGCAGGTCCGGGCTGCCAGGGACCGCTTCTGGCAGATGGCGCATTTTTCCAACGCTACCGCGACGCTGTCGCAAAGACGCGGCGAGACCCCGGTCACTGACCGGGGTCTCGCTTGTCTGGCAGACAGGTCCACCCTGCCCGCCGCGTGTCGGCCGCGGCGGGCAGGGTGGAAGGGTGGGACCTAGGACTCCTGGCCGGAGACCGCCTGGGAGACCGATGTCGAGATCAACGGCGTGGTGCCGGCGATGTCGACGGTGACCCTCATCGTCGCGCTCTCGGTGCCCGGCGCGGCCACGCTGGGCTCGAACTGGACGGTCAGGTCGCAGGTGGCGGCGGGCGCCAGCAGGCCGGTGCACGTCGAGCCGGTGACCTTGAAGTCACCTGCGTTGGTGCCTGAGAAGCCCGAGCTGTCGTAGGACAGCGAGACGTTCGAGGTGTTCGTCACCACGGCGATCCCGGTCACCGCGACACCCTTGGGGGTCGCCGCGAGGGTCGGCGCGCCGACCGTGAAGGTCGGGAGCACGCCCTGGCCGGTCAGCACGCCCTGTGCATTCACGTGCAGGACGTGGGTGCGAACGGTGAGGTCGAGGACGACGTTGAGCGTCTCGGACACCGTTCCCTGGCCCCGCGGGGAGAAGGCGATCTGCAGGGTGCACGAGGCTCCCGGTGCGATCGCGCCGGCGCACGCCGAGTTGGCAAGCGACCAGCTCGTGGCGCTCGCGCCCTGGAACCCGACCCTGTCGTAGGACAGCGGGACCAAGGAGTTGTTGGTCACCGTGACGGTCCCGTCACTCGTCGAGCCGACCGTGGTGGCCGGGAACGTCGGGGTGCTGACCGAGAACGTCGGCGCGAGGCCGGTTCCGGTGAGGCTCGTCTGAGCCCCTGCGGTCACCGTGACGTGCTTGGCGTTGACGAAGGACACCTGTGCGGCGAGCGTCGCGTTCTGGGTGACCGCGAACGCGGGCGTGTAGCTCACGTTGATCTCGCAGCTGGCACCAGGGGCGATCGGCGACGAGCAGTTGTTGCCCGTGATCGCGAACGCGCCCGGGCTGTTCTTCAGCCACGTCTTCGCGAGCGACTCGTTGAACAGCGAGGTGTTGGTGAGCACGGCGCTGCCGGTGGCCGAGGTCCCGTCGGTGACGGTCCCGAAGCTCACGGGCGACAAGCTGAGCGCGGCGGTCTTGCCGCCGACGAGCACGCCATTGCCGGACATGGTCGTCTGGTCGACGACGAGCGAGCCCCTCGAGCCCTGCAGGAGCATGGCGACCGTCAGCGTGGCGGTTGCGGCACCCGTGCGGTACGGCTTGAAGTTGACGACGATGTCACAGGAGCCACCGGGAAGCACCGGCGTCGGGCAGGTCGTCGCCGCCAGGGAGAAGTCGTTGTGAGCGACCCCCTGGAGGTGCGCGGCGTGCAGCGTCAGCGGGACGATCGAGTTGTTCGTGATCGTCGCGTCGGCGGTGCCCGTCTGGTGCAGCGTGATCGAACCCGCAGATCCCCCAGCGAGCAGGAACGTCGGCTTGACGCCGGTGCCGAGCAGCGAGGTCTGGTACGAAGCCGCGGCGTTGATGACGCCCTTGGCGTTCTTCTCACCGAAGCGGACGGTCAGTGTCGAGGCACGGAGGCGAGCCTGGTTCGGTGCGAAGACGACGGCGACGTCACAGGACGCGCCGGCCGCCAGCGCGCCCGTGCAGGTGCCGGCACTCGCGTGGAACTCGGCGCCGACGTTGTTCGCGCTCGGGGTTGCCGAGATGTAGTACAGGTTCTGGGCCGTCGTGTTGGTCACGATGGTCTGACCCGTCGTCGACGTCCCGATCACGACGGAGCCGAAGGCCACCGGCGTGAGGGTGAACGTCACGTTCTGGTTCGATGCGCCAGCTGGCGCGCCGGCCAGGACCGTGGCTGCCGCGAGAGTTGCACCGAGCAACGCCCCCAGCAGTCCGCCCCGTGCCCGGATCTCCGGTCGGTTTCCCAAACGCGGCATGTGCCCTCCTTGGTCTATGGACGGAGGGAACATGCCCCGCGAGGGGCGTTTCACGCAGGGTTCTTGGAAAACTGACTTCACTTCCCGACAGGGCCAAATGCTGCAGGTTTCGTGGGGAGGGGGCTAGAAGTCGAGGTCCTTGTTCGGGCGCACCACGATCTGGGCCACGTGGACCCGCGCCGGCTGGGTCACTGCGTAGTAGACGGCGTCGGCGATGTCCTCGGGGCGCGCGATGAAGTCGCTGAGTGCCGCCTGGGCTGCCTCGAGCACCTCGTCGGGGATGCGCTCCCCGGGGGTTATGTCAGCCTCGATCCCCGTGAGCGACACGAGTCCGCGGATCACCTCGGGGTCAAAGGTTCGTGCCATGTTCGTCGCGATGACGCCGGGCATGATCGTCGTGATCTGGATCGGGTCGTCGATCAGCTCGAGTCGCAGCGTGTCGGAGATCACGTTGACGGCGTGCTTGGTCGCGCCGTAGACGCCGGAGGAGGGGTCGAGTGCGGCGACCGACGAGACGTTCACGATGCGGCCCGTGCTCGCCGTGGAGCGCATCGCGCGGATCGCCTCGGTGCACCCGACGAGCAAGGCGAGCACGTTGGTCTCCAGCATCGCTCGCCACTCCTCGGCGTTCCCGTCGAGGATCGAGTGGTTCCACATGACGCCTGCGTTGTTGACGAAGATGTCGAGGCGCCCCGTACCCTCCACGGCGGCGGCAATCATCGCCCTGATCGTCGCGGGATCCCGGACGTCGCCGGCGACGCACGTGGCCGATCCGCCGGCGGCACGGATCCTCTCCGCGCTCTCGGCCATCGCACCTTCCGTCCGCCCGCCGAGCACGACGTGCGCACCTGCGGCGCCCAGTCGCTCGGCGATCGCACGGCCGATGCCACTCGACGCACCGGTGACCACCGCGGTCTTGGCGGTGAGCTCCTCGTTCTGTCCCATCGTGCTCCTTTTCGGTGGCCCTGCAAGAGGCGAACGTCGCGGAGCGTACGCGCTGATGCGGACACGCGAGCAGGGTCTCGAGCCGAACGCTCGCTGGCCGCCAGTGCGCCGCGCGCACCCCGATACGCTGCGCCGTCGGACATCGGTGCTCGAGCAGCGACGCCTGTGGCGCGCGCAACGCCCGTCGACGCATGGAGGTGGAGATGAAGCTGGTCGTCGCGGGTGCGGGCGGACTGCTGGGCCGTCATCTCAGCGCCCGGCTGTCCGAGGGCGGCCACGAGGTGGTGGGGCTCGTGCGATCGGTGCGCGACGTTCCCGGGGCCCGAGTCATTCGCTGGTCACCCGACACGGGGATCCCGCCCGATGCCGCTGCGGGCGCGACCGCGATCGTGAACCTCGCCGGGGAGAGCATCGGTACGCACCGCTGGACCGAGAGCCGGCAGGCCTCGCTCCTTGAGAGCCGGATCGCCACGACCCGCGCGTGCGTCGAGGCGCTCGCCGACGGTGGGCCATCGGTGCTCGTCAACGCGAGCGCGATCGGCTTTTACGGTGCGACGACCGAGGTGGTCGACGAGCGGGCACCCGCGGGCGCAGACTTCCTGGCTTCGCTGTGTCAAGCGTGGGAGAAAGAGGCGCGTCGCGGCGAAGGACACGGCCGACGTGTGGCGATCGCGCGGTTCGGCGTGGTGCTCGCTCGTGACGGTGGCGCGCTGCCCAAGATGGCATCCCTCGCCCGCTTCGGGGTCAATGGCCCGCTCGGCGGCGGACGCCAGTGGATCTCATGGGTCCACGTCGACGACGCGGTGGCCGCGATCGAGTTGCTCGTGACCGCGACGCTGTCGGGCCCATTCAACGTGGTGGCACCGTCGGCGGTTCGCCAGCGCGACCTCGCCCGTGAGCTCGGGCGCGTGCTGCACCGGCCAAGCTTCCTCCCGGCCCCGCGCTTCGGCGTGACGGCCGCTCTCGGGAGCGGGCCCGCGTCGCTCGTGCTCGAGGGACAGGCGGTGGCGCCAACTGCCCTCACAGCGGTGGGATTCCACCACCGATTCCCAGAGCTCGGTAACGCTCTTCGTGACCTACTCGGCTAGCGGTGCCCGCTACGCGATGTGGGGGCTGAGGTCGAGCCGGGTCACGAGGAACGTTCGCTCAGGATCGCTGGTGTCAGTTCCGACCGGGATCGCCCCGAGGCGGCGGGCGACCGAGATCGACACGTCGTTCTGTTCCGCCATCCGAATCAGCGCGTGCGTCGCGCCGAGCTCGCTCTTCGCGTAGTCGAGGGCCAGGCGTGACGCCTCAACGGCGTACCCGCGGCGGCGGTAGGGAGGGAATACGAGGTACGACAGGTTGACCGACCGGTCGCCGTCCGCGACGATGCGGATTTCGACACCTCCCATGAGAACGTTGGAGTCAAGCGGGCGAATCCCCCAGTGGCGCACGGGACCGCCGTCGCGCCAGGAGGCCTGCCACTCGTCGACGGCACGAACGACATCGCCCAGCTCCGAGGCGCGTGGTCCGAACCAGCGGACCTGTTCAAGGTCCTCCCCGGCGAGCCACTCCTCGGCCTCGTCGCGGACGACCGGCACCAAGCGAAGCCGCGATCCGGTGAGCACAGCGCCGTCCATGCCCGAACACTTGCAGATGCCGCGCGCAGCCGAACACCTCTCGCACCGCGGCGTCTCCGGCCTCTTGGCCACGACCCGCAGGTCCCACGCGCCGCGGGCGAGTGAGGCCGAACATGATTCAGTCACGTGGCGAACGCCCGGGCAGGCGCCCTGGCGACGTCTGAGCGCGTCACAGGCCCGCACTTCGGACGTGTCGCGTGACGCCGAGGTGACCGTCGAGGGAACCGGCGGTAACTCGACAAACCTGCTGCGCGACTTGCAACCGCAGGTTGCTAAGAGAGTTGTGTTCTCTGTGGCAATCATCTGTTGTCAGCGTTATCGTCGGCGCTTCGGGTGAGTGGCACGACACACGTCGGGGCGCGCCACGAGGAGGAACGATGTCGATCCGCGCAATCGCCGCCGTGGGCGTGCTGCTGTGCGTGGCCATGACATCGCTGTCGATCTACCTCGGTGTCGTCGAGCACGCCTACGGACCGCGATCTGCGCACCAAGTCCTGGTGATGGAGTCGATGGTGCACCGGACGATCTGCGACGAGCAGAACTCTGCGAGGAGCACGACAACGACGAGCTCGTCGCCTTCGATGCGGATCTCGGGTTGCAAGAGCGTCTGGGTGACGATCTGATCGAGTGATCGCGACGTGAACGTTCGTGACCTCGCGCAACGAGCTGGCCGCGCCGAGGACGAGGTCGAGGCGCGCCGCGGGAGGGTTCGACTGACTCGATCGGGTCGACGGCATCGGACTCGCGCACGACACGGGCGGGCGGTCCCCAATCACCCGGCGGTCGTGGTCGCAGTGTCTCCTCGCCTCCGAGAGGGCCAACCTGGGGCCACGGTGTGGCTGAGTGCACACACGGCACCATCCACCAGCGAGCCGTGCTCGCTTCGTAACATTTTGAGGTGGCAACGATGGTGGTCGTCTCGGACAAGGACACTCAGGACGCGACGGTGCTTAACCGCATCGACTCAGGTCCGTGCCTGCGGGGCTCGGGGGAGTCAGTCTCTTGGTGCGGGCACTGCGGAGCAATCCTCCTGCGCGGGGTGGACCCCGTTCGCGTGGCCGATCTGATCTTCCGCTGCGAGTGCGGGGCGTACAACCGAGCACTGAAGTAGCGCACCACGCGCTGGGATTGCGTCGCCCGCGCGCCGCGCACGACCGGCCAATCGATCCTTCCCAGGTGCCACGCTGTGGCGAGGGCGCCAGGAGCTCCGGTTCGCCGGCGAGATGAAGCGAGCCGGTCGTGCGCGACGTACTCTGCGGCCGTGGCGACCATGTCGGACCTCGACCAGCTTGCACTCGCGATGCCGGGTACCTCGAGGAGGGATGACGCCGCGGGTCGGCCCTCCTACTACGTGGGCACGGGCATGTACTGCTGCCATCGGGCACCTCGGCCCGACGCGATCGATGCCCTGACGGGGGAGCGGATGGACGACGTCGTGATGTTCCGTGTCGAGAGCCTCGAGGAGAAGGAGGCGCTCCTCAGCGAGCCCGGCTCCGTCTTCTTCACCACCCGACACTTCGACGGCTACGCCGCAGTCCTCGTGCGCGAGAGCGGACTCGAGCTGCTGGGCGTCGACGAGCTCTTCGAGCGGGTGGCCGATGCGTGGCTCTCGCGCGCGCCGAAGCGAGCGGCCGCGCTCTGGCTGGCGGAGCACGCGGGCTGAGGAGTCCGCACGCGGGTCGCGTCGAACACCCCTAAGAGCCAGGAGGTACACATGGCCTACGACGTGGACCTCGCCCAGAAGGTGCGGTCGGGTCTTGGGGCGGCGACGGCCGTCGGTGAGCTCGAGATGTTCGGCGGCTGGTGCGCGACGATCGCAGGGAACGTGGCGGTGGGCGTGCTCGGGGGTGACCTGATCGTTCGAGTCGGCGCCGAGGACTACGACCACGCACTCTCGCTTCGGGGAGCAAGGCCCTTTGACTATGGGGGGCGCCCTATGCGCGGCTGGGTCTTCGTCGACGAGGAGGGCACCCGCGACGTCCGTTCGCTGCGGCGCTGGATCGACCGAGGGGTGACGTTCGCCCGCACGCTGCCGGCGAAGCCAGTGCGACGGCGCTGAGCCCGATCATCCGCGCTGCGCTCGACGACCCAGCTCGGCGCTGATGTCACCGATGGATGCATTTCGCGACCCGGTGGACCGCGCGCTGGCGCGGGCGCTTGGCGACCTGCGGTGTGTCAACTTCGCGACCGCCGCGCGGCGATCGCCGAGTGCCCGCTCGCTCGACGACGGGGATGACCGGGCAGTCCGTGATGGAACTTTCGTGTGCAGAAGTTGAGCGAGCGAAGAGAAATTCGTCTACGTTTCTGCCGCCGGTCCGCCAACAAGTGGGGATCGGCCACCAATCACCTTTTAAGGAGTCCCGTGAAGTCCATGTTGCATCGCAAGTGGCTTGTCGGCGTGGCCGCGGCGGGCCTCGTCATGGGCCCGCTCGCCGCAGTCGGCATCGTGTCCATCGGAGCCGCGGGGGCCACGGTCGGCACCGACGCGATCCAGTACGTCCAGCCCACGAACGGAACGAACACCGGGTACGCGTTCAGCTACATCCCCGGTGACGGCTCGCCCGCCACGTCCCAGCCCCTCACGCTGAGTGGGACCCAGGACGGTGACAACGACGGAGACGACTGCGCGACGCCGACCTACAGCGGCTCGCCGTTCCTCACGCTCACGGGCCTGTACTTCAACCACCTCGTCAACGGCGCGCCCTACACCGGCACGCCGACGACCGTGAGGGTTGGCGCCTACAACGGGATGACCGGTGTGTGCGCGACGACATGGTCGAGCTCACCCACCTCCATCTCGCAGAACCAGTCGCTGACCTTCGGGGTCGGCACGAACGCCCTCGTCACCGGCCGGTCGCTCCAGGAGGCGCAGATCCAGCTGAAGCGTGCAACGAGGGGCGGCGACGGATACCGCGACGACGGTGACAGTGACGACGTGGTCACGGGCCAGCTCATCGAGCGCTCGGGTGCGACGATCGTCGGCACCCAGAGCTTCATGATCCCCGGCGGCACGAATCCCTCGGTGACCATCGACACAGGCGTGATCAGCGGCGGATTCAGCTCCGTCGAGGTCCGCGTCACCAGCTGCCCGAACGGCGGCGGGGTCTCGGTCGTCGGACCAGCCTCGACGTTCTCGTTCGTCCAGCTCCCCCAGACCATCTCGTTCACGAACACGCCCCCGGCCTCACCGGCCGTCGGCAGCACGTACACCGTGACCGCCACGGCGAGCTCGGGGCTGCCCGTTGGCTTCTCGGTCGACTCGACCTCGACCTCAGGGTGCACCGTCGACGCGTCCACTGGGCTCGTCACGCTCGGTGCGCCCGCTGGCAGCTGCGTGATCGACGCGAACCAGCCGGGCAATGCGCGGTACCTCCCCGCGCCACAAGTCCAACAGACCGTGAACTCCGTGAAGCTCCCGCAGTCGATCACGTTCACGAACACGCCGCCCAGCTCACCGTCGGTCAATGACTCGTACACGGTCTCGGCAACGGCAAGCTCGGGCCTCGCCGTCGTCTTCAGCGTCGACGCCGCCTCGACGTCGGGGTGCGTCGTCGATGCCAACACCGGTGTGGTGACACTCGATGGGCCAGCGGGAACCTGCGTGATCGACGCGAACCAGCCTGGCAACGCCGTCTACTTCGCGGCGCCTCAGGTTCAGCAGGCGACCGGGGTGAACCTCGCCACGCAGACCGTGTCATTCACGAGCACGCCGCCGACGGCCCCGAACGTGGGTGACACCTACCAGGCCAGCGCAACGTCCTCTTCGGGCCTCGCCGTGACCTTCTCGATCGATCCGAGGTCGACGTCGGGTTGCACCGTGG
>Ga0209698_10007208_pt1 | contig 11702 bp, 11 predicted proteins | sample LitLauG_LLR_2012_FD_187203 | JGI IMG/M metagenome (GOLD analysis project Ga0209698, IMG submission 187203) | Freshwater sediment microbial communities from Pennsylvania, USA - Little Laurel Run_MetaG_LLR_2012 (SPAdes) (version 2) | ecosystem: Environmental > Aquatic > Freshwater > Creek >... | reverse complement strand
GCCTCGATCCTGATCACCCGCGGCAAGGACGGCGTCATCCGCGCGTTCCACAACGTCTGCACCCACCGGGGCACGCAGCTGACCGAGGAAGCGAGCGGCAAGCGCTCGGCCTTCACCTGCCGCTACCACGGCTGGACCTTCGGCCATCACGGCGAGCTGCGCGGCGCGCCGGACATGCAGCGCTTCTACGTCCAGCAGAAGGACTGCGGCCTGCGCAGGGTGTCCGTGGAGGTCTGCGCGGGCCTGCTGTTCGTCAATCTCGACCCCTCCCCGAGGCAAAGCCTGCGCGAATACCTGGGAGCCCTGGCCGCGCAGCTGGAGACGCAGCCGGTCGCCAGCGCCACGACCTTCTCCGAATATGTCTACGAGATCGACGCGAACTGGAAGCTGACCTACGACAACTTCCAGGAGAACTACCACCTGCGCTTCATCCATCCGCGCTCGGGTGGCGGCGGTGCGGTTGGTCCGGACAACCAGTTCGGCTACCCGACGCGCTATGCGTTCTACGGCGAGCATCGCACGCAGACGATCTGGACGAATCCGGCTCCGCAGCTGAGCGCCACGCAGAAGCTGGCCTTCGGCAGGCTCGTGCCGGCCCTGATGCAGAGGGGGATGATGAATGCCGAGCACGGGCGCGATTATTTCGCCCTGTTTCCCAATTTCTTTCTGATCGGTTCGCCGACCCAGCATTTCACGCACTTCGTCATGCCCATCAGTGCGCGTCGATCCCGCGGTGTCATTCGCATCTACTGGGTGGGCGATGACATGAATGCCAGCGAGCGCTTCGGACGCGAATTTTCGATGGCCATGCTGCGTGATGTCCATTCGGAAGATCGCGCGGTGATCGAGGCGGGGCAGCGCGGCCTGAACAGCGGCGCGCTCGAGCACATCCACCTTCAGGGCCAGGAAGTGCTGATCAGGCACCTGATGTACCACGTCGACGCCAAGGTGCGGGCCTACCAGTCGGAACGGGCCGCCGCGGGAGCGAGGCCATGAGCGGCGCAGCCGCATCACTGCCGTCCGGATTTGAAGCCCTGGAGCCGTTCGTGGCGTTCTGGGCGGTCGACTCGGCGGCCCAGCGCGCGCACTGCCGGGACGTCAGCGACGAAGCCAGTCGCGCGGCATTCTACGATGCGGCCATCGGCCTGATCGCCAGGGCGCTCGAATATCTGGACGCCAGGCCGCTCGGCCGGTTCGATGCGAGCGAGCAGCGGCTGATGAGACTGGCCTTGAGCTTTGCCCACGTCTCGATGGCGGTCGAGCTGCAGCGCGACCAGGAGCCCCGGCACGCCAGGGACCGCCCGTACATGCGCATTACCAGGGCGCCCGCCGATCAGCCCGCCGGATAGGTGCGGCGGGCCTCCCACTCAGGATATCCTCTCAACCATGATCAACGCCAATGATGTGCTTGCCGCCGCACGGCAGCTGACCGGACTCAAGAACCTCGGCGATGATCGCATCCTGGATGCCCTGAACCGCCTGGTCGATGCGCTCAACAGCGAGGCGCGGCTCAACGCCCGCGGCGAGAAGAGCGTGGAGGGCAACCTCACCGCCACGCTGGCCAACCGGCTCCGGGTGGAGGATTACCTTGCCCGGCATCCACAGCTGCTGGAGCGGCCGATCGAGAAGCCGCTGTTCGTATTCGGCCTGCCGCGCACCGGCACCACGCTGGTCATCAACCTGCTGAACCAGGATCCGGCCCGCCGCAGCTTCCTGCGCTGGGAAGCCTTTGACTCCGTGCCACCGCCCCGGCCCGGTGAACTGCATGCGGGTCCGCGTTTTGAGAAGGCGCAGGCGCAGATCGACATGTCGCTGAAGTACGCACCGCACATCTCGGCGATCCACCATGAGGATGGCGATTCCCCGACCGAGTGCCAGTTCGCGATGTCGCCGTCATTCTGCGCCCAGGTTTATGATTCGCAGTACCACATCCCGAGCTATCACCGCTGGTTCCTGGACGAGGCCGACTATCTGCCGGCCTTCCGTTATCACAAGCGCCTGCTCCAGCTGTTGCAGGCGGAAGCCCCCGGACGCTGGACGCTGAAGAACCCCTGGCACCCGCTGTTTCTCGATGCGCTGACCACGGTCTACCCCGATGCGCAGCTGGTGATGACGCACCGCGACCCGGTCGAGGTGGTGGGTTCGGCCTGCAGCCTGCTCAAGGCGGTACGTCCCATGTTCACGGACAACGTCGATCCGATCGCCATCGGCGTCACCCTGCTCGAAACCTTCGACAGGATGATCGAGCGCACCGTGGCCTATAAGCAGAAACACGGCTGGGACGCCATCCACGACCTGCAATATGCGGACGTGATGCGCGATCCGATCGGCGAGATTCGCAAGGTCTACGCGCGCTTTGCGGAACCCCTCGCCGCCGCGGCCGAGGCGGCGATGCAGACCTACATGGCGAAGAACCCGCAGGGCAAGCATGGCCGCCACAGCTACGCCCTCGAGGACTATGGCCTGACCCGGGAGCAGATCCGCGCCCGCTACCGGGACTATTGCGAGCGTTTCAGGATACCCATGAGGGCCTGAGCCGGGGGCGATGGCGCTCCGCCGCGCGCCGGATTCCAATATGATGGTGGCCCAGGAGCAACGGTCCACGCGGGGAGGAATCCGGGATGAACATCGAAGCAGAGTTCGAAAAACTCAAGAACACGGTCCAGTATCTGAAGGACCGGCAGGACGTTCTCGACTGCATCCAGCGGGAGAGCCGCGCGCGCGACCGTCACGACGTCGACATGATTGCCGGGTGCTGGTGGGAGGACGGGGTGGACGAACACGGTCCGGTCATCACCCAGGTGCCAGCGTACCCGGCACGCGCGAACGCGGGGCACAACGCCAACTTCAACAATACCAGCCACAACATCACCAACCACCTTTGCAGGATAGAGGGCGACACGGCCTATTGTGAATCCTACGTGGTCGGCGGACTGTTCTGGCTCGATGGCAAGACCACCACGATCGCATTCGGTCGTTACCTTGACCAGCTGCAGAAGCGCAATGGCGAGTGGCGCATGCTCACACGGCGCTGCACCATCGAAATGTCGGCTGACACCGACGGAACCTGGGTGCATTCGAAGAACGTCAAGGGCTTCCTCAAGGGTCTCAAGGACAAGAGCGATCCGTCCTATGAGCGGCCCATCGTGGCGAAGACGGATGGTGTGCGCTGGTAAGTGCAGCGGCTGGGAGTGAATATCGCATGACGAAGCTGGTGCTGGAGGAGCGCGCAGGCACCGTGCTCACCTTGACACTCAACCTGCCGGAGAAGCGCAATCCGATCTCGGACCTGCCGATGGTCGAGGCGCTCGTGGCGGCACTGCAGGCGGCGGACGCGGACCTGTCGGTGCGGGCGGTGATTCTGACCGGGGCGGGCACCGCGTTTTCCTCGGGTGGCGATCTGAAGAAGATGGTGCCGGGTGGCGGGCTGCGCGACGCCCACCCCGCCCAGACACGGCGCAACTACAAGATGGGCATTCAGCGCCTGCCTCTGCTGTTCCAGTCGCTCGAGGTGCCGGTGGTGGCCGCGGTCAACGGGCCGGCGATCGGCGCCGGCTGCGATCTGGCCTGCATGTGCGACGTGCGCATCGCCGGCGAGAGCGCCCGTTTTGCGGAGAGCTTCGTCAAGGTCGGCCTGGTGCCGGGCGACGGCGGTGCCTGGCTGCTGCCGCGCGTGGTGGGATTTTCCAAGGCGTCGGAAATGGCGCTCACCGGGGATGCCCTCGATGCGCGCGAGGCGCTGGCCTGCGGACTCGTGTCGCGCGTGGTTCCCGACGGCGAGCTGCTCGGCGCCGCGCGCGCGGTTGCGGAGAGGATCGCCGCCAATCCGCCGCATGCCGTACGCATGACGAAGCGCCTGCTGCGCGAGGGACAGACCGCGAGCCTGGCTGGAATCCTGGAAATGTCCGCGGCGCTGCAGGCACTGGCGCACGGCACGGCGGATCACGAGGAGGCCGTCAAGGCCTTCATCGATCGCCGGAATCCCGAATTCAAGGGGACCTGATTCCAGGGAGATCTAATTCCAAGGAGGCCTGGGCCCTGTCGGCGGCAGCGATGCCAGGATTCAGGTATTGGCCGCGCCATTGGCCAGGATATGCGCGCCGGAAACCCAGCTCGCCTCTGGCGTGGCCAGGAACGCCACCACCGCGGCGATCTCCTCGGCGCGACCGATACGGCCGAAGGGCGAGGCCTGCTCGAAAAAGCTCCGGAAGCCCTCCGGCGCGCTGTCCATCATGCCCGGGCTGGTCGCGCCCGGAATCACCGTGTTGACGGTCACGCCCTTGCGGCCGAGTTCCTTGGCCCAGCTTTCGGTAAAGCTCTTGAGGGCGACCTTGGTGGCCGAATAGATTCCGGAACCCGCCATCGGAAACTCGGCCAGGCTGGAGGCCAGATTGATGATGCGTCCGCCTGCCGTGAGGCGCCTGGCGGCCTCGGAGGCGACGAACAGCGGTCCGCGCAGGTTGACGCCCAGCATCCATTCGAGCTGTCCCTCGTCGAGGTCGGCGAGCGAACCACCCGCGCTGACTCCAGCACTGTTGACAACGATGTCGATGCGCCCGGGAGCCCGATCAATGGCCGCGAACAGCGCCTGCACCTCCTTGCGCCGGGCGATATCCGCCCGGTAGGCCACCGCTTCCCCGCCCGCGCCCTGTATGGCCGCCACCGTCTCCTGCGCCCCGGCTTCGCTGCCGCTGAAATGAACCACCAGGCTGGCTCCGTCACGGGCGAGCCGCAGCGCGATCTCGCGGCCGATCCCCCGGCCGGAACCGGTCACCAGCGCGACCTTCCCTGCGAGCGGCTTTTCAGTCATCGCTGTCTACCCCTCTATTGCCCGACTACCGCAAAGCCACGTCCAGCTCGGCCACCCAGACGCCCTTGGCGATCAGCCGCGACAGTACTTTGATCGTCAGGTCCTCGCAACGGACCGAGGCGTGAGTCAGGACCTGGCGGGTGTTACGCACCAGGCAGAGTGTTCGCCGGAAGGCGCCTTCGTGGATCCGTGCGATCGACACCTGGCCGGCGGCAAGGGCCTCGGCGACGGCTGACAGCGGCAGGATGGAATATCCATGACCGCGCGCCACCAGGCTGCCGATGTGCGTCATGGCGTCGATTTCCTGGTCGACTCTGACGGCGGCGCCCAGGCGCCCGGTCTCCTGGTCAATGAATTGTCTGAGCCCGTGCTGTGGTCCCGGCAGGATCATGGGGAGCCTGGCCAGCTCCGCGACCGGCACGTCCGGCATGGCGTCGAGTCCGCCGTACCGGTCCGGCGGGCCGATGAGAAACAATTCTTCGCTGGCTATCCGCCGTGAGGAAAGGTGTTCCATGGGACCGAGTTCGTGGAGGATGCCCAGGTCCACTTTGCCGGTTTCGAGCCAGCCGAGAATCTGGCCAGTGAACGCTTCGACCAGGCGGAACGCGATCTGCGGGGCGCGGCGCCGGAAGGTCTCGACCAGCGTGACGCCGGCGAGCCTGCTGATCGTGAACGGCACCGCCAGGATGACCGCGCCACGCGCCTCGGCCTTAAGCTGGCGAACGTCCTCGATGGCCAGTTCCGTGAGGCGCAGGATCCGGCGGGCCTGCTCCTGAAAGACCCGTCCTGACTCGGTCAGCGTGACGCCTCGCGCAGTACGCCGGAACAGGCTGTAGCCGACTTCGTCCTCGAGTCGCAGCAGCTGCTGGCTCAAGGACGCCTGGGCGATGCCGAGCGAAAGGGCGGCACGGCTGATGGAGCCCATCTCCGCGATCTTCAGGAAGCTCCTGAGATGCCGGGTGTCCACCCGAGTCCCGCCTCCCCGACCAGGGTTTCCGCGCTCGCGAGTGGCGCCCTGGTCACCCGCGCCCGTACGATCACGCGGCCACGACGCTGAGCTTGACGGCGCCCTCGCCCGGGCGGTGGTCGATCACCCAGCGTACGCTGCGACGCATCGGTTCGATGCCGTCATGCGGCATGCCCGGCGGCAGCGTGTGCATGTCGTGGAAGATCTTCATCGGATCGCCGCCCGTCAAGGGCACCATGCGCTGTACGCCCGCCAGCGCGAACGCATTGAGCAGCCGGTCGCGAATGGACTCCGGATAGATACCGACCGTCTGGGTGGTGTCGTCGCACCACTTCACCACCTCGAGCAGATCCGGAACCGGCACCAGGTTGACCACGCGATTGCTGAGCTTGTCGTAGAACTCCACGCGATCGGCAAAGCGGGAGACGACGAAACCGCCGGTCAGCGTGTCCCCGCCGACGCTGTAGAAATCGTCCTCGAGCGCGACCGCGGCCATTTCGGCCTCGAGCTCCGGGTTGCGCTGCGCCGCCGGCGTCGAGATGACGGGCGGCAGCGTCTGGAAGGCGGCGACGATCTTCCGGCCGAGTTCCACCACGCGTTCGAGCGATTCATCGTCCGTCCCGCTCTCGACATAGACAATGCGCGTGTTCGCGCAAGCGGTCTGGTTGTAGAAGCCGGAGATGACCGCGATGCCGACGGCCGCTTCGTCCATCGCAGCCTCGCTGGCCAGGGTTTCCCTGCCGATGATCGACATCGAGTACTTGGGATTGAGCGCGGTCAGGTCGATGCCCGGCGAGAGGAATTTCTGGATGTGCTTGACCGAGGACATGCCGCCCCAGGCCGTGATCTTGTCGATGCGTGAGGTCCGTACGATCTGCGAATCCATGAATTCGTCGCCGCCCTTCCAATAGGCAACCGCGAGGTGCCGCGTGACCGGATGGCTGGCATCGACCTCGATCATGGTGCGGGCGATGGCATTGGCGGTGAGCGGATCGTTGGAGGGCGACTTGATCAGGCAGTCCGACTTGGTCAGCGCGGCGCGGATCACGGTGAGCGCGGCCACCACCGGGACATTGCCGGCCGTAATGTGCAGCTGCCGGGTGCCGATGGCGCGAACCCGGACGTTGGCGTACGGGCGTTCACCGGGCACCCAGCCATCGAGGTAGGCGATGCCGATGGTCTTGTCGACCAGCGCCGTCAGCGCACGCGGGTCGAACATGTGCAGCATGCCGTCGTACACACCCCTGAGGATCGGTTCGGCCAGGCCGCCGGCCCGCAGCGCAAGCGCGAAGGACTGCTGCAGGTGGACGTTGTCGTCGAGTTGCAGCCGCCGGCCGACTTCCGCCAGGAATTCGATGATGTGCTGCATCCGGGTGTCGTTGAGGTCGGCGAGCAGCGCGGTGTTGCCGAGGACCAGATCGTGGATGTGCTTGTGCGGATCGGGCGAGCGGAAGCCCGCCCCGCCGCGACCCCTGAATTCCACGGCATCGTCGGCGCCCGGGTTGATGACGCGGCCGCGCGCGATGATCGGAATGTCGACCCGTTCGTTCATCAGGCGTCTCCTGCGACGAATTCCATGAATTCATTATAAGCCTGCTGCGAGCCCGCGCAGGTGATCTTGTCGTCGCCGCCTTCGCTTTCGGCGAAGCGGCGAATGGTCTTGGCTGCGCGCGGTCCCTTCCAGCCGCAGGGGCAGTCCTCCTCCCAGTGCATCGTGACCTCGTCGCCGGAGACGAAGCCCCCCCAGTAGGAGGTCGGAATCGGATCGACCAGCGCGAGCCGCCCTTTCTGGACGCCTGCGCTCGGCAGGGCCTTGCCGTCGGCATCCATCAGGATCGGCACCGTGTACGGCATGAAATGGAAGAACCCGGCATCGCACAGCGGCGCGTTGCCGATGTTCTCCGAGAACCCATACTGATTGCCGAGCCTGGCAACGCCGAAGAAAGTCTTGACCTGATCTTCCCAATCGGCGGGCGCGTCCTTGTAACCCTTCATGCCGCCGCCGCCGGTCAGAATCGAACCGGGTGCAAACTCGCAGCGCATCCCCTGGTCCAGGCCTGCCCTGGCGACGCGGTAGAGATCGGCGAAGGTGCCGCCGATCTTCACGCGCTGGCCCTTGAACTGCTGGATCAGCTTGCTGAACCAGGCCTGCAGGTCCTGGTCCTTGCGGCGTCCCTGTTCCAGCATGGTCCGGCGCTGCTCGAGCAGCGCAGGATCGAAGCCGAGGCGCTCGATCTCCCCCTTGTCCTCGGCCGACTGCATGCGCCCCGAAAGGGCCATCAGGTCCGCGGGGATATGGGAGTTGTAGAGGGTGTGGTAGTGCTCGGGACCTCCCGCCATCTCGACATTGAACAGGCTCATCATCTTGAGCATGGTCTGATAGCCGCCGCGATAGCCGGGAAAGAAGGTCGGCAGCTTGGTGGTGTAGGGATTGACGCCGTTGGCCGCATGGTTCACGTTGAAGAAATGAGCGCGCCAGGCGCCGAACTCGTCGATCGAGCGCGGCACGAAGCTGAGCTTGCCGGTGGTGCCGCTGGAATACGTGACCAGCATGCCGAAGGCCTCAAGCCTGCGGAGCCACTCCTCGATGGTGGTGAGGCCGGACAGGTCGACCCTGGAAAGGTCATGGGCGGTGAGCTTGTTGAGCCAGCTGGTGAGCTTGGGAAAGTCGCGGTTCTCGATGATCTGGATCGGATAGTTCTTGAGGACGCGATGGTCGAAGCAGACCGGCAGCACATCCTCGATCCGGTCGATCCGCTCGACGCCCTGGCGGTCCGCCAGCTTCTTCAGCGCCGGGATGCGGTTGCGCATGCGGGCGAAATTGATGCGCACCGCCTCGAGCTGCAGCTTCTCGCGCTCCTCGCGGCCAATCGCGTACAGGTCCTGGAAACGGTGGAAGGTCCAGGCGCCCGGGTTGTCGGGCAGCAGTGAGATGGCCATCCAAATACCCCCTCATGGATTTGCCGCGTGGCAAGAATAGTCCTTTCCTTGCGGCGGAGAATACGGAATCTGGACTGGGAGCCATCGGCAGATCCGATGGCTGACTTGACTTGACTTGACTTGAGCGATGATTGCCTTTGAGATGGGTGGCTTGTGCAACTGGCTACCCAGTCACGAACGGTCGATCGGGCATTGCGCCAGCAGGAAACAGGAGTCGGAAGGGCATGCTGATCGAGGTTGGTCACCGCAGGATCGCCTATGATCTGATCGGCCCGCCGGGCGGGCCGGTCGTCTGCTTCGCGCATGCGCTGTCGGCCGACAGCGGCATCTGGTCGGAGCAGATACCGCCCTTGCTGGCACTGGGCCTGCGGGTCCTGCGACTCGACATGCGCGGTCACGGCGGCAGCAGCCCCGTGGCCGGCGATTACACGATGAGCGAACTGGCCACCGACGTGGCGCGGGTACTGGACTTTCTGGGTCTCGAGCGCGTGCATTTCGTCGGCCTGTCCATCGGTGGCATGATCGGACAGACCTTCGCGATCGAGCACGGCCCGCGGCTGCAATCGCTGATGCTGTGCGATACCTCGCCCACCACGCTGCCGGGAGGCGTGGCGCTGTGGGCGCCTCGGTTCGAGGCGGTCAGGCGCGCAGACTCCGTCGAACCCCTGGCCGACGGCACGATGGAGCGCTGGTTTACCGATGCGTTCAGGAGCCGCCGTCCGGACCGCTGGGGGCAAATCCGCGCGACCGTCGCGGCCACGACGCCGGCGGGCTATCTCGGCTGCGCCGCCGCAATCATCCACTACGACGTGCTGCAGCAGCTGCCTGCCGTGAAGGCGCCGACCCTGGTGGTGTGCGGCGACAGTGATCCGGGCACGCCGCCGGCCGGCAACAGGAAGATCGCGGAACTCATACCAGGCGCGCGTTACGAGGAGATTGCCAACGCGCGCCACGTACCCATGCTCGAGTACCCCGAGCGCTTCAATTCCCTCATGGTCGATTGGCTCGCGTCGAGGCGTTAGGAGACGACGCGCCCGCCATTGACCCCGATGGTCTGCCCGGTGACATAGCTCGTCGCCTCGTCGCACAGCCACGCACAGGCATTGGCAATGTCTTCCGGTTCGCCGAGCCGGCGCACGGGATTCCTGGCGATGTTGGCGTCGGGCGAGGTCGGGAATCGATGCCGGTTGGCTTCCGACATGATGGTGTGCATGACCGTCCCCGGCGGGATGTTGTTGACCGTGATGCCGTGCGGGCCGAGCGCCTGCGCCAGGGAGCGCGTGAATGTGACGATCGCCCCTTTGGACGAGGAGTAGTGCACCTGGACGGCGGTGCCGGTCTGTGCGCTCGAGGACGAAATATTGACGATTCGTCCCCAGCTGGCGGCCTTCATGTCAGGGATGACCTCCTGCGTGACGATGAAGGTGCCACGCACATTCACGGCGAACATCCGGTCCCAGCTCTCGTCGGTGATCTCCTCGAAGGGCGTGAATTCGACGATGCCGGCATTGTTGACGAGAACCGTGACGGGGCCGAAGGCGGCACGCAGTTTCACGACCGCCGCCCTGACCTGGGTCCGGTTGGAAATGTCCGCGCCGAGTGCGATGGCCCGGCCGCCGGCGGCCTGGATGGCACCGACCGTGCCGGCGCAGCGCGCTTCATCCAGGTCGAGCACGCCGATCGCCATGCCGTCCTGGGCCAGGCGTTTCGCGCAGGCCGCGCCGATACCGGCGGCCGCGCCCGTGACCAATGCAGCTTTAGGGGACATGAGGCGCTCTCCTTGAACTCGTGGAAATCAGGGGCCCGATCAAGGCCTTGGATGGAAGGCTGATGCCCTCATTATGGTGCAGGGCGCAGGAGGCGCTGTAAGCTGTTGATTCAAAGAAGCCATTTATCTTGGGTGCCGTCCTCGGCCATAATGACGCGCACACATCGACCGCCCGCACCGCCGTTTCACGGCGGCAGCCCGGCGCGTCGAGACCCGGGATTTTCACAGCTCAAGCCCAAACTCAAGTTAGAGACAGTCAAAGAGAACAGCACATGTTTGAAGTCCAGCATGCTTCCCCACGCGTCGGTTCCATCATCCACACCACCAAGGAGGAGATGGTCAAGGGCACCTGCGCGGCCGAGATCAACCGGCTGCTCACCGAGCGCAGTGCGCTGGTCTTTCCAAAGATGCATCTGACCCTGGATGAACAACTGGCGTTCGCCGCCACCATCGGCAAGATTTTTCTGGTGGGCGGCAAGGAAGTGCAGAAGATCTCGATGGACCCCGAGGTCAACCCGGTGGCCGACTACACCCGCGGGGCCTTCTACTGGCATATCGACGGCGCCAACGACGATGTCCCGGCCAAGGCGACGATGCTCAACTGCCGGGTGCTGGCCGAGGAGGGCACCGGTGACACCATGGTCGCCAATACCTATGCCGCGTACGAGGACCTGCCCGACGCGGACAAGAAGCTGGTCGCGGGGCTGCGCGCACGGCACTGCCTCGAAAGCACGCAGCGCATGGTCAACCCCGATCCGACCTATGCCCAGGTGATGCGGTGGCATACCCATCCGTCAAGATTCCACCCGCTGGTCTGGAACCACCGTTCGGGGCATAAGTCGCTGCTGATCGGCGCCACTGCGTACTACATCGAGGGCATGGATTTCGAGGAAGGGCGGGCGCTGCTGTGCCGCCTGCAGGAATTTGCCACGCAGCCGCAATTTGTCTTCCGCCACAAATGGAGCGTCGGCGATTTCCTGCTGTTCGACAACACCGGCACCATGCACAAGGCGGCGCCGTACGACCTCAACAGCAAGCGCCTGATGGACCGAACCACGCTGCACGGCGAGGAGTCGATTGCCTGAGCGGCTGCCCCGCAAGCGCGGCTGCTAGCGCGCCTTCAGGCCGAGATTGCCGGTGTGCAGGCGCAGGCGCAGCGAGTTCTGGTAATAGGCCACCGACTGGTACTGACCGACGATGATCGGCAGCTCGACGCC
>Ga0209698_10007207_pt1 | contig 11702 bp, 8 predicted proteins | sample LitLauG_LLR_2012_FD_187203 | JGI IMG/M metagenome (GOLD analysis project Ga0209698, IMG submission 187203) | Freshwater sediment microbial communities from Pennsylvania, USA - Little Laurel Run_MetaG_LLR_2012 (SPAdes) (version 2) | ecosystem: Environmental > Aquatic > Freshwater > Creek >... | reverse complement strand
GCTTTGCCTTCGGGCACCGTCGGGAACGTGATGCCCGTTCCGAACACACCTTCTTTGAAAAGTTCACGGGAGAAGTTCATCGTGAGCTTGCCGTCGCCGATGATGATTGGGGTGATCGGAGTTTCGCTGGCCGGGGTCGTCTTACCCCCGATATCGAAGCCTAGCAGGCCGAGTTCTTTCTTCCAGAACCCCGTGTTCTCCCAGAGCTTTTCCATGCGCTCGGGTTCTTGCTCAAGAACATCGAGGGCCGCAATGCAGGTGGCGGCTACCGACGGCGGATGCGAGGTCGAGAACAGGATGGGCCGGGCGCGATGATAGAGAAAATCAATCAGGTCGCGAGTGCCGCAGACGTATCCGCCGAGGGCGCCGATGGCTTTTGACAAGGTTCCGACCTGAATATCGACGCGGCCGTGGACATTGAAATGATCAATCGTGCCGCGACCGTTTCGGCCAAGAACTCCGGAAGCGTGCGCGTCGTCGACCATCATGATGGCGCCATACTTCTCTGCTAAATCGCATAGCGCGGGGAGCGGGCCGATGTCGCCGTCCATGGAGAAGACGCCGTCGGTGATTAACAGCTTCTTGCCGGGCTCGTTCTTTACGCTGGCGAGCTGTTCTTCGGCGTGCGCGGTGTCTTTATGGCGGAAAACGAGAATTTTCGCTTTCGAGAGGCGTGCGCCGTCGATGATCGATGCGTGATTCAGCGCGTCGGAGATGATGAAGTCATCTTTGCCTAGCACTGCCGAGACCGTTCCCGCGTTCGCTGCGAAGCCCGATTGAAAAACCACGCAGGCTTCCACGTTCTTGAAGCGTGCGATCTTCTCCTCGAGATCCATGTGGATCTTCATCGTGCCGGCGATGGTCCGCACGGCGCCCGACCCCACTCCGAACTTGTGCGTGGCTTCAAGCGCGGCTTCCCGCAGCTTGGGATGAGTGGTTAAGCCGAGGTAATTGTTCGACGCGAGATTGATGACCTTCTTCCCGTCGAACGTGCAGATGTGTGCCTGCTCGTCATCAAGTACGCGCAGCTTGAAGTGCGTGCCCTTGGCCTTCAGTTCGTCGAGCTGGTCGGTGAGGTAGGAAAGCGGGTTGGTGCGGGTTGCACTGGTCATGGATGCCTCGAAACTTCTTGGCCGCGATTCGCGTGCACCGATAAGAACGTGAAGATTGCTTTCGAATCGTCTGTTGTCATCCTGAGGAGGGCGCGAGCACTCCGTGGGACGTTACCACACTCTAATATAGCTCCCGCTTCACCCGCGCTCATGATTTGGAAGGCATATTGTTTTGACGCTGATCGTATGCTGCCACACCAGCAAGCAGACTGCTCCTCCTTCGACGCAGTCGAAATTTATCCCGCGACTTGCCAGTGGCTGATCATGTTCCGGATCTTTCTGACGCGTCTGCGGGCTTCCCTGTGAGTTGAGCGTCGGAAGCGTGGTTCTCTTCTATCCCTGCTAAAATCAGTGTTTAGCCCCCGCTCTCATGGATTCCCAGCACATCCGCAACTTCGCGATCATCGCGCACATCGACCACGGCAAGTCCACGCTCGCAGACCGCCTGCTGGAACTCACCGGGTCCCTCACCGCGCGCGAGATGCAGGCCCAGGTCCTCGACTCCATGGACCTAGAGCGCGAGCGCGGCATCACCATCAAAGCCCACGCGGTCCGCATGGTGTACACCGCCCACGACGGCGAGACCTACCAACTCAACCTGATCGACACGCCGGGTCATGTCGATTTTTCCTATGAAGTCTCGCGTTCCCTTGCCTCCTGCGAAGGCGCGCTCCTCGTAGTCGATGCCTCGCAAGGGGTCGAGGCCCAGACGCTGGCGAACTCCTATCTCGCGATTAATCACGGCCTGGAAATCATTCCCGTGATCAACAAGATCGATCTCCAGAGCGCTGACATCCCGCGCACCAAAGAAATGATCGAAAGCGCCGTGGGCCTGGACGCGACCGACGCCGTCCTCATCAGCGCCAAGACAGGTCAGGGCGTCCCGGACGTCCTCGAAGCGATCGTGAAACGCGTCCCTCCACCGAAGGGTTTGGCCGACAACCGGCTCCAGGCTCTGGTCTTCGATTCTTGGTTCGACGCCTACCGCGGCGTCATCGTGCTCGCCCGCGTGTTTCAAGGCACGCTCCGCAAGGGTCAGAGAATCCGCCTCATGTGGAATGGAACCACCTTCGACGCGGAAACGCTTGGAGTGCTCACGCCCAAGCCGGTCGAGATCGATCAACTGCAGGCCGGAGAAGTCGGATTCCTCGTCGCCAATATCAAGAATGTCGCCGACACCAAGATCGGCGACACCATTACCGACGACACCAATCCCGCGATCGAGCCCTTGCCGGGCTTTGAAGAGATCAAGCCCATGGTCTTTGCGGGACTCTATACGGTCGACGCCCACGAGCACACGCAACTCCGCGAAGCCCTCGAAAAGCTGCGTTTGAATGACTCATCGTTCTTCTTCGAGCCGGAAAGCTCCGTGGCTCTCGGCTTCGGATTCCGCTGCGGATTCCTTGGCCTCCTTCACATGGAAATCATCCAGGAGCGCCTCGAACGCGAATTCAATCTCGACCTCATCACAACCGCTCCCGGCGTCCGTTACAAGATCACGATGACCAATGGAGAGATGGTCGAAATCGACAATCCTTCGCGCTGGCTCGATCCCAGTGAAATCGCAAAAGTCGAAGAGCCCGTTATCCTCGCCACAATTCTCACCAACGAAGAATACGTCGGCGGAATTCTGGCGCTCGTCGAAGAAAAGCGCGGCAAGCAGAAAACCTTCGAGTACGTCAGCTCGTCGCGCGTCATGTTGCACTATGAGTTACCGCTGAACGAAATCGTCCTCGACTTCTATGACCGCCTCAAATCCGTCTCCCGCGGATACGCCTCGCTCGACTACCACCTTGCCGGTTATTGGGACTCTCCTATGGTCAAGCTGGACATCCTCGTGGCAGGCGATCCCGTCGACGCGCTCTCCATCATCGTCCATCGCGAGTTCGCCTACGAGCGTGGCAAAGCGCTGGTCGCAAAGATGCGCGAACTCATCCCGCGTCAGATGTTTGATGTCCCGATCCAAGCGTCAATCGGCGCGAAAATCATTGCCCGCGAAACCGTTCACGCCATGCGAAAAAACGTCCTGGCCAAGTGCTACGGCGGCGACATCACGCGCAAACGCAAGCTGCTCGAGAAACAGAAGGAAGGCAAAAAGCGCATGAAGCGCATCGGCCGCGTCGACATCCCACAAGAGGCTTTCCTCGCAGTGCTGAAGGTCGGCGAAAACAGCGACTAAAGCATGCGCAGGGACGTACCCCTTCGCCCGTCCCAGGAGCGCAGCCACATTACATGTTCGTCTCTAAAACCCTTTTCTGGAATCCAGCAGAATCGTTACCGGTCCGTCATTCACCAGTTCCACCCGCATCATTTCCTGAAATCGTCCGGTTTCACACCGCAGTCCCGCGGCCCGAATGCGATCCACAACCAGTTCGTAAAGCCGCCGCGCCGTTTCCGGGACAGCGGCCGCGTCGAAGGAAGGCCGCTTGCCCCGCCGCACATCACCGTACAGCGTAAACTGAGATACGACGAGCACGCTGCCGCTGACGTCGAGAACGCTGCGATTCATCTTTCCTTCTGAATCTTCAAACACGCGCAGCCCTGAAATTTTCTCGGCAACATAGTTGACGTCACTCTCGTTGTCGTCGCACCCCACTCCGAGTAGCACCAGCAGTCCCATGCCAATCTCACCCGCGATCCAGTCATCCACGCTGACTTTCGCCCGGCTCACGCGTTGTACGACAGCACGCATATGGCTTGGTCCGTCCCGGCTTTTAGCGGGAGATCGTAGAGACGAGGGACTCTTGTCCGGCCACACACTGCCATCGTCCCTCGCGATATATATAGATGTCGGTGAATCGGACTCTGACCCCTCTGGACTGCGAGTCCATCGCATCGGCCACGCCCCGCACGTATGCAGAGTCGCCGTGGACATGGGCAGACAGATCCGACAATTCGTGATGGACCGCGTGTGAAGTTCCCACCTTGGCCAAGGTTGAGCTGCGGTCCGCCAGCTTTCCCTGGATATCCGCGTCCTCAAACTCGTCTGCCAGAATGCAGTTCAGCGTATTGACGTCATGTTCGTCTAGTGCTCTAGCCCAAGTTTTCTCGATCTGCACTAACGTCGCTTCATCCTTGGCTTGTCCCGTTGGACATCTTGCCGCACGAGCAACTGGACACAACAACAGGATCCATAGGATGTGTTTCACAGCTGCCTCCTTAGCCCTTCTGCGCCCGGGTCGATTGACCCAGCCACAGCCAACCGTTACGATTTGAGTGGAACCACAACATAACATGGGTTTTGGCTCGAAAAGCGACGGCCCTTCCTTTACACCAATTCACTGAGGCAATTACACTACACGTTCGCCTGATTCGTACCGCAGTCCATGAGGTGCCGGGCTGGTGATAGCCAAATGCCCGGTCGAGTAGCCGGCCGCGATGGCGCGACCAACATCCGAAATTCAAATCTGATTGACGCATAGCGAGGAGACATATGGCAGCCGTAGACGAGAAGGTAAAACAGATCATCGTGGAGCAGTTGGGCGTGGATGAGGGCGAAGTCACTGCGAGCGCTTCTTTCGTTGACGACCTCGGCGCGGATTCGCTGGATACCGTCGAACTGGTGATGGCTTTCGAAGAAGCTTTTGATATCGAGATTCCTGACGAGGATGCCGAGAAGATTCGCACCGTGCAGGATGCCGTCGACTACATCGGCAAGCACGCCAAGGCGGGAAAATAGTTGAATAGCGGACGCAGGGTCGTCGTTACCGGCCTCGGGCTGATATGTGGCGTGGGGAACTCCACCGAAGAAGTGTGGAAGGCTGTGCTCTCTGGCAAGAGCGGCGTGGCGCGCATCACCGGGTTTGATGCGAGCAACTATGCCTGCCAGATCGCCGCTGAGGTCAAAGGCTTCGACCCGCTGAAGTACATCGAGAAAAAAGAAGTCAAGAAGATGGGGCGCTTTATCCATTTTGCCCTGGCGGCAGCCGACGAGGCTATGCAGATGTCGCGCCTGACCATCACACCGGAGAACGACGAACGCGTGGGCGTTCACATCGGATCCGGCATCGGCGGGTTCGATATCATCGAACGCGAACACAACGCCCTGCTCGAGGGCGGTCCGCGCCGGATATCTCCCTTCTTTATTCCCTCCGCGATTATCAATCTGGCGGCCGGGCAGGTCTCAATGCGCTACGGCGCCAAGGGGCCGAACGAAGCGACCGCCACCGCCTGCACGACCAGTGCCCACTCCATCGGAGATTCGTTCCGCATCATTCAGCATAACGATGCCGACGTGATGATCGCCGGCGGCGCGGAAGCTGCGATTACCCCGATGGGCGTCGGCGGGTTCGCCGCCATGCGCGCGCTTTCCACGCGCAACCACGAACCCGAAAAGGCAAGCCGTCCCTGGGACCAGGGGCGCGATGGATTTGTCATGGGGGAGGGCTCCGGGATCATGATCCTGGAGGAACTGGAACATGCGAAAAAACGCGGAGCTCCGATTTTCGCGGAAGTTGCCGGATACGGTATGTCAGGTGACGCGTATCACATTACGCAGCCTGCCCCGGAACATGAAGGTGGTTTCCGCGTGATGCGCAACGCCGTGCGGGATGCCGGGGTCAGCGCCAACGTCGTCGGATATGTGAATGCCCATGGCACATCGACTCCGATCGGCGACACGCTCGAGGCTCACGCCATCCGGAATTTCTTCGGCGATCACAAAGTTCCCGTCAGTTCCACCAAATCGATGACCGGTCACCTGCTGGGTGGCGCCGGAGGGCTCGAAGCTGGCATCACAGTGCTGGCATTACGCAATCAGATACTGCCGCCGACGATCAATCTGGAAAATCCCGATCCGGATACCGCCGGAATGGACCTGGTTCCCAACCAGCCCCGAAAGGCCAGCTTTGAGTACGCCATGTCAAATTCGTTCGGCTTCGGGGGCACCAACGGCGCGCTCTTGTTCCGCCACTGGAACGAATAAGTCCCCCACTTCCTTTTGCGGATCAGGTGCCGCTATTTCATGATCTGTCCAATACTATTTCGCGCTCTTCCGTGCCCTTTTCAGTTGAGGCGGCGTTACGCCCTTTTCCGGACTTTCTCTCTCGATCTTGTCCGATAGCATGTGCAGGGGTCGATCGCCCGCCGAACTCAGCACCGCGTTCGCGGCGGCTACGGTTAGTCCCTGCGCCGTGTACATCGCTTGGTGGTATGCCGTGCCCGCATTAGCCGTGGCCACTGCGAACACGCCGTGAGGCACTCCATTTCTGAAAACAGTCGCGAAATAATCGCCCACCATTAACCCGTTTTGCGAATTGGGCAGCCAGGTAAGCTTCATCGGTCCGGCCAACAGTGTCGGAGCATGCCAGGTCGAGCCGCCGTTGGGCGAGGAAATGTAGCCAACGAAAAGCTGGCAGGTGGCAACGGTACAACTGCTCTTCGGGTAGTAGTAGTAGTGGATGCCCACGTGCGCCTTCGCCCCCGACGTCGCCGGATCGATGCCGATGCCTGGCAGGAAATGATCGACCGTGGAACTGACGGCATCGATCGGAACGCGGGCCGCCTTGCTCCAGTGGGTGCCGTCGATTGAAGTACTGAACACAAGATCGTTCGTCAGGCACCTGGCCCGGAATCGGCAATCTTCCCAAACCACCCACACCTTTCCGGCTCCGTCGATCGCGGCCGAAGGCAGCGGACCACTGCGAATTCCACCGGCGTCCGTGTGGGTTTGAATGTTGGAAATCGTCACCGGCGCCGACCAGCTTGACCCCCCGTTCGTGGAACTGAACGAAGACATAAAATTGGTTTCAATGGGTACCACGACATTGCCGTTTGGCTGTACCAGCGGCTGTCCGCCGATGCCGGCAGCCCCGTTCGCCGTCGCGATCGGCGACGACCATGTCGCACCACCGTCCTTGGAAGTGCTCATGAAAATCTCGTCGCCCGCAGCCGGGTTGTCCCACTCCAGGTAGCAGTTGCCGTAGTGCGGGCTCGATGACCAACTGTCGCACACGATCCAGTTCTTGTCGGAACTCGACACATTGAGGCCGGCCTTGACGGGACTGTCCCACGTGAACCCGCCGTCGGTCGAGCGACTCACGACGACTGCCGGCGTCTGCAACGTATTCGAGATCGGCAGCGACGCGATCATCCACACTCCATGCTTGGCGTCATAGCCTACGGCAGGGTCGCTCACCGCGTCGTACGGCCCGCTGCCTTCGCCTTTGGTGAGCCCGGGAAGGAAGCCATGGCTCCACGTCGAACCGCCGTCGGTCGAGGTTGCCCAGCCAATATCAGTCGATCCGCCGGGTGCGATGCGTCCGGTCTGAAATGCGGCCACCAGCGCGGATCCATTACTGAGCATGTGGGGTTCTACTTCGGTTGCGTGCTGTCCCGGCCCCACCGCAAAAGGATCGGAACTGATCTCTGTCAGCGAGACAGCCGGAGTCTGCGGAGTCTGCGCCTGCAAGCTGTGCAGTGGCGCGAGACAGAACGAAACAGCGAGGATCACTAACGGCCATCGATTGCGAACAGACGCACCCAAATCCGATTTCATTGGACCTACCTTTATGCAGGAACCGATTGTACAGACGCGCCCGTGCTGGCATGGCCGGCGCAGGCAGAGGTTTCAGCGTGACAGCGAAGGGCACCCGAAAATATCTCGGGACAATTCTGTCTGTCAATGTGAAGTATTTGTAATCTTTGCTGCTCTGCACGGAAGAGAACAGGGCTATGCGGTCGAATCGCCTCCAGTGGGGGTCATCCCGAAATATTCAAAACGGCCAATTTCGCGTTGAGTCTCGACATCGCTCGCTCGTGATTCCGGACGAGGACACCTGCTCGAAACCCTTATTTCACGCGGTGTTTCAGCTCGTAATGTCCTTTCTCCCATCAGCCCATTTTTGGGTATGAACCTTCTCTCGCCGCGTGTTGGCCCTTTGGAACTTTGCAGACCGCCCGGTCGGACGCACAATGACGATCGAAAGTGGAGTCTTCCCCGATCATGGATAAAGCTTTCGCCACAACCTCAACACCCTCCCCGATCGTTCGCAGAGCCGCCGCCCGCGCCGCATTGGTGGGCTTTAGTGATATAACCCACTCGGTCATCGCCGATTGCTTCCGGCAGTTTGGCATCGAGCCCGTACCGGTGACCACCGATGCCCCCGACCGTCTGCGCCGGGAGAAGTTTGAAGCCTGTGTGCTTCCCATCGGAGGCTGGTCCGACTCCGAGGCCGTCATGGAAGCCGCGCGCAGCTCCCGCTCCAACAGCCGCTGCGTCATTTATGGCGTTGGCGGTAGCGCCCAGGATGCCATGCGCTTTTCCAGATACGGCATCAACGCCATGTTCCAGGAACCGCTGGAACGGACCGCAATGCTGAAACTGGTACGCGCGACGCGGCTGCTTGTGTTGCATGAATTCCGACGCTACGTGCGCATTCCGGTCATGACGGAGGTCTCGGTTGTGGGCGACGGCCGCCGCGTCAGCGCGAGCAGCATTGAGATCAGCTCAGGCGGCATGTCGATCAAAACCGGTGAAGACTTTTCGATCGGGGTCAATGTGGAAGTCTCGTTCGCGCTCATGACCCTGCCGCGGGTCAACGTTCGCGGCGTAGTGAGCTGGAACAAACCGAAATCGATCGGCGTGCGCTTTGACAACAACGACGACCGACGGCTCAAGATCAAAACCTGGATCGATTCCTACCTCGAAAACTAAGGTCTGCGGGGAAGGGCCTTTACAATAGCTTCGTGCCCGAAGCCAGTACCCGCGAACTCTCACCATCTGCGCAGCCTGAATCTGGACCGCGCCGCTGGTCTCTGCGCCAGCGGATCGTTTTGAGCCTGATCGTGGCCTTAGGCAGTGCTGTCATCCGACTGATAGGATCGACCTTGCGGGTTGCGATCTCGTTTGAAGAGGGCGCACAGACGACTCTGGAACAGCGCCCGCTCATTGGTTCCTTCTGGCATTCCTGCATCATCCCTGCAAGCTACATCTGCCGCGGTCTGGGCGTCCGCGTCATGAGCAGCTACAGCTACGACGGCGAATACATGGGCCGCATCATCCAGGGACTTGGTTATGTCGCGGTGAAGGGATCCAGCAGCCGTAATCCAGTTAAGGCCCTGCTGGGGCTGCGCCGCGCTCTCGCGGATGGCTGGACGGTGGCCTTCACCCTCGACGGCCCACGCGGCCCAAGACACAAAGTCAAGCCCGGCCCTGTGGGACTGGGCCGCTCGTCGGGAGTGCCTCTGACTACATTTCACGTGGGCGTCGACAAGGCGTGGGTGCTCAGTAGTTGGGACCGAATGATGATTCCGAAGCCTTTTTCACGAGTCCTGATACGGTTCGGAAAGCTGATTCACGTGCCCCAGGATGCGAACGATGCTGATCTCGTTCTCTACAACGATGAGTTGCAAGCTGCCTTGGATCGGGTCAATGAGTTTGCACAGGCGAATGCCAGCAAGGTGGGGACGAGCGAGTTTCCGTACTACAAGCGGAAGTAGTGCGCCGAGCGGCTGGGAATTTGAGTGCTACGGCCCGTTAACATCAGTTACAGGCACGCCATTAGGTCTTGGAATAGTCGCGGCTGCTTCACTACTTGGATTCTTGCAGGAGGACGACGTCAGAATCGTAGTGGCCTCGCAATACAGCGAGGCTCTTCCCATCCGTCGACAAGCTGAAAGACCAGATTTGTTCCGACTTGAAATCTGTGATCGGATGACCCGCAGAACCGTTCAGCGGCTGCAGCCATAGGTTGTCCACCCCCTTCTCCCTGATTACATATGCGACCGACTTTCCGTCGGGAGTGAATCGCAAGTCACCGCTCCAATGACGGCTGGTATCGAGCATTTTCGGCGGATTCGATGTTCCGGGTTCAAACAGTGCCATCTTTATCGGAGCTTGACTTCCCACGTCCCCAACGAGGACCGCTAACGCTTTGCCGTCCGGCGAAACAGCCAGCCCACCCTTAACACGTGAGCCAAAGTCAAAGTCGTAATTCTGGGGAAGACGAAGGCTTGCTTCTGACTTCCCGGAACCGTCCAGCGGCACACGAGAGATGTGCATCTCCGAGCAGTCGCAGTAGTACACCCATTTCTGATCGAGCGAGCAAACTGGGAAACGATCTAGTTTTCCGTCCGTCAATTTCAGAGGACTGGTACCGTCCGCATTGGTGCGCCAGATGCTTAGGGAATTCGTGCTGCCGTGACCTTGCCAACTCAAGACGAGGTAGTTCGCACCACAAGGAAAGACGTCAAAAATGGCAGCGCCGGAATCCGCCAAAAGCTGAGTTTGATTCTTCCCATCGGCTCCTAGCTTCAACACGCGGACAGGGTCGCTTACGAGGAGGTTGCCATCAGCCGTCCAATGTAACCCGCTCCCGCTCCCTTCGTTGAATTCACTTGCTTGCGAGAGGAGTAGTCGAGGCTCCGCAAATTGGTCATCGACCTTCGAGAGCACCGAAATAGTCGCATAACTTCTCTGCTGAATCGTAGTGAGGGTTCTTCCATCCTCGGAAAGAGAAAGTGTGCGATAGGTGTTTGCATCTCGCGTAATCGGCTCAATGTCGCCTCCTGTAGCGCGTACAAACCCGATCTGTCCCCAGCTACCCTTCGCGCTTTCTTCCGTGTAATTGGCAAATAGCGCACGACCATCCGGCGACCACCGGATGGCGTCGATAAACTTGTCTTTGAAACTCGCAAAGCGATGGGATTTGCCTGTGCGAACATCGAGCACGTTAATCGCGTCTCCGACGGAATAGGAGATTTCATCACCCTGCGGTGACCAGGCCAAGGAACTCGGAAATCCTTCCGAAGTAGATCCCATTTGCAAAGCCGTCGCATCGTTGCCGTCCAAGGATGCGGTGAAAAGGCGCAGGCGGTACGTGCCGAACTTGGGGTCGTCCCCGCGAACGTACGCGATCCGCTGCCCGTCAGGAGAGAACGCAATGTCATTGCCGATGTTCTGCTCAACCGTTTGCGGAGTGCCCCCCAATATCGGAGATCGATAGAGGTCGAAGCTGAAGGGGTTTGTCTCGTTGGCCTTGCAAAAATAGAAGTAGTTGCCGTCTGGCGAGAAGGTGAGACTGCCATACTGCGAAGCCGACGGCGGAATGACTTGGGTATCGCTGCCCGTGGGTACATTGCGAAGCCAGATGCTTTCGAGTCCGTTTTCGTCCATTACGCTGAGTACATACCTGCCGTCGGGCGAAATGGCAGCCTGTGCCGCATGGCCCGAATTCGTGACTTGCGTAACGGTGAATTTCTGGAAAGGCGTCAGGGCGGGATGGTGCACGAGGGAGTAAACTCCGAAGCCTGCCGCACCGAACAAGATCAACACTGCAAACACTCCCGCCGTGACACCCCACTTGTGCTGCTTTGCGACGGCGACCATGGAGGAACTGCTAATACGCGAGGGTTGGGCCGCCGGCAGTTGGACCGGCTCCGGTTCCGGTTCTACCCCGCCTACATAGCGATATCCTCGCCGCGGCAAGGTCTCGATGTAACGGGGATCGTCCGCGGTATCGCCCAAGGCATCCCGCAGCTTGTTGACCGCGGAGTTGAGGCTGTGCTCGAAGTCAACGAAAGTATCCGATGGCCACAGGGCGGCACGCAGCTCGTCGCGGGTCACCAACTCACCACGGCGCTCCAATAGCA
>Ga0209698_10007206_pt1 | contig 11703 bp, 8 predicted proteins | sample LitLauG_LLR_2012_FD_187203 | JGI IMG/M metagenome (GOLD analysis project Ga0209698, IMG submission 187203) | Freshwater sediment microbial communities from Pennsylvania, USA - Little Laurel Run_MetaG_LLR_2012 (SPAdes) (version 2) | ecosystem: Environmental > Aquatic > Freshwater > Creek >... | reverse complement strand
GTCGACAGCTGTGCAGCCGGCAGCGCTTCGAAGTAGATCAACGGGATAACGATAATGATCCCGATAAAAACGATCTGAATCGCGAACGACAGCAGGATCGTGTACGGCCTTTTAGTCTTTCCGACGCCATCGACGAATGTTTGCTCAAACATAGTACCCTCTCAAGCGAATCTCACTGCTCAAGCGCAGCCCCGTGCTGCGGCTGCCAACCCCGTAAAACAACTTTTCAGCGACCGGCCCCAGTGGAACCGACTACTTCGCTACGCGGACCGAGCCCTTTGCGGCTGGCTGCTTGGCGGCCGGGGCTGATGAAATCTTCGGTGCCGCAGTGCTTACCGGCGCCACCTTCTTCCTTGCATCCGCCCAATTATGCCAGAAGAGCACGATCGGGCTTGCAACGAAAACCGACGAATATGTTCCGACGATGATACCGGCAACCAGCGCAAACGAGAAACCATGAAGCACCGGCCCGCCGAAAAGGAACAGCGCAATGACGGTCAGGAATGTCAGGCCTGACGTCATCACCGTCCGGCTCAGAGTCTGATTGACGCTGCGGTTGATGACGTCTTCCAGTTTCTCCCGCCGGTTCAGCGAAAGATTCTCGCGAACACGATCAAAGATCACAATCGTATCATTCATCGAGTATCCAACCAAGGTCAGAAGCGCCGCAATGACGGTCAATGTGATTTCTTTATCGAAGAGAGAAAACAAACCTATGGTAATGATGGTGTCGTGGAATACGGCGATAACCGCGCCGACCCCGTAAATCCACTCGAACCGGAACCAGATGTAGACCAGCATGCCGGCCAGCGCCAACAGCGTCGCGTTGATCGCCTGTGAGCGCAACTCGGCGCCCACCTTGGGTCCCACAATCTCGATATTGCGCGCCGCGGTGTAGGGCGCTGCATACGCTTCCTGCTTCAACACATTCAAAACCTGAGGCGTCACGCCGGCAGCCGCGCTTAACTGATCGACGCTGGCGACCAAGCCGCCGCGCTGGTCGCGCCAGCCGACGATCGCCGCACCCAGTGCATCGACCTGCGGATCCGTCAGCGACACGCCCGCTTTCTGCAGCGGGTCGCGAAGGCGATTGGCTACCTGGCCCGCGCTCGCATTATTCAAATCCAGCTTTCCGTTGCCGGGCTGGCCGAAGGTCTTCGCCAATGTATCGAGCACAATCTGACGGTTCTTCGACAGGGTGACATCGTCGGCGCCTTCCGTACCGATCTCAATTTCGTTGGAGCCGTTCTCAAACGTCTGCACGCTTGGCGGCGAGGAAAGAGCGGCGGAGAGAACCGAGCGAACCTGCTCGATGGGCGGCGCGCTCTGGAACTTGGCGGTCATCAGCATGCCACCCTTAAACTCAATGCCATAGCGGGGACCGCCCCGTACCACGAGGCTGGCGAGACCGGCCACGGTCAGGATGAGTGAAGCAATGATGAACGGCCACTTCTTGCCGAGAAAATCAAAGTTAGTTGCTTTAAATAATTCCATCGATCACTGTCCGCCCGCCATCCCGGATCGAACCGTGTATACGGTTGAGACACCGGAGGCAGGGTATTTGTTCCCGTTTTCCTGAGTTATAAACCTAACATACTCGTACTGACGCCCGCGGATCATGAATTGTGCCCGCATGCCTCAGATGCTCAGCGCCGTTGTCTGGCGCGTGCCCGAAAGTTCCCAGTCGAAAATCACCCTCGATACGAAGACGGCCGTGAAGACGTTCGCCAGCAGACCAATCACCAGCGTCACGGCAAATCCCCGCACCGCGCCTGTGCCGAACAGGAAGAGGAACAGACACGAAACGATGGTCGTTACGTGAGTGTCCACAATCGTCCACCAGGCTTTACCGAAACCTGCATCCACGGCCGCCGGAATCGACTTACCGGTCCGCAACTCTTCGCGGATGCGCTCGAAAATCAGAACGTTGGAATCCACCGCCATACCGATGGTGAGAATCACGCCGGCGATACCGGGCAGCGTCAGAGTGGCGCTGAAATAACACAGGGCGGCGATCAGAATGACTGCATTCAGGATCAGAGCCAGCACCGCATTTATACCAGCCTTCTTGTAATAAACCAGCATGACGATCACGACCGCGATCAAACCCGCGATGGCGGCATAGATGCCTTCACGAATGGAATCGGCGCCGAGGGAGGGGCCGATCGTCTTTTCCTGCAGATACTGAATTCCGGCGGGCAGTGCGCCCGTGCGGAGAACCAGGGCGAGATCGGAGGCTTCCTGCTCGCTCGAAAGTCCGTTGATGCGGCCCTGATCGCTGATGGCGCTCTGAATCGTCGCCACGCTGCGGATCTGATTGTCGAGCACCACGGCGAGCCGGTTGCCGATGTTGGAACTGGTGAACTTCTGGAAGCGCCGGGCGCCATCCTGCGAAAGGGTGAAACCACACTCCCAGCGGCCGGGAGAATCGGAATCCGTAGCCGCGCGTGCGCTGCGCATGTCCTGCCCGGTGATCACCGGCGAGCGGGAGACGAGGTAAAATCCACCGCCACCCGGCGCAGTGTATTCCAGCAGTTCGGTACCGAGCGGCAGAATTCCGCCCTTGGCGCCGAGCGCAGCTTCCTTCGTCTGCCAGGGGCCTTCATTCTTCACTTCCACGATCTTCAACTGTGCGGTGGTGCCAATCAGCTCTTTTACGCGGGCCGGGTCGTCCACGCCGGGCAGTTCCACCAGAATTTCCGACTGTTTCTCGACCGATCCGTAACCCTGCACGGTCGGTTCGGTCAAGCCCAGCGCATTGACGCGCCGCTCAATCGTTTCCTGCTCCTGCGCGAGAGTGTTCCGCTTCAGATCGACAAGCGAACTCGGCTTCATGTTCATCTTGTAGTCGCTGGCGCTGACCGGGGCGAGCAGCCAATCCGGATACTTTTCCGCGATCAGGCCGCGAAATGCCTGTGTCTTAGTCTGGTCGACGCCGTGGATATTCACCTGGATCGAATCGGTATCGGCCAGCGTTGCGGGATCGTTGCGGTCGAAGCCCTCGACGATGATGTTGCGGGTGCGCGCTTCTTCGCGCAACGACTCAATCAACTGATCCGCCGTGGTCTTGGCCGCATCCTGCACCTGCACCTGCAGCACGAGATGGCTGCCACCCTTGAGGTCCAGCCCCAGATGGATATTGCGCGCGACGTTGGCTTTGAGCGCCTTCGCCGAAGTCGGCAGGCCGATGATGCCGTATATGCAGATGAGCACCGTCGCCACGATCACGCCCACTTTGAACATCAGATTTCGTTGCATTGCGAATGATTGCCTTTTACTCGGGTTTACTTTATCAGGTCCACTTCGCCGATTCTATTATTGCGGTACTACGGCGGTCGCCACCGAGCTCACGGACGAGCGGGCGAACTCCAGTTTCAGGTTGTCGGGCTTCACCCGGAGCACGATGACATCTCCGTTCACAGAGACGATGGTTCCTGTGATACCCCCCGAAGTCACTACATTGTCGCCGCTCTTCAGATTGGCGAGCATCTCCGCCTGCCGCTTCTTTTGCTTCTGCATCGGCATGAAAAGAAGGAAGTAAAAGACGACGCCAATGAGAAGGTAGGGCGCAAAAAGCGCAATCGAGTTCCCCGGGCTTTGCTGCAGAAAGAAAAAAAATGATACGGGCACGTCGGACTTTTCTTCAGGCCGCCCCGTCGGCATCCGTTTGAGCAAAGCTTGCCCGGACGGTCTGCAGATATTGAGGGAATTGACCCAATAGGATAGACTGCCTGATCTCCCCCATGATGTCAAGGAAGCGTTGCAGATTATGGCGCGTAGCTAACGAGGCAAAAAGAATCTCTCCCGCTTGAAAGAGATGGCGGAGGTAGGCGCGGGAGTAGGTTTTGCAGGTATAGCAGAGGCAATTGGGGTCGAGCGGCCCGGCGTCGTCACGATAGCGGGCATTCTTGATGGTGACTTTGCCCTCGGAGGTGAAAAGCCAGCCGTTTCTTGCATTTCGCGAGGGAAGGACGCAATCCATCATGTCGATTCCACGCGCCACATATTCGGGCAATTCGTGCGGCATGCCGACGCCCATGGCGTAGCGGGAGCGGTCGCGCGGGAGGAAGGGCTCGGAGGCTTCCACCATTTCCATGCTGAGGGGGCGCGGTTCGCCTACGGAGAGTCCGCCGACGGCGTAACCATCGGCGTCGAGTTCCACCAGTCTTTCGGCGCATTCTTTGCGCAGGTCGGGAAACATTGAACCCTGAACTATTGGGAAAAGCGCGTGGCGGGTGGGAATCACGGCCATTCGTTCGCGGTAGTGGGCCATGGCTTCCGCGGCCCAGCGAACAGTGCGATTCATCGAAACCCGGGCGTACTCGTGGCTGACTGGGTACGCGGGGCACTCATCAAGCACCATCATGATGTCGCTGCCGAGGGCGAGCTGGACATCGACCGTGGAGCGAGGCGTGAATTTGTGGGTATCGCCGTTGAGGTGCGACTGAAAAGTAACGCCTTCATCGGTGATCTTGCGCAGGTCGGAAAGACTGAAGACCTGGAAGCCTCCGGAATCGGTCAGAATCGCACCTGGCCAGGACATGAAACGGTGCAGGCCGCCGAGCGAGCGGATCAGCTCGTGGCCGGGTCGCAGGAACAGGTGGTAGGTGTTGGAAAGGATGATCGGGGCGTGAAGTTCATCCCATAAGTCCCGCTGATTCAGTCCTTTGACGGTGGCCTGCGTGCCGACGGGCATGAACACGGGAGTCGGGATATCGCCGTGCTCGGTATGGAGGATGCCGGCACGGGCGCGTGTAACGGGGCACTCGGCCTGAAGTTCAAAACTGACCTGGCGGGGCAAGAACGATTGTATTGTGCGGGATTGCGCACCGTGGCTGCGCCGGTAAAGTATTGCGCGGCCGAAGCCGATTAGAGAGAGGAGGCTGCTCCAACCGCGGCCCGGCAACTCATTATGACGGCATCCCACACCACGGCAAACCACGACACAGCAACCGGCATGACCACCCAGCCCACACACTTGGCGGAAAGTACTCTGACTGAACCGGCCTTGAACCAGGCAGACTTGGATCAGGCGGGTCTGACCCAGGCGGGTTTGAGTCAGGCAGAGATCGGCGAATTCATTCGTCTCGCTACCTGCGATGTTTTTGCGACCATGTTTGGCTTAGAGCTTGATCCGGAAACGGCACGGGTGGGTCGCAGTGCCGCTGATCAGCACGCGGGCATTATCGTGACGCTGGGATTAACAGGCGCTCGGAAGGGTTCAGGACAGCTTCTGTTTGAACCCGCCCTGGCTTGCCGGCTCGCTTCTGCGATGCTGATGGCGGAGTACACAAGCGTGGACGACGACGTGGTGGACGCGCTGGCCGAAACCGGAAACATGGTGGTCGGGAACGTCAAGAATCTGCTCGAGACGCGGCTTGGGCCGATGGGGTTGAGCACGCCTGCGGTCGTTTATGGCGGCGAGTTCGCCACGCGAACGGCCGGAGACCCGGAATGGGTGATTCTGCCGTTCCGTTGCGGAGACGATTCGCTGATCGTTCAGCTAACGCTGACCGACGGGCAGGCGGGACCGAAAGTTTACGGAAGAAGCCGGTCGCCGGTTCAACAGGGCGAGCAGGGGCCGGGGTGAACGGCCGAGCCGGGTTAATACGACGAAAGGGCACCCACGCATTGAACGTGGACGCCCTCAGAACAGAACTACGACGTAATTACGGCTTGGAGACCGGCGCGGGAGCCATTTCGCGGCTCGAAATCACGCGGTCGATGAGTCCATAGTCCACGGCCTGCTCGGGACTCATGATGTAATCGCGATCGACGTCGCGCGCTACCCGCTCGATGGGTTGGTTGCTGGCGTCGGCGAGGATTTTATTCAGAATCTCCCGCATGCGCAGAATTTCCCGGGCATAAATGTCGATGTCCGCCGCCTGACCGGCCAGACCCTGCATGGAAGGCTGGTGGATCATGATGCGCGAGTTGGGCAGGCTGAAGCGCTTGCCCTTTGTGCCGGCTGCGAGGAGGACGGCTCCCATCGATGCAGCCTGGCCAACGCAGATGGTGACGATATCGGGCCGCACAAACGCCATGGTATCCAGAATCGCGAGGCCGGCTGTAATGGAGCCGCCAGGCGAATTGATGTAGATCGAGATGTCGCGCTCCGGATCTTCGGCTTCGAGAAAAAGAAGCTGCGCAATGATCAGGTTCGCGACCATATCGTCGATCGGCGTCCCCAGAAATATGATGTTTTCCTTCAGCAGGCGCGAGTAGATGTCGTAAGAACGCTCTCCTCGCGACGTCTGCTCCACGACCATGGGGACCAGCATAGAATTACCCATTGATTACCTTTCTTTTTGAGATGCCGCTGCTTCTTTAGATAGCGAACGGGCCGCCTGGATGCATCCGGGCAAAGCCGGGGCGAAAACCACTGACACCTCATAATACGACTGCGCCCCGCTGTTCCCGCACCACCTGCACGCAGAGGAGGGAATATAGCCGCCGCGGGCCGGAAGGATCAGCGACGGCCGCTGGTGCCCGCCTCGCTGGTGCGGATTTCAGACTGGATGCGGCAAGAGCGCGCAATAGCGTCTTTGTTTTCAGCGGACAAGCGAAGAGACGCGCGGCAGCTTACACCGTCTGAGCCTGTGGCTTCGCCCGGTATGCGCGGACCGCCAGACGGAACATTCCGGGTCATCATCGGCGGTCACGAAATTTCTTTTGAACTCGCGAACTACGGTCGGGTTCAGCCGCGGAAACTAGTTCGATGCAGCAGTCGGCGGCGCCGGTTTCGGCATCGGCGTCCCGTCGAGCACGAACGTCAGCATCTTCGGGAATACCGTATTCTCGGTCGTCGGCGGCAGCGGCGTGCCGGGCTCGGCATTGCGCCCCAGCACCAGCCCGTTGCCTCCCAGCACCGTGACGTACTGTTTGCCGTCCAGCTGCCACGTCGTCGGCGGACTCATACCGCCCTTCAGACCCGTCTGTACCTCCAGAAGCTTCTCGCCCTTATCGGCGCTGTAAGCCAGCAAGCGGCCGTCTGGCGTCACCTGCAGCACGAGGTTGCCCGCGGTTGATACCGTTCCACCGAACGTGCCACCTCCCGTGGGCACAGCCCAGCGCTTGGTCTGCGTCGCGGGGTCCCAGGCCAGCAGGACATTGCGCTGTCCGGGCAGCGGATCGGGGCCGATCTCCGGCAGCGGCGGCGCCGTGGCGTCGGCAGGCGGCGGCGCAATCCCGGTGGGCGAAGGCGGACCGCCGGCCTTGATCCCGATATTCGACATGCGCGGCTTCCATTCAAATTTGTTGTCGTAGGCGAAGTTGAAGCTCGTGTTGTTCGAAGTCGGGATGTACACCAGCCCCGTCTTCGGGTTGAACGACATGGGCGCCCAGTTGTGCGCGCCGCCCGTGCCCGGCATCACCTTCACAATGTCTTCGTCGCCATAGTGCGCGCCTTCGTTGATGAACGGCCGCCCGGTCTTTTCATCGAGCCCCTTGGTCCAGTTCACTTTCACGAATGGCTGGCCGCTGATGAACTGCCCGGTCACGCGGTCCAGCACGTAGTAGATGCCGTTCTTGTTAGCCTGCATCAGCACTTTGCGCGGCTGGCCTTTGACGGTGATATCGGCCAGCATCAACTGCTGCACGGAATCGTAATCCCAGGAGTCGCCCGGGACATTCTGGTAATACCATTTCAGCTCGCCGTTGTCAGGGTTGATGGCGAGGATCGAACAGACATAGAGATTGTCTTTGCCTTTGGAATTCCGCAGCGGTTCCGGCCAAGGGCCGCCGTTGCCGGTGCCCACATAAAGCAGGTTGGCGTCGGGATCGTAGGCCATCCCGTCCCACACCGAGCCGCCACCGCCCAGCTTCCAGGAATCCGGTCCCCAGGTTTCGGCAGCCTTCTTCAGCGCGGCGTTCTCAAAGGGTTTGGAAGGATCGCCCGGCACTGTATAGAAGCGCCACGCCGCCTTGCCTGTCAGCGCATCAAAAGCCTGAATGTAACCGCGTACAGGATATTCGGAACCGGCCACGCCGATCACCACTTTGCCCTTCGCGATGCGCGGCGCCATGGTCAGCGTATAGCCATCCTGCGGATACCCGACGCGGGCTTCCCACACGGGCTTTCCTGTGTTCAGGTCGAGCGCCTGCAGGCGGCCATCGATTACCGGCGCGAAGATGAGGTTGCCGTAGATCGCGAGCCCGCGGTTCACTACGCCGCAGCATATTTTGTTGCGGATGCCGTCCTGGCTGACCAGCGGATCCCAGCGCCACTTCTCCTTGCCCGTGCGCGCATCCACGGCGAACACCACGCTCCAGTTCGTGATACCGAACATGGTGCCGTTCCACACCAGCGGCGTGTCTTCCTGGCCGCCGCCGCCTTTACCGGGAAGATCGTAGCTCCATGCGAGGCCCAACTGGCCGACGTTCGACGCATTGATCTGATCGAGCGCGCTGTAGCGCGTCTCGCCCTGAGTCGCCCCGTAGGTGATCCATTCACCTGGATTCTTCGCCGCGTTGCGAAGTGCGACGTCGTCGACCCTTTTCCCGGTCGTTTGTGCGGGCGCTATCTGTACTGCCAGAGCGGTAATGATCGTTGCGAGCAGGGTCTTATTCACGTGGATCCCCTTATATACTTTTTGAAACCTAGACGATTGTATAGCGCCGGGCACGGGGTGGTCAGTTTGTGGCTGCGGGGACTGGTGCGCCGCCCAGCACGAATGTCAGCATCTTCGGGAAGACAGTGGTTGCCGTCGGCACCGGCAGTGGCGTGCCGGGCTCCGCATTTCGGGCGACCACCAGTCCCGTGCCTCCCATCACCGTGACGTACTGTTTGCCGTCCAGCATCCAGGTCACCGGCGGGCTCATGCCGCCCTTCAGGCCGGTCTGCAGTTCGAGTACTTTCTCGCCCTTATCGGCCGTGTAAGCCATCAGCCGGCCGTCGGGAAGCACCTGAAACACCAGGTTCCCGGCCGTGGTCACAGTGCCGCCGCCAGTTGAGCCGCCGCCCGGCGCGGCCCAGCGTTGCTTCTGCGTAAGCGGATCGTAAGCCACCAGCACGCTGCGCTCGCCGGGAATAGGATCCGGCCCGATGACGGGCAGCGGAGGAGCGGTTGCGGTGGCCGGCTGCGTACGTTCCGGAGCCTGGCCGGGAGCGGGCGTGCCGCGCTGAACGCCGCGATTCGTCAGGCCTTCCTGGTAGGTGAAATTCTTTTCCACGGCGTAATTGAAAGTGCCTGCCGTCGATGTCGGTATGTACACCAGTCCCGTTGCCGGATTGAACGACATCGGCGCCCAGTTATGCGCGCCGCCGGGGCCCGGCATAATCTGCACCGTGTCTTCATCGCCGTAGTGAGCTTCGGCATTGATGAAAGGCCGACCGGTCTTTTCGTCGAGCCCCTTGGCCCAGTTCACGTGAACGAACGGCTGGCCGGATATGAACTGGCCGGTAACCCGGTCGAGCACGTAATAGAAGCCGTTCTTGTTGGCCTGCATCAGCACCTTGCGCTGCTGCCCTTTGATCGTGATATCCGCCAGCATCAGCTGTTGCACAGAATCGTAATCCCAGGAATCGCCCGGAACATTCTGGTAATACCACTTGAGGTCACCCGTATCGGGATTGATGGCAAGAATGGAGCAGACGTACAGATTGTCCTTGCCCTTCGAGTTGCGCAGCGGTTCCGGCCACGGTCCGCCGTTGCCCGTCCCGACATAGAGAAGGTTGGCGTCGGGATCGTAAGCCATGCCGTCCCACACCGAGCCGCCGCCGCCCAGTTTCCAGAAATCCGGTCCCCAGGTTTCCGCGGCCTTTTTCAGCGCGGGATTTTCAAACGGCTTCGAAGGATCGCCAGGCACCGTGTAGAAGCGCCACGCAGACTTGCCCGTGAGCGCGTCAAAAGCCTGTATGTAGCCGCGCACCGGGTATTCGGCGCCGGCCACACCGACCACCACTTTGCCGTGAGCGATGCGCGGGGCCATGGTCACCGTGTAACCATCCTGCGTGTAGGAAACACGGCCTTCCCATACCGGCTTGCCGGTGTTGACGTCGAGCGCCTGCAGACGTCCGTCCACTATAGGCGCGATGATCAGACCCTGGTAGAGCGCCAGTCCCCGGTGCACCACGCCGCAGCAGATTTTCGGACGCACGGCGTCGCGGTTGACTTCCGGATCCCAACGCCATTTTTCCTTTCCTGTGCGCGCGTCGAGAGCGAAGACCACGCTCCAGTTCGTGATGCCGAAGAGCGTGCCGTTCCACATCAGTGGGGTGTCTTCCTGGCCGCCGCCGCCTTTGCCTGGGAGTTCGTAAGACCACGCGAGCCCAAGCCGGGCGACGTTCGAGGCGTTGATCTGATCGAGCGCGCTGTAGCGCGTCTCGCCCTGGGTGACGCCGTAGGTGATCCATTCTCCTGGGTTTTTCGCGGCGTTGCGAAGCGCAAGGTCGTCGACCTTCTTCCCGGTCGTTTGTGCGGGCGCGATCTGTAATGCCAGAGCGGTGATGATCGTTGCAAGCAGGGTCTGATTCACGTGGATCCCCTTATAACGCGGTTCGGAACTGGCTTTTGAGCTTAGATGATTGTACTCCCAAACTGTTACGCTGAGGAAACCTGAACGCATGACTACCCTCAGGATCAGAGTCAACGGCAGGACATAGTCGGCGGAGTCACTTCGAAGAGTGCCACGAAGTCGCTGCCGTGGTGGTGCAGCGCATCAACGAGAAATCCTCCGGCGGCCGGTGAAGAGGCTTTGGCCGCCGCGGCAGGCGCGATTGCCAATGCATTCTTCGACGCCACGGGCGCGCGGAAGCGCGAGTATCCGTTCACCCCAGAACGCGTCCTCGCTGCGCTGAAGAATGCCCGGTCAGCGTGATATATTTCGACCCATGCGACCAGCCCGAATCCTGCGCCACTGTCTGGCCGTCTCCGTATTTCTCGGTTGCGCATTTCTCGCGTGGACGCAGGGCAAAGCGCCGGTCACACCTTCGAAGCTAAATAAGATCGCTGACGATCTCTACGAACTCGAAACCGCTGGCGGCGGTCTCATCAGCAATGGCGGCAACGTCGCAATCTACGTCACCAACGATGGCGTAATTCTGGTTGATGACAAGTTCGAACTGAACTTCCCGGACATCATGGCATCCGTGAAATCGGTGACCAGCCAGCCGGTGAAGTACGTCCTTTCCACGCATCATCACGGCGACCACACCGGCAGCAGCGCGAAGTGGCTGGAGCAGGGCGCGAAGATCGTCGCGCACGAGAACAACCGCGCGCTGATGGAAAAGAACAAGATGCCCGGCTTGCCGCAGATCACCTTCAGTGACGAGGCTTCCGTGTATCTCGGGGGCAAAGAGGTGCGCATGAAGTACTACGGGCGCGGCCACACCAGCGGCGACGCCGTGGTCTACTTCCCCGCCCTGAAAGTGGTCCACACCGGCGACCTGTTCGTGAACTTCGCGCCTTTGATCGACTACGGCAATGGCGGCAGCATCCTCGAATGGCCACACACGCTGCAGGGCGCGCTGGAACTCGATTTCGACACAGCGATCCCCGGCCACGGCCCGCTTTATAAGAAGGACGACGTGCGCCGGTTCCGCGACCGCATCCTCGCCATGCAGAACCGAGTCGGCAGCATGTCAAAAGCAGGCGCGCCGGAGGCCGAGATTCTGAAAATGCTCGCCTCCGAGTATGGCTTCAGCGAGGGCACGCCACAAGCGCGCTGGATGCCCAACATCATCGCCGAAGTCAGGAACGGCAG
>Ga0209698_10007204_pt1 | contig 11706 bp, 13 predicted proteins | sample LitLauG_LLR_2012_FD_187203 | JGI IMG/M metagenome (GOLD analysis project Ga0209698, IMG submission 187203) | Freshwater sediment microbial communities from Pennsylvania, USA - Little Laurel Run_MetaG_LLR_2012 (SPAdes) (version 2) | ecosystem: Environmental > Aquatic > Freshwater > Creek >... | reverse complement strand
GCGCAGGCATCAATTGGTCGAAAGTACCCGCGGGCCCGGCGGCGGCTACCGGCTTGCCAAGCCCATGGAGTCGGTGAGCGTGGCCGACATCATCTTCGCGGTCGACGAGCCGCTTGATGCGACGCAATGTGCCGGCAAGGAAAACTGCGACAACGACCAGCGGTGCATGACCCACGAGCTCTGGGCCAGCCTGAATCGCCAGATGATCGATTTCCTGGATTCGGTTTCCCTGCGCGATCTGGTCGAACAGCAGAAGGACCGGGCCACGCAGACCTCGCCGTTGACCGTGAATGTCGACGGCCCGGCGCGGCGGCGCGGCGAAGCGGATCTGAAGGAAAGCTCCGCCGTCGGCTAGGGCACGGACTGCGGATCTTCAAACAGGGCGATGGAATGCGGATTCCGATCTACCTCGACTATTCGGCCACGACGCCGGTAGACCCACGCGTGGTCGACGCGATGCTGCCGTACCTGCGCGAGCAGTTCGGCAACCCGGCCTCGCGCAGCCACTCGTTCGGCTGGGACGCCGAGCGGGCGGTGGAAAAGGCGCGCGAGCAGGTCGCGGCGCTGGCCGGGGCCGATCCGCGCGAGATCATCTGGACGTCGGGGGCGACCGAATCGATCAACCTGGCGCTGAAGGGCGCCGCGCAGTTTCATCGCGACAAGGGCCGCCATCTGGTCACGGTGCGCACCGAGCACAAGGCCACGCTGGACACGATGCGCGAACTGGAGCGCGCGGGCTTCGAGGTGACCTATCTCGAGGTGCAGCCCGACGGACTGCTGGACCTGGCGCAGTTCGAAGCCGCGCTGCGGCCCGATACGATCCTGGCCTCGGTGATGATGGTCAACAACGAGATCGGCGTCATCCAGGACATCGAGGCGATCGGCGAGTTGTGTCGGGGCCGCGGCATCCTTCTGCACGTGGACGGGGCGCAGGCGAGCGGGAAGGTTCCGATCGACCTGGGCCGGCTGAAGGTCGACCTGATGTCCTTTTCGGCCCACAAGACGTACGGCCCGAAGGGAATCGGGGCTCTTTACGTTCGACGCAAGCCCCGGGTGCGGCTGGAAGCCCAGATGCATGGAGGCGGGCATGAGCGGGGCCTGCGCTCGGGAACGCTGCCCGCGCATCAGATCGTGGGAATGGGCGCGGCGTTCCACCTCGCCCAGGAAGAGATGAGCTCGGATAACGAGCGCATCCGCGCGCTGCGGGACCGGCTGCTGGCGGGGCTTCTGGAGATCCCGGAGGTCTACGTCAACGGCGACATGCACCGCCGGGTGCCGCACAACCTGAACGTGAGCTTCAATTTCATCGAAGGCGAGTCGCTGATCATGGCGATCAAGGAGGTGGCGGTGTCCTCCGGATCGGCGTGCACCTCGGCCAGCCTGGAACCGTCCTATGTGCTGCGGGCGCTGGGGCGCAGCGACGAGCTGGCGCACAGCTCGATCCGCTTCACGGTGGGACGGTTCACGACCCGCGAGGAAATCGATTACACGATCGAGCTGCTGCAGCGCAAGGTCGGTCGCCTGCGGGACATGTCGCCGCTTTGGGAAATGCACAACGAGGGCGTCGACCTGAATGCCGTACAGTGGTCGGCACATTGACAGGGAAGGTTCAAGAGGCAATACGATGTCATACAGTCAGAAAGTGGTCGATCATTACGAGAACCCGCGCAATGTCGGTTCGTTCGACCGGAATGACGAATCGGTCGGCACCGGGATGGTGGGTGCGCCGGCGTGCGGCGACGTGATGAAGCTTCAGATCCGCGTCAATCAGGACGGCGTCATCGAGGACGCCCGCTTCAAGACGTACGGTTGCGGTTCGGCCATCGCCTCCAGTTCGCTGGTGACCGAATGGGTCAAGGGCAAGACGCTCGATCAGGCCATGCAGATCCGCAACACCCACATCGCGGAAGAGCTGGCGCTGCCGCCGGTGAAGATTCACTGCTCGATCCTGGCCGAGGACGCGATCAAGGCCGCGATCGCCGATTACCGCAACAAAGGCAATGTCGCGCCGGCGGCCGGCGCGGCGCGGGTGGACGGCGAGCGGTCCGCCAGCAAGGTTGCTGCCTGAGAGGGGACTGCACGTCATGGCCGTAACGATCACCGAACGGGCCGCGCAGCGCGTCGCGGCGTTTCTCGCCCAGCGCGGCAAGGGCGTGGCCTTGCGGCTGGGGGTCCGCACCAGCGGCTGTTCGGGAATGGCATACAAGCTGGAGTACGTCGACCAGATCGATCCGGGCGACCAGACCTTCGAGGCGCACGGGGTAAAAATCGTGGTCGACCCCAAGAGCCTGGCGTTCATCGACGGCACCGAGCTCGATTTCGTCCGTGAAGGCTTGAACGAGGGATTCCGGTTCAACAATCCCAACGAGCGTGATCGCTGCGGCTGCGGCGAATCGTTCCGCGTTTGACGGGGTGCTGCCCTTGCGGTCACCCGTCGCACGCAGGTGCGCGTTGGTGCCGAAGCCCTGACGGGCGCGTGGCGCCAACATGTCGACCCCGATTCCGGATCATTTCGCGCTGTTCGGCCTGGAGCCGCGCTTCGGCCTGGACGGTGATCAATTGACGCGCGCCTACCGGACCGTGCAGGCGCACGTGCACCCGGACCGCTTTGCCGCGGCGGGTGCGGCCGAGCAGCGCGCGGCCCTGCAGTGGGCGACCCTTGCCAACGAGGCTTACCAGGTGCTGAGCTCGCCGGTGCGTCGCGCGGCCTACCTGTGCGAGCAGCGCGGGGTGCCGGTTGCGGGCGAGGGCGGGCGTTCGATTCCGCCCGACTTCCTGATGCTGCAAATGCAATGGCGGCAAGGCCTCGAGGAGCTGCGCCGCCACCCGGATTCGCGCAGGCTGGACGAGCTGCGTCAGGAAGCCGCCTCGCATTGCCGGCGCGAGCTCGCGAACCTGGAATCCAAGCTCGATCAAGAGCATGATTTTGCCGGTGCGGCCGACGGCGTACGCCGCCTGATGTTCATCGAGAAGTTCATCAAGGAGCTCGAGGCGACCGGCGACGACGAGCGCGCTGCGCCGGCGACCTGACCCCATGGCGCTGCTTCAGATTGCCGAGCCGGGCATGTCGAGCGCGCCGCATCAGCATCGGCTGGCGGTCGGCATCGACCTGGGAACGACCAACTCGCTGGTCGCCACCGTGCGGCACGGCTTGCCGCAAGCGATCGCCGACGAGGAGGGCCGCGTGCTGCTGCCGTCGGTGGTGCGCTTTCTGGCCGACGGAACGAGCGAGGTCGGCCATGCGGCGCTGGCGCACCAGGCGCTGGACCCCCGCAACACGATCGTTTCGGTCAAGCGTTTCATGGGGCGCGGCCTGCGCGATGTCGCGCACGTGGAGAACCTGACCTACGATTTCGTCGACAGCACGCAGGGCATGGTGCAACTGCGTACGGTGGCGGGGGTCAAGAGCCCGGTCGAGGTTTCAGCGCAGATCCTGGGCACGCTGGGCAGGCGCGCGGAAGCCGCCCTGGGCGGAGCGCTGATCGGAGCGGTCGTCACGGTGCCGGCGTACTTCGACGACGCCCAGCGCCAGGCCACGCGCGACGCGGCCCGACTGGCCGGGCTGAACGTTTTCCGGCTGCTGAACGAGCCGACCGCCGCCGCCCTGGCCTACGGGCTGGACCACGCGGCCGAAGGCGTTTACGCCGTTTACGACCTCGGGGGCGGGACCTTCGACGTTTCGGTCCTGAGGTTGAGCCGCGGCGTGTTCGAGGTGCTGGCGACCGGCGGGGACACCGCGCTGGGCGGCGACGATTTCGATCATCGGGTCTACTGCTGGATCCTGGAGCAGGCCAGCCTGTCGCTGCTCGGGCCCGAGGACATGCGGCTGCTCACGTCCCTGGCGCGCACGGCCAAGGAGGCACTGTCGAGCCGGCCCAACGCCGCGATTCAGGCCCGCCTCGCGGGGGGCGCGTGGGTCAATCTGACCCTGGGGGCGGATACTTTTTTCGGCCTGACCCAGCACCTGGTCCAGAAAACGATCGACTCGGCTCGCCGCACGCTCAAGGACGCCGGGCTTGCGCCTTCCGAGGTCAAGGGCGTCGTGCTGGTGGGGGGCGCGACCCGGATGCTTCACGTTCGCAAGGCGGTGGCGGAGTTGTTCGGCAAACCCGGCCTGACCGACCTGGATCCCGATCAGGTGGTCGCACTCGGTGCGGCGGTGCAGGCCAACCTGCTGGCGGGCAACCGCGCCCCGGGCGACGACTGGCTGTTGCTGGACGTCATACCGCTGTCGCTGGGACTGGAGACGATGGGTGGACTGGTCGAGCGCGTGATCCCCCGCAATTCGACCATACCGGTGGCGCGCGCCCAGGAATTCACGACCTTCAAGGACGGCCAGAGCGCGATGTCGATCCACGTCGTCCAGGGCGAGCGCGAGCTGGTGCCGGACTGCCGTTCGCTGGCGCGCTTCGAGCTGCGTGGCATTCCGCCGATGGCGGCCGGAGCCGCGCGGGTGCGCGTGAGCTTCCAGGTCGACGCCGATGGCCTGCTGTCGGTGACCGCGCGCGAGATGATCTCGGGCGTGGAAGCCGCAGTCATCGTGCGTCCGTCGTACGGGCTGTCCGACCAGGAAGTGACCCGCATGCTGGCCGAGTCGATCGACAAGGCGCGCGACGACCAGCAACTGCGCGCGCTGCGCGAAGCGCAGGTCGATGGCCGGCGCCTGCTGGAAACCACGCGCTCGGCCCTGGCCAACGACGCGGATCTGCTGGAGCCGGCCGAGCGCGCCGCAATCGATGCCGCGCTCGGCGCCCTGTCCGCGGTGGTGGAAGGCGAGGACGTGGAGTCGATAAGGAATGCAAACGTGGACCTGAGCCGCGCCACCGAGGAGTTTGCCGCGCGCCGGATGAACCGCTCGATCCGGGGCGCGCTGGCCGGGAGCAGGATCGACGACGTACTGGCCGGCTGATGCCCCGCATTCAGGTGCTTCCCCACCCGGAAATCTGCCCGAACGGCGCCACCGTCGAGGCCGAGGTCGGGCAGAGCATCTGTCGCGCGCTGCTGGACCACGAAGTGGAAATCGAGCACGCGTGCGAGCTGTCGTGCGCGTGCACCACGTGCCACGTGATCGTGCGGGAGGGGTTCGAGTCGTTGCCGCCCTCGAACGACGCAGAGGACGATCTGCTGGATCGGGCCTGGGGCCTGACGTCCAGGTCGCGCCTGTCGTGCCAGGCCAGGATGGGCCAGCGCGACGTCGTGGTCGAGATTCCACGCTACTCGATCAATCAGGTCAAGGAGAAGCGCTGAGCCGATCGGGCAGGGCGCGGAGGTTGATTTGATGAAATGGACCGATACGCACCAGATCGCGCAGGCCCTGGCCGAGCGCCATCCGGATGTCGACCCTAAGCAGCTGCGATTCACGGACCTGCATCGCTGGGTGTGCGAACTGCCTGAATTCGGCGACGATCCGAACCGCTCGGGGGAAAAGATCCTCGAGGCGATCCAGATGGCCTGGATCGACGAGGCGGACTGAGACCCTCACCCCCGGCCCCTCTCCCGCAAGCGGGAGAGGGGAGGCACTGCGCTCACCCCCGGTCCCTGTCCCGCAAGCGGGAGAGGGGAGGCACTGCGCTCACCCCCGGTCCCTGTCCCGCAAGCGGGAGAGGGAAGGCACTGCGCTGACGGACGTGAGGGCGGGCCGTTCTCCCTCTCCCACGCCAGTGGGAGAGGGCTGGGGTGAGGGCGGTCGCATGGCCCGGGACCCTCAGCCCGGGCAACCAGCCTAATCGACGACCTTTGCCCGGCCCGATTTGACGTTGGCGCGCCGCGCCTTGCCTTCCAGCCGCTTCGCGACCGCCGTCCTGGTCGGAACGGTCGGCCGGCGCCTCTTCGGCGCGACGGCGACGCGGGCGATCAGCTCATGCAGCCGGCGCAGCGCCTCTTCGCGGTTCTTTTCGAGGCTGCGCGATTGCTGCGCCTTGATGACCACCACGCCGTCCTTGCTGATGCGCTGGTCGCCCAGCTTCAGGAGGCGCGCCCGAACCGCCTCAGGCAGCGTCGAGGCGGCGATGTCGAAGCGCAGATGAACCGCGTTGGCGACCTTGTTGACGTTCTGCCCGCCGGCGCCCTGCGCGCGGATCGCGGTGATCTCGATCTCCTCGGGCGGCACCGTAAAGCGGGCGGGAACAGGGGGCATCGATTTCCTGACACGACCAGCGTGCCGTCTTCTACTCCGGTGCGGCGGGCTGCTCGCGGTCGGCGGATTTGACGTAGCGGCGCTGGCCGGTGGCCGGATCGAACTGCACCTCGATGATCTGGCCGCTTTCCGGATCCTCGAATCGCTCGTTGGTGCGGGTCCAGCGGCCGCCCTTCGCGGCGCTCCGATAGCGCCAGCGCTCGAAGACGAGCGCCAGCAGCAGCACGGCCCCCGTGATCAGCAGATTCGATCCGGGCGCACGATGTCCCGAAACCGCCAGTGCCAGTCCGCCGGCTACCAGCAGCGCGCCGACCGCCATCAACGCGCGACGCAGCATGGACTCACGGCCTGTGCGGCGCCTCGGCCGGGTTCGACACGGGCAGCTGTTCCAGCACGACCGCGGTCCCGTAGGCGACGATTTCGCTCATGGTCTGTCCGATCTCGGCCGAGTCGAAGCGCATCATCGCGATGCCGTTGGCGTGCATCAAGCTCGCGTTCTTGACCATCCGATCGACCGCGTGACGCCGCGCTTCCTCCAGCAGCTGGGTGTACTCGGTGATCTCGCCGCCCACCAGCGAGCGCAGGCCGGCCATGATGTTGCCTCCCAGCCCGCGGCTGCGAACCACCACGCCGAATACCTGGCCCTTGGTCTCCTTGACCCGGTAGCCCGGAACATTCTCCGTTGTGACGACGATCATCGAATTCTCCTATTTGCCGGGCTGGCCGAGGATACGCCGCACAGCGTCGACCATGGTCAGCGAAGCCTCCAGCGTGATTTCGCCGCGCTCGAGCGCGTCCAGCACCGATTCGAGCGGCCAGGTCTCGAAACCGGCGACCTCGCCGTCCAGGTTCACCGGCGAGAAATCTTCCGGCAGCTGCACGTCGAACACGTGGATCGTCTCGATCATCAGGCCGTCGGGAACCATCCGCTGCACCCGCAGCTGGGAGCCGCGCACGGGATGCATGTGTTCCAGGCGCAGCGCCGCCTCCTCGTAGGCCTCGCGCTCCAGCGCCTGTATATCGAGCTCGCCGGCCGCGATCATGCCGCCGACCAGGTTGTCCCACTGGCCCGGATCGTTCAGCTTGTGCGAAGCGCGTCGCGCCACCCACATCCAGCCGTCCGGCCGGAACGCGTTCAGGTGCACCGACCGGGTCGCGATGCCGAGCGTGCGGCAGGCGGCCCGCTCGACGGCGGCGACCGTGCGGCCGTCGTCGGTTCGCACGTCCACCAGCTCGGAGCGCCAGGTGCGCACGATGCCCGCCTCGTGCAGGCGCCTGGCCGCGACCTGCATCGCCTGCGAGGCGGCCTGCAAGGAGCCCGAAGGCTCCAGTTCCAGCCGCCCGCGCGCCAATTCGAACGGCGAAGGCGGCTGGGCCAGGCAGGCGGCGGTGGCCGGTTCGAGCCAACCGCAGCGTTCGCCGCCCAGCATCAGGGGCAGCCAGTGGGCGGGCAACGCCTGGTTGGCACGCTGCTCGCAGGCGAGCCCTACCTGCTTGATCCGGTCTGCCAGGGCGGAGTTCAGTCGGCATCCTCCGGGCGCAGGTGTGGAAACAGGATCACGTCGCGAATGCTCGGGACATCGGCCAGCAGCATCACGAACCGGTCGACCCCGATTCCGCAACCGGCCGCCGGCGGCATCCCGTACTCGAGCGCGCGGATGTAGTCGGCGTCGTAATACATGGCCTCCTGGTCGCCGGCCTGCTTGGCCTGCACCTGGCGCCGGAATCGCTCGGCCTGGTCCTCGGGGTCGTTCAGCTCGGAAAACCCGTTGGCGGTTTCGCGCCCGGCGATGAAGAGCTCGAAGCGGTCCGCGATCCCCGGTCTCTGATCGGAGGCGCGCGCCAGCGGCGAGACCTCCACCGGGTAGTCCACGATGAAGGTCGGCTGCGTCAGCTTGGACTCGGCGGTGTGCTCGAACAATGCCAGCTGCAGGGTGCCGGCGCCGGCTCCGGGCGGCGCTTCAGCGCCCAGGCGCGCGAGCTCGGGGAGCAGCCAGGCAGGATCGGACAAGTTCGCCTCGGAGTAATCGGGACGATGGCGGCGGATCGCTTCGACCACGGTCAGCCGCTCGAAGCGCGGCACCAGGTCGATCGTCTGCCCCTGGTAGCTCAGGGTCGCGCAGCCGGCTGCGGCCAGCGCGGTCTGGCGCAGCAGCTGCTCGGTGAAGTCCATCATCCACTGCACGTCCTGGTAGGCCGCGTAAAACTCGAGCATCGTGAATTCCGGGTTGTGCCGCGGGCTGATGCCTTCGTTGCGGAAATTGCGGTTGATCTCGAACACGCGCTCGAAGCCGCCCACCACCAGCCGCTTCAGGTACAGCTCCGGCGCGATGCGCAGATACATGTCGACATCGAGCGCGTGATGATGCGTGACGAAGGGGCGGGCCGCCGCGCCACCCGGGATCGGCTGCAGCATCGGAGTTTCGACCTCCAGGAAGCCCTGCTCCGTCATGAAGTGCCGCATCTGCGCCACCGCGCTCGACCGGATCTGGAACACGCGCCGGGTCGATTCGTTGACGATCAGGTCCACATAGCGCTGGCGGTAGCGCGTTTCGTGGTCCGCCAGGCCATGGAACTTGTCGGGCAGCGGCCGCAGCGCCTTGGCCAGCAGGCGCAGCTCGCGGCAGCGAATCGACAGCTCTCCCCGGTGGGTCCGGAACAGCTCGCCGCGCGCCCCTACGATGTCGCCGATGTCCCAATGGCGGAACTCCTGGTGCAGCTGCGCGCCGGCATCGTCGTCGCTGACGAAGAGCTGGATCCTTCCGGATCCGTCCTGAACCGTTGCGAAGCTCACCTTGCCCTGCAGTCGCCGCAGCACCATGCGCCCGGCGACCGCGACCGCGAGCGGGTTCTGCGCGAGCTCGTCGCGGCTTGCATCGCCATAGCGCGCGTGCAGCTCGGCGGCGGTATGCGTGCGGGCAAAATCGTTCGGATAGGCCGGGCCCAGCTGGCGCAGGCGCTGCAGCTTGGCGCGGCGCTCGGCCAGGATCGGGTGGGCCGACTCGAGGTCGGGCGGATTCGCTTCGGACATGGGAGTCGGTCAGACGCCTTGCTTCAGGCTTGCCGTGATGAAATCGTCCAGATCGCCGTCCAGCACCGCCTGCGTATTGCCGATCTCGACGTTGGTGCGCAGATCCTTGATGCGCGACTGGTCCAGCACGTAGGAGCGGATCTGGTGGCCCCAGCCGACGTCGGTCTTGGATTCCTCGAGCTTGGTCTGCTCGGCCATGCGCTTTCGCATCTCAAGCTCGAACAGGCGCGATTTGAGCATCGCCATGCACTCGGCGCGGTTGCGATGCTGCGAGCGGTCGTTCTGGCTCTGCACCACGATTCCGGACGGAATGTGCGTGATCCGCACGGCCGATTCCGTCTTGTTCACGTGCTGGCCGCCGGCGCCGGAGGCGCGGTACACGTCGATGCGCAGATCGGCCGGGTTGATCTCGACCTGCACCGTGTCGTCGACCTCCGGGTAGGCGAATACGCTGGCGAACGAGGTGTGGCGCCGCGCGTTCGAGTCGAACGGCGACTTGCGCACCAGGCGGTGCACCCCGGTCTCGGTGCGCATCATTCCGTACGCATACGGACCGCTCATCTTGATGGTCGCGCTCTTGATGCCCGCCACCTCGCCGGGCGATTCCTCGAGCAGCTCGGCCTTGAAATTCTTGCGCTCGGCGTAACGCAGGTACATGCGCTCGAGCATCGAGGCCCAGTCCTGCGCCTCGGTGCCGCCGGCTCCGGCCTGGATGTCCAGGAAGCAGTTGTTCGGATCCAGCGGGTTGTGGAACATCCGCTGAAACTCGAGCTCGCCCACCTGCCGCGCCAGCGCGCCGACGTCGGCATCGATCGTCGCCAGCGACGCGCTGTCCTGGTCGGCGCGCGACAGCTCGAACAGCTCCGTCGCGTCGCCCAGGTCATGGTCGAGCCGGCGCATGCGGGTCACGACCTCTTCCAGGGTCTTCTTTTCGCGCCCGAGCTCCTGAGCCCGCTTCGGGTCGTCCCAGACCTTGGAGTCTTCGAGCGCGCTCTCGACCTCCGTCAGGCGCTGCTGCTTGGCGTCGACGTCAAAGATACCTCCGCAGATCGGACAGCCGCTTGCGCAGGTCGACCAGGGTTGCGGCGGTTTGATTGAGCTGTTCGGCGTCCATCGGGGCGATTCCATTTCAAGGCGCGCCATTATCGCTGAAGTCGCGCATCGACGCTCGGTCGGGCTATAGAGCCGCGCATGCGATCTGCAGGCTGATGCGGCGCGATCCGCGGTACGTGTCGAATCTCGGGCGATACGCGAGACGGACCCGCGGCGGGAGCGATTCGGCGTGGCCGAACCAGATGCCGGGCAGGCGTGCCCGCTCCAGGCCCAGTGTCAGTTGCAGGTGCCGTTCCTGCACCAGCCGCTGCTCCAGGACATCGAATTCGTTTTCGAACAGGGGTTCGGTGAAGCCCTGGCCCCACACGATCCCTTCGATCGCGGTGACCAGTTCCGGACCGATCTCGGCTGCGGTCAGGGCGCCGTCGGTGGCCATGGCGCGCGCGAACAGCGACGGGTCGGCGCTGGCGCGGGTCGCCTCCTCGAAGGCGTCGGTGAAAGCCGCCAGATGCTCCTGGCGCAACGTCAGACCGGCCGCCATCGCGTGACCGCCGAAGCGCTCGATCAGCTCCGGATGCGCCTTGGCGACACGATCCAACGTGTCGCGCAGGTGCAGGCCCTCGATCGAGCGCCCCGAGCCTCGCAGCAGTCCCGCGTCCGACGCGGCAAACGCGATCGTCGGCCGGTGATGCCGCTCCTTGATGCGCGAGGCCACCAGCCCGACGACGCCGGCGTGCCATTGCGGGTTGAACAGCACGATCGAGCGCCGCCGCTCGAAGCCGGCCGCATCGATATCGATTCCGCTCAACGCATCGAACTGCATCCGGGCCTCGATCTGGCGCCGCTCCTGATTCAGCCGGTCCAGCTGCCCGGCCAGTTCCAGCGCGCGGTCCGGGTCGTCGGTCACCAGGCATTCGACCCCGATCGACATGTCGGTCAAGCGGCCCGCCGCGTTGATGCGGGGCCCGATCGAAAAACCCAGGTCTTCGGCACGCGCCTGGCCGGCGCTTCGGCCGGCGATCCGGAACAGCGCGGCCACACCCGGCTGCAGGCGGCCGCTTCGGATGTTTTGCAGGCCGATTGCAACCAGCGTGCGGTTGTTGCGGTCCAGGCGCACCAGGTCGGCCACCGTTCCGAGCGCAACCAGGTCCAGCAGCGGGTTCAGGCGTGGCTGCGTCGCCTGGTCGAAGCGGCCGCGGCCGCGCAGCTCGGCGCGCAGGGCAGTCAGCACGTAGAACATCACGCCGACGCCGGCCAGGTTCTTGGATGGAAAGGTGCAGCCGGGCTGGTTCGGATTGACGATGGCGCGAGCCGCCGGCAGGCGGTCGCCCGGCAGATGGTGGTCGGTGATCACGACGCCGATGCCCAGGTCGTTGGCGCGCGCCACGCCCTCGACGCTGGCCACCCCGTTGTCGACCGTGATGATCCAGTCCGGGTGCCGCTGCGCCGCCAGCTCGACCAGCTCGGGGGTCAGCCCGTATCCGAA
>Ga0209698_10007201_pt1 | contig 11712 bp, 14 predicted proteins | sample LitLauG_LLR_2012_FD_187203 | JGI IMG/M metagenome (GOLD analysis project Ga0209698, IMG submission 187203) | Freshwater sediment microbial communities from Pennsylvania, USA - Little Laurel Run_MetaG_LLR_2012 (SPAdes) (version 2) | ecosystem: Environmental > Aquatic > Freshwater > Creek >... | reverse complement strand
CGTCGGGCCGCGGGCCGGGCAGCTGCCGGGCGGGCGTCGGCGGTGGAGCCGCCGGAGCGGGCGGAGCGGGCGCGATCGAGGCGGGCCGTCCGGCGTCGATGGCGGCCAGATCGGCCTCCAGGCCTGCGATGAACTCGTCGACGGTGCCGCGGAAGTGGGCGAGTGCCAGGTCCAGACGGAATTCGACCGTGGCCGCGCAGGCCGGGCCGTAGCGGATGGTGGTGGGGGTCTTGCGGTTCGACACCGACAGGGTCGTGGTCCCGCTGTCGGGATCGTTGTCGAAGCCGAGGAGCTTCGCGAAGGCACACTCCCGCGTCTGGGCCGACCCGCGGAACACCACACGCGTCGACGTGATGTACGTGGTCCCGGAGTCGATTGCCGTCGGCGACAGCTCGCCCTGGACGTAGTGCCCCTTGGAGACCCCCACCCGGTAGCGGATCTGACCGCCGCCCACCCGGACCACGGGGACCGAGATCCCCTGGGAGTGCCCCTCGTAGGTGCCCCTCCCCCGGCGCTCCTCGATCAGCTCGGTACCGGCGACCTGCAGGAAGAGCGTCTCGGCCGGACCCAGGAGGAGCCCGTCGGCCGTCGTGCCGGTGAACGTGCGGGCGGTGGCGACCAGTCCGGCGTACTCGTCGTGGCGGGCCTGCCAGTCGTCCTGTGCGGCGGCCCGTGCCGCAGCCGCCTGGTGCTCCCGGTGGTGCTCGAACACGTCGGTCCCTCCGTCGCCCGGTGCCTCCGGCGATGCTAGGTCAGACGCCGGGGTGGGACGGGGTACCGGGTCCGAACTCGAGTTCGTCGAACGCCTCGGCCTCGAACCCCTCGTGCCCGCGGAGGCCGGCGCTCCACCGTTCCTCGACGTGCCCGAAGTGCCAGACGGCGAGCGCCACCGCCCAGGTGACCACGAACAGGCCCACGATCACATAGCCGGCCGCGTTCAGGTTGAATCCCGACATCCAGTCCCAGAACGGGCCGCTCAGATGCAGCTCCCTCGGCAGGAGTCCGAGGACCTCGATGGTCCCGACGAAGAAGCAGATCGCCACCGACAGGCTGGTGATCGTCAGGTTGTAGAAGACCTTCCGGACTGGATTGAAGAAGGCCCAGCCGTACGCCACGTTCATGAAGCAGCCGTCGATGGTGTCCATGAGGCACATCCCCGCCGTGAAGAGGACGGGGAGGCACATGATCGAGTACCAGGGCAGCGACTTTGACGCCAGGAGTGCCGTCGTGGCCAGCAGGGCCACCTCGGTGGCGGTGTCGAACCCCAGGCCGAACACGACGCCCACCGGGTACATCTGCCACTCCTTGGTGATCGACCGCATCCAGCGCCCGAAGACACGGGTGAGCAGGCCGCGGTTCTCGAGCTGGCGCTCGAGTTCGGCCTCGTCGTATTCCCCCCCGCGCATCATCCGGAAGACCTTGACGATCCCGCCGAGGATGAGCAGGTTCAAGATGGCGATGAGGAAGAGGAAGGCCGCAGACACCAGGGTGCCGAAGACCCCGCCGAACTGCTGGAGCGCGGACCCGCTGTGGGACACGGCGGCGAACACCGTGCGTTCGGCGACGACGATGCCCACCCCGATGGCCACGACGATGGTCGAGTGGCCCAGTGCGAAGAAGTAGCCGACGCTGAGCGGCTGCTTCCCCTCGTTCATGAGCTTGCGGGTGGTGTTGTCGATGGCCGAGATGTGGTCGGCGTCGAAGGCGTGCCGCAGACCGAGCGTGTAGGCCAGCACGCACACCCCGATGCCCAGCCCCTTGTAGTGCCCGGGTACGACGAAGGCGATGAACACCCCGAACCCGACGACGTGGAGGACGACGATGGAGAAGAACATCCACGACACCTGACGCCACTGGGCCGGTGCCAGCAGCCTCCGGACACGGGCCACCCGACCGAGGGTCCCTGCCGGGGCCGTCGGTTCGCTCAGGACCACCACGTCAGGAGCCCGTCCGGCGGACGGTCCACAGCCCTGGTCGTCGCGCGGAGGGGGTGGTCACCCCGCCATGGTGGCCTAATTGCGAACCGCTCGCAACTACCTGCGACTCCCCCTTGCGGAGGTGCGCGCCCGCGGAGGCTCGCTCAGCCGGCCGCCTTCTTCAGGTCGGAGCGCAGGAAGAACCCGGCCGCCAGTTCGAACAGTCCCATCACGATGAACCAGATGCCGAGGAGCACGGCCAGTGCGTTCACCGAGTTCTCGGGAACCGAGACCACCACGATGCCCGCGATCAGGCTGATCAGACCGAAGGCGATGGCCCATCCACGCGAGCTCTGTCCCACACCGGCCCCGCCCATGATGCCGGCGAGGAGCGCCACCACGCCCTGCACGATCCAGACGATGCCGATGAGCAGGCCGATGATCGACAGGGTGAGGCTCAGGTGCCGGATCATGACGACTCCGATGACCAGCTCGAGGAGGCCGGCGATGGCGATCCACGCCCGGTGCTCCTCCTCGTGATCGAGGGCGCGTATGAAGTGGAAGATCCCGCCGATGATCAACAGGATCCCGATGAAGACGCAGATCACGTTGAGCGACTGCGACGGCTTGAAGGCCAGCAGGATGCCCAGGCCGAGCGTGACGATGCCGGCGATCAGCTCCATCTGCCACACGTACTTGGAGGGGACTCCTCCTTGGACCACCACAACTTCGGTATCTGGTGCCATTTCCCGTTCCTCTCGTGTTCCGCTCCGCCTTCCGAACCGTAGCGGGGGGTGGAGGCGCGAAGTGGGATCTGCGCCCGACTCAGCCCCCTGCGGCCACGACCCCGGCCGGGGTCCCCGGCCCGCAGAACCGGTGGTACGCGGTCTGCGGGTCCGGTGGCACGCGCAGGGTCGATGCCGACGGTGCGTGCACGAACGAGTGGACGAACGAACCGAGGGTCAGCGGCTGGTCGGGACCGAACTCGAGCGCATGCACCGTCGGGCAGGTGAGCGCGGCGCGCGCCCAGGCGATCTGGACGTCGAGGGCCCGCCCCGTGACCTCGGGCACGAGCGGCGTGTACTTGCTCGGACGACTGGTCTGCAGCGAGGCGATCTGGGCGGGGGACGAGCCCGGTGCCGTCAGGAGCGCCACGACCCACGGGGTCGGAAGGGGCTTCTCGTGGCCCGGGTAGACACCGCGGTGGCTCAGTTGCATGTGGGCGTCGAGCGGGTCGGCCAGGCCCAGCAGGTCCAGGACGTGGACCTCCGTGCCCAGCTCAAAGGGACCCTGTCCGGCCCAGTAGGTGGCGACGGTGGGCGTCACCAGGCCACGCGCCGCGGGTGCCGTCAGCAGTACCGGTGCCAGGGTGGGATTCTCCTGGAGGTAGGTGCCGCTCGGGACCAGCCACCTCGCCGTCGCCGCGGCCGAGCCCCAGTCGTCGGCACCCGCTGCGACCTGGCCGTGTCCGTTGACGACGAGGAAGGCGCTGGTCTGCCACGGTGAGTTGTCCGCCGATCGCAGCGACACCGCGCAGACCAGCGCCCAGGGGACGACCAGCAGGGCCAGTGCGAACTTCCGTGCGAACGGGACGACGGCCACCGGGGCGCACGCCGCGAAGAACGGTGCCATCAGCAGACGGCCATGGACGTAGTCCCCGCCCATGAGGGTGATGTACCCGGCGTTGAGGGCCGCCGCCACCGGGAGCGCGACCAGGGCCACCCGGTTGCGGGTGGCACCGGGCCGGCCGCGCAGCGCGGCCGACAGCGGGAGGAAGGCCCCCACCAGCAGTGCTCCCGCCGGGACGACCAGCCAGTACGGGGTCCAGAAGTCGGCCAGATACGACACGCCCTGCCCGGGTCGGGGGAGGGACGCCTCCTTGGCCACGGCGGTGTTGGCCACCAGCATCCCGTAGTACCCCATCCGGAAGAGCTCGTAGGCCACGGGAAGGGCGAAGGCCCAGGCCACCATGGCGACCCGCCGTCGCCAACCGAGGGCCACGCCGTCGACGAACAGGACGACACCCAGGAACACCAGGGTGTCGAGTGCGAGCTCGGGACGCACGAGGGGCCCGAGGCCGAGGACGGCCAGTCCCCATCGGGGGACGGTGCGCCCCTCCTGGCCCGCCCAGCGCACCAGGACGGCCAGACAGCCCGCCAGCCAGACGAACACGAGGCCGGTCTCGAGTCCGAGCGAGGCCAGTGACCACACCGGTGCCACGGCCACGAAGACCACGGCGCCCAACGGGAGCAGGAAGCTGTCCGGAACGGCACGGCGCACGAGGCGGGTCGATGCCACCACGGCCAGCCCGAGACCGGACACCGTCAGCAGGATCCCGAGATCGACGGCGATCCCGGCGAGCGAGAACGGGGTGACGAACCCCGCCAGGGACAGGATGAGGGTCCACAGGGGGCTCGTGAACGCCTCGACCCGCTGGCCGGCGTTGAAGACCGGGCCGTGGCCGGCGAGCACGTTCTGGACGACGTGGAGGTAGATGTACCCGTCGAAGAACATGCTCCGGTGGGTCCAGGCCAGCACGGCCAGCACGGCGACGGGCAGGCCCAGCACCGCCCACTGCGCCAGGCGTCGCGTGCCGGACGGAGGCTCGGTCGCCTCGGTCCGCGACGGGACGGACGACGCGTCGGCTCCACCGGCGTCGATGGGCGCCTGCTGGTCGGTGCGGAAGTCGGTGGCGGTCACCGTGGGCCTGCTTTCCGGGATTCGTGTCGCCGGGTGGTGGGACATCGGACCGGCGGACTGCCGATCCTCGTCCGTACCCTCCTCCCTCATCGGCGGGGTCCCCGAGCCGCTTGAGCGTAGGTGCCCCGGAACCGCCGCCAGCGCCGCGTCCGGACCCTCACCCGTGCCTCAATCCGTCCGACGGGGACCCGCGCCGCGGCCGGACCCCGCCCGGGGGTGCACCAACCGGGTGGTCCACCGACGGCCGTCCCCCGAGGTGCGGAGCAGGACATAGGTGATCATGTAGACGACGGCGAGCACGAGGCCGGCGACGCACCACCAGAACACCACCCGGACACGACCTCCCCGGCTGACCGGACGGCCAGCCTCGACCCATCTTCCCACCGGGGCGGAGGTCCACGAACTGTGCTGTGCTTGCCGTGGCGATGCGGGGCGAGCCCGCCGCCCAGGAGAGGAGCGGCCCGTGCCCGAGATGACCGGTGTCCACCATGTGTCCGTCACCGTCACCGATCTGGAGCGCAGCGTGCCCTGGTACGAGGAGGTCCTCGGGTTGAGCAGGCTGATGGAGGACACCCATCCGGACGGCACCGGCTACTTCGTGTTGCTGGGCAATCCGACCCTCACGGTCCTGGTGGGCCTCCACGTCCATCCGTCCAACGCCGGGGAGTCCTTCTCCGAGGCCCGGACCGGGCTCGACCACGTGGGGTTCGCGGTCGCGGACCATGCCGAACTCGAGGCGTGGGAGCGGCGACTGGTCGAGCTGGACGTGCCCCACTCCCCCGTCGACGATCAGCCCGGGTACTCCGTGGTCGTCTTCCGGGATCCGGACGACGTGCAGCTCGAGTTCATCGCCATGGCCTGACGTACCGAGGATCCGACGGGGCCGCCGACCCGGTCAGCCGGCGACCCGGGCCAGGCGCACCAGGCGGTGGTCGGGCGTGAACAGGCGCCTCGAGAGCCCGAGACTCATGGCCGCCGCCGTCGTGGCGACAGCCCCCAGGATCAGGAACATGACGGCCGCCTGGACGAGCACGGCCTGCAACGGCTTCTCCCCCGCCAGGATCAGCCCGGTCATCGCCCCGGGCAGGAACACCAGGCCGACCGCCTTGGTCGACTCGATCTGGGAGATCATCGCCGTGCGCAGTGCATCGCGGACGTAGGGGCGGGCCGAGTCCCGGGACGAGATCCCGAGCGCCAGGCGGGCCTCGACCTCGGCCCGCTTGTCCGTGAACTCGGCCACGACGCGCCGGGCGGCCACCACCGTGGCGGTCAACGAGTTCCCCACCACCATCCCGGCCAACGGGATGAGCGTCCGGGCGTTCAGGGGGAAGATCCGGAGTCCGAACAGCACCCCCAGGCACACCACGGTGGCCAGACCGAGGGAGAGCAGCGCCAGACGGCGGGCGCCGGGCACCTCGGGGGCACGGCGCCGGATGGTGTCGGCGGCGAACACCACCATGAACACCACCCACAGCCACGACGCCGCCAGCGGTACGTGGGGACTGAACACCACCGCCAGCAGCGCACCCACCGCCAGCAGCTGCACGATGGCCCGCATCGACGCCCAGATCAGCGACCGCTCGAGGTCCAGGTGCTGCCAGAGCGAGATGGCGACGGCGATCCCCACCAGGGACAGGGAGGCCAACAGTCCCAGCCATCCCACGTAGCCCGTCGTCGTGGTGGTGGTCGCCGTGATCATGCCGGTCCTCCTCGGTCATCGCCTCCGGGGATGTCCCGGTCGGCCAGGTACTCGTCGGCGTCCGCCACTTCGGCCACCCGACCGTCCCGAAGGACCAGGCAGCTGTCGGCGATGCGCCCCACCTGGGCCAGGTCGTGGCTGACCCACAGGACGGCGAGCCCCGCCCGGGCCAGCCCCACGCCCAGCTCCTCGAGGGTGCGGGTCGCCGCAGGATCGAGGGAGGAGGTGGGCTCGTCCATCAGCAGGACCTCCGGCCCGGTCAGGAGGGTCCTGGCCAGGCAGGCGCGCTGGGCCTCGCCCCCGGACAGCTCGTCGGCCGGCCGGTCCAGCCAGTCGGCGGGGAGCCCGACGGCCACCAGCTGCCGTTCGTAGGCAGCGGGGTCGTCGGGAGCGGCCACGGCGAAGTTCTCGGCGATGGTTCCGGCGAACATCGTCGGGCGTTGGAACACCATGCCGACCCGACGTCGCAACGCGAGCGGGTCGAGCCCGTCGAGATCCTCGCCCCGGAACCGGACCGAGCCCGACGCCGGCACCTCGAGGCGGTTGCACAGGCGCAGCAACGTGGTCTTGCCCGACCCCGACGGCCCGGCCAGCACGGTCACCCGGGCGTCGTCGACCTGGGCGGTCACCGAGTGGAGGACCTCGACGTCGCCGAAGCGGACGCAGACGTCGTGGAAGGAGAACACGGGCCCGGCCTGCGCAGCCCCCACCGGTCCGTCGTCCCCTGCGTCGTGATCGGTCACCGCTGCGTCCTCGGGGTCGGTCGGCGCCGGAGTGACGCCGCACCGATCGTACGGGCTGCACCTGGACGCCCCGGGTCCCTGGTCCAGGACCGACGGACCGGGGGTCGACGGTGGTCAGTCGGCGCCCCGTTCCTCCAGCTGGTCGTCGGAGGGTCGCGAGGAGCCGGACAGGTGCGGCGTGGCGTCGACCAGGGCCACACAGGCGGCCACGATCTCCGGATCACCGTCCCGCTCGTGCGCATCGAGGTACTCACGCGCCTCCCCCACGGTTGCTGGCGTCCATCCGGTCGTCCATTCGGGCATGGTGCCCACCGTACCGGTCCCCGGGGGGCCGCACCGGCGGCCACCCGGGACATCGTCGAGCCGCAGCCCGCCGGGTCGTGGCGCCCGGGCGGAAGGTGGGCACGCGTCGCAGTGGTGGCGACCGCTACGGTTGGGCCACGATCCCGACCGACAAGGACCTGCCATGACGCCTTCCGGAAACCCCATCCGCCTGATCGGGCACCAGCGCCGGTTCGCCGAGGCCATCGCCCAGATCGACACGGAGCTCGAGTTCGCCTCGGGCGCCGCCGTCGCCGCACGACGCGACGACGTGGTGGAGGCGGCCCGCGCCGCCTACGGGCCGAGCGAGGACTTCCGGGGGGTGCGCGACGCATGGGACGCCGTGTTTCCGGACGGGGTGTACAGCGCCGCCGGGCTGGCCGAGGCCAAGCGCCTGGCGTAGCCGCCCGGGACGATGACCGTCGGGACCCCGTCGCTCAGCGCAGCGAGCGCCGCTCCATCTTGGGGATGCCGGGCGTGGTGTCGTTGATCCCCCAGCTGACGATCACCTCGGGGGAGATGCGGAAACGCTGTGCTCCGTCGCCACCCTCGATGACGGCGGAGCCGATCACCTTCACCCCACGCGGGGCCCACGGGTCGACGGTGGCCAGGTCGTCGATGACCACGGTGGCCCTGGGGTTGGCCTGGATGTTGCGGTAGCGCACCGTGCTGGCGATGTCGAAGCCGCTCGTGACGATGTCGTCACCCTCGACGGAGAAGCCCACCGGCGCCACGTCAGGCCTGCCCGATGGCGATGCCGACGCGAACCGCATCAGCGGCTGGGACTCCAGGTAGTCCAGCTCGGCCTGCGTGAAGGCGCCCATCAGCCGAGCTCCGGGAGGACCGGTGCGCCGGTCGGGTAGACGTCCAGATCCCACCACGCCGACATCGGCAGGGTCCGCACCGTCTCCTCGGCGCCTTCCGCATCATCGGCGAACACCTCGAGGAACACGCTCCCGCGTTCCAGGGAGAGGTGGATCGCTCCGAGTCGACCCTCGTCCTCCAGCACCTTGACCTGTGCCTGCTCCTCCCCCACCACGGCGAACACCTCGTCCATCGCCGTTCCGGGCTTGAAGGTGCAGAGCACCATGTACGTAGTCATGTCTGGACCCGCTCCTCGGTTCGTCGGTCGTCAACTGCCCGCACCACAGCACAACACGGTCCCTGCCGTGGAGATTCCCCGGCGGGCCGATACCACCTACCCGGACCGGACACCCCCGTCACCGTCGGACCGACCCGTCACCGATCGGTCCGACGGAGGGATCGAGACCGAGGATGCCGATCCGGTAGAGCGGTGGGACGGGACCCGTGGCACCGGCCAGGTCCCGGGCCCGTTCCAGGGTCAGACGCAGCAGCCGTCGCGCCACGAGGAGCAGCACGACGGCGAAGGGAAGTTCGACGAAGAGCGCCGACGCCGCACTGATCCACAGGTCCGAGCGGGACGAAGCCGTCATGACGTCGAACCAGGCGTCGCACGTGAGGAGCGTGGCGCCCACGACGGCCAGCACGATGAGCACCTGACGCCGCCGCCAGGCGGCCCAGACGCACGCCCCGATCGTCACCAGCAGGACGACGTCGAAGCCGGTCCACACCGCCGTCCAACGCCGCACCACGTAGGACTTCGGGAGGGTGACCGCCAGGAGCACGATCCACGGCATCAGCACGACACAGGCCGAGGCCACCAGCGCCAGGAAGAGCGACCGCTGCGGGCGCCCCTGGGACCCGGCCACCACGGGCGTTCCCGGTGGGCCGGAGTCGAAGGCCAGCAGACGCCGGGCCAGTTCGGAGCGTTGTCCTCGGCTGAGCGCCGCGATCTGATGGTCGTCGAGCGGGAGACCGCCGTCCGACGCCGGCTCGCCGTGCGGCTTGCCGGACCCCAGGCTCATCGCGCCCTCTCCGTGATCCGGGAGGTACGACGCGTGACAGGGGGGGCCAGGGGAGCTCATGATGCCGGGCCGGCATGCCGCACCCGGGCTCCCACCACCAGGGTGACCACACCCACCAGCGCATAGACCGACAGGACGGTGCGTGCACCGCCGACATCAGCGCCTCCGAAGTAGGTCGTGTTGCGTAGCAGGGTGACCGCCGCTCCCGGTGGCAGCAGGGGCGACAGGTCCCTCCAGAACGTCGGGAGCATCTGTGCTGCCGTTGCGCCACCCGAGCAGGCGTTCCCCACCACGATCACGACCAGGGCGGCGACGCCGGCGCCGGGGAGTCCGAGGAGCCCCTGCAGTCCGGCGGCGAAGACCGATATGGCCAGCGCCACGGCGCCGACACCGAGGGCCAGCGGCCAGAAGTGCCCCGCGAAGGCACCCACGAATGCGGCACCGACCAGGCCCACCACGAGTCCGATCAGCACGGCGTAGCCCACCAACGCCAGCAACCTCCCGGCCACCCCCAGGGACGGCGCCAGGAGCAGCAGGGCGACGGTCACCGCGATGCTGAGGATCACCGTGGGGATCGTGACCATCAGGATCGAGACGCCTCTGGGGTCACCGGACGGCAGCGGCTTGGCATCCACGACCACCAGCGTCCGGTGGTCGTGGGCGAACGAGGTGGTGAAGGCGGCGGTGAGCGCGGTGGCCACGGAGTAGCTCGCCGCAGAGGCGACGTAGAGCGTCGAGTGCGGGGCTCCGGCCACGAGCAGTCCGAAGGTGGAGCGGTTGTCCACGGCGTCACGCCCCGCAGCCGATGTCGGGAAGCTGACCAGCGTGACCGCACCCGGATCGTGGGCGTCGAATCCGCGTTGGATCGACTGCTCCACCACGGGCGGCGCCACGATCCCCACGCGGACTCCGTTGAGCCGGGGAGCATGGGCGGCACTCAGGTAGCAGAAGGCGAAGAATCCGGCGAAGATCGCCACCGAGGCCACGATCCCCCCCGCCCGTCGCGCCTGGGCACTCACCGCTGGGTTCCCTTCGGCCGGTGTCGTCGCTCCCCGCTGACGGTCGTCGGCGATCTCACCCACGGTCCCACGAGCTGCAGGACGACCCGGGACGGGAGATCGTCCGGAAGCGGCTCTCCCGTGACGAGCAGGCGGTGGAAGACGACCGCCGCCCCGACGTCGACGAGCAGATCGACGTCGACCTCCGCCGACAGCTGACCCGCGGCGATCCCCCGTTCGATCACCTCACGGACGCGGGCGCGTCGTGGGTTCACGAAATGGTCGCGGAAGGCGGAGGCGAGCTCGGGATCGTGGAGCAACTCACCCACGAGCGGGGGGATGATCTGGCCGGGGGCACCGCGCATGGCCGCGCAGAGCGCCTCCAGCAACACGAGGAGGTCCTCGACCACGTCACCCGTGTCGGGAGCAGGCGGGAGCTCGCTGCCGATCCCCCGGGTGATGGCGTCGACCACCAACTGCTCCTTGCAGGACCAGCGCCCGTAGAGGGTCGCCCTGCTCACTGCGGCGCGGCGGGCGATCCGCTCCATGGTCAGGGCCTGGAAGCCCCCCTCCGACAGCAGGGCGATGGCGGCCTCGTGCACCCGGCCGCGCAGCCCGGGATCCCGAGGCCGGCCACGCAGGACGGGCCGGCCGGCGGATGGCCTGGCGAGCGTCGTCCCCGGGGTCATGGTGAGTTACCATACTCCAGAGTCCAGTAATGCCGCCCGATCGGCGCCCGAGGTGCTGACTGGGGCGTCCGGATGGATACGCTCTACTCGTGCCGGGACCCCATCGCTTCATCGTCACCTGGGGCAGGATGGGCCGCTTCGACTTCGTGGCGGAGGCGGTCCATGCCTGGGACGGCGACGAGGCGCTGGTCACCGCAGCCGCGCTCCATCCGGAACTCCCACGTCCGCGCACCGCCGTGCTGGCCGCACCGGAGCGGCCGACCCCCTTCGGCATGCGCTCGCCCGGCGACGACCGGGATCCCGGGTAGCCGCCCGCGGCCTCCCCGTTGAGGCCCGGCACCGGGTTCCACCCGGTCCCCACGGTTGACGACGTGCGTCGCCCCGGATCAGTGCGCCTGGAAATGCGGGTTGCGGATCAGGCCGAGGATGCTTCCCTCCGGTGTCCGCACGGTCGCAGTCACGATGCCATCCCCGACGTCGGCCACCGGCATGTGCTCGGTGGCGCCTGCCGCCACGGCCGCGGCCACCGCCTCTGCGACGTCGGCCACGCCCCAGTAGACGAGCGCCCCGTCAGCCGGATCGGCGTCGGGCAGGAGTCCGAGCTCGTAGCCGGCGAGGTCGAACCCGACGTAGAACGGCTGGTCGAAGTAGGGCTCGATGCCGAGCAGTCCCGACCACCACCGCTTCGCCGAGTCGAGCGCGGGGGCCGGGTAGATCACCGTGCGGAGACCGTCGACGGGAAGTGCCATCCCTTCAGTGT
>Ga0209698_10007200_pt1 | contig 11715 bp, 8 predicted proteins | sample LitLauG_LLR_2012_FD_187203 | JGI IMG/M metagenome (GOLD analysis project Ga0209698, IMG submission 187203) | Freshwater sediment microbial communities from Pennsylvania, USA - Little Laurel Run_MetaG_LLR_2012 (SPAdes) (version 2) | ecosystem: Environmental > Aquatic > Freshwater > Creek >... | reverse complement strand
CGAGTTTGCGTTGGTGAATGGTGTAAGAGGTTCGATACTCTCCAAATCACGATAGTCACTGAAGAAGACTGTCGCCCCAAGAGATAGCCTGTCGTTTGCTTGGGCGCGGTAGCCCAATTCGTAAGTAATTTCATGTTCAGACTTGATGTTCGGATTACCTTCCAGCAGGACTTCAGCCGGCCCCGGAAAAACTGCCAAGGCGGCCTCCAGCCCGTTGTCGCGGCGGCTTGGTGTGCGGGTGACACGAGAGATGGCCGCCCAATAGGTATTGCGTTTATTGGGAGTCCATGCTGCCCGTACACTAGGTTCAAGATCATACCCAGTGAAATAACTGTTCTCGACCTTCGTCCCGAACGTCAGCAAGAGACGGTCCGGCTTCACGGTGACTTGATCTTGCACAAACAGACTCAAAAGATCGCCGTCCCAATCGGCGGGCACAAACGCCTGATCGATTGTTCCCACGGTCTGATCGGCACTGTGCCGGAACCCCAGGCCCCAGATGAGATCATGGCGGCTGCCCAGGACAAGGTGATTTTGAAATTCGATGTCGTAGGTGTTGCGAGTCTCTCGGGACTCTGGCCCAGACCGTATGTACCGGTCGAAAAAGAATTGGACCGTCGTGTCGGCCCGGCTGGAAAGAATGTGATTCCACTTGCTTAAAACACTCCCTCCTGACAATTCCGCTACCCTTTGAATGGACACGTTTTGCGGAGGAGAAAGAACGGAATGCACGATAGTTGCCCCTGCACTCCCTGTATATAGGTCCCCTTCGGTCATCAGCGTATCTTTTGAGGAAAGCTTGGTGTCCGCGCGGAATCCGCCGTGCACTAGATGCCAGGCATCTTCCGCGTCTTGCCCATCCAAGTCAGGGGAATGTTTGTTGTTGATGTATTTTGCAAATATTCGGTAGGTTGTCTCACCCTTGATTTTTCCCCCATATTGCAGCGTTCCGGATGCCAGCGCTTGTGTCCCTCCCCCGGCAACCAAAAGGCCTCCCGGCGTCTCGGCCGTTTTCTTTGTGATGATGTTGACGACCCCGTTGACGGCGTTCGCGCCCCAAATGGTTCCACCCGGCCCGCGAATCACCTCGATTCGATCGATGTCCTCCAATGGCACATCCAGGGTGTCCCAATTCGCTCCTCCGAAGAGTGGTGTATAGACTGCCCGCCCATCAATCAGCACCAGGAGCTTGTTCGCGAATTCCGAATTGAATCCGCGCGAGGAAATAGCCCAGGTATTCGCGTCGATTTGCGCCACGTCCAACCCCGGCGCCATGCGCAACAATTCCGGAATATTCGTCGCGCCCGAGTGATGAATGTCCTCCTGCGTGATCACGAAAATCGCCGCAGCCACTTGGGACAACTTCTGTTCTTTTTTGGAGACCGATGTCACCTCCATGTTCATCAGGTTTTCGAGGCTTACTTGCGTCAGGTCGCCCGGCGAAACCTGTGAACCCTTCTGCGGCTTTGGATCTTGCCCCCATGCCACTCGGCCTGCTAGCAAGAGCAGCACTGCCATCGACTTAGCCAGACGAGTTCCTTGGAGCCACAGCAATCGCTTTCCGTCCATAGCACGCCCCCGCGTGGAGACATGCACGCAACACGCCAGCGGGCGCGCCACGCTTCAGCGGTTTCTCTTTTGCTATCAGTGACTTGTCGTTTTGGAATGGACCGCAGTGCGGCAATTTCCGGCAGTTATTGCGAGCGAGTGCCAGATTGGAACGGGAGCATGCCACTCCTTCGCAGCGACTCCATCGCCCCGAATGCTGCGTTGCCGTTTCGCTCTTGCCGACCTTCGTGTTACTTCAGGGCTTTGGGAAAACCATGGGATGGCTTAGTTCCATGCCGTTCGCCTCCGCGAGGCGGTCGCAAGCGGACCGGAAATTCTCGTACCACGTCTCCGTAAAGTTGGTGATGACCTCTTCGGCGGTTTGCCCTGCGATTTTCACGCCGGAATGGACAATATCTCCCCACGTGTGTACCCGCGTACCCTTGGTAGCGTGTTCTTCGAAGCTAACCCACTGCGCCAGAACCACCCCCAGCGAGTGGTCGATCCATCCCACCTTGTGCGCGGGCTGGCAGTTTGTAATTACGTGGCTAACTACCGTTTGCACCGGTTCAAGGACCTCGATCTCCAGCCTGCTCCCCGCTTCCCAGGGTCTTCCTTCGCGCCATTCCAACTGGCCGTAAACATTCGCGAACTCATTCCATCGCCGCCAGTTCGAGAAAACTTCCCAGGCGAGCCTCCGGCTAGCCTTGGTGGTCACACAATATTGAAATCGAAACATAACTTGCCGTTTTGCACTCCATTCTTTCTATTGGCTGAGGGTTCCTTGCGAGGATCCTTCGTGGCCTATTATTTATACATTGTATCTTTAACGTTGTAAAGGATATAATCCCGGACAATACTGAGTGGAGGGTAACCGCATGCCCCGTAAAGCCGACGCCCGTCTCGAAGGCCGCATCCTGGATGCCGCCTATCACATTTGGACTGGACGCGGCGAACATGCCCTCACCATGCGCGCCGTCGCTCGCGCCTCGGGAACCACGACCCCGACGCTCTACGAGCGCTTCTCCAACAAGGAAGATCTGCTCTCCCTGCTTCGCCGCCGCGCGCGCTTGAATCTCTTCTCCGCCATCAAACCCTCGCGCACTCCCGCCCAGGTTTGCAGCCGCGTTCTGGACTTTTTTGTCGCGCACCCCAATGACTACCGGCTCATCACCGAAGATTGGGCCACCGCTTTCGCCCGCAAAGAGGACATGCCTTCCTTCGAATTCCTGAAGCGCAGTCTGGCTTCGCAACTTGGCGGCACGCCTGACGAGCATACTCCTGTAGCTCTGGCGCTGGTAGCGCTGCTGCACGGCACGGCCACACTCCTTCACTCGGCGAACAGCCATCAAAAAATCTCCCGCGATTTCCGCCAGGCGTGCATCTCCGCTTGCCAGGCTCTGATTCAGGCGGCTTCAGCAAAAGGCGCCCATCCGAAGCCCGCGCCGTAAAGGAAGCAGCTGGCGCTCTCTAACCAATAGGAACGGTGCTCCCCTTTCGGGCCCGTTTCATGCCAGAATGAGGGGGACGAGCGCCCGGCCCCTGGCGCCTGTGAATCGCTAGTCGAGACATTCCAGCCTGCCTTAGACGTCGCGGTTCTCTATCGGTGGTCGCACCCCACGATTCTTGGAGTGTCTCCGCCAACCGGCTCAGAAGATCCCGCGGTGAGAGGTGCTTTATGAGCGAACTCTGGAATCAGTCCGAAGGTCAGGTCATCGACGATCGATTCCGCTTGCAGCAATATCTGGGCGGGTCCGATGACTCCGCCGTTTTTCTCACGCAAGTCGCTGCTCCGCAATCTCAAAAAGCTGCCATCAAGTTCATTCCTGCTGGCCCGGCTGCCGAACTGCAACTCTCGCTCTGGCACCGCATCAAGCAACTTTCACATCCAAATCTGCTTCGCGTTTTCGAAATTGGCCGCTGCCGGCTGCAGAATCGGGATCGTTTGTATGTGGTGATGGAATATGCCGAAGAAAATCTTGCCCAGATTCTCCCAGAGCGCGCGCTGACGGAATCCGAGGCTCGCGAAATGCTCAGCCCCGTGCTCGATGCGCTGGTTTTTCTCCACAGCAATGGCCTCGTGCATTCGCGTATCAAGCCTTCCAACATTCTCGCCACTACCGATCAATTAAAGCTTTCCGGCGATTCGCTCTTCCCTATCGGTGAGTCGCGCAAATCTTCGAGCCGATTTGATACTCACGACGCTCCGGAGACGGTGGCTTCTGCGCTCACCCCGGCCGCCGACGTCTGGTCGCTCGGTATGACTCTCGTCGAAACGCTGACGCAGCGTCCACTTGCGTTGCAACCCGGCAGCCAGGCTGACCCGACTGTACCCGAAACAATTCCACAGCCTTTTCTCGACATCGCGCGTCACGCACTGCGCCGCGATCCCCGGCGCCGCTGGAGCATCGCGGAAATCGCTGCGCGCCTCAATCCCGCCGCCTTCGCCGCTGCGGCTGGGCAAACCATTTCGCCCCAGATCGTTTCTCCTCTGGCCATTCCGCTCTCGCCGGTTGCTGCGGTCCCAGCGGCGAAGCTGCAGGTCCCCAAGCTCGATACTCCTCCCCCAAGACCGCAAGCTAAAGCGCAGCCGCAATCGCCACGTTCGCAAGCGGTAAGCGCCCCCAAGCAGGGCTTGGTTCTCCCGAATTACGTTGTCCCAGTGGGTGCGGTACTTTTCCTAATCGTCGCCATCATTGCGCTTCCGAAGATTCTGGGGCGAAGACCCGATTCTTCGTCGTCCGCTTCAACAGCTTCCGCTCCGGCCACAGCGCCGCCAAAGCGGGCCGAACAGCCTGTGAAACGCGAACTTCCGCCGGCTGCAAAGCCAGCCGCAACTGCCGCGGCGCAAGACTCCCTGAAAAACGCCGCGGAGAAAAAGGCCGTTGTACCGCCGCAAAGTGCGCCAGCGACAACCACGCCTGCCGCACTGCGCACGGAAACCGTCCCGCCCGCAAGCGTCCCGAGATCTTCCGCGTCGTCTTCCTCACGCGGCGAAGTTCTCGATCAAGTTTTGCCCGACGCCTCTCCGGGGGCCCTCGCCACCATTCACGGCGTCGTTCGCGTCAGCGTTCGCGTAAAGGTCGATCCCACCGGCAACGTCTCCGAAGCCACGCTCGATTCCCCTGGCCCCAGTTCCTATTTCGCCGATCTCGCGGTGAAAGCTGCGCGCCGCTGGCAATTCAATTCACCCGAAGCCAGCGGCCATAGCATCCCCAGCGAATGGCTCATCCGCTTCCACTTCACCCCCGAAGGCGCCAAAGCCATCTCCACCCAAACCGCCCCGTAGCCGGCACTCGCAACTCCGAATCTCCGCTGGGAACGCCAATCTCCCGATTGGCGTGTGGTTGTCATCTTGTGCAACCGAGCGCCATCCTGCGGCACGCTCGTGAAACCCAAATAGCATTTCGCCCTTCTGCGCAAGGATGATGTAAAATGCAGTCATGAAGATTCATCTGCGCCCCGAGTTGGAAGAACTTGTCAAGCAGGACGTTCAGCGCGGGCCCTACCAAACCGTAGATGAATTCGTGGAGCACGCCATTTCCCTGCTTCACGAGCAGGAAGCCTGGCTGGCCGAGCACGGCAGCGAAATCCGGGCAAAAATCGAGCAAGGCTACGCCGCCGCGCAGCGCGGAGAATTGATCGGTTCCGACCAGGTTCGTTCCGCACTCGAGGAACGGAAACGTGCTTGGCTCGCTGAAAAACGCTAGGCATGAGCAGTTACCAGTTCACTCCTCAGGCAGTAGAAGATCTCTTCGAAATCTGGAGCTACATCGCACTCGACGATTCAGAGGCAGCGAATCGTGTCGAAGAGGCTGTCTATGCTGCTGGTGCTTTCCTGGCCGATACTCCGCTCGCCGGCCGAATCCGTGAAGACCTGACCTCCCTGCCGTTGCGCTTCTGGCTTGTGCGTCCCTACCGAAATTATTGGATTGTGTACCACCCGGAGACAAAACCGCTGCAGGTCATTCGTATCCTTCACGCCGCCCGAACATTCAGCAGATACTGCGTTAGGACAGAGGAAGTGTCACTTCAAATGCCCTTTCGTTTCGCGGCAGGTTCGTATTTTGCACTCCGGACGGTTTTGCGGAGCACGCCTTGAAAAAGACCCGCCCCTCTCTCCCGCATCTGCCTCTACTTCACCCCACTCATTATCGACTCGGGCAGGACGCACAGTTGTCATAAACCTCCCTCAGCAAAAGTTTGTAACCGCCTGAAATTGAGAGTCGGGCCGATTTCACTTGTACGGCAAGCGCGTTTATCAGGCAGCGAGTCCTTTAATTCGTGAGAAATCCTGTTGTCCAAACATATTCGGGAGCAGGCTTCTTGTCCGGTTCATCGACCTCGGTTTCACGCGGAGCAACAGGCGCACTGTGCGGTTTTCTGTGTTGTTTTGAGGTGCGTTTGGATCTGAATTTGATTCAAGTACGCGTGAGGCTATAGTGATGCTTTCGTATAATGGGCGCAGCACCGTTAAGTGATGCTGCACTGTTGGCGGGGAAAGAATCGGCGTCGTCAAAACACTGCGCCATCTGTCGGGCTAGCCCGTCCAATTGCTCCCTCACAATGGTCTCATGTGTGCCTGGGAGCCAATAAACTCGCACTTGCGATGCGACGTCGGCCCAACCAGCACTAGGGTCGTTGGGAGCGCTGAAATTTGCCGTATGACTGCCGATATCTTCGGTGCGAAGGAGTACAACAGGGCCCTTGTAAGAGCCAGGGACATAGCAATCAATCGCACCGAAAGGGTCCCCGTAGGCGTCAGCTGTAGGATCCTCGCCGGGTAAACTAGCTACACTCGGAGCATGATTCGCACGACTGCAAACTTTTGTCACGATACCTCTAAGCTTTCGCAATAGAAAAGTGGCGACGGAACTGGCGCCGTTCCGCGATGCCTGGTGCCAAGTAATTTGGAAAGCCCGCAAACGAAGAAACCACTGTGCCCGAGTGTTGTGATCCAGCGAAAGCAGAGTAGAGGCCAACCGCGCCAGGCTCCATATTCTTCTGAACGGAATGTTCGGAGCATGAGTTTCTACTATTATCAGCAAATCGACTCTTCGTCCCAGCTTCTGGATCTGCCGGGCCATTTCGAAGGCAACCAAGGCACCGTTACAGTAGCCGCCCAACCGGATTGGTCCTTCAGGATATGCTTCTAGCAGATGCCGGACGCGATCGGCGGCCATCGCTTCGATGGTGCGTGGAGTGGGTCTCCCGTCCAGCCCGTGTGGCACGATTGCGAAAAATGGCTGATCGTTGCCCAAAATCCTTGCCAAGTCGCCGCAATAGAGCCCTCCACCCCGCCACTGACCATGAAGAAAAAATAGAGGTGGCTGGGAACCTTGAGATTGAATCGCCACCACGGGTGATCTGAACTCTTCCTTCTGGGCTCTGAGCACAGCGCTCGCCAGGTTCTCGACCGTGGCGGCGGGAAGAAGGCTAGACTCGGGCAATTGTATTCCACAGGCGTTCTCGATCTGGGCCATCATGCATACTGCCAGGTGGGAATCGCCTCCCAGCTTGAAAAAGTCATGCCGAATTCCGACCGGCCGGGTGTCGAGGAGTTCCTCCCATATCTTGACGATTTGCAACTCCAGTTCCGACTGCGGAGGCACGTAGGAATCGACCGTCACTGCGGGAACTGATTTTGTCAGGCCAAGTTTCGCCGCCATCCCGATGCGTTGGGGTTTTCCTGTAGGTCCCTTTGGAATTTCCTTGAGGAACACAATTTGGCAAGGGACCTTGAAAAGGGCAAGTTGCCCCGCCACAAATTCGCGCAGTTCCATCTCCAACTGCTTACTTCCACTCCAAGCAATGTGTTCGCGCAGGACAACCACCGCTCCGATATCCTCGCCCAGCCTTTCATCTGGAATAGCAAACGCCATTGCTTGAGCCACTGCGGGATGGTCCAACAGGACTTCGTCTACTTCTCTGGGAGAGATCTTTTCGCCGCCTCGATTAATGATTTCCTTGGTCCTACCGGTTAGGAACAAGTATCCTTCGGAATCGAGCTTGCCTTGGTCCCCGGTGCGAAACCATCCGCCGCTGAAGGAACTCTCATTGGCTTCCAAATTGTTCTCATATCCTTGAGTAACATTGGGACCCCGTATCGCGACCGCGCCGATTGCTCCGGCGGGCAATCCCGCACCACTCTCATCTAGAACTGCAATCTCGCACCCCGCAGGCAACCCGACCGATCCAGGCTTGCGCAGACCAGGAGGGAGGGGATTGACGGACATCTGGTGGGAAGCTTCCGTCATCCCGTATGCCTCGACAACAGGAACTTGAAATTGATCTTCCAATTCCGCCATGAGTTTCGGTGGTAACGCCGACGAGCATGAACGGATAAAACGCAAACGCGAGCGTACGCGGATGCCTGGTTCATGGACTGCACGCGCAAGAATTGCCTGGTGCATCGTCGGTACTGCGGTGTACCAAGTCGGCTGAAATTCTTCAAACCAATCGAAGAAATGTGATGAATGAAAACCGGGAGTGCATACAACACTGGATCCTGCCGCAATTGATGAAAGCAGCGCACCGACCAGCCCATGTATGTGAAACAGGGGCATGACATTCAGGCACCTGTCCTCGGCTCTGAGCAAAAGCGAAGCCCCGATGTTCCGAGCAGAGCTGCACAGGTTTGCCTGAGTCAGGGGCACCATTTTAGGGCGCGAGGTGGTCCCAGAGGTGTGCAAAATCAACGACGCTTCGTCTGCATGGCGGAAAACTGGAAGGCTAACTTGCATGAGAGGAATTCCATCGAAGGAGAAGACGCCCGCCTCTGCGTCAGCCTGAGGGACGATTTCAATGACTCGAATTCCATGAGATCGAGCCACACCAGCGGCTGGCGAATCCCCCCCTGCCTCAACGATTAGAGCTTTGGGATTCAAGTCCGAGAGGTAGAACTCAAATTCGTTGGTCCGATAGTTCGGATTGAGTGGAGCACAGATTGCTGCGCCACTGATAGCAAGAAAACTCGATGCCATTTCTGGCCCGTTCGGCAGCACGACTGCGATTCGGTCCTTATGTCCGATTCCCATGGCTTGGAGTGTCCCGGCAACCTGCCGAACGTGATCCCAAAGCCGCCCGTAGGACATGGGGCTACGACGTGGAGCCAGGAGGGCAGGTGCGGCAGAACGTCGTTCTGCTGCGGTTCGCAGCAGGTCGTCAATGACGATCGACACCTGAGTTCCTCGCCTTCTCGCGATGGATTGGCGTTCCTTGCATCTTGACCGCCAGAAGCATTCGGTTAGGCCCCGGCAAGCTATCTACCTCTGGAGCACGCTCGATGCCATTTAATCGGGACTAAGTCATTGTGGTTCAATTACTTGTAGGGTAGATTTTCCCAAAGGCCCCCCTCGAAAAATCAGCAAAGGAACAATATGGTATTAGTTTTCCTCTATCCTGAATTCCGAAGTAAAGCGGTTTCACGAAGATTCGGGAACGGATTTTCCGTTCAAGTTGTGGCTTCGGAATCCAACTATGGAGAAGTTGGACTCATGTAGAATAAGCCGTTTCGAGCAGATGCTCCCATAACAAGCGAATTGACCCAAGCAATTGTCCGAGTCCTGGTAAGTTTGAATGTATAGGTCGAAGGAGGAGCGCTTGGTGTAGAAAAGCTGAACTCAGCGGACGCTGATTCAGAGACACCAAAGGAGGCTCCCCCATGGAACCTATGTATTACATCGGACTGGATGTTCACAAGCGGAAGATCAGCTACTGCGTGAAGGACAGCGGTGGCAAGATCTACGCCGAAGGATCGCTTCCCGCCACGCGCATTGACCTGGACCTCTGGATGAAAACACTGCCCCAGCCGTGGAGCGCGGCGATGGAAGCGACCATGTTTACCGGCTGGATCTACGATCACCTCAAGCCGCATGCCGCCGCCCTGAAGGTAGCGCATCCCTTGATGCTGCGCGCCATTGCTACAGCGAAAAAGAAGAACGACCGCATCGATGCCAGCAAGATTTGCGATTGTCTGCGTTGCGATTTCCTGCCGGAGTGCTACATGGCCCCGACGGCGATTCGCGAACGGCGGCGCACGCTGGCGGGTGGCAGGCCCTTAACCACAAGGCACGAGGGTGCCGCACCCTTTGGGGTTTGGTTTATCAAAGGGTGCGGGCGTTGACGTTGCCTTTTCTCTTTGGCCTCGCATCCACAGAAACCGTTCAACCGCCCTAATAACCGTTCGACCCTCATTTTCGACCATTCGCTGTAAAACACTTAACATCTTCATTAAGGTGTGCTATTCTCTCCTGTGTACTCTGGCTCTGAGCCCATGCTCGCCCGCTGCGCGGTCTCTCCCTCCTCACTAGCCTCAGGCCCTCAACTATTACTCTTATCTAAACTCAGAGCTCCGATAAACCACGCAGAATCAATACTTCTACAAGTGTTCTTTCCAAAGAACTTAAAACCCCTTGGAATCATCAGTTTTGAAAAACAGGGGGAGGGGGTGGTGATTATGGTTAACCGTTTGTTAGAAACAAGCCACCCTCCTTCTTCCTTTGCTCTACACCTCTGTGGCTCTGTGGCCGATGCGACTTCCATTCTCCGTACGCACTTCCAAGTTCCGTATCCCCTATCTCCTTTGTTTGCCACTCTTACGAAAACACCGGGGGTGTGGGGGTATTCTTCCCATTTTGGAACGAGTTCACCGCGGCTCAAGCCGGTAGCCTTGGACGTACTCGTAGGCGACGCTCCAAATGGCGCCGCCGGTTCCGGCGAAGAGAAGTTCTTCGATGGGGACGCCCAGAATGTAAATTCCAAGGAGATGCGGGACGTTGTAATAGCGCTGGATGAATTCGGGATACAGCCGGAGAACGATCAGGAACAAGACAAAATACAAAGCGGTGAACGTCAGCACGCCGATGAGCATGGTGGGGATCAAATCGGAGCGGAGAACGGCAATGACCAGCGCGCCAATCGCAAAAGCGATGATGCAGTTGTAGATGGTCTTGTCCGAATGCCAGAGTTCGAGAGCGAAAAAAACCGCGACGATGACCACGAATGGCGCGAAGTGCCGCTTGCGCGCTGCCTGGCGAAGCTGGGAGAGCCTCTCCTTCAGGGAGATTTCCGCGACCACGCAAGCGATGCCTCCGACGGCGGCGGCCCAGAGAAAATCTTCGATGCCCACTTTGATTTTCTGGTCGAGGTCAAAGAGCGACGGCGGAGTCCAATACTGTGGAATAAAAAGAATGCTGGTCAGCGCCAGGGGCGCGGAAATGAGCGTGCCCCAGCGAATCTCGGTGCGGTAATTCTTTCCCAGAAGGTAGCAGGCCAGCCAGGCAGCGTCAAAGATGAGCGCGCCGACGAGATACGAATAGTGATAATTCGGCATGGGAATCCACCTGCGGGAGAGTGGAGCGAGTGTACGCCAAGCTCGTCGCGAGGGGAAGAGCGGCAGCAGAAAGAGAACGAGGACAGCAATCCTGGCGTGCGTCGCGCTTGCAAAGAAGAGCAGGGCCATCTACGCTACAGCACGGAGGAAAAGAAGAGTCACTTCATGGGTGAAATACAGCCGGAATTGATTGCACAGGGATTTATCTGGTATGTCGCCTTTCTTTTCTCCACCACTTGCCACGAAGCGGCGCATGCGCTGGCCGCCAAACTCGGCGGTGACGATACGGCCTTCGTTGGCGGACAAGTTTCTTTGAATCCCGTTCCGCACATCCAGCGAGAACCGTGGGGCATGGTGGTTTGGCCGATCCTCTCGCTGATTCTGTTCCATAACCTGTTCGGCTGGGCTAGCGCACCGTACGATCCGCTATGGGAGCGGCGGCACCCTCGCCGGGCTGCGTGGATGGCGCTCGCGGGTCCGGCAACAAACTACACGCTCATGCTGCTCGCGGCGCTGCTCTTGCACCTCGGGTGGGCATTTCACTGGCTGCACGTGGGTGAAACGGGCCGCGCGGACTTCGCCACCAGCGTCCTGGGCGTTTTCTTCTTCCTCAATCTTCTGCTGGGAACGTTTAATCTTCTGCCGGTTCCGCCACTGGACGGCAGCACGGGCATCATGATTTTCATGAGAGAGAGCCGTGCCCAGCGTTACCTGGACTGGCTGCGGGGGAACAGTTACGCGATGCTAGGCCTGCTGGTCGGGATCATTGGTTTCCGGTACATATTTGGCCCCATCGAAGTGTTTGCCATGGATATCTTTCTGCCGAGGGAGCT
>Ga0209698_10007197_pt1 | contig 11719 bp, 7 predicted proteins | sample LitLauG_LLR_2012_FD_187203 | JGI IMG/M metagenome (GOLD analysis project Ga0209698, IMG submission 187203) | Freshwater sediment microbial communities from Pennsylvania, USA - Little Laurel Run_MetaG_LLR_2012 (SPAdes) (version 2) | ecosystem: Environmental > Aquatic > Freshwater > Creek >... | reverse complement strand
ACCGGCAGCTTCGCGACACCCTGGCCGAGAACGCCGTGCACTACGAGGCGTCGATCCTGGCCATGCTGGACGGGGTCGACCCGCGGCGGGTCATCGACGACGTGGATGTGGCCCGTTGCCGGCTCGGCCTCGCCGAATCGTTGGCCGAGTTCGAGCGCGCCCGGCACAAGGCACGGGGCACCTTCATCGTGGCGCAGTTCGACGACGGCATGAACATGAAGGAGATCAGCCGCCGCTGGGGAATCTCGCGCCAGCTGGCCCACCGGTTCTTCAAGGAGTCGCATCGCGACGGGTGACCCCGACGCCGCGGTGACCCGCCCGGGCCTCAGGCCCAGAAGGCGGCGATGCCCCGGTCGGCGACGTCGGCATCGGCCTGGCGGGACCCCATGGCCAGGGCGTCCGGCACGGCCTTCGGATCCATGAGCCCGGCCACGTCCATGGGGTGGTGCTCGGGAGCCTGGAAGAAGACCTCCGTCCCGCTGGACTCCAGGCAGTCGAGCTCCCGGGTGAGGCCACCCGGTGCCAGGGTCAGCATGCCCTCGGTCAGTTCCTCGTCCCGGTAGAGCGAGAGCACCAGGGCCTTGGCCGCCCCGGCCACCAGGTCCAGGTGGACCCCGGTACCGCAGACTCCGCCGTCCATGCAGGTCCGCCCGCACACCGGTTGGGGGGCGAAGATGCCGGGAACGGCGCTGCTGGCCGCGGCGCCGCGTGCCGTCGAGACCCCGGTGTCGCGTGTCACCACGCAGCGTTCGCCGCTGTCCGCGTCGACCGTGGTCATCCACAGACCATCGGCGTCCCAGTGGTCCCCCACGACGAGGATCAGGTCGCGGGCGATGGTCTCCGGTCGAGGGGTGTCCGCCGAGCGGGCCGCCTGACCGATGGCCAGGATGGTGGCGGGGTCAGCGTCCGCCGCCCCCAGGTACCGGTCGAGGGCGGCCTGTTGCGACGGTTTCGTGGCATCTGCCGGGAAGAGCACGCGCACGAGGCCCGGTGCGAGCGCCAGCGCCTCGGTCTCGAGGAACAGCTCGTGCAGCCTGCCCCTGGCCAGGGTGCTGGCCACGATCGAGCCGGCCGACGTGCCCACCAGCCGGTCGGCGGTGTCGATGTGGACCCCGTGTCCGGCCAGGCCGTGGAGATAGCCGAGTTGCCAGGCCACGAAGAAGGTGCCGCCGCCGCCGAGGCTGACGGCGCGGCGTACCCCGGCTCCGTAGGCGGCGTCGAACGAGAACGGACGCGCCAGTCCGGTCGTGTCGTCGGGTCGTGCGCGGCGCGGTCGCATGGCCGCAGGCTACCGGGGCGGTCCGGAGTCGCCGGGCCGGGCGGGCGGCACCGTGGCTCCCACCCGATGGCGCATCGGGTGTTGCCCCTGGTCCGGACGCGCCCTACGGTGCTCTCCACGCCGACCGTGCGTAGTCGGCGCAGCCGAGGAGCGACGACAGGGTGGCGATGGGTTCCCGAGCAGTGCAGGCGATGGAGCACGTGGTCCTGGTCCTCTTCGAAAACCGGTCGTTCGACAACCTGCTCGGCCAGCTCTACACGCCTGAGGAGAAGCCCGACTTCGAAGGCGTGCTCGGCAGGGACCTGACGAACCCGGTGCCGCCGTGGGCCCGACCCGTGCCGCCCGGTGACGGTCGCGAGCAGGGCAAGGTCCGATTCAGCCCGGCACCGGACGGCAACACGCCGGATCCCGACCCCGGTGAGGAGTATCCCCATACCAACACCCAGCTCTACAACATCGTCGACCCCGGGAACCTGGGCACCGCGGTCCACGCCATGACCACGTTCAACGCACCCGGGACCGATGCCGGGCCGCCGACGATGGACGGTTTCGTCACCGACTACATCAGCACGTTCCGGGCGTTGCGGGGCGAGGACCCGACCTACGAGCAGTACCGACAGATCATGCAGGGCCACACGCCCGAGCAGGTGCCCGTGCTGTCCGGCATCGCACGGGGGTTCGCCGTCTTCGACCACTGGTTCAGCGAGGTCCCCTCCCAGACGTTCCCCAACCGCTCGTTCTGGACGGCGGCGTCGTCGTCGGGGCTGGTGGTCAACGCGCCGGCCACCTCGTGGTACTTCCACAACGACGCCGAAACCATCTTCGACCGGCTCGACCAGCACGGCAGGACCTGGAAGGTCTACGTGCTCGAGCCCTGTCCGCTGTCGATCACCGGTGCGATCCACACCCCCCGGCTCAAGAAGTGGTTCCACGAGCGGTTCGTCCCCTTCGCCGAGTTCGAGCGGGACGCGGCAGCCGGCACGCTGCCCGAGTTCGCGCTGATCGAGCCCAACCTGCTGTCCGGGCACGCCGACTACCACCCGCCGTTCGGCGACACCTTCGTGAAGGATGTCGACCTCGGTGTCGACACGGGCTCCGCGGTCGACTCGGGTGAGCAGTTCCTGGCCCGGCTGTACGACGCCGTTCGCAACGCCCCGACCGAGGGAGCCTCCAACGTCTGGAACACCACCTTGTTCATCGGGTGGGACGAGCCGGGTGGCACGTACGACCACGTGCCGCCCCCGCCCGCCGTGCCGCCCGACGGCAGCCCGGGCCAGCACGGATTCGCCTTCGACCGGTCCGGCTACCGCGTGCCTGCCGTCGTCGTCTCGCCGTGGGTGCCCGAACGGGCGGTGGTGTCCGGCATCTTCCGCCACACCTCGCTGATCGCAACCCTCCGCAGGATGTGGGATCTCGGCCCACCCCTGGGTGAGCGCGACCGGACGGCCCCGACGTTCGAGGAGGTGTTCTCCCTGGAGGAGCCGCGTGCGCCGGCGACCTGGCCGGACGTGACCGTCGCGGCATCGGCCGCCCGGCCGCGGCCGATCGACGTGGACTCCTCGCTCAGCCACCTCGCCCGGGACCTGGTCCACGGCCTGGCCCATCTGGGACGCGCCCACGGGTACCGGCACGGCCGCCCGCCCGAGGAGTTCGACCCACGGGCCGACGTGGAAGTGGACGTGCCGCCGTCGGCCTTCGTCAGTGCCGCCCGGGTGTTCGGGGGGCACTTCTTCCCGCTCCTGCGCCCGACGGCTGCAGAAGCGGTGGATCCGTCAGCGGCGTCGGGGGCTCCGCGGGGCGGTGCCCCGCCGATCGTCCAGTCCATCCGGTTCGGACTGGCCATGGAGTACGCCTACCCCACCCGCGAAGCGGTCGCGGTGTCGCTGCTCTTCCGAGGGCGCCGGCTGTGGGGACATACCTTCACCCCCGCGGCTCCCGTGAAGCACCACGTGCTCGACCTGGGCCTCGTGAAGCTCGAGGTGACCGTCACCGGTGACCTGTTCGCCGGAACGATCGCGTGGAGCACCGTGGTGTCGACCCGGGCATGGCCCGGGCGCCCGTGGGTGCCCCGGCACGACCTGCACGAGCGGTCGATCCTCCGGTTCGACCCGTCGATCGGGGAGATCGGCGGACGCACCGACGTGTATCCGCCGGTCGTGCACGATCCCGTCTACGGCGCCAGCCAGAACTGCACCGGGACCATCCTGCGCGTCCACGTGGACGACGAGGTCCGCGACCTCTGCCCGGTCGGCGCCAAGGTCAAGTCCGTGATGTTCCCGTCCCCCTATCCACCGTTCGTGTTCAACGCGGTGGCCGCGGTGGGCGCCCACGACGACGACGGGCCACAGGCCTACGGGAATCCGCACTCCCCGTGGTTCAACGTCTTCCTCGGCTACTACCAGCTCGACTGCCGCAAGGACCGGTGGGACCGTCCTTTCGGGTTCGTGTCGGCGGACGGGGCCGACTCGGTCCCCCACGTCGAGGACCTGGCCCGACTGGGCAAGGCGGACTGGAACTTCTTCTCCAACTGGGACTACGGGGTCCCCGAGGACGAGTGCCGCAAGTACTGCGAAGTCGATCTCCGGCCCGAGGACCATGAGGACGGGGGACTGGTCGAGGTCGCGGGCCGGCGCTGGCGCCGGTTCGAGCTCCGCAACGTCGAGGTGGTCTCGGCCTACGAGTCCGACGCTCCCGGCGCCCGGCGTCTGGTGACGAACACGCTGACCACGCCCATCACCCGCCAGAGCTACGGCCCACCGTCCCCGTCGCCCGACTTCCCGGCCAGCTTCTTCTCGAAGAAGCTGGACGGGGTCTTCCACATGGCCTACGTGGACGACGGTGAGTACTACCGGACGATGATCTTCGGGGGGACGGCCCACGCCGGCGAGGACCGGCCGCTCCTCGACGCCCAGGTGGCCGCCACGCTGGCCGTCATCGCCGACCGGTACGCCGGGTTCGGGTTCGCATAGGCGGCCCGCTCCCCGGTCCCCGCTCCCCCCGTCGCCACGTCGCCGGGCCTCTGCCCGGGCCCGTGCCCGACGGACCGACTACGCCAGTGGCGCGTCCAGCACGTCGAGCTGGGAGCGCACCGCGGTGAGCACCGGCGTCTCCCGGCCCTCGGTGCACCGCCCGTACCAGTCGGCCAGGATCCGCCGGCCCTCGTCGGCCCGCCCGACCCGCTGCAGCAGGCCGGCGTACCCGGCGGCGGCCCTGGCGCCGTGCACCGGCAGACCCATCGACTCGGCCAGGTCGAGTGACCGGAGCCATGCGTCCGCCGCTTGCGACCACGGGTGGGCCGGGTCCGACAGGTCCCGCTCGTCGCCCGCCGACGCCCCCTCGAACAGGAGCTCGGCCCGTTGACGGTGGAGCGCCGAGTCCCACCACGGCTGACCGGTCTCGACCGACAGCGCGAGCGCCGTGTCCAAGATGCCCGCAGTCATCTCCCGGTCCCCGGCGGCACGGGCCGCCTCGGCCACCCGCCCGAGCACGGTGGTGCTGCCTCCGAGACTCCCGGTCCCTCCGGCGGCGAACCCGGCCTGCAGCACGTCGTCGAGTGCGCCGTGGTCACCGGTGACCACGCGCTCGGTGGCTTCCCACACCCCGGCCAGGCCGGCCCACAGGACGAAGCCCTGCTCCTCCGCCAGCCAGCGCGCCTGCTCGGCCAGGCGCTGGGTCTCCGCCGACTCACCCCGCTCGCAGTGGCCGGTGGCGAGGAAGGCCATGGCGTAGACCCGGTTGAACGGCTGGCCGAGGGACTCGGCGAGGTCGACGGCATCGACCAGGTGCGCGAGGCCCCGGTCGAGGTGGCCGAGCACGAGCTGGCTCCATCCGGCGAAGACGTGGGCCGCCACCCCCTGGTCGGTCCCGAACCTGCGACCGAGCACATGGTGACGCTCCGGGTGGTAGAGCGACAGCGCCCGCGTGGCCAGTTCGAGCGACTCCACCGGCCGACCCTGCCAGCTGCGGGCCAGGCTGAGCTGGACCCCGCCGAGCACGGCCAGGAGCTCGTCGTCGCGGTCCTCTGCGATGGCCAGCACCCGCTCGGCCAATTCGGCACCGGTGGCGATCTCCCCGCGGTTGACGTAATAGACCGACAGTCCGCCGAGTGTGTGGCCGATCCGATCGTCATCACCCAGCAGCTCGCAGAGTTCGCGGGCCCGTTCGTAGGCCGACGCCAACTCGGGGTCGGCATAGCTCCGTGTGGCGAGGGCCGACCCCAACGCCAACTGCATCTCGACCTCGAGCTCCTGGCCGTGCCTGGTGTCGTCGAGCAGGCGTGCCTGGGCGATGCCCCGCCGCAGGAATCCCACCGCTTCGCGGTGGCCCGACCGGTCCGAGGCCATCCGGGCGGCCATCTGGTAGTGGATGGCGGCCTCCGCCGGCAGGTCGCCCGCTTCGTAGTGTCGGGCCACCACCTCGGCGGCGGTGGACGCACCTGCCGCGATCCGGGCGTCGAGCACACGGGCCACCCGTTGGTGGATGGTGCGGCGGTTCTTCCGCAGGAGTGACTCGTAGGCGGCCTCCTGGATGAGCGCGTGCTTGAAGGTGTACTCGTCCTCGTGGGCCGGGTCGCGCACCACCAGTCCGCTGGCGACGACGCGCTCGAGGAAGCGGGTCAGCAGGGCCGGGCCCATGCCCGACACGGCCGCCAGCAGATCGAAGGGGAACGACCGGCCGACGACGGCGGCCAGCTGGGCCACCGACTTCGCCGGGCCGAGCCCGTCCAGGCGTGCCAGGAGCGACCCCTGCAGGGTGCCGGGGATCTCGAGGTCCGAGAGCGGCGAGGTGAGCTCCCAGTGGTCCCCGTCGCGCACGAGCAGCCCCGACTCCAGGACGGTCCGGCCCACCTCTTCGACGTAGAGGGGATTGCCGCCGGCCGAGGCCACGATGCGGTCGACGACCTGGCCGGGCAGGGTCAGGCCGTCGCCGAGCGTCCCCGCCAGCTCGCGGACCTCTGCGTCATCCAGTGGTCGCAGCTCGACCGTGGTCACCCCGTCGGACGACTCCCACGGAGGTTGGAACTCGGGCCGGGCCGTCAGGAGCACCAGGACCGGGGCGTCGGCGACCTGTCGGAGCAGCCGATCGACGGCGTCGAGCGTGGTGGCGTCGCACCAGTGGAGGTCCTCGATGCAGAGCACGAGCGGGCGGCGCCGACTGAGAGCCAGGACCCAGTCCACCAGTGCGTCGATGGTGCGGTCTCGACGGAGCTCGCTGCTGAGCAGGTCCACGGCGTCGTCCGACGGACCGGGGATGCCGAGCAGCGATGCGATCAGGAGGTCGCCGTCGGGGTGCTCGACCTCGGCTGCACGGAGCTCGACACGGAGGCGGGCCAGTCGCCATGCCGGATCGCTGTCGGCATGGAGCGCCAATTCGTGCTCGACCAGGTCGATGACCGGTCGCAGCACCGTCATCCGCGTGTAGCGGGTGCACGATCCGGCGAGCCACAGTGGGTCGTCGTCACGCACCAGGTCGTGCAGGTGCATGGTCAGTCGGGATTTGCCGACACCCGGCTCCCCGGTCAGCAGCACGCCGCAACCCCGGCCCCGCCGCACCTCGTCCCAGGCGGAACCCAGGATGGCGAGCTCGGTGTCCCTGCCGACGAGCGGGCCCCGACGCACGGAGGCCTCGGGGCGCCGGTCGCTCCCGCTCGTGCGGCCTCGGACCTGGAATGCATGCACCGGACCGGGGACCCCCCGTAGCTGGATCGGGCCGAGTGGGGTCAGGTCGAACTCCCCCTCGACCAGTGCGGCGGTGGCCGCGCTGGTGATCACGGTGCCCGGCTCGGCCAGGGCCTGCAGCCTCGCCGAGATGTTGAGGGTCTCCCCGACGGCCATGGTGGCGCGGCGGTCGGCGCCACCGAGCTCGCCCACGACCGCCGGCCCGCTGTGGACGCCGACCCGGATGGCCAGGCCGCGGGTGTCCGTCGTCCCGCCCACGGTGTCGACGATGGCCAGTGCGGCGCCGAGGGCCTGGGCGGCATCGTCCGCATGGGCCTGGGGCCAGCCGAACCGGAAGAGGATGCCGTCACCGCTGTAGCCCTCGACGTCCCCTCCGAGCGAGCGGACGATGGTCACGGCCTGCTGTTGGTAGGCCTGGATGAGGTCGCTGTACTCCTCGGCGTCGGTGCTGGACGAGAGCTCCGTGGAGCCGACGAGGTCACAGAAGAGCACGGTCAGGTGACGGAGCTCGGTGGCGAGGGCATGGCCGATCGACTCGTCGATGGCGGCCGCCGACTCGTCGCCGCTGATCGGTTGTCCGCAGGCGGGGCAGAACCGGGCATTGTCGGGCAGCAGCTCGGTGCAGGCCGCACAGTGGCGGATCACCGCCATGGGAAGGCTTCCCGCACCCGGACCCGTACCGGCGGTCGCTCGTCCAGACAGGCGTCCATGGACTCGTGGACGAAGCGTGGCAACGGCCGGGTCCCGTCCCCCAGCAGTTGGCCGGCCACGGCCTCGACGGCGTCGAGCACGGCATCCATGTCGTCCCCGGCCAGTCCGGCGAACACGCGCCCCGTCGGTCCGGACCCGCACGGTGCGGCGCCGACCGGGGTGTAGGTGCGCACGGTGAGCCACCTGGCCAGGCCGATCTGGGCGGGCGTCATGCGGGCCCGTTGGGTGGTGGCGGCCAGACGGTAGTAGCCGAGGTGGGCCGCCTCCTGGCGGCGGATGGGCTCGGTGACGGTGCGCACCAGTGCCTCCTCGCCGAGCGATGCGAAGTGGGCTCCCAGGTGGCGGTAGCAGTCATAGGTCATGTGCTCGTGCATCGCCCCCCGCGACAGGTAGAGCAGCTTGAACACGTCCTGGAGCCACCGGCTGGTGGACAGTGCCCCGAACGCCCGGAACGAGGCCCGGGGCCTTGCCGGGTCGGGCACCACCGAGGTCACCGGCTCCCCGTCGACGGACCCGGCCAGCCCGAGCTCGACCCGGAGCGCGTCGAAGATAGCGGCATGGGCCAGCTCCTGGGAGGCCCAGACGGCCAGGAACCGGTGCTCCTCCTCACCGAGGTCGGGGAGCAGGACGGTGATCTCGGCGACGTTGCGCGGCACGGCCCCCTCCACGGTGGCGATGTACCGGAAGATCTCCTCGAACCGGTCGCGCAGGGGTGCGGGGTGGCGCACGGTCAGGTCGACACTGTCGAGGGCGATGGGGGGGTCGTCCTCCAGGCGGGCGACCCGGTCCGCCAACGTCAATTGCTGCACCCTGGATCCTCCGACCCTGTCCCGGCTCTGGCAGGAAGCGTACCGGAGGCGACTCCCTGTTGCATCGGGCGGCCGGGTCCGGCCGTCCCCTGCGGATCCGCCGATCGGGGGGGCCGACCCCGGCGGCCGCGCTCCCGGGGCCGTAGGCTGGCCCCGTCGGCGGCGGTGCCGGCACGGGAGGGGGACCGATGACCACACAGCTGCCCGCACGCTCCGAGATCGACGCCACCTGCAAGGTGATCGACGACCACTGCCAGAGCATCTACACCTGGCAGTACGACCGGACCCGGCCTCAGCTGGTGTCGCTCTACAACAAGGCGGCCCAGTCCCAGTGGGCCAGCGTCACCGATCTGGACTGGTCGACCGAGGTGGATCCCGAGGCTCTCGTCCACCAGGACGCACCGAACCTGCGGCTCATGCGCGAGGTGACCCGGATGCCGGGTTCACCCATCGCCTCGTGGGGGGACAAGGAGCTGACCCGACTCGGCCTCGAGATGCTCACGGCGCTGCTCAGCCAGTTCATGCACGGGGAGCAGGGGGCGATGATGACCGCCGCCAAGATCGTGGACACGGTGCCGTGGATCGACGCCAAGTACTACGCCGCCACCCAGACCATGGACGAGGCACGGCACACCGAGGTGTTCGCCCGGTACATCGACGAGAAGGTCGGCGAGGCCTATCCGATGAACCCCCACCTCGAGGCCCAGATCACGGGGCTGCTCGAGGACAGCCGGTGGGACATCGCCTATCTGGGCATGCAGATCGTGATCGAGTCGCTGGCCCTGGCCGCTTTCGGCGACATGGCCCGTCGGACCACGGAGCCGTTGCTGAAGAAGCTGCTCCGCTACGTCATGGCCGACGAGGCCCGCCACGTCGCCTTCGGGATCCTGTCGCTCGGCGAGTACTACCAGGACCTGTCGTCGGCCGAGCTCAAGGACCGCCAGGACTTCCTGATCGAGCACACCGTCCACGCCCGGGCACGGTCCACCACCCCGGAGATCTGGGAACGCATGGGCGTGCCTGTCGAGTCGGTCGTCCCCTTCATCGCGGAGGCGGCCGCCTCCATGCAGGCGTCGCCCTTCCAGACGTTCCAGAACGGGTTCTTCGCCAAGCTGGTGCCGAACGTGCGCAGGCTGGGCCTGCTCGACGCAAACGACGGCTACCTGCGGCGTGCCTGGGGCGAGGCCGGCCTGCTCGAGTTCGAGTTCGCCGACGACACGCTGGCCGACTACGACACCTACGACGCGGTGGCCGCAGACCGGGCTGCAGGAGCGGTCTGAACCTTCCCCCGCCGCCTACGATTCGGCGGTGACCGGTACTGCGATCGCACTCGGGGCGGTTCTCGTCTACGCCGTGGTGGCCGGCCGCCTCGACCGGTGGTCGGTGACCGCTCCGATGGTCCTGGTCACCGTCGGGGCAGTCCTGGGCGACAGCGCGTTCGGGGTCCTGCACCTCACCGTGGGCGCCGAGTCGGTCAAGGTGCTGGCCGAGCTGACCCTGGCACTGCTCCTGTTCGCCGACGCGTCGACCATCCGACTGCGCGACGCCGAAGAGGACGTCAGCCTGCCGGGACGCCTGCTGGGCATCGGACTGCCCCTGACCATCGCACTCGGCGCCGTGGCCGCCCACCTGGTGTTCGACGTCTCGTGGGCCGAATCGGCGCTGATCGGTTCACTGCTCGCCCCGACCGATGCCGCCCTCGGGCTGGCCGTCGTGACCAATACAGCGGTGCCGGTGCGGATCCGACGGGCGCTGACCATCGAGAGCGGACTGAACGACGGCATCGCCACGCCGTTCGTCGTCTTCTTCCTGGCGGTGGCCGCCGCCGAGGCGGACCATCAGCGCTGGGTGGCGACGAGTCTGAAGGAACTCCTCCTGGCGGTCGCCTTCGGTGTCGGCCTCGGGTGGTCGGTGGGGGCGGTCGCCTCGCGCGCCCGACGGGCCGGGTGGACCACACCCCTGTCTGACTCGCTGGAGGTGCTGGTCACCGCACTGCTGGCCTATGAGGGGGCGGTCGCCATCGGGGCAAATGGCTTCGTCTCGGCGTTCGTGGCCGGCACCTTCTTCGGGACGGCGGCCCGCCAGGAACTCACCCCTGCGACCGTGCTGACCGAGGACGTGGGGCTGTTCGCGTCGTTCGCCGTCTGGCTGGTCTTCGGAGCGGTGTTCGTCGGCCCCACGCTGCGCGGCGGACTCCAGTGGAAGCCGATCCTCTACGCCGTGCTCAGCCTGACGGTGATCCGGATGGCGCCTGTGGCGCTGTCCCTGGTCCGCACGGGCCTCCGCCGCGACACCGTGGCATTCGTGGGGTGGTTCGGCCCCCGGGGCCTGGCCTCGGTCGTGTTCACCCTGCTGGTCTACGAAGGCCTCGACGGCAGCCCCGACGCCACCGCCCTGGGACGTGTGGCCACCTGGACGATCCTCCTGTCGGTCGTGGCTCACGGCTTGACGTCGGGACCACTGGCCGCGGTGTACGCGCGGCGCCTCGCCGCGGCACCACCGGGCCTTCCCGAGCTGGAGGACGCACCCGATCGCCGGACCAGGCGGCGGGCGCTCTACGACCGGTCAGACCCGGCCGACAGGTGACCGGGTCCACGCGAGCCGGCAGACGCGGCCGGGATGGTCACGCTCCGCAGGTGCCGGCGTACTGCGCCGTCAGATCGCAGAACTGGCCGACCTGGGCGCCGTTGACCGAGATGACCACCGCCCGCCCGGTGGCGGTCGAGCCGGGTGCGACGGTGAGGGACAGGCCGGCTGCGTACATGCCGGTGACGGTGTTTCCGTCGGCGTCCTGTCCGTTCGGGTCGGTGCTGCTCACCACCGTGCCGGTCGCGGTGGCGCCCGACACGGCGTGGAGGGCGAAGGTGATGGCGTCCTGGGGGACCCCGGCGGCGTCACAGGTAGGACAGGCCAGGTAGTCGGGGATCTTCACGGTGCCGGTCCCGTCGGCGCCGATCGTCATCCCCCCGGTGTCGTGGGCGTACCACTGCCCCGCGAACGCCGAGTAGCTCACCAGGGGTGTCGTGGTGGTGGGGGGCGCGGTGGTCGGCGGAACGGTGCCTAAGGAATATGTTCCAGGGGTCGAGAAAGGCTTGAAAAGCGCCTTGGAGAACGGTGTCTTGGCCGGTTTCCCGATGGTCGATTTCAAGGCCACCCTGTATGACGGTGCCTATCACGATGTCGATTCCAGCGTCTTGGCCTTTGAAATTGCCGCCCGCGCCGCCTTCCGTGAAGGCATCGCC
>Ga0209698_10007195_pt1 | contig 11722 bp, 6 predicted proteins | sample LitLauG_LLR_2012_FD_187203 | JGI IMG/M metagenome (GOLD analysis project Ga0209698, IMG submission 187203) | Freshwater sediment microbial communities from Pennsylvania, USA - Little Laurel Run_MetaG_LLR_2012 (SPAdes) (version 2) | ecosystem: Environmental > Aquatic > Freshwater > Creek >... | reverse complement strand
GCCATATAGAGATTGCTAAGACCGGTGCCGCAGAGAAGCCGCTCGGCGGAAACCCGTCCAAAGCGCGCCATCAACCGCTGCAGCACCGCGACTTCATCGACGCTTGCGGGCGCGAAGCCGACATGTCCACCTTCGGTTTCGAGCGCGAAGATCGCCTGGCCGCGAACCACCAGCGCCGAAACACCCAGGCCAGTTCCAGGCCCGAGAACGCAGAAAGTCCGGCCGCCCGCACGACTCGCCGTCGGGCCGACGTCCTGGCCCACTCCGAGCACATCGCCGGGTCCAAGCAGAGGCAGTCCCATGCTGGTCGCTGCAAAATCGTTGACGAGCTTGATCGATCCGAGGCCCAGATCGCTGCGCAGTCCTGCGGCTGAGATGGTCCAGGAATGATTTGTCAGTTTCACGGATTCGTCGTTGACGCGGCCCGCCAGCGCGAACACGGCACCCTGCGGACGTACGGGCAGACCGACAAGGTAGGAGCGGACCGCCTCCGATAGCGAGCCGAAGTCACTGACCGCCAGCGACTGAATGCTTTCGAGCAGCAGCGGCTTCGTCGCACCAACGTCCGCCAGCGCAAAACGAACGTTGGTACCGCCGACGTCGCTCACGAGCCATGGTGACATCTGTGCATTCGCCTTGGTCGGTCCCTTGCCCGACCGCAAGCCTACCGTGTTCTGCGGATCGATGAGACATCGATACGAACTGCATCGGATCGAGGTCAGGGACCGGAGGTCCCGGGTGGTGGTCCGCCAATCGGGCCGATCAGGCATGAAGCTTGCGGATTGGCAGCATTGATCAGAATTTCCCCTGAGCGGGTGCGTGTTTGCATGTCGGCGCCGGGGCAAGATGAGTGGCGTGAAAGGGGACCCCATATGGGAACCGACCAGACGAAGGTGAGCGGCCCGGATCTTGCTCAGGGCGTTGCGGCGGCGGAACTGTCGGATGGACAGATGCTGGCAGGACATGTCGGCCAGGATCCGGTTCTCCTGGCTCGTTCCGGCGCGGAAATCTTCGCGATCGGGGCCGTTTGCTCGCATTACAACGGGCCACTGGGAGAAGGGCTGCTGGTCGGTGATACGGTGCGGTGCCCCTGGCACCACGCCTGCTTCAGCGTGCGCACTGGAGAAGCGTTGCAGGCTCCGGCGCTGAGCCCGGTCGCCTGCTGGCTGGTCGAACAGCGTGACGGCAGGGTGTTTGTCCGCTCCCGCAAGCTCTCAGCGTCGACCGACGACTCCAGGGCGGCAACGGAAGGCAAGACACCGGAGCGGATCGTGATCGTCGGCGCCGGAGGGGCAGGCTTTGCTGCGGCCGAGATGCTCAGGCGCGAGCACTACGCGGGGCGCATCGTGATGCTCAGCCACGAAGGTGCGGCGCCAGTGGATCGCCCCAACCTGTCCAAGGACTACCTGGCTGGCACGGCGCCGGAAGATTGGATAGCGCTGCGCCCGGACGATTTTTTTTCTCAGAACGACATCGATTTGCGCCTGGGGCAGCGGGCAGCCCGCATCGACCTGAAGTCACGCGCGGTCGAATTGGCCGACGGTGAGGCGATTCGCTTCGACCGCCTGCTGATCGCAACCGGGGCGGAGCCCAATCGCCTGTCGATTCCTGGCTTCGATCTGCCTCACGTGAGCACCTTGCGCTCGCTGGCCGACTGCCGGGGCCTCATCGCGCAAGCGACTCACGCACGCCGGGCGGTGGTGCTGGGCGCAAGCTTCATCGGGCTGGAGGTGGCAGCCGCATTGCGGGCCCGTTCCATCGAAGTTCAGGTGGTGGCGCCGGATGCACACCCGATGGAGCGCATCCTGGGCCGGGCACTGGCGGATGTCATCCGCGCGCTGCACGAAGAACACGGAGTTCATTTTCATCTGGGAGAGACGCCGGTTGCAATCGACGCTCGCCAGGTTCACCTGAAAAGCGGCCTTTCGCTGGATGCCGACCTGGTGGTCGCCGGAGTCGGCGTGCGGCCGCGCACGCAACTGGCCGAGGACGCCGGTCTGGCGATCGATCGCGGCGTGGTCGTCGATTCCCAGCTTCAAACCAGCGCATCCGGCATCTTCGCCGCCGGCGATATCGCCCGCTGGCCTGATCCGCACAGCGGCGAGCGCATCCGGGTCGAGCATTGGGTGGTCGCGCAGCGCCAGGGGCAGGTCGCTGCGCTGAACATGCTGGGACGCCGTCAGCGCTTCGATGCGGTGCCGTTCTTCTGGAGCCAGCACTATGACGTTCCGATCAACTATGTCGGTCACGCGGAATCATGGGACGATGCCCAGATCGAGGGGGATGTCGCGGCACGCGATTGCCTGGTTCGATATAAGCGGGGTGGACAGGTGCTGGCGGTCGCGTCAATCTATCGCGACCTCGACAGCCTGAAGGCTGAACTGGACATGGAGCGGCAGGTTGCCGCCCGGTAATGGTGCAATTCGGGAGCAGATGAAATGAACCGTCCCAAGTCCTTCGAACTCGCCGTTCAGGTGAACGACACCGACCATCTTCTGGGTGCTGAGCGAGGTCGTGTCACCCTGGTCGAATACGGCGACTTCGAATGCCCTAACTGCAAGCAGGCGATGACGGCAGTCAAGATACTGCTTGCCCATTTTCCGGACACGCTGCGCTTCGTGTTCCGGCATTTCCCGCTCGAAGAAATCCATCCTCATGCGCTGCTTGCCGCGCAAGCGGCAGAAGCGGCGGGCGCGCAAGGGAAGTTCTGGCCGATGCATGACCTGCTGTTCGAGAACCAGTCCCATTTGAAGCTGAATCAGCTTCGCATGCACGCCCAGCGACTCGAGCTCGACATGCCGCGGTTCGAGTTCGAGATAGACGATGAGGTCTACCTGCAAAGGGTTCGCGAGCACATTGAGAGTGGCCGCCGCAGCGGCGTGCACGCGACACCTGCTTTCTTCGTCAATGGACATGCTTGCGATGTTTCGTTTGGATACCAGGCACTGGAGAAGGCGGTTCAAGCTGCATTGGGCAGTGCGTCCCATGGACGGGACGGCTCACGCTAGAAAAGGTGTGATCGCCTGCAAGGCCCGGGACGGCGCAAGGAATGCCGCAATGCGCCAACCCCTTGCCGACAGGACAGGGACCCTGAGAACCGTCAGATCTGAACCAAGCGCGCTCCCTGATGCCGGCGGACAACGTGCAAGCAACCGTTCCGGGACCGGACGGCAAACCTCGGTGCCGCTGGTGCGCGGCGGCACCCGAATTCATTCACTACCACGATACGGAGTGGGGCTTTCCGGTCGGCGACGACCTCCGCCTGTTCGAAAAACTCTGCCTGGAAGGCTTCCAGGCCGGCCTGAGCTGGCGGACCATACTCGTCAAGCGCGAGAATTTCAGGGCAGCGTTTCACGGTTTCGATTTCGACCGGATCGCCCGCTACGTCGGACGTGACGTCGATCGGATGATGAACGACAGTGGCATCGTCCGCCATCGAGGCAAGATCGAAGCGGTGATCAACAATGCCAGACGGGCGCAGGAACTCGTCAGGCGTCGAGGCTCGCTGGCTGCGTACTTCTGGGATTTCGAGCCGGATCCGCGAGAGGCCGGCGCGGCGCAGACCGTGTCGCAATCGGTTCAATCCGCTTCAATCTCGAGGGACCTGAAGAAGCAGGGCTGGCGGTTCGTCGGTCCGACCACCGTGTATGCCTTCATGCAGGCGATGGGACTGATCAACGATCATGTCGAAGGCTGCGTGACCAGACCGCAGGTCGAACATCAGCGCAAGCGCTTCAAGCGACCGGGTCGCTGACAACTGCCTTGAAACCGAACGCCGAAGCGCCTGACGCGCGCCCCGGGCGCCTGGAATCGAAATTGAATTTCTCTGACATGTCCGAGGTCGAAATGGCGGCTTGCGCGCGATGAACGGGGGCATTTCAGTTCTGATCGTCGCCTTGGTGATGGTTGCGGTAACCGCCGCCACCAACCTGGCCGCGCGTCGACTTCATGTGGCGCAATCGATCCTGCTGGTGCTGGTAGGCGCCGCGCTCGCATTTGCGCCGCGATTCCCGCAAGTGGCGTTGCATCCGGATCTGGTCCTGCTGGGACTGCTTCCGCCGCTGCTTTACTCCTCCGGCGTCGGAATGAGCTGGCGCGGATTCAAGCGCAACCTGAGCTCGATCATGTTGCTGGCGATCGGGTGCGTGCTGTTCACCGCCTCGGCGGTCGCGGCGATGACGCACTGGCTGCTGCACCTGCCTTGGGCGGTCGGGTTCGTACTTGGGGCGGTTGTATCGCCGCCGGATGCGGTCGCTCCGATGGCCATCGCGCGGCGCCTGCAGGTTCCCAGGCGGATTTTGACGGTGCTCGAAGGAGAAGGTCTGGTGAACGACGCCACCGCGCTGGTGCTGTTCAGCTTCGCGCTCGGCGCGGTAACGGCGGGGGGAGTGTCGATTGCCGACGCGGCGGGAACCTTCGCCCTGGTGGTCATCGGCGAGATCGCCTGGGGCCTTGCGGTGGGGTGGGCCGGCCTGCGACTGCGCGCCTGGTCCAACGACACTGAAATTGAGATGATCCTGGCACTGCTCAGCCCGTTTGCCGCTTTCTGGCCGCCCCATTTCCTGGGCGGATCGGGGGTCATCGCGGCGGTCGTCGCGGGCCTCTACACCAGCTGGAACGGTCCACGTCTGATCTCTCCAGCGACGCGCCTGCAGGGGTTCTTCGTCTGGGGACTCACGGTTTATGTCGTCGAAAGCATCGCCTTCTTTCTGACCGGGCTGCAGTCACGGCTTGTGATCGATGGCCCGGACGCCGGGCAGTGGGCGCGCATGATCGGAGCCGCTGCACTCACCGTCGTTGTCGTGATCCTGGTGCGCTTCGTGTGGGTGTTCCCGGCGTCGCTGATGCAAACTCTTTGGACTCGACTGCGATCCGGACGCCACATCAGGCCAAAATGGCAGGAGATGTTCCTGATCAGCTTCACCGGAATTCGCGGCGTGGTATCGATCGTCGCCGCTCTTTCCATCCCGGAGATGGTGGGCTCCACTCCGTTTCCAGACCGCGACCTGATCATATTCGTCACGTTTTGCGTCATCCTGATCACGCTGGTCGGGCAGGGCACCGTGTTGCCGGCCGTCATCGAATTCCTGAAACTGGATCAAGTAGGGCGTAAGGAAGCTCAGGCCGCCAAGCGCAGCGAAGTCGATGCCCGGGTTGCCGGAATCGAAGCCGCCTTGAAGCGCCTGGATGCTCTGGAAGCGGATGGCGCACCCGAGCGCTACATCGCCAGCCTCAGGCGGCATTACGCGGAGCGGCGGGTGGAATTCATCCAAACCGGCGACACGTCTTTCGACGGCGCGCCGGCAGCGGAATCGGCCGCGATTCAACTTCAACTCGTCGCTGCCGAGCGCGCCGGCATCGCCGCGCAATTCGCCCATGGCCGACTGACCGACGAGGCGCGTCGACGCATCGAGCGGGAGCTGGACCTGGAAGACGCCCGGCTGCGCCATGCGGCTGATAGCGCTGCCGGTCTCGAAGCCGCCCCCATTCGCAGTTGCACGGTACCGCCGTGAGCGGATGTGGACCCGACGTCGCGCCGAAGCTTCGGAAGCGGTCCAGCGCAGCCTCGAGCGAAGCGACCGTGCGGTCGACGTTTTTCAGCTTGTCGAGCCCGAACAGGCCCAGTCGGAACGTCTTGAAGCCGGGTGGTTCGTCGCACTGCAGCGGCACGCCGGCGGCAATCTGCAGGCCTTGCGCGGCAAAGGCCTTCCCGTTCTGCAGGCTGTCATCGTTCGTGTAGCTGACGACGACTCCGGGTGCGTGAAAGCCGTCCGCAGCCACGCTGCGGAATCCGCGCCGCGCGAGCGTGTCGCGGACTTTCCGGCCAAGGTCGAACTGGGCTGCGCGAAGTGCCGCGAATCCTGACTCGCGTGTTTCGACCATGGCATCGCGCGAGCGGGCGAGCGCGTCGGTCGGCATCGTGGCGTGATACATGTGCCCGCCAGCTTCGTACGATTCCATGATCTGAAGCCACCGCTTCAGATCCGCCGAGTAGCTGGAACTGCTGGTGCCGTCGATCATGTCGCGTACCCGGCGGTTCAGCATCACGAACGCGCAGCATGGCGAACCGCTCCAGCCCTTCTGCGGCGCGCTGATCAGCACGTCGACGCCGCTCGCGTCCATGTCGACCCAGGCGGCCCCGGACGCAATGCAGTCGAGCACGAAGAGTCCACCCGATTCATGGACTGCGGCGGCGACCTGGCGAAGGTAGTCGTCCGGCAGCAGGATCCCCGCCGAGGTTTCGACGTGAGGCGCGAAGACGACCGCCGGACACTGTGAGCGGATCGCGGCCACCGCCTCTTCGACCGGAACCGGCGCGAACGGCGCCTGCGGACCGGTTCCGATCGGCCGGGCCTTCAGCACGATCTGTTCGGACGGGATCCGCCCCATGTCCAGGATCTGGCTCCAGCGGAAACTGAACCAGCCATTGCGCAGGACCAGCACCTTGCTGGCGGCGGCGAACTGACGTGCAACGGCCTCCATGCCGAAGGTTCCGCTGCCCGGCACGACAACCGCCGAATGCGCCCCGTAGGCCTCTTTCAGCAGGCGCGAGATGTCTCGCATCACCACCTGGAAGCGCAGCGACATGTGGTTCAGGGCCCGGTCCGTGAAGACCACCGAGTATTCGAGAAGACCGTCGGGATCGATCTCCGGACGCAGGCTGGGCATGACGACTTCCTTTTACGTTAGACGGGCGCGCCGCGGCACGCCCTGGCGAGGCTGGCGGCGTTTTGCGCGCAGTCCTTGGGTGGGCCGGCCGATGCCGAGCTCGGCAGGCCACGTTGATGGGCTGGCTCCGACATGCCAGTCGGTCCGCGTCACTATTGACCGGCCTCCTCGCGCTCCAGATTGCATTCCTGCAGCGGAACCAGGCGGGTTCGCTTGAACAGCTTGTGTCCGACGAAAAGCAGCACGAACGCCAGCAGCGTCGCATAGCTCGACAGGAAGTCGTACCAGGAGAACACGGGTGCGGAAAAGACAGCGGCATTGGCGCCGAAAAGGACCAGCAGAAACAGCACGACGGCCAGCCATGGCGCATAGGGATAGAAGGGAGCACGGAACTTCAAATCCGACAGCAGCCGCCCCTGCACGATCCAGGCACGGCGGAAGCGCAGGTGGGACAGGGCGATTCCCAGCCAGATGAGGAACCCCGAAAGCCCCGACGCGTTGTACAACAGCTGGTAGATCCTTTGCTGGCCGACCGCGCTTGCCAGGAACGCCAGCGCGCCGACGAGTCCCGTGGCGCACACCGCCAGGACCGGCACTCCACGGGAATTGACGTGCCCGAGGAGGCGGGGCGCCTTGCCGCTATGTGCCATCGCGTAAAGCATCCGGGAAGAGACGTAGAGCGACGAGTTGCCGCACGACAGTACGGACGAAAGAATGACGAAATTCATCGCATTCGCCGCATATTCACCGATGCGCGGCACCTTCTGGAACACGATCGTGAATGGCGAGAAGGCGACGCTTTCGTCTCCGCGCAGAAGATTCGGATCCGTGAAGGGGATCAGGGTACCGACGATGAAGATCGCGCCGATATAGAACAGCAGTATCCGCCAGAACACGCTGTGAATCGCTCGGGGAACACTGTGATCGGGGTCCCGCGCCTCCGCAGCCGCCAGTCCGACAGCCTCTGTTCCCTGGAACGAGAAGCCGGCGACCAGAAAGACGAGCAGGGTGGCCGATCCACCGCCGACAAAGGGCGCCTGGCGTCCGCTCGCGGCATCGGCGAGTTGCCAGTTGCCGAAGCCGGAAGCCGGCGCTCCCAGCAGCCCGGCAATCATCAGAATGCCGACGACGATGAAGATGATGACCGTCACGACCTTGACGCCGGAAAACCAGTATTCGGATTCCGCATAGACCTTGACCGATAGCAGGTTCAGGCTCATGAGGAGCACGAAAAAGCCGACGGCCCACAAAGTCGCGCTGGTGTGCGGAAACCAGAACTGCACGATCAGCGTGCCGGCGACGAACTCGGCAGCCAGCGTGATCGCCCAGCTGAACCAGTAGTTCCACCCGAAGGCGAATCCCCAGGAAGGATCGAGAAAGCGTTCGGCGTAGGTCTCGAAGGAACCGGGAATCGGCAGTTGCGTGGCCATTTCGCCAAGGGACTGCATCATGCAGTAGACGGCGATTCCCATCGCAGCATAGGCAAATAGCGCGCCTCCAGGACCGGCCTGGGCGATCGCGCTGCCACTGGCGTAAAAGAGGCCTGTGCCGATCGCACCCCCGATCGCGATCATCACCAGCTGGCGGCGGCCGACGGCACGGCGCAGGTGGTCGGATCCAGCGTGATCCACCAGGTCACCTGTCATAAGAACGTCGGCCTGCGCAGACGGAACACCGAAGCAATGCCATTGGCGGCCTGGGTCGCGGGTGGAAGAACAATATGGCGGATTATCGCTGGAATGCGATCGAAGATCGCGCCAGCCATCGGACGGGGCGACGGCCCGCACGGATGGGTGATCCATTGAAAGCCGGACGCAGAGTCAGGCGCCGCCTGACTCAGGCCAGGAATTCCGCGTAAACGTAGAAGGTGTCAGCCGGCCTGAAATCCGAATTCCTGCGCGTCCGTCGGACCCGGCCGGTTCGCAGGCGACGGGCCGGCACCGATATCCGGCCCCCAAACGTCAGAAAGTGTACGAGAGGTGCAAGTCGATCATTCGCCCAAGCGCGTCGTACAGGCCGATATCGAATGGCTGGGCGGCAGGAGGAGCAAATGTGCCGAAAAGCAACGCGGAACTGTCGTAAGGCGGTCTGTTGTCGGTCAGGTTGATGATCGACAGGGAAGCCTTCCAGTTCCTCCATCGGTATTGCCCGTCGAGATCAATGGATGCATACGGAGATACCGATTGCTGGGACAGGAAGCTGCCGAAGACCGGCTGCGAGAAGATGTTGGTATAGCCGTCCACGAAATGACCAACCACTTCAGCCGACCATTGGGTGTTTTGCCACGAGGCTGAAAGCTGGCCCTTCCAGCGCGGAATGGCGTTGCCGCCGCTGATCGGCGACGCATAGTCCCAACCGTTGCTTCCAGCATAGTTCTGCCAGGGGACCGGCGGGCCGGCACAGGCACTGCCGCAGAACACCAGGAAGGTGGGAACATAGGTCGCGTTCAGCGTGAACTTGAGCCTGGAAGCATCAGGCAGCACGAAGCCGACGTCGCCCTCGAAATCGACGCCGTCGCTGCGGATCGCGTAAAGGTTTGTATAAAGTCCCTTGGCGTAGACCACCGCGCCGGAGGAATCGCGAAACAGCGAGCCGGAAGGGTATGCCGATGGATTGTCGATGATCGACTGGGCGCTGCCGTTCGCTGCGATCACCGAGTACAGCCAGATGCTGTAGTAGTCCACCGAGAAGTTGACATTGTTGAACGGTGAAACGATGAATCCCAGGTCGAGATTCTTGGAAGTTTCCGGGCGCAGATTCGGATTGCCGCCGGTGATGAATCCCACCGCCTCCGTTGGACGGTGCAGTGGATCCTTGGGGTCGCTCGCGGTCTGATTGGCAAGCGACGTGCTGTTGCTGCCCTCCGCCAGGCTCGGCGCGCGGAACCCTTTTGAGCCGACGGCCCGGAACGTGAATTCGCGGACCGGTTGCCAGCGTATCGTCGCCTGCGGCGAGAAGTTACTTCCGGCCGTCGTGTAATGCTCCTCGCGGGCAGCAAGATCGGCCTCGAGTGCTTTGAAGACCGGCAGGTCGAGCTCGAGGTACTCGGCGGTCACGGTGCGACTGGCATTGGCGAGGGTGACGCCCGTATTCAGCACCAACCCCTGAGAAAGGGTGGCCGATGGCTGCTCGTCGGCCGACTCGTGCCGCAGTTCCACGCCGGCGGCGGCGTTGGCCATTCCCGCGGGCAGATCGAATATTCCGCCGCTGCCTTTGAACCCTAGCGTGTCGAGCTTTGCAAGGCCGGTGTAGCCGTAGCCGACGCGCAATGCGTTCGTGGCAGCGGGCGTGGAGAGCGGATTCAGGAAATTGTAGGGATCATTCGCGCCCGCCGCCAGGTCAGACATCAGCACGCGCGCGTTGACGCCATTCATCTGCTGCGAAGTGACGTTGTTCTCCGAATGTCCGTATGCACCCTCCCAATCCCAGTTCAACCAGCTGCCCTTGACGCCGGCCGTAACCCGGTACGTATTCGAGATCGTGTCTTCATCGCGCGGTCCTACGGTCTGGAAGTCATAGAAGAACGGCGTGACCGCCTGGCCGAGCGCGGAGGGATCCGTGGCCAGCAGGTTGTTGGGGATCGACGTCACGCCTCCGGTGGCAGGATTGAAGGCCCAGGCACCCGGGCCAAAATTCCTTGGCGTGAAGGTTGACGTGGTCTTGATGGTGGAGAAGAACAGGTCGCCGAAGGCGGTCCAGTCGGCGTTCAGGCGCAGATTGCCGGTCACCGTCACGTTGCCCCGATCCGTCGCGGGCAGCAGAGGCAGCTCGCCGGCCTGGTTGTAATAGCAGCCAGGACCGATCGAGCCGCCGCTCAGGATTGCTTGTCCCGGCAACCCATTGGTGCCGCACGTCGGAAAGGGCGCCGGAACGGCACTGTACTGGTTGCTCGGGCGATAGCCGAGAATGCCGTCCGGCTGATTGCGGAAGTCCAGAGAATTCGTATAGTCGCGCTGCGAGAACAGGAGCTGGTTGCGCTTGAATGCACCCACCGACATGGTGACGTTGTAATTGTCGACTCGAAAGTCGCCGAACCCCAGCAGGGCGCTCGCCTCGTAGGAAGCGGCGCCGCCCTCCGTGGTGATGCGCCCGCCGCCCTCCACGGTCTTCTCGGTCGTGTTCTGCTTCAGAATGATGTTCACCACTCCGCCGATCGCATCAGACCCGTATATGGCGGAGCCTCCGCTCTTCAGGACTTCAACCCGGTCGATCGCGGACAGTGGAAGCACGTTCAGGTCCACGAACGAATCCGACAGGTTCAGGAACAAGCCGTAGTTTGTGATGCGCCTGCCATTGAGCAGGATCAGCGTGTCCTTCTGGGACAGGCCGCGCAGTCCGATCATGGCGGCCCCCGGTGCGAAGCTGTTGGCGAAGGATTCGTTGCTGTTGTTGCCGAACGTGGAAGATATCGTGCGCAGGAAGTCCGCAACCGTCTCCTGCCCACTCTGCTGGATCTGCTGCGCGGTGATGATCTGGACATTTTCGACCGTCACCGCCTCCGAGCGCTTGATGTGCGAGCCAGTCACTTCGATCTTTTCGACCGGGGTGATCTCATCGGCCTGGATCGGCGCTCCGGCCGGAGGGTCGGCGGCGGCGGGGGTCGCCGCTGCAACCACGGCGACCGTGCTCGGTCCGGCGGCCTTGTAGCTCAGGCCGCTGCCGGTGAGAAGCAGGTCGAGCGCCGTGCCGATGGCGTAGTTTCCATGAACACCGGGCGCCCGGCGGTCTTTGAGGTCCGGACCGGCGGACATGACCTGCAGGTCAGTCTGGCGCGAGAAATCGATCAGCGCCGAGGCCAGATTCTGCGGCGCGATGTCGAACACGACCCGATGGTCCAGATCGACCGCGCACGCGACCGCCGGCACGACAAGGCAGACGGCTGTTCCAAGAAAGGGTGCTGCAACCCCGAACCGTGAATCGAACCTGCGTTTTGTCCGCATCGATCCCTCTCCGGCAGTGTCGGCAGTGTCTTTTGACGGCCTCTGCGCCCGGTGCTTCCACGCGCAGACAGGCACATCAAAGACGGACCAGCAGCGAGAAAGCGGCAATGAAC
>Ga0209698_10007194_pt1 | contig 11723 bp, 8 predicted proteins | sample LitLauG_LLR_2012_FD_187203 | JGI IMG/M metagenome (GOLD analysis project Ga0209698, IMG submission 187203) | Freshwater sediment microbial communities from Pennsylvania, USA - Little Laurel Run_MetaG_LLR_2012 (SPAdes) (version 2) | ecosystem: Environmental > Aquatic > Freshwater > Creek >... | reverse complement strand
CTGCCGGTCGACCGCGTAGATGCCGATGGCCAGCGTGCTGGGCCCGGCGTTGAGGTTGCCGATGGCGAAATCGTTCATGTCGAGCAGCACGTTGTTGGCGTTGATGGTGATCGCCGCGCTGCCGCTGGCGGTCAGGTTGGCGGTGATCTTCTGCGTCACGCAGTAGACCCCGGGCGCGGTGATCGTGAAGGGCACGTTGGAATTGTTGATCTGCCCGGCGCCGGAGCCCGGCGCACCGGCGCCGTCGCACTTGGTGGTCTCCGCCCGAGCCGGGGAACCGGCGAGCAGGCACAGCGAGGCGAGCGCAAGCGCGCCCGCAAACGCGGTCGTTCGAATCATGGCGTCTCCTGGATGAAACGAAATGGCATGGTGAAGCGGAATGGCTTGCAATCGACCGCGACGGTAGAAGCGGGTCGCGACCTCGTGGACGGCGAGGCGATTGTCCCCGTCAAGTGCAATGCTTGACAAGGCGTAGTTCTACCCAACTGTGAAAGCGGTCGCCCAGGAGTGGTGCCTTGCAAAACGGGGTCGGAGTGCCCGTAGCCTGGGTTGTGCGTTGCATCAAGACCGCAACCAACCCCGGCGGCCATTGCGCTGCGTCACCACCCGCAGCGGACCGGGTCCGACGTCCTCAGTCTAGCGAAAGGTTACTTCGTCGGAACCAGAGAGATGGCGCCGGCATTGGCAACGCTGTCGGCGCCGTTGTTGCCGAGCGTCGTCAGCACGGTCGATCCGGTTCCAAGGTTGTTGAAGTTGAGACCGCTGCTGGCCGTGATGGTATTGGCGCTGGACGACACCCGGGTCGCGCTGCCGGCCGCGGTGAGCGCGAAATGATTCCTTAGGAAAATCGAATTGCTCACCGCGGCGGTCGCCGTGCCGCTGCTGCTGCCGGAGCCGGGACCGGCGTAGACCCCGTAGTAGTTGCCGACCGCCGTGGAGCCGTCGACGACGAGGCCGGCGCTGCCCGCGGTCGACAGCGCCACATAACCCTGGTAGTCGCCGCCGTTGGCCAAGCAGTCGCTCAGCGCCGCGCGGGTCGCCGTCGCGGCGCTGGTGTTGTCGACCGTGAAGGCCGCGTACACCGTGCCGAATGCCCCGCCCGCGCCCGGCGCGGTGTAGGTGCCGAGCACCTTCGCGTGCTCGATGATCGCGGTCGGGCCGTCCTGCAGATAGACGCCGTAGTAGCTGTCATGCACCACGGTGTCGACGATCTTCACGTCGACCGGCGAGGACACGAAGATGGCGTGGCTGCCCGCCGCAGGAAAATTGGCCACGCGCACGCCGATCAGGGTGAGCGAGGCGCCCTCGGTCATGCCGATGCCGGTCGTGCCGCCCAGGCCGTTGATGGTCAGGCCCTTCAGGGTCACGCTGATGCCGGCTCCGGCGATCGCGATGCCGGTGCCGCTCGCCACGCCGATCCCGGCGTAGACGCCGTCGGGCGCGATGATGCTGACCGACTGGGCGATGCTGAAGCCGCCGTAGCCGCCCGAGTCGAGCACCACCACCTCGCCGCCCGCCGCGGTGACGCCGAGCGCGGCGGCGAAGGTCCGGCAGGGTGCGAGCGGCGCGCAATTGGCGCTGGCGTTCGCATCGCTGGCCAGCGGGCCCGCGGAGACGAAGGTGCGCGGCGCCGAGGCCAGCGCCGCCGGGCTTGCGCACAAGGCCGCCAGGAGGGCGAGCGCCGCCGCACAGCGGCCGGCGGGAAGGCTGCGATTCACGTCGGAACGCTCCGTCGAAGGTGGGCGGCTGGCCATCCGGCGCTCATTGCACGCCGAGCGGCGTGAGCACACCGCCGCCGCTGTCGACCGCATTGCCCGACAGCGTGTTGTTGCCGAAACTCTTGATGGCGCCGCCGGTCGATGCATTGATGGCATACGCCGCCGCGCTGTCGGTGATCGTCACGCCGTCGAGCAAGGCGGTGGCCTGCGCACCGTCGACGCCCAGCGCGCCGGTACGCAGGTGGGTGAAGGTCGAACGGGAGGCGCTGGCGCGGATGGTGGCCCCGGTAGAGTTGGCATCGGTCAGGCCCAGCCCGGCATCGCTGCCGCTGACCAGCGAGCGATCCACCGCAAGGTCCAGCGCCGGTGCGCCGGCATTGTTGCCGTCGAGCGCGGCAAAGCCGATCTGCACGCCCTCGTTGACCACGCAATCGACGATGGCCACCGCCGGACTGGTCACGCCGTCGCTGGACTGGACCCAGACGCCGTAGGCGCCGGTGCGGGGCAGCGTGCCGCCCGATGCCGGTCCGGTGATGGTGCCGAGAAAGCGCGAACCGGTGATCGTCGCGGTCTGGACGTTGGTCAGCACCACGGCCAGCAGGCAGTCGCGAAACGTCGAATCGACGACGCTCAGCGTCTGGACGGCCGCCGCGCGCAGGCCGTAGGACGCCGCGCCGACGAAGTTGGATACGGTCACGTGCTCGATGCTGAGCGCGCTGCCGGCCGCCAGGTCGATGCCGATGCTGCCCGCAGTGCCGCCGGTACCGTTGATGGTCAGCCCGCGCAGGTGGACCGTGACGCCGGCGGTGGCGATCAGGATGCCGGTGCCGGTGGGCACGGCGATCCCGGCGTAGACGCCATCGGGCGCCTCGACTGAGACCGACCGGTCGATGACGAAGGGACCATAGCCGCCGGAGTCGATCGCGATGATCTCGCCACCCGGATTGGTCACGCCCAGGGCGACACCGAAGGTACGGCAAGGCGCCGCCGCCGAGCAACCCAGCGCGCTGTTGAGGTCCACCCCGTGCTGCGCCGAGACGAAGGTGCGATTGGCGCTCGCGCTGGCGGAATTGCAGACGGCCAGGGCCGCCAGGACCAGTGCGTAAGACAGGTTTCGGATCATGATGGCGGACTCCAGGCCATTGCCGCCGGCACTATTGCCGCGCCACCGCAACGATGTTGCCGGTGGTGTTGCCGCCACCGACCACCGTGCCATTGTTGGCGATCGAATTGTTGCCCAGCGTGTAGATCGTGGCGTTGCCCGCGCTGGTGGCGAGCGCGTAGTTCAGCATGTTGGTGATCGAACTGCCGCTGATCGTCACGGTGGTCGTGAACGGCGGATTGCCGTTGGCCGAGATGCCAAAGTTCAAGACGTCGAAGGTCGAATCGGCCACCGTGACGACGATGTTTCCGGCGACATTGGTTTGCGTGAAGAAGCCGTAGCTGCCGCCGAACACGGTCGAGTCCTCGATGGCGATCCGGACCAGCCCCCCGGTCGTGTTGTTCAGCGGCAGGGCGTTGAAGCCGGCGTAGACGCCGGCGTTGAAATAGCAGTGGCGCGCGGTCAGCGAGGTGGTCGAAACGTTGTCCACGGTCTGGACGATGATGCCCGAGTAGGTCGTTCCCGGCGTGCCGAACACGACATTGGTCGTGTAGTCGGCCAGGAAGCGCGTGTTCTGGACGAGGGCATTGACCCCGTTGAACATGATGATGCCGAACAGGCAGTTGTTGAACGTCGAATCGACCACCTTGAGTTCCACCGCGCCGCCGATGTCGATGCCCGATGCGGTCGGGTCGGATGGACTGCCCGGAAAGTTCGACACGGTAAGGCGTTCGACGCTGAGCGACTGCGCCTTGTTGACGACGATGCCAGAGGCGCCGCCCGTGCCGTTGATCGTCAGGCCCTTCAGGGTGACATCGATGCCGGGCGCATTGAGGTTGATGCCGGCGCCGCTGGGCACCGAGATGCCGGCGTAGACGCCCTCGGGCGCGGTGATGGTCACCGACTGCGTGACCGTGAACGGGCCGTAGCCGCCCGAGCTGAGGACCACGACCTCGCCGCCGGGGCTGGTGACACCGAGCGCGGCGCCAAAGGTACGGCAGGGCGCGGTCGGTCCGCAATTGACGCCGGTATTGCCGTCGGCGCCCGTTTGCGCCGAAACGAAGGTCCGGGCGGCGGCGGCGTACGCCGCGCCGCCCTGGCCGGCCAGCATGGCCACCAGCAGGGTGCCGGCGAGCCAGGCGGTTGAGCTGCGATGCATGAGGCGTTCCCTTCTGCGGCCGGGGCGTGGCGGCCTACATCTGCGGCAGGGCGATCAGCGCCAGGCCGTCGGATCCGTTGCCCGAAAACGTGTTGTTGCCGGCGCTCTCGACGTAGCCCTGCAATGCACCGAATCCGGTGCCGGCCACGATGGCCGTGCCATTGTTGACCAGCTGCGCATGGTCCAGCAGGCCGAAGCTGTAGGACGCCAGGTACATCCCGACCGTGTTGGCCGAAACGACCGAATTCTTGATCGTGAAGATGGACGTGGCGGCGTTGCCGTCGGACCAGAACGCGTAGTCGGTGCCTTCGATCACCGAGCGTTCGAAGGTCAGGACCATGTCGGCCAGCCCGCTGTTGGCGGTCAGGACGAAACCCTTGGAGACGCCGCCATTGACGATGCTGTCGACCACGTGGACGCGATAGAACCCGCTGCCCTGGCTGTTGCCGACGACAAGCCCGTTGGCCATCGATTTGGCCGAGCCGGTCTGCGTACCGAGGAATTTCGTGTTGACGATTTCGATCCACCCGGCATCGATCGAATGGATGCCGGTGGCGCAGTCGCGGATGACGGAATCGACCAGCAGCAGGTTCGACGAGGCATTGGCCAGGTAGTTGATGCCCGCGCTGCTGAAGCCGGCGATGGTCACGCCCTGCAGGCTGAGCGTGGTGCCGGCGTCGTATTCGATGCCGACGCTGCCGCCGGTGCCGTTGATCGTCAGCCCGCGCAGGGTCACCGAAACGCCGGCAGTCTGGATGGTGATGCCGGTGCCGCTGGATACGGCGATACCGGCGTAGACGCCTTGCGGCACGGTGATGGACACGGACTGGGTGATGGTGAACGGCCCATAGCCGCCCGAATCGACCACGATCACCTCGCCGCCCGCCGCGGTCACGGCCAGCGCCGCGGCAAAGGTGCGGCAGGGCGAGGCGGGAGCGCAGTTGGCGCTTGCGTTGGCGTCCGAACCGCTGGTGGCGACGAAGGTGCGCGGCGCGCTCGCGCCGACCGGACCGGCGGCGATGAGCGCCAGCAAGACCGCGGCCGATTGCATGCGCCGCTTCATCGTTTGCTCCCGCACGCCGCGCGCCCCGAGCCCGGCATCGGTGGTCCCCTGCGGCGCGAGCACGGCTTTCATGGCGGTCAACAGTCTCATTTGCCTGGTCCCCAGCGCGCCGGATCCGAGTCGTCCGCGTGGGTGCGTGGCGGTGGTTTGCCACGAATTCGCGGTGCTCGTCGCTTCCGAACCGCAGCGGCACGAAAGGCGAGCAAGTGAGCGGAACCGCTCGACTGGGAATCGAGTATGCGTGGCGACCCTCACGTCGTCCTAAATCGGAATCTAAATTTTTCTTAATTCGCGATCGGCGGCGGACGATTGCAGCGGCACGCCGCGCGCTCGGTCGTGCGCCCGCACGCCGGCCCCGGCGCGGGAACCGGCAGACCGTGCGCGCAAACCAACTTGCGCGGTGGTCGATCAGCCAAGAAAGCCGAGATTGGCCGTGGCGAAGTTCGGTAGGTTCGGGAACACCGTCGCCAGGTCGGCCGCGGCGACCCCGAACCAGGCCGCCAGGGTCGCCGCATACTGGTCGCAGGAGGTCGTCGGCATCATGCGGCCCTGGCCGAAATCGTCCGCGCCGCCGATCTCCAGATTGGGCATGGTCCCGTAGTAGCGCCCGCCCCGGACCGCGCCGCCCAGCACGAGATGGTGGTTGCCCCAGCCGTGATCCGTCCCGGCATTGTTCGGGGCCAGCGTGCGGCCGAAATCGGCGATCGTGAACAAGGTGACGTTCGGCTGCTGGTTGATCTCGGCCATCGCGTTCCAGAAGGCACCGACGTAACGGCTGACGTAGGCCAGCAGCGTGGCCTGGGTGCCCAACTGGGCCTCGTGCGTATCGAAGCCGCCCAGCCCGACGAAGAACATCTGGCGGGCATCGCCGATCCGGCTCTGCGCCTTGATGACCCGCGCCACCTCGTGCAGCTGCAGGCCCAGTCGGGAATCATTGGCCGCGCCGCTGGGCAGCGGCGGAAAGGTCGTGGCCAGGTCGCCCGCACTGGCCAGTGCGCTGCCCACCAGCGCGGCCTTGGCGCCCGCGCTCTGCCAGATCGCCGCGTGCCCGGCAACGAGCAGATTCGGATCGGCCGCCGCCTGTGCGAGCAGCGCCTGCGCCGCCTGCGCGCGGCCACCGCCACGGTAGGCCAGATTTTCGAAGACGGCCGTGGCGGGCGCGCCGCCGATGCCCAACGCGTAGGGGTTGGTCGCCCAGCCGGCCTGCCAGTCGTTGGCCCCGCCGATCGATATGTTGTAGGCCAGGTTCGCGGCCCCGCCCTGGGCGGTCAGCAGATCGGCGATCCGTCCGGCCCAGCCGTAGCGTTCGGGCGACTGCGCGGTGGCGATCATCCACTCGTTGCTCTGGTCGACGTGTGAAAAAAGCTGCGGCGGCAGGGGCAGCGAAGCGCTGCGCGCCTGCGCGACGGTTCCGGGTTGCACCAGCGGACCCACATTGCATACGACGGCCGCGCGACCGGTGTTGAACAGGCTCTGGAGTTCCGGACAGCCCGGATGCATGCCGTAGACGTTGCCGTCACTCGCCGTACCCTGGAGCGGCAGCAGCGACGACGGGGCCAGCGCCAGCGTCGAGCGGCTCCAGGCGTAGGTGGCATATGCCGCCGGACTGAGCGGCACGACCCAGTTGAAGCCGTCGTTGCCGCCCGTGAGATACAGGCAGACCAGCGCCTTGTAGCCGCCGACGCTGCTGGACGCGCGGGCGCTGTGCACCGCCGCCAGTCCACCGAGCAGCGTCGACGAGCCGAGCGCCCCGCCCAGGGCAGCAAGGAAGTTGCGGCGCGCGGACCGGCTGGTCATGCGCCTCACCGTTGCACCGCGTATTGCGACGAATTGATGATGAGCGCCGCAGCTTCGATGACGCGCTGGGCCGGCCCGGAACCGCCGTCGGATCCGCTGCCGAAGCAGGCGACCGGAGCAAGCGGTATGCCCGCGACGTCATCGATCAGCGTGCTGCGCATGAGAGCGGGCATGCGGCCACCCATCAGCATGAGGTTGAGCGTATCGACCAGCGCCGCCGGATCCGCGGCAAGCGGCTCGAGTTCCGCCGTGAACAAGAAGGGCGTACCGGAAGGCGGGTTCACGGCAGCGCCGTCCATCCCGGAGCATGAATTGCCATCGCTGTCGATGAAGTTGTAGGCCAGGTTCTCGAGGTCGTTGGCCGTCTGCACGATGGTGTATTCATTGGTGATCTGGAACTCCGGCACGACCAGGCCGTGGCTTTCGAGCGGCCCCGATCGCTGGTAATCCGGCCGGAAAAAGTTGAACACCGAGGGCGATTGCAGCGAGGCCTCGCCGAAGTCGTTCAGCGTGATGCGCTCGATGGGCGACTGCACCATGCCGGTGGCGTCGATCGCCGTGAACGCGCGCCACAGATTGGCCAGCCGCAACAGCGGCTCGCGCAGCTTGCCGGCGGTCGGGGCGTCGCTTGCGGTCCGGGCCTCCGGATCGGTGAGGATGGCCTGCACCACGGCGGCCAGGTTGCCGCGCACGCCATTGCCGTCGTCGGCGAAGACCGCGGCGACGCGCCCGACGTAGGCCGGCGTAGGGTTGCTCGTGACCAGGCGCTGGATGAGCTGGCGACCGACAAAGGGCCCCACATTCGGATGCCGGAACAGCGCATCGAGCGCGGCTTCCATGTCGGATTGGCAGTCGCCCCCGGCGGCTATCGGCACGCCGCCGATGATGGTCTTGGCGCCGCTGTCGTGGTAGGCGGGGTAGCAGACCATGGGGTCGAGCAGGTCGTTGGCATAGAGCCAGGCGATATCGCCGGTCTGACCGTCCTGCGGGGCCGAAGCCCAGCCGGTGAATACCCGTGCCAGTTCCGCGACGTCGGCCTGGCTAAAGGTCGGGACCGGATGGCCCGCGGCGTCGAGCGTGCGCGTGCCATCGGCATGGAGCTGCCACAGTCCGACCGTGAACAGCTGCATGCTCTCGCGCGCATAGTTCTCGTCGGCGTGCGTTCCCTTGGCCGCATTGCCGGAGGCGTTGCGAAAAAATGTCAGGTACTGCCCCATCACCGGCGAATGCGAGACGGCATCGAGCAGCGTCCGGTAATTGCCCAGCGCATTGTCGGTGAGCAGATCGTAGTAGTGGGCCAGCGCCTGGCCCTCGTCGATCAACTGCGCATTCGCGTTCGACACGACGAGCAGCTCGGAAAGGGCGAAAGCGACGCGCTGGCGCAGCTGGTCCTGCGCCGTGATGGCGACCGTCCACCAGGGCATCTCGCGGTCGCTGTTCCAAAGCGGCACCAAGGGCTGCTCGTGGGTCGGGGTGATGGCCGCCTGGGCCGCAAACCATGCGCCGTAGCTTTGCGCCGCGACCGTGTTGATCGTCGCCAGGTTGGCGCCGAAGGTGCCCATCGACAGCAGCCGGGCGGCGGCAAGCTGGCCCATCGGCGCCGCGCCCGGACCGCCGGGACCGGCTCCCGAACCGCTGCCCGAGGATGCCGCGCCGGAACCCGACGCCGGCGACCCCTGGGTGCCGGCGCCGCCACCGCAGGCCCAGAGCAGGAACAAGAAAAGGACCTGGAAACGCCGTCCGGCGCCGGCGCCGCAACAGGAAGACCGCATGCACTCGCCCTCCGGGCCGGCTCACCGCCAGCCAGGATCGAGTATCCCATCGTCACCGCGAGCGCCTTTCATCCGAACGGGCGGCGGCGGATTCCCCAATGACGCGTGCGCCGATCGGACGTGCGCGCCGGACCCTACCCGGGCCGCCGCTCAGCTTCCCAATCGGTTGGGATTGCGCCAGGCGCGCTCGAAGGGCAGGCGCCAGGCGTGCGGCGCGATGAGCTGGTGGATCGACTTGGGCCCCCAGGAATCCACCGGGTAGAGGCGGACCGGCGGCGGCGCCTCGAGCAGGGGCATCGAGACCTGCCAAAGCCGCTCGATGCCTTCGGCCGTCGTGAACAGCGTCCGGTCGCCGCGCATCGCGTCGAGGATCAGGCGCTCGTAGGCCTCGAGGACTTCGCCCAGAAACCCGGTGTCGTGCATCGCGAACTGCAGGCTGAGCTTGTCCAGGCGCATGCCCGGGCCCGGCCGCTTGCCATAGAACGACAGGGACATCTTGGAGGCATCGGCCAGGTCGAAGGTCAGGTGGTCCGGCCCCTGGGCACCGACGCCGGAGCCGACCGGAAACATGCTCTTGGGCGGTTCGCGAAAAGCGATCGAAATGATGCGCTGGCCCTCGGCGAGGCGCTTGCCGGTGCGCAGGAAAAAAGGCACCCCCGCCCAGCGCCAGTTGTCGATGTAGCACTTCAAGGCGATGAAGGTTTCGGTCTCGGATTCGGCATCGACGCCGTCCTCGCCGCGGTAGCCGTTGTACTGGCCGCGGACCACGTCGGCCGGACGGATCGGCAGCATGCTGCGGAAGACCTTGTTCTTCTCCTCGCTGATCGGCGCCGGCTCGAGCGCGGTCGGCGGCTCCATCGCCATGAAGGCCAGGATCTGGAAGAGGTGGGTGACGACCATGTCCCGGTAGGCCCCGACCTGCTCGTAGAAAGCGGCGCGCTTGCCCAGGCCGAGCGTCTCCGGGACATCGATCTGCACGTGGTCGATGAAATTGCGGTTCCAGATCGGCTCGAACAGGCCGTTGGCAAAGCGGAAGGCGAGGATGTTCTGCGCCGGCTCCTTGCCCAGGAAATGGTCGATGCGGAAGATCTGTTCCTCGGCGAAGACCTCGTGCAGCCGCGCGTTCAGCGTGACCGCGCTGGCCAGGTCGGTGCCGAAGGGCTTCTCCATCACGATGCGCGAACGCTCGACCAGACCCGCCTCGCCCAGCAGCGCGACGGCGGGCAGAGCGGCGTTCGGCGGCACGCTCAGGTAATGCAGCCGGCGGCACTCACCCTTCAAGGAGCGCTCGGCCTCGTCGACCCGCGCCTTGAGCACGCCGGCGCCGGCGGCCAGCGGCACGTAGTCGAGCAGGCGGGCGAAGGCATTCCAGTCGGCCTCGTTCAGCTTGCGGCTGAAATGCTGGTCCAGCGCCTCGCGCGCGATCGCGCGAAAGCCCTCGGCATCGATCCCGTCGATCGACACGCCGACGATCCGGAAGCCGGGAATGAAGCCGGCGCTGGCGAGGTGGTATAGGCCGGGGATCAGCTTGCGCCGTGCCAGGTCGCCGGTTGCCCCAAAAAGGGTCACGACCTGTGGGTGACGCGGGCCGACTCCGGGTGGAATTTTCGCCAATTCGATCGCCCCCTTCTCGTTCGACGCGCGCACCGCGCCGATGCGACGCGGACCCTGGCAGAACGAAGCAAGTTTCGCACCCGCGCCGGCCGGCGGACCTGCAACGGACGGTTGACGCGCGACGGTCCGGCGTCGCAATATGCCACGCGGGAGCCCGCACGCAGCGCACGGCGGGCGCGTCCGATCGGCTGCGGCAAGCCTGCCGGCCGGTGGCGCGGGGAGACAAATGGCGATGAAACGATTGCCCTGGGCCATGCCGCTTCTGGCCATGTCCGGAGTGGCCATGTTCGGCATGACCGTGGCCGTCAAGACGGTGCGCGCCGAAACGCCCTATTTCGTCTGGACCGACGCAGAAGGTGAAAAGCGGGTGACCGTCGCCCAGCCGGATATCGGCGTGGCCTATCAGACCTTCGTGGGCCCGGACCCGGTGCGCTGGTACAACGCGCCGGCGATGCCCGCAGAGACCGGCCAGAAGAGCGAACCGCCGTCGCCGCAAAAGCTGTTCCAGCAGGCTGCGGCCTCGGTGTACACCCTGATTGGCAAGGACCCGGCGCACGACGGCAGGGTGTACTACGGCTCCGCTGTCGCCATCACCGAACGGCTGGCCATCACCAACTGCCACATCATCGAGGACGCCGGCGAGGATATCTTCCTCGGCGCGGGCGAAGGCGAAGCCGCCGAAAAGGCGCAGCTGGTCGGCGCGGACTATGTCGCCGACCGCTGCGTCGTCGCGGTCAGCCACCTCGATCTGAAGCCGGTCATCGGCGTGCGACCCTATGACCGGGTACAGGTGGGCGAAGCGGTCTATGCGATCGGCAATCCGAAGATGCTCGACAAGAGCTTCTCGGAAGGATTGCTCTCCGGCAAGCGGATGATGCGCGGCAGCCGCTACCTGCAGACCACCGCCGCGATCTCGCCCGGATCATCCGGTGGCGGCCTGTTCGACGCGCAAGGCAACCTGCTGGGCATCACCTCGTTCACGCTGCGGAACAGCCAGAGCCTGAACTTCGCGATCCCGGCGGAGGATTTCTGGAAATAGGAACCGCGGTGGCCGTTCCGCAGTCTGGCGGCTGGAGCGGCGGCGCCGCGCGCAACCCCCATGGGGTCGTCGGCAACGGGCCGTCGACGCTTGCCGCGATCCGCCGCAGCGCAGTCGTTCGGATCGCGCAGGCATAGCGCTCGGCCCTGGCCCTGGCCCTGATCCTGCTCGGCGGCGCGGCCGGTGCGCCGCCCGCCCTGGCGGCGCCGCTGGAAGTCTATGGTCGGCTGCCGTCGATCGAGCAGGTGGCCGTTTCCCCGGGCGGCTCGCGGATCGCCCTCGTGCGCACCAGCGGCGACACGCGCGTCGTCGCGGTGCAGGCGCTGGCCGACCACAAGGCCATCGCCGGCTTGCGGCTCGGCGACGCGAAGCTGCTGGGCATCGAAAGGGCTGACGACGATCGCTTGCTCATCCTCACCGCGCAGACCGCGATGCCCTGGGATTTCAATGCGACCGACC
>Ga0209698_10007193_pt1 | contig 11724 bp, 5 predicted proteins | sample LitLauG_LLR_2012_FD_187203 | JGI IMG/M metagenome (GOLD analysis project Ga0209698, IMG submission 187203) | Freshwater sediment microbial communities from Pennsylvania, USA - Little Laurel Run_MetaG_LLR_2012 (SPAdes) (version 2) | ecosystem: Environmental > Aquatic > Freshwater > Creek >... | reverse complement strand
GAATACGACGGTCAAGTCGCTCAAGGACGAGAAAACCGGAATTCGCGTCACGTTTGAAGGTGCGGACGTGAAAGAGAAAGAGCAGGTGTTTGATCGGGTGCTGATGTCGGTGGGCCGGCGTCCGAATTCGGAGATTGCCGGGCTCGATAAGACCAAGGTCAAGGTCAACCAGAAAGGCTTCATCGAGATCAACGAGCAGCGCCAGACCGCCGAACCGACGGTCTACGCGATCGGCGACGTAGCCGGCGAGCCGATGCTGGCGCACAAGGCGATGCATGAGGGGCGCACCGCAGTCGAGGCCATCGCCGGACACAAAGTTGCATTCGAGCCCAATGCGATTCCCGCGGTCGTGTTCACCGATCCCGAAATCGCCTGGGCTGGGCTCACCGAGACACAGGCGAAAGAACAAGGCCGCGAGATCAGCGTGGCGAAATTTCCATGGGCCGCCTCCGGACGCGCGGTGACACTCGACCGCATGGAAGGCATGACCAAGCTACTGATCGATCCGAAGACGGAGCGCGTACTGGGAGTTGGCATCGTCGGCCCCGGCGCGGGCGAGTTGATCGCCGAAGGCGTGCTGGCTATCGAGATGTGCGCGCTGGCCGCCGATGTCGGCATGACGATCCACCCGCATCCCACGCTCTCGGAAACGATGATGGAGTCAGCGGAGATTTTCTACGGGCAAGCGACGGATATTTACCGTCCGAAAAAAGCATAGTGCCCGCGTCCTTCTGCTTCGCTCAGGACAAGCCTTGCCGTCTTTTTCTCCGCAGCGGGTGCCCCACTCATCGCGTTCTCTGCGATGAGTGGGAACGGACGCCAGCCACCAACCGGAGCTGACCCGATGAAGAAACTGCCGCTCTTCGTTGTCATCCTTTCTATTGCGCTTACGTTGCGCGCGCGGGCCCAGTTAGTTCCGGGCCTGACGAACCCTGCCGGGGCAAACCAAACTCCCACCACTTCCGCCGACCCGCTTGGGCGCGACACGCCCTCGGGTACCGTGCTCGGGTTTCTGCAGGCCGCGCAGGCGGGCAACTACCGAAACGCCGCTGACTATCTCCAGATGAGCGCCGCGCGGCGCCAGTCGCAAGGGCCGGAACTCGCTGCCAAATTAAAAGTGCTGATGGACCGCGCCTTCGTGGGTAGCCTGCGTCGCCTGAGCACTCGTCCCGAGGGGACCTTGGACAACGGCGTCATCGACCAGCAAACCATCGGCACATTTTCGAGCGGCGATTCGGATGTTCCCGCGGTACTGATTCGAGTGGCCGACGCCAACTCCGGAAAGATCTGGCTGTTCTCTGCGGAAACGCTGAGCAGGCTCCCGGAACTCTACGACAACTTGCAGGCGCACCAGGTCGAGAACAAACTCCCGCGAAGCTTGGTCGCGAATCAGTTTTTAGGGATGCCGCTGTGGCAGTGGCTGGCGCTGCTCGCGGCCGTTCCCGTCGCGATCGGCATTGGGTGGGTGATCGTCCTCCTGCTTGCGATTCCCCGCCGCTTGTGGCTCCGCTTTAGAAACCGACCGAACCTCCACTCGTACAGCCAACTGTCGTTTCCGATGCTGGTCTTCTTCAGCGCGATTGCGCACCGTGTGATGGCCGCCTACCTCGGCCTGCCGTTGCTCCCCCGTCTTTACTACTACCGGACCATCAGCGTACTCGTCACCATCGGCTTTTTCTGGTTCCTGCTCCGCGCCATGCATCTGGCGATGCAGCGTTGGCGGACGCACGCCATCAGCGCCGGCCGCACCGGCACCGGCAGTCTGATGGTGCTCGGGGAGCGCGTGATCAAGGCTCTGGTCGCGATCGCGGCAGCGCTGTCGATCCTCAGCGCACTGGGATTCAATCTCACCACCGTACTGGCAGGCTTGGGCATCGGCGGCATCGCGATCGCTTTCGCCGCGCAGAAGACACTTGAAAACCTCTTCGGTGGAATCAGCGTGCTGGCCGATGAGGTCATCCGCGTGGGCGACACTTGCCGGTTTGGAGACCGGGTCGGGACGGTAGAGGACATCAGCCTGCGCTCGACGCGGATTCGCACGCCGGAGCGAACCGAGTTGTCGATCCCGAACGGGGCACTGGCCGCGATGAATGTCGAAAACCTGACCCGGCGCGACAAGATCCTGTTCAACCCGACGCTCGGCATTCGCTCGGAAACCTCCCCCGACCAGTTGCGCTATCTGCTGGCCGAGCTGCGCCGCATGCTCTACGAGCATGCCAGGATCGAGCACGAAAGCGCGCGGATTCGCTTTGCTGCCTTTGACAGCAGCGCCTTGAACCTCGAAGTGTTCAGCTACGTGTTGACGCGCGACTACGCCGAATTCACGGCGATTCGCGAAGACTTGCTTCTGCGCATGCTGGAGATCGTGGACAAATCGGGAAGCGGTTTTGCGTTTCCCTCCAGCACCGTTTATATGGCGCGTGACACCGGCCTGCAGAAGGAGAAGACAGAAGCAGCCGAGCGACAGGTCCAGCAGTGGCGGGACGAGCGGCAGTTGCCGTTCCCGGATTTTGCACCGGCGGATAAGTCAGCCTTCCGCGGCTCGATTGCCTACCCTCCGCCCGAGGCAGCGGGGGGCGGTTCCCGCTAGGCAGGTTCGCGGGACCCGAGTGCGGGGGCATTCGCAGCGGGCGTACAATTTTCTGTCGTTCTTGAGATCGAAAAGGAGATTACGGTTGGTAAATTCTCATTCCGACAAGCCGTCGGAAACAGATCAAGATTCCAGCGAGAGTTCAACGGCGGCGAATGCCTTGGGTGGAAAGTCCAAGACAGAGTCTGCATTTCCTTCCCCAGAGCCGGCCGGGTCCTCTACCGAATCAGTTGTTGAAGGTCGAATTGAGGAAGAGCTGTGCAGGCTGAAACGGGCATTGCGTGCGTTGAGCGCCTGCAATCAGGCCATGGCGCAAGCACGCAGCGAGCAGGAACTGCTGGACCAGATTTGCGACATCATCGTGCGCATCGGTGGGTACCGGATGGCGGGTATCTTGTATGCGGAAACAGACGAAGAGAAAACCGTGCGGCCCATGACGCACGCAGGTTACGACAATGGGTACTTCGAGACGGTTCAGATCAAGTGGTCGGATACCCAAGCGGGTCGCGGACCGGCGGGCACTGCCATCCGGGAGAATCGGATTTGCGTAATTACGGACACGGCGACCGATCCGCAGTTCACGGCGTGGCGCGAGATCGCCTTGCAGCGGGGATTTGCGGCGGTCATCGCGTTGCCGCTGCGGGGCGCCAGCTTGCCCTTCGGTGTGTTGTCGATCTACTCGGGACAGCGGGGTTCGTTTGAGAGTTCGGAAGTTGAGTTGCTGAGCGAGATCGCGAGCAGCCTGGCTTACGGCATCACCGCGATTCGCTCGCAGGAAGAGCGCAGACGGGCCACCGTTGCGCTGCAGGAGGCCGAGGCCAAATACCGCCAACTTGTTGAGCAGGTCCCAGCGATCTCGTACCTGGCCGACACCGGCGCGCTCGGTGCGTTTCACTATCTCAGTCCACAAGCGCAAGCCATACTCGGTTACCGCCCGGAAGATTGCACCTCCGACCCCTTCTTTTGGTGGGAGCATGTAAACCCGGAAGATCACCCCATCGTGCTCGGCGAGGACAGTTGGGAAGAAGGCCGCCCCTTTCAACTGGAATACCGAATGACCAAGCAGGATGGCCAGGAGGTCTGGATCCGTGACGAGGGGATGGTTTTCCGCGATCTGGAGACAGGAAACAGAATGACTCGTGGCGTGATGCTCGACATCACCAGCCAGAAACGAGCCGAAGAAGCCCTCCGCCAGAGCCAGCAGCGCTTGCAACAGGTCATCCGCGTTTCGCAGATCGGCATCTTCGACCATGACCATTTAGCGGGCGCGATTTACTGGTCCCCGGAGCACCGAAATATCTACGGTTTCGGCCCGGACGAAGTGATGTCCCTGCAATTGTATTTCGATCACGTATACCCCGAGGACCGCGAGGCAATGGTTGTCGCTGTCCGGCGCGCCCACGATCCGGCGGGTGATGGCTTGTTTGACGTTGATCATCGGATCGTACGCCGGGACGGCGACATCCGGTGGCTGAGCACACGGTCGCAAACGTTCTTCGAGGACAAAGGTGCCGCGCGCCATCCGGTACGCACCATCGGCGCAGTGTGGGACATTACAGAGCGCAAACACGCCGAGCAAGCTTTGCGTGAGGCCGAGGAAAAATACCGGGAGATCTTCGACCACGCCGTCATCGGCATCTTTCAGAGCACGCCCGATGGCCGGTACCTGAGCGTCAACCGGGCCCTGGCTCGCATGCATGGCTACGCCTCCCCCCAGGAAATGCTGGCCCTGGTTCATGACATCGGGCGCGAGGAATATGTCCAGCCGTCGCGTCGCCAGGAGTTCAAGCATCTGCTGGAAGAACAGGGAGTCGTGCGCGACTTTACGTTTGAATTCCGGCGCAAGGACGGAAGCCGGGGATGGGCCCTGGTCAATGCACGGGCAGTCCGCGATGCGCAGAGAACGGTGATCTACTACGAAGGAACCCAAGACGACATCACCGAGCGCATGCGTTTGGAAGCGCAATACCAACACGCACAAAAAATGGAGGTCGTTGGACGCTTGGCTGGGGGTGTGGCTCATGATTTCAATAACCTTCTGGGCGTGATCATCGGGTACAGTGAACACGCGGCGGGACGCCTCGACCCAAATCATCCCGTGACGCGGAGTATCGCCCATATCAAACATGCAGCAGAACGGGCGGCCGGTTTGACCAAACAGCTTTTAGCTTTCAGCAGGCGACAGGTGATCTATCCCCGAATTCTCGACCTGAATAAGGTCGTCGGTAGCTCAGCGGAAATGATGGAGAGGCTGGTCGGCGAAGACGTCAAGGTGACCTTCAAGCCCGGCGCCCAGCTTGGGTTAATCAAGGCCGATCCGGGGCAAATCGAACAGATTCTGATGAATCTGGCTGTGAATGCGCGCGATGCCATGGCTCGGGGCGGGACGATCACGATTGAGACGGCTAACGTCCAGCTCGACGAAAACTACGTGCTGCAGCATCCGCTCGTGCTCACCGGTCCCTACATCATGCTGTCGTTCGCCGATACTGGTTGTGGCATCGACCCAGAAATCTTTCCTCACATTTTCGAACCGTTCTTCACGACGAAAGCTCCAGGGAAAGGAACAGGTCTAGGGCTTGCGACCGTATATGGAATCGTCAAGCAAAATAACGGTTACGTCTGGGCCTACAGTGAGCGGAACGAAGGGACTGTTTTCAAAATCTACCTTCCAAGAGTGGAGGAAGTGGAAAGTCCGTTTGAGCCAGACCCCGAGGCTGGGAGCCAGGGCGGATCGGAGACCATCCTGCTGGTAGAAGATGAAGTGGCCCTCCGTGAGGTCACGGCCAGCCTGCTAGAGACAGGCGGTTACAAGGTGTTAAAGGCAGAGAGCGCTGCAGCCGCGCTGCTCGTGACCCAGGAGTACGAGGGAAAGATCGACCTCCTCCTGACTGACGTAATTATGCCCGTTATGAGCGGAGTTGAATTGTACGATCGCCTGGTGAAATCGCGACCTGCGATCAGACTGCTCTATATGTCCGGGTACGCAGGGGATCAACTGAGCCATTACGGCCAGTTCGACCCGAGATCAGAGATCCTCCAGAAGCCATTTACGCGGAAAGCACTGCTGAAAAAATTGAGAGCGGTCCTGGAGAGCTGACTCCGGGCCCGACGGACACGTGCACGGCCGAGTCGCGTCGATCCGAGAACCCCCGCACTAGCGACATCATCGTCCGCTTACTGGGGTAACTTGCGGTGTAGCACGTTCGTTTCTAGCATGAAAGTGCTATGCCCCACGCATTGCTGCTCTCTCCCGATGACCAAGCCGTCAGTGCGATCACTGGCGTTCTGGAAGAAATGTCGGTGAGTTGCGAACGTCCCTTGGACGGGGCATCGGCCGCCCAAAAACTCAGTTCACAAAGTTTTGACTTCGTGCTGGTGGATTGTGAAAACCTGCCCGCGGCCAAGCTGATTTTCGATGTCTGCCGGCGCGGCAGGAACGGCATCAATCCGGTGCCGATCGCGATTGTCGATGGCCGCGCCGGTCTGCCGACCGCCTTTCGCCTGGGAGCAGAGCTGATTCTGACCAAGCCGGTCTCGAAAGATCAGGCAAGAAGCACGATCCGAACCGCGGTCAGCCGCCTGCGGAGAGAGGAACCGGCCCGAGCTCCGCAAACTCCGGAAGTTCCGCCTGATGCGGCGACCGCAGCGCAACCACAAGAACGGGCACTGGCGGCTGCGGCTGCTGTGTCGGCGCAGCCAGCGAAGCCACCCGATGCCAGGCCGAAAGCCGCAATCGAAACGGTGCCCGCATCTGCGAAGAGCACTGTAGTGGAAGCGATGGTGGCGGCGCCAGCAGCGCCCTTGCCGCAACCTGCATCTAAGGCGAAACGGGCGGCGGATGATCTCTTCGAGGTGTCGAAGCCGACGCCTCCCATGAAACTGTCGGACGATCCGGTCATGGCGGACCTGGAACGAGGAGACGTTGCGCCACCTGCGGCTCCTGTATTTTCCTCCTACGAAGCCGCTCCGCCGAAGGGACGCGGCCCGCTGGTTGCCGTGCTGATCCTCGCCTTGGCTGGCGGGGGCGTCTACACCGCATGGATGTACCAGCCGGGATTTCGTGCGATCGTTCAGCCCCAGATTGACCATGTGCTCGCGTTGGCGGGGATAGCTTCCCAGCAAAAGGCGGTCCCAACACCCCTGACACCGGCAAAGATTGCGGCGCAGACCTCAGCAGGCAAGTCGGCCCCCGCTACGCCAGTGGCACCTTCGACCGCTTCTTCCGCGGATGTGGCGCAACAGAACGGAACGGGTGCGGCGACAGACTCTCTCGAGGTGGTTCCGGCGCCGCTGGAATCGCCGGCCGACTCCAAAAAAGCCGAGGCTGCTTCTTCCCCGGACGGCGAATTGCCTGGTGAGAAGGGTGCCGTCATCCTCTCCTCGAAAGGGGCGGAAAACCGCCTGGTTCATCGTGTCCCGCCCACCTTACCCAAAGGAGCACCCGCACAGGGGGACACCGTTGTCCTCAAGGCGGTCGTCGATGACAACGGGAAGGTGGAAAGCGTTAGCCTGGTTGAGGGCAATCCTACGCTGGCGGCAGCAGCCATGCTCGCCGTGAAACAGTGGCGCTACCGGCCCTATGTTCGGGACGGCAAGAATCTGCCCTTCCAAACGGTCGTGTTGGTGGACTTCCAACAGCCCTGAGCGCGCGCGCCCCTTCGATGGGAATCCGATTACGCCCGTAACTTGCTGGTACCTATGAATGTTACCTAGGATGGGTTCATCATGGGTTACCAAGCGTTACTCTTCTGTCCCGACGAAAAATTGGCGCGCGTTGTTAGTCAGGTGTTCAGTGAACTGGACTTTACCATTGACCACGTGCAAGAACCGTTCAGTGCTGTAAAGCGGCTGATGGCGCAGCGTTTCGATGCCGTGGTTGTAGACTGCGAAAACGAAACCAATGCCGCCCTTTTGTTCAAGAGTGCCAGAAACTCCACTGCCAATCAGGGTTCGCTCGCGATCGCGGTGGTCGAAGGACAGGCAGGAGTAGCCAAGGCGTACCGGATCGGGGCCAACCTGGTTCTGACCAAGCCCATCAATGTTGAGCAGGCCAAGGGAACGCTGCGGGTGGCGCGCGGGCTCTTGCGGAAAACTTCGGACGCGTCGACGCTCACGAATGTTGAGCCACCTGCGTCGCCAGCAACTGCGGTTGCCGCTCCGGCGAGTCCCGTGGCGAAAGAGGCCAATCGCAGAGTTGAGGCAGGCGGGGCGCCCGTCAAACCAAGTGCTCTGCCGGAATTCGAGACTCCGCTGCCGGCCATGGCCGCATCGGCGATGGGTGAGAACAGTCCGGTTGCCGCGCCGGCTCGTGAAGTGCAAGTGAATCCACAGGCACCGGTAGCTGTCCCGATCGCGAGTGCCCCGGTAAAGGCGGAGAGCGTCAAAGTTAAGGCGGGCGTGCCTGCCAACCAGAGTGCTCTGCCGGAATTCGAGGCTCCGCTGCCAGCGATGGCAGCGTCGGCAAAGGGTGAGGACAAGCCGGGGACTCCGCCCGCTCGTGAAGGGCAAGAGAAACCCCCGGTAACGGTTCGGCCGGTAGCAGAAGACCAGCCCCGGAGCGTTTCCCCGCCAGTCAAGGCCCAAGCGGCGCCGGCCGCATCCATGGCGCCTCAGAGTCCTGCCAGTCCAAGTTCCGGAGCGGCGGCAGCGCCGGCTCCTGCGAAATCAGCGCCCATCGAAAAGACAACGGTTGAGTTTGAAGCTGCGTATCACGCAGACGACCGCACCCCCCCCACGGGCTCAGCAAGTGCCGCAGGCGGGCCCTCGTTTGCCGCGCTCGACATCGAGAATGCGGGCGACTCCACCGGCAGTAAGAAAATCCTGATCGCAGTAGCCGCCGTCTTGATACTCGCAGCGCTTGCGTTTGTGGGTTGGTCCAAACTGAGCGCGCCAAAATCGAAAGTAGCGTCTCCTGCCGCGAGCGCTCCCCAACCGCCTTCACAGCAGGCCACGCCACCTTCTGCCGTGCCGATGTCGGCCCCAGTGTCATCTCCGGGCACCGGCAGCACGAACCGCGCTGATGCAATCACTTCGGGTGGAACCTCAAGAAATGTGGCGGTGTCGGCCGCTGCGCCGGCGGCGATTAGTTCTCCCGTACCCCGGATCAGCGTGAACCCGGAATCAGTGACGAAGAAAACAGACGCTGCGCCCATCGTGGTGAAATCCACACCCGCAAAACCGTCTCCGGGACGGACCGAGGAAACCGTTGCAGCCTTGCCCAGTCCACTGGCCGTTGCCGAGTCGAGCGATAGCGGCTTGAGCAGCCTGACCGTACCGTCAACGCAAAGCCAGCCCTCGCTGGCCAAGGTCAACATCTCGCAAGGCGTATCGCAGGGACTCCTGATCAAACGTGTCCAGCCAAAGTATCCCCAGAATGCGCTCATCATGCATCTTCAGGGTGCTGTGCAGTTGGAAGCCACCATCGACAAAGAAGGAAATATCACAAAAGTGTCGGTGTTGAAGGGAGATGCCACGCTGGCCCGCGCCGCCATGGACGCGGTTCGGCAGTGGAGATACAAGCCCTATTATCTGGACGGCGTCCCGGTCGAGATACAGACGCAGATTACGATCAACTTCAAACTGCCCAACTAGTTGAGCTGTTCATCCAGCCCGCGATGGCGCGGACGCCCAGGATGCGCGCTGATGCTGCGGAACTTGCGGTAGAGGCCATGTAAGTCTTCGCTCAGCAGCCTCACCATCAGCATGCAGAAATCGCAGTGATCCCGCAGAAAACCCACAAAACTTTCGCGCGGAATAAAGCCGACCGTAGTGTGGTCTCCGGCTTCGGCGGTGACGCGGTAGTTGTCTCCGGTCATGCTTTCGCTCAAGCCGAGGATGGTGCCGGGACCGGCAACCTCCAGGAGCTGCGGGTGGTTTTGCCCGCTGGGCAGCAGCACGCGCACCTCGCCCGATTCGACCACGTACACGCCGCTGGCCGCCGTGCCCTGCTGAAATAACCGGGAGCCCTTGGAATAAACACGAACCGTCTTGATCCCGTGGAGAGCCTGCCACAGGTCGGTGTCCAACTTGCCCGCTGTAGGCCGTGACGACACGATCCTCACTCCTTCTCGCCTGGAACCATCCTGCGCAAGCCTGGCCCCGACAGGCTGTGATGCTGGTCACTGGTTTGAGTGACACTTGTCGGATGAGCTATCTTGTCGCGCCCAAGCGCCGAATGGGAATCCCTTAACTTCTTATGTCAGAGTCGCTTAGCTTTCGTGGAGCAGGGAACAGCCGGCTCCGGGAGGAAGGCCCAGCAAGCCCTGGGTATAGCCCAGTTTTGGGGAACGTCCGGTAGAGTCCTGCGAAGCGTACTTATTCCCGCTCGAGGACTTCGTCGACTGCGACCTTGCCGCCCTTCTCCACATTGATGATTTTGTGGAGAGGCTTAAAGCCCGTCAGCGTGATATCCAGCACGAAAGTGCCCGGCCCCAGCATGACTTCGGCCGGGGACTGTTTGTCGAGGATGCGCTGGTTGATGGCGATCTGCGCGCCTTTTGGTTGAGTCCGAATACTCACGGAACTCAAACCGGCGGTGCTGTCTCCACCCTTGCCAAACAGTTTCTTGAATTTGCCGACGGTGCGGATGTCATCAACATTACCGAGCGCCTGCAGGGCAGGAGCAAACTGAAAATTCTGGCCCGCTGCGAGATCCGACGTAGTCGTCTCTTCGAGGTATCCCGCCTTGCGCACCAACACGGTGTGCGAGCCTTTCTCGACGGCGAACTGGGACGGTGTCACGCGCCCGGTGTTCCTGCCGTCCAGGACGATTTCAGCTCCGGGCGGCGTGCTGTTGACCACCACGAGAGCGTTGTTCGGAAAGAGATGGATGACGACGAATGATTTGCTGGCCGAGGCGACATCGACGGAGCGGATCTCCCCGGTGTATCCGGCTTTGCTGGCCGAGACCACGTGTTTGCCGGGACTGAGGCCGGTCAAGTTAAAGGGCGTGACCCAGGCCGGATCGCTTTTGCCATCGAGCTGAATCTGCGCGCCCTGCGGGGTGGAATCGATTTGCACTTGCCCGGGAATCACGACGGGAACCGGTGCGGGAGCCGCAGTTCGCCGGGCGGCGCGTTTCCCAATCTGGCGTACGGTCACTTCAGGCTCGGGTTCCTCTGCGGGTGCCGGAACCACCGTGGCTGGCTGCGGTGCGGCCGCGATGGGAGCAGGCGAAGCTGGTTGTGCCGGACTGGTCGCCGCCTTGGTCGGGCGCGGAGCAGCCGTCGAACCATCGTCTTCGGAACGCACGTGGAAAAAGAGCGCCACGACGATGATCAGGATCACGCCGACCGCGGCCGAGATCGCGTAGAGCATCAGCCCTGGAGGAACGGTCTTGATTTCCGTGATTGCCTTTTGCGCGACTTCGCGCGGCTGGATTCTCGGCTTCTCTTCTTTTTTCGGATAGACCTGGACGATGGGAGGCTCGGGCGCATCGTACGCCGGAGGTGGCGGCGGTGTGTAGGAAGCTTCCTTCAGTGGAGGCAATTCTGCAATGTCGGAGAAGCTTTGACCAGACGAGGTCTCCACCGAGCCTGCCATGACTGGATCCACGGCGATGCGCGGTGATGTTGCTTCAGTTTCCGTTTCGAATGCGGTGGCTGAAAGTTGCGCCCCTGGATTGTGGGCAGGTTCTTCAATATCCCGCGCTCCAGAATCGAAACCATGGCCGGCGCTGGCCGGTGTCATGCCCGCGGCTGCCGCCCGTGACTTTTTCTCAGGGGCCGGCTGCGAGAACGTCTGTATTTCTGGTTCCGGCGTAGTCTCCAAAGCGGGAGGCGCGGATGGAGCCGGCCTGGCAGAAGCCGAGACAAACTTGTTAGCGGCCGCGCTGCGAGCCGCCGGATCAAACGCGGCTTTCGTGGCAGGCCCAGCTTTCTTCACATCCGTGGATTTCCTGCCACTGTCCTTGCACTTTTCCAGGTCCTGAACCAATTCTCGTGCGGTTTGATATCGGGCCTCGGGATCCTTCGCAAGCGCTTTCATGATCAGGGCGCTCACGCCCGCTTGAGCTTTTGCATTCAAGGACGAGGGCGTGGGAGGCGTTTCGTTTTGAATCTGGTTCACCAGGAGGGCGGGGTCCTCCGCATCGAACGCCTTGCGGCCCGTGACCATTTCGTAGAGGATGGCGC
>Ga0209698_10007192_pt1 | contig 11724 bp, 11 predicted proteins | sample LitLauG_LLR_2012_FD_187203 | JGI IMG/M metagenome (GOLD analysis project Ga0209698, IMG submission 187203) | Freshwater sediment microbial communities from Pennsylvania, USA - Little Laurel Run_MetaG_LLR_2012 (SPAdes) (version 2) | ecosystem: Environmental > Aquatic > Freshwater > Creek >... | reverse complement strand
CGGTACAGGACTTGCGGCTGGCACCAGACGCCATGCTCAAAGCGTTGTTCGGCAACCAAGCCCCGCATTACCGGCAGATGGCCGCCGGCGAGGACCCGCGTGCCGTGGCGGCTCAGGCGCAGGAACGCGGCGGGCACGGCGGTGGCCATTGCGATGGCGGTTGCGGGCGCCAGGCCGAGCAGTCGCACGGCATTGCGCACGGCCTGGGCCAGAGAATCGGACGCGCCTGGCTCGGGCCGACTCGCCGCGTCTTGCGCGCTGGCTACGGTCGAGACCACCAGGCACGCTAGCATCCCTCGCCGCAAACAATCGAACCACCACCGGTTACTCATGGCTCCTCCCGCAGCAAAGCTGTTTCTTCGTAGTAAGGATTCCCAACAGAAGCTACTGCGCGATCCTTTCGGCTTTGTCCGTAAGGAATGTTTGGTCCTCCCGCGCGTTGTTTATCTTCAGAAGCTCCGCCCCGTGGTTTCTACTGCTAAGCCCCATGCTTGACCGCCAGCACACTTTCGGGCGCTGGATTCAAGGGAATATGGACGCGGAATGTCGTTCCGGACGCCGAAGTCTGCTCCACCATGACATCGCCGCCGTGGTCCTGCAAAATCTTCTGGACCACCGTCAGTCCCATCCCAGTCCCGTTTTCTTTGCCGTGACTCACAAAAGGTTCGAACAGCCGCTCACGCACCGCGTCCGCGATTCCTGAACCGTTGTCCGCAATACGAATCTCCACTTCCTCGCCTGTACCTCGCACAGCGACGTCGATCTTTCCCGATTCGTGCGGCACCGCTTCGCAGGCGTTCAGCAGTAAATTCAGCAAAGCGCGCTCCAGTTTCTTGAAGTCGAACCATCCTTCCGTCGGCCCCTCGCTGTTGGTTCGGATTTGTATGCGCTGAAATTCCGGATGCGCCCTCACGTCCTGGACGGCCCGGTCCACTACCGAGCGCACGTCGCCGTAGGAGGGCCGCAACGATTCCCGCGTCCGGGAGAACTCCAGCAGCGACTCGATCAGGTCCGTCATCTGATTTACGGCCACGCGAACCTCCGCATAGAGGTCCTCGCGCTGCGCGAGTGTCAGTTGGCCCTCACAAAGGAACTCGGCGTTCGCCACGACGGCAGATAGCGAATGCCTCAAGTCGTGCGAAATCGAACTGGCCATTCGCCCGATTGTCGCCAGCCGTTCCGCATCGAGCAGTTCGCGCTGCGTTTTTTCCAGGTTTGTTCGCATGCGATCGAACGTCGCCGTAACCTCAGCTACTTCGTCTCCGCCGTGCGCTTCAAGCGGATAAGCATAATCGCCTTGTTCGAGCGCACGCACCCCAGCTACCAGGTTTTCCAAGGGTCGCGTAAAGGTATGCGAGATCAAGTAGACAAGCAGACTCCCGACCAGAACAGCCGTGAGCCCCAACGCCAGGAGAACTTCGTTGAGGCTTCTCAGAAATGCTGTCGCCTGGTCAAACGACTTCAGCACCCACAGACTCAGCGCCGGCGCTCCCGCCGAAGGCAGATCGACTGACGTCGCAAGATAGCGCTCGTCTCCCAGCCGAATCTGGTCCGGCTCCAGTTTGGTTCCCTGCTCGCTCCGCGGCACTGCGTGCAGGAACTCCGCTTCCTGCACCGGTTTCAGCGTACTCCGCACAATCGCGTCGCCATAACGGAATGCGATCTCGCTCGCCGCCATGCGGCTTAACTCTCTTGCAAACCGGTCGTCGATCTCATAGCCCAGCACCAGATATCCCAGCACGCGATGATCGCTCACCGAACCGAAGTAGATGTCTTGCAGGAAAACTTCGTAGAGATGTCCGTCCACGTACCACCAATGCCGCGTTTCTTCCTGCGATACAATTTTTGGGAAAAACGCCTGGCCTTGCCGGATTGTGATTTCCTTCGGAGTGGCCTGCAACGCCACCACTTTTCCCGATCCGTCCGCCAGTAGTAGCAAATCGCTCCCCGCCAGATGCCAGAGGTCGCGCGATGCGTCCTGGATGGTCGCGGGATCGCGCGTTGTCATCATCGCGCGCACCGTCGGCAAATCGGCTAGCAGCGCCACCGACCGCTCGAGCGTCCATTCTCTTTGATTTTGGAAATTATGAAATGCGGAAACGGAATTCTGCAGGTCGCGCTCGATAGCCGCCCGCTCCTGCTGCTGCACGGTATGCCGCACGACCAGCAGCGTCGCGAAGGTTAGCGTCGCGGAGACGGCCACCATGGAAAGCAGGAACTTTGTCCGAAGGCGAATTCCGTTCATGAGAAAAGAACAGGTTTCAAAGATTCAAGGTTGCAGAGTTTCAAAGTTGCGAGGGACAAGTCTCGCGGAGCTATTTCTTGAGAACCAGATCTTGGGGGAGCCCGGAAAACTTTGAAACCTTGAAACTCTGCAACCTTGTCTTTTACGGCACAAACTTATAACCCGCGCTATGCACGGTGCGGAAGTGCAGGGGATTCGTGCTGTCCTTCTCGAGTTTCTGCCGCAGCCGCAAGATGTGGTTATCGACGGTTCGTGTGCTCGGATAATTGCGATATCCCCACACCTGGTTCAGCAATTCCTCCCGCGACAGAACGCGTTCCGCATTCTGGATCATGAACTTCAAAACCTTGAACTCTTGCGAAGTCATCGGCACAAGTTCCCCATTGCGCCACAATTCCATCTTGGTGAAATCCACTTTCACGTCGCCAAAGCTGAACCGCTCGGTTGCGGGCGCGGGCACCGCGCGCCGACGCATCGCGGTTCGCACGCGAGCCAGCAGTTCGCGCGGGCTGAATGGCTTGGTCACATAGTCATGTGCTCCCAACTCCAGCAGCAGGACCTTATCCATGACTTCCGCTCGCGCACTCAGGATGATGATCGGCAGCGCCGGCGCGGCATGGTTGATCTGGCGGCACACGTCCTGCCCCGACGTTCCGGGCAGGGTGAGATCGAGCACCAACACCGAGGGAGCGGCCGCGCGGAACATTTCCAACCCCTCGGTTCCGTTCCCCGCCACCTCAACGGAGAATCCTTCCGCCTCAAATAACCGGCGCAGCGCCTTTTGCACGGCCCGGTCGTCTTCGATGACCAGGATTTTTTCACCCGTAGCTGGAGGCGCCTCCATCGTAGCCCCTTGAAATGAGTTCTTTTGCATAGGGTCCCCACACCCGAATCAGGAATGTATCATACCGCCAAACTCTAATGCAGTAGGCGGTTTACGGCACGTCGGGGAAAAATGTGACCGACCTTTTACAATTTGTTGACAAGTAGCCCCGCTCGCCGAAAAAGCCTTCCCTTGATTTGGTCCCGCAGTTGCTAACTGCTTGCAGCTGGTGAACGAGGCGCGCGGAGGTCGCCTATTTGTCACGGCAGTGCTACCTGTTCGCACAAATTCTTGCTCTCGGGTGTGAGGACTCGACAGCAGTCCGTGTTCAACCAGGCTCGAGTAGACAGCCTACAATGGGCGTTGCGAGAACCTGATTCTATCCAATGCATAGGAACTGGAAATAAGAGATGCCGCAGATTTCTCCAGCGGAGTTTCACGCTCTACCCCTTCGCGTGCATGCCTTTCTTGCCGACGTCCCGCTGCACGATGCCTGGGCCGTGGACTTACCAAAGCACCGCGATGACGTTACGTTGTCTGAATTTCTCCGGGCAAGTCAGGGCCGCAAACACAATAAGCTTCCGCCAGCGGCGCGGGCGCTTTTCGGTCTTCGGCTTTTTCTCGGACGGATTTTTCGACTTGACGCCGAACCAAAGAATGCCTTGGCAGGCTCGTTTGGAAGTCGCCTGACACCAGAGGACCGCGCTCGCTCTCTTATCGCGCCCGGAACGCCAGAAGGAATGTTCCGCATTGTTTATCGTTTCGAAAACGAGCAACTCGTCGAAATAGAGAATCGGACCGTCCATGCTGCGGCCCTGAGTGCCCTGACTAAAAAGGCCGGCGGCTATCGATTCTACTTTGCGGTCTACGTGCGCCAGAGTTCGTGGATTACGCCGTTGTACATGGGCCTAATCGATCCCTTCCGAAGGTGGATTATTTATCCCGCCATGCTGAAAACCATTCGCGCAACCTGGGACCGAAATATCTGAAGCGACTCACCCATCAGCGAGCTGCGTGGAATCTATGTCTCATGCTTCAATACCAGGTCGACGGTCTCGATATCGACTAAACCGCAGCAGCCGTAGAGCGCCGGCAGCACGTGTTCCGGAGGATAAGTCCGGCGGAGATGGGCGACCTTCTCCGTACCCGAACGGTAAGCCGGAAGATACATGCGCCCCAGCAAGGGATGCCGTCCCCAGGCTCCGGACAATTTGTCGGCGCGCTCTTCCGTGACGAGAAAATCGCGCCGCAGCGCGGCCGCGACCTCGGCTTGCGGCTTGCCTTCGCCCCACGTCAGATACGATGACTGATTCTTGGCGTCATCCTGCAAAAGGGCCAGCAGCACTCCGATCTGCAAGTCTTCATCTGGCAGTTGCTCAACTTCGGTCACGCCATGCGCGATTAAAATCGCGTTGTTGGCAATTCCCTCGAAAAGCGTCGCGGCGCGCGTGTTCATGGTGAGCACCGTGGTCTCAAAGCCTGCCTTTCCGCGAACGTACAAATTCTGCAGATAGGCAAAGGTCGTGACGTGCCCGGGCACCACCTCGTGGCTTATGAGTTGTTCAAACTCGGGAAATGAAATCTGCAGCGAGGCGTTGATCTCGTAGGTCCCTTCGTATTGGGGGCTGCCATCGGCGTTGCGCGCGCGGCCGAGGTAGTTCATAGAACCGGAAAACCACGCGTCTTTAATGGGAAGAAAATCTATGTTCGCCCGCGGCACGGCTGCCAGATCTCTGGACAGGTATGGCAGCAAGTTCTTGGCGCTCAAGTTATCGAATTGCGCAATTACGGCCGCGCTCAGGGCACGGACAGAAGCCAGCGGCGCAACGCGCTCCCGGCGCCAGGCATCAACGGCTTGCAGCAACTGGGCGGAATCCGACGACGCGTGGCCGGCGCGGCCCAGCAGTTCAGCAACGCGGGCTCGCTTCTTCTCCGGCTTCGAGGGTTCGGGAGGCTTGCCCGTTGCCGACTCCACGCACCGCGCATAGGGCACCGGCTTGCCCTTGCCAAAGACCTCCATCGCAAGATCCCACATGGTCTCGAGGCAGTCTGCCAGGCCGATCAGATAAGGCTTGCGCAGCACGCTGGACTTGTCAGCGAGTTTGGCCGCCTCTTCACGGATTCCAGCGATAGCTCTCGGAATGTCTATGGCGCGCACATACTGCTCCACAGCCTCGCGATCCACGGCCTTGCCGGAGACACCACCTGATTGCCGCAGTCGCGCTGCGGCCGGATGCGTGTAGGCCGCAGGCAGAGGCTCGTCGGAAAACCAGCAATCGGCAATGAACCGGCCCGTGCCCGAGGGGCACATGACATCGCCGCCCCAGAGAGTGTCGATGCCGAGAACCGCGTCAGCAACGTACTGTCCTACTGCGTCTTTTTTCAGCATCTCTTGAGTTGTCATTGAAGCTCCTTTCCTTTCCTCAGCGAACCAAACCAGACATAAACACAAAGGCCAATGAAAAACAGGGCAGAAACGGATTGCGAGACGAGATCGTTCGAGTAGAACGGCGTTTGGATCAGGTCCTCGCCATACCAGTGGAATAGGCGCAATGCCGCGCCGATAACGCCGCCGAGCGCGCCACCAGCCATCAACCCTGAGGCGATGATGATGCCGCGCTCGCGGATAGCATTGCCGTGCTCGCCGCCAATCTTCGCACTGCGCTTGTTTACCAGGTGCGAGAGGAATCCGCCGGCCAGGATCGGCGTGGTTAGCTGCAACGGCAAATAGATTCCTAACGCGAAGACCATGGAAGAGAGGCCCAGCATCTCCAGCACCACGGTGACCATGGCGCCGATGCCGAACAACATATAGGCGACCGGTTGGCCGCTCATGAATCCTGAAACGACAGCTTTCAGTGCGGAGGCCTGCGGCGCCACCAGCACCTGCCGCACGTCGCCCGGCGCGGCCTCTCCGAACTGGAAGGCCTTGGCCAGCAGGACGATGGTTAACCCCGCCGTGATCGCCGACGCGACGACACCGATGAACTTCACCTTCTCCTGCGCCGAAGGCGTTGAGCCGATCCAGTAGCCGGCTTTCAGGTCAGTGATGAATTGTCCCGAGGCGCACAGGGCTACACAGACCATGCCCGCCAGGGCCATCACGAAGAACATGCCGGTGGTTCCGGAGAGTCCGAACTTCAGCAACACCACCGCAGAGACGATGACGGTGAGCAGCGTCATGCCGCTGGCCGGGTTGTTGGCCGTGGTGGCGATGGCATTGGCAGCCACCGTGGTGAAGAAGAATGAGAAGAGCAATGTGAGCGCGAGGCCGACGGCAACCACGGTCCAAGAAACATGGAGGAGTCCGAAGAAGGCGGCCACTGCAATTGCCGCCAGCACCACGCCGACAAGGATGGTAACGATGGGAATGTCACGGTCGGTGCGTTCCATTTGAGGCGCCTCGCCGTGGCGAAAGGCGTGCAGCGCGATGCCGAAGGAGCCGGCAATCACGCGCAGCGACTTGAGGAGGCCGGCGAAGCCGGCGGTCGCGATGGCGCCAACAGCGATGAGGCGCACGTAATTGCGGTAGATCTCAGCGGCCGACATGTGTGAAATGGGGATGGTCGCGGGATAAACGGTGACATCGCCCATGTGGCTGCCGATGAACCAGAGCAGCGGGACCAGCACAAAGTTCACCAGGATGCCGCCGGCGCAAAAGATCATGGCGATGCGCAGGCCCATCACGTAGCCGAGTCCAAGGATGAAGCCGACCGCGTCGAAATTAAATACCATACGCCCACGATCGGCCAGGGACCGCATCACGGGGACGAACTGAAAGTTCAGGTACTCCTTCCAGACGTGGAAGGTGGTGACAAAGAAGTCGTAAATCGCGGCGATGACAGTGGCCTGAAGCAGCAGCCGCGCCTGAGAACCACCCTTCTCGCCGGTGACCAGGACTTCGGTGATCGCCGTAGCTTCCGGAAACGGAAATTTGCCGTGCATTTCGCGCACGAAATAGCGCCGCAAGGGAATGAGGAAGAGTACGCCCAGGCAGCCGCCGGCCAGGCAGATGAAGATGGTCTGCACCGGATGAGGGTCGAGGTGGAGAGCGTAAAGCGCCGGCACGGTGAAGACGGCACCGGACACGACGGCGGCGGAGGCGCCTCCCATGCCGGTAATGATCATGTTCTCCAGCACGGTGGAGCGCCGGCGGTAGACGCGTGCCAAGCCGATGGCGAGGATGGAGATGGGAATCGCCGCCTCCATGCCCTGCCCGACCTTGAGGGCGGAATAAGCCGACGCGACCGCGAAGACGATACACAGCACCGTGCCCCACAGCACCGCGCGCCACGTCACTTCGGGCGGTGCCATGCTCGGGGACACGAGCGGCACGTAGAGTTCGCCATCCTTCAACGGCTGGTAGGCATTCGCGGGAAGGGATTTGGTTTCGACCTCGGTCATAGTCTTGATCCTCTTGTTCGGCGAAATCCGGCCTCGTTGTTCGAACCGCTCAGCGGTCACTCAACTCGAACAGTCTCTGGGCACATCCCGACCGGAGATGGCCCGTGCAGCATGACCCATGCAGTTGAGCACCGCCGGGGGAGTGGAATCAAGTGTAAATATCACATCGAGCAGTGCCAGCTTACACGTTGAGGCGTGACCGGCCACTCAAGGGTCCCGTCGAGAACCTGCGTCACGCGGCATGGTATTCTCTTCGAAAGGTGAGCTATGAGCAATGCCAAACAGGATGTTGAGTTGCTGCTGAACAGGCTGCCGGATAACGTCTCGGTGGAAGACATTCAGTACCACCTCTACGTTCTCGACAAAGTGCGGCGCGGGCTGGAGGATGCGCGGGTCAACGGGACTCTCTCGCAAGAAGAAGTGGAGAGTCGCTTCAGCAAATGGCTCACCGAATAGCCTGGTCCAAGAGGGCGGTTCATGTCGTTATAGTTTTTCGCCGCTAGCTATCTGGCCAGCAAGAAGAAACGTCTTTGGATATCTTCCCTCGCCACACAATTTGAAGGAACCGAAGTCCTTGAACCACGCCCACTGGGGACAATCGGTTTAGTCTCCAGTCAGATGCGGAGTTGATTCAGGTCGTCGAGGCTGATGTTGCGGTTTCGCATGCGCTCGACCAAATGGTCGCGGATGGCGGCCGGTATGCGCGGCCAGCTTTCAATCTGCGGCATTACTCACCGAACACCAAGCGGCCCAACTTGTCGCCTAGCTTCTTGGCTTCCTCAGGATCGCTCGTGGCGCGAAAGCGTTCGGCAAGTTCGAAGAATGCTTTCTCTTTCTCTTTTCGCGCTTCGATACCCAGCTCGATGAGCTCCACCAGGACGCGGTTTTCGCTCAGGCGCTGAGCTTTGGCCATGCGGTCTACTTGTTTGGCAATGGGAGCGGGGAGGGATACGCTGCGTCGGACTTGCTTTGCTGCTGGCATGGCATCATTATACACCAGTTTGGTGCATCTGTAACGCGGTTCGTGACAACGCCCAGGTTAGCGCCCAAAGGACGGGCGCGAACCTGGGGCACCAGGCGCGTTGGAAAGGGAAATCCGCCCGTTGAGAGGGACGAGCTGCCGCCGGAGTTCGCGGCTAAGAAGAAGAAAAACAAGTGAGTAGGAAACATCTGGGATCGAGCATTGACGACTTCATGAGGAAGGAAAACATCTTCGAGGAGGCGCAGGCACAAGCCATCAAGGAGGTCGTGGCTTGGCAACTGGCCAAGGCCATGAAGAAGAAGAAGAAGATTTCCAAGGCGCGCATGGCGGTCTTGCTGAAGACGAGCCGCTCGCAAGTCGATCGCATTCTCGACCCGAAACGCGACATCACGTTGTCGAGTTTGCAGCGGGCAGCGGCGCTGGTGGGGCAGCCGGTGGTGATTGAGTTGGTGTGAGCAGGCTCCAGGTTAGCACCCAAAAGGAGAGGAGTGAACCTGGGGCACCAATCTCCGACTTCACTTTGCGGCCGGGGCAAGGGACTGAATTAGCTCGAGCAAGTAGTCTGAGCTAACAACGACCGTCAAGCCACCTCCAAGCGCATACGAAACAATGCCTGTCACATAATTTTTGATCGGCGCGTTTAGAAACTGCTGCGTATACTTCCCGCTATGTTCAATCTCAACCAGTCGCGTTCGTCCACCACCGACCAGAACAACCGGACCTCCGCTATTTCCCGGAACGATTAGTCCGTCGACAACGAGAAACTTCCCGTCGAGGGTGATAGGCGTCGGGACTCCCGCTCGATTGTATGGTTTGAACGGGATGCTTACGTCTTCGCCAGGTACTGAGGCCAGATAACCCATTTTAGCTATCGGATAAAGATTTCGTAGGGAACTGATCCCGAGCGGGTAGCCCAGAGCAATCACTTCGTCCGCAATGGTTGTGTCATAATCCTGGATCTTTGCAAATCGCACAAGGTAGCTTGATGAGTAGGAGAGGGAGTAGATGTGTTCCTGCGGATCATGAACCTTGTCTGTAACATCGATTGCGACGAGGTCGATATGTGGCGCAGGGTGCATGTGGACCTTAGCGGTATCGAGGGTGGCACCGCTCAGCAGGTCAATTCTTGTTGCCCGGTAAGTCTGACCCGAAGGGTCACCGATACGGTAGAAGAACACGTTGATCCACGGCGTATAAGTACGAATGTCGGCGTCAGCGTAGTTCCAATCTCCGATCATGTGCTTGTTAGTGATGAGGAATACGTTTCCCGATCCATTTTCCGTCAGAGTCATCAGGAAACCACCGCCTGTTGGGGCGTTGCCCTGCGCATCCGCCGGCCCCTCGATCCTCAGCACAGACTTGAGCATCCCCGGGTCCAATCGATCGGATGCGCGGGCACCGACACTCAAACTAACGATCGAGATCAAGAAAAACACCCACCGACACGGCCTTACCATAGCGTCACCTCTCCAACAGCAACAGTGTACATTTGTAGAACGCGGGAGTGCGGTGGAATCCCACCCTTGCGCACAGAACGCGCAAGGATGGGGCAGCCGCGATGACAACAGCAAAATCAAAGGCGGCGGACAGGAGTGTCCGCCCTACACGAGATTATTGCCTTATCCTCGGGTTCACCGCCGAGTAAAGCAAATCCGTCAGAAAGTTCACCGCGACATACGTCAGCCCGACCGCCAGGATGCATCCCTGCACTAGATAGTAGTCACGGTTGGAGATGGCCTGGATGGTCAGGCGGCCGATGCCGGGCCAGGAGAAGATGGTTTCGGTTACGATAGCGCCGGCCAGCAAGGCTCCGAATTGCAGGCCCAGCACGGTGAGGATGGGGATCATGGCGTTGCGCAGGGCGTGGCGATAGACTACCGTGCGCTCGGGAAGGCCTTTGGCGCGCGCGGTGCGGATGTAGTCCTGGCTTAGTTCTTCGAGCATGGAGGTGCGCACCATGCGGGTGAGGATAGCGGCGAGAGCTCCGCCCATGGTGATGGCGGGGAGGACTAAGTGGGCGAAGGTTCCGGAGCCGGAGACAGGGAGCCATCCTAGCTTGACGGCGAAAAACAGAATGAGGATGGGACCGAGCGCGAAGTTGGGGAACGAGAGGCCGAAGAGGCTGACTACGCTCAGAAGGCGGTCGTCCCATTGGTTGCAGCGGCGGGCCGAGCGGACTCCGGCTGGAATGGCCAAGGCGATTGCTACAAATAATGATGCCAGCGTTAGCTGCAGCGTGAACGGGTAACGGCGGGCGATGAGCGAGGTTACGGGCTGGTTGAAGCGGAGGGACTTGCCCAGGTCTCCGTGGAGAACGCCTCGCCAATAATTCAGGTATTGCTGACCTAGAGGAACATCGAGCCCATAAGTATGCCGGGCAGCCTGAATGTCGGCGGCGGCTGCGCCTTCGCCCAGCATCTGCTGAATCGGGTCGCCCGGCACGAAGTGGATAAGGAGAAAGACGGTCGAGACTACCAGCCAAATGACCGGCAGTGTGTAGAGGACGCGAGTGAGGATGTAGCGCATGAAATCAGCTTCTAGCTCCTTGCTTCTCGCGTTTCTTTCTTGGTGCAAGTATCTTTCTCTCCTCGGGACAGCCGGCAAGATGCCGGCGCTACTCTTACGGCTTCGGCGCCGATGCCGCTTGGGCCGGGGGTGGCGACGCCGCTTGGGCCGGAATGGCTGGGCCTTCGGCTTTGATCGGTTCGATGCGGACTTGTGCCACCCGGTGACCGTCCATTCTCTCGACCACGAATCGCCGGCCCTGATACTCGAATGATTCTCCGCCCGTCGGCATTTTCTGCAGCCGCGACAGCACGAAACCGGCGAGCGTTTCGTAGCCTTCATCCTGCGGGAGCACGAGATCGTACTGGTCCTCAAGATCGCGAATGTTGATGGCTCCGTCGAGCGTGAGGGGTGCGTTGGCGTCCACCGCGGGCTGGGAAGACGCGACATCGAACTCGTCTTCCAGTTCGCCGACCAGCTGCTCGAGAACATCTTCGACGCTGATGACACCCGCAGTGGACCCGAACTCGTCGACCACCATGGCCAAATGCCGCTTGCGCACCTGAAATTCGACGAGCAGTTCGAACAGCGACTTGGTCTCGGGCACCACCAGCACGTCGTGCATGATCTGGCTGACCTTCATCTGCGAAATGCGCGCAACTGCGGGGCCGACCATGGTCGGGGCGAGCCTAAGCCGCATCCAGCGCATCAGGTCTTTCGCGTAAAGCACGCCGACAATGTGCTCGGGGCCGCGCTGCGGGTCAA
>Ga0209698_10007191_pt1 | contig 11724 bp, 8 predicted proteins | sample LitLauG_LLR_2012_FD_187203 | JGI IMG/M metagenome (GOLD analysis project Ga0209698, IMG submission 187203) | Freshwater sediment microbial communities from Pennsylvania, USA - Little Laurel Run_MetaG_LLR_2012 (SPAdes) (version 2) | ecosystem: Environmental > Aquatic > Freshwater > Creek >... | reverse complement strand
CAAGGAACTGGCTTCGAGTGGTGTCGTTTCGCGGCAGCAACTGGACGACGCGACGGCGAAGTTCGAGGCCGATCAGCAGCGCGCCAACTCTCTGGGAAAGGCTTTCGAACTGGCGAAGATTGGACCGCGCGCGGAGGAGCGTGCGCGATCCCAGGGCGCACTCACGCAGGCACAAGGCCAACTGGATTACGCCAAAGCGCAACTGGATGCCACTGTGATTCGCGCGCCGGTGACGGGCACGATTCTCGATCGTACGGCTGAGAAAGGGGAGCTGGTCACCTCCCAGTTTGCCAGCGCTGCAGCTGGTGGGCCGCAGGGCTCCGTCGTTTCCCTGGCGGACCTCAACGACCTGCAAGTGGAACTCGATATCGCGCAGGCTGATTTCGCACGGCTGAGCCCGGCTCAGAAGGCAATCGTCACCACTGATGCTTATCCCGACAAGCAGTACGACGGCCAAATCGCACAGATTTCGCCGGAAGCCAACCGGCAAAAGGCCACGGTGCAGGTGAAAGTGCAGGTACTGAATCCGGGGAAATATCCTGACGTTCAGTTGCGTCCGGAAATGAATGCCACGGTTCGGTTCCTCGTTAACGACAAGCCAAAGGACACAAAAGATCCGGCAGGCGTATTCGTGCCGTCCACTGCGATGCGCGATCGCGATGGCAAAAAAGGCGTGTACATCGCTTATAACGGAAGAGCGGTGGCCCGAGAGATTCACGTATTGAGCCAGCGGGCCGACGGTGCACTGGTCGATGGACTGGTGGGTGGAGAGAATGTCATCACCACGGCGCCAGCCACATTGAAAGATGGAGACAAAATCAAAATTAAGGGGCAATCATGAGCACAGTTGCAGAACCGAACGTTGCCACCACCACCCAAGTTGTCAAGGTTCGCGGCGTCAGTAAGATCTTCAAGCGGGATGCGTTTCAGGTGACCGCGCTCGACGACGTGTCAATCGACATTGCCAAGGGAGAATTCTTGGCCCTGATGGGTCCATCGGGCTCGGGCAAGACAACGCTGTTGAACATGATTGCCGCCATCGACCGTCCGACCGCCGGCGAATTGCTGGTGCAGGGACAGGACATTTTCCGCTTCGGCGACTCAGAGATTGCCCGCTGGCGCAACGAACACATCGGGTATGTGTTTCAGACGTTCAATCTAATCCCGGTGTTGACGGCGTTTGAAAACGTGGAACTGCCGCTGCTGCTCACCAAGCTCAATTCACAGCAGCGCCGCGATCACGTGCTCACGGCGCTAAAACTCGTCGGTCTGGAGGATCGTGCCGATCACTTGCCCAAGCAACTCTCCGGCGGGCAGGAGCAGCGCGTGGCCATCGCCCGCGCCATCGTCAGCGATCCAACGCTATTGCTGGCAGACGAACCAACCGGCGACCTCGACAGTCATTCGGCGACAGAAGTTCTGGAGATTTTGAAGCGGCTGAACGAGGACTTCCACAAGACCATCGTGATGGTGACGCACGATCCGCACGCGGCTTCTTACGCGCACGTGACCCGGCACCTGGAAAAAGGCATGTTATTGCCGCCAGAAGACGGCTCAAATCGTTAGGAACTGAAGCGCAGGGGTACTTCTTGCAGGGATAGGACTGTGATCGGGGAACCTCGGCGTTGCCGATCCAGCTTAACTACGAGATGAGGCCTACCTGGCCGCGCGCGGACGGCGAAGCAGGCACGTCGGCCACCCACCGCCATGCCCGTCTGCCATTTGAAACTACCGCTTCCGCTTCGCCATATTCCACCAGGCGGTTCAAGACTGTCGTCACCGACGCCATTGGATCTTTGTGGCGAGCGAGCAAATCCGGCAGCTTTTCCTGGAAATACTCGCAGATATCGCGCGAATTCATGGGACGGCCGGACTCCATCAGAATCATTCGACACGCTTTCGTAAAGCCCGGTTGACGGCCATTGCTTTTGCGGTCAACCAGCTCCATCAATTCTTCACTGAGAACGCCATCCCCGAAAAGATTCGCCAAACCGGAGATTGTCTGTTTCACGGTACCGATTCGTTTCATGATCTCGGCACGCTGTTGCATTAACTGCCGCAGTTCATCGTGAGCCTGACGGATCACTTCCTGCACGTGGCCGACGTCATATCTGTCGCTCGGCCTCAGAGAGCCATTGGAACGTTCTACGTTTTCCATACTTCCCCCAGAAAAGATGGACGGCGTGAAAAGCGCTGTCCCTCGAGCTCCATGGACTCGCTTGCCGCGGGAGCAGACGTCCGAAGAGCGATTTGCGGGCAGACACCCGCTTGTAGCTCTATACGCACGATGCTGCTTTGGCGTTCCGTCGATCTCCGCAAGAATCGAGGTCCACCGGATTTAGTTGATTAGACGAGGAAAATGCGAAAGGGTTAACAAATATGCCATTACTTTTCGTAGCGAAGCTCTGTTTGCTGACGTCTCATTGCAGGAGGATGACCAGCAGCCGGCCATCGGAATGGTAGCCGTCTCCGGTGGCGTTCTTCGCCTCTTGCACCGGATTGGGCGGCAGGTAATAACTAAACGTTTTGGCCTTGTTAGATTTCTGCAGGCTGGTGCCGATGTTGTCGCGCTCGCCGTCGACGGCGGGGTCAATCTTGTGCGTGACACTGTTGTTGCGCTTGTCTTTGGCGAACCCGATGTCGTGGGTCCCTGCACCAACCCAGACTTCCTGCCCGTTCCAGGTGAAAGCCGCCTTCCAGATGCGAAAGTGATGGCGGCTGGCGACCATGGCAATGGGCTCAGCCATTTCGTACCCGAAATCCTGCTTTCGCCCGAAAAGCAAGAGCGTGCTCATTGGCATGGCGAGATAGTCCTTGCTGTCGTAGGTCTGCATCACCGCATTGAGCGCCGCTCTTGTGTTGTTGGTATCAGCGACATGCCAGTCAGCGGCCGCGAGCGCAGACTGTACGTCTGTCTCCGAGCCGACAATGACGAAGTTCACCATGTCGCCAAGGTTGTTGAGCTGGTCGTTGACCCGCCTGGGAAGGCCATCGAGCTGCTTGCGGAGGTCTGCGTCCAACGGTGCCTCGGAAACGTGAAGAACAGGGGATGCTTCTGCACCGCTGGAGGTGGTCGCGGACGTCGCGCTCTCGGCATTTGGCGCGGGTTTGCTGATCCCAAACTGTCCGGACATGAACACATCCGCCGCATTCGCGAGTTGCGATTTGAGCTGGCTGCCGCGGCTCGTCTGTTGTGTACCGGACGGATTCGTCGCTTCGGATGCGGAAGCGGAAGTTTGTAGCTTGACTTCGAATCCGCCCTGACAGGCTGGGGGACCCGAACTCGCCATATTCATTCCAAGGAACAAATGGGATGACTTGTCGATGTGGAGCTCCGTGCGCGCACCAACCAGAATCGGAGACGCATTCGCCTGCATTTTCGCGATGAGAGCGCCGGGCCCTGCCTCGGGAACCGGGAGGCCGGCGGTATTGGCAGAACTGCCGCGCAGCCCCGCGGGATCGCACGGCTTTGCCGCGCTGTCGGAGGACACCGACGATGCGGGGACGGCTGCGATGGTTACGGTGTCTCCAGCCTGGAAATTCAACCCCGTGTCAGTCCAAGCCGGGGAAGAGGATATTTGGAATGTGAGGTCGCGAAGGTTCGACCCGGACTGCGCTTTGAGTGGAACAGCAACCGCCAAGGTGAGGAATAAGAGAATGCGTCGACGCATGTTGCACTTCCTTGGAACGGTCTAATTATGTTCTAACCCTACCCCCTCTTGGCAAGCTCTCGAGGCAGGCTGATGAGAAGACGGTGCCGCTGCCTTTCCGGGGCAGTGCGGAGCGCAGCCTGATTCGGGATTCTTCGGCTCCTGGCGATTCCTCGCGCTCGTTGAACCGTTAAACTTCCGCTCCCAGATTCCGATGGTAACCATGTGTTAGCAGCAGCAAAACCGGCTATCGCGCCTCTGCGCGTTCTCCTGGTGGGCGATCACGAGGAAGATTTTTTTCTGGTCCGCGAGATGCTGGAGCGCAATCGAAGTCTGATCGCGGCCGATCTGGAGCACGCCCGCACCCTCGACGAAGCTAGAGAGATGATGCAGCTTCGCCCATACGGCCTGGTGCTCTTCGAGCACGAGGCGGGGGACGCTGAGGCGGTCCGCCTCGTGACTGACTTGCTTCATGAAGGCCGTCCGGTTCCTTTCATTCTGCTGACTGAAGATGCTGACGAGAAGACGGTGGCCGACATCATTGGATCGGGCACATGGAACTGCCTCGCCAAGTCGCGTCTTGACGGAGCAACGCTGGTGCGCACGATTCACAATACCGTTGCGCTGCACTGCGTCCAGTTGGAACAACAGAGCGCAGAAGAATCTTTGAGGAAGTTATCGCGGGCCGTCGAACAGTCGGCCGACACGGTCGTGATCACTGACCGCCAGGGTGTTATCGAATATGTGAATCCTGCGTTCGAAGCGTTGACTGGCTATAGCCGCGACGAGGCACACGGGCAGACCCCGCGGATTCTGAAATCGGGGGAACAGGGTCCCGAGATTTATCAGGAGATGTGGAAGACGATTCTTGCGGGGAACGCATTTCGCGGGATCCTGGTCAATCGCAAAAAGAACGGAGAGTTGTATTACGTCGAGGAGAGCATCTGTCCGATACGCGATGCCGACGGGGAGATCACCCATTTCATTTCTAACGGGCGCGATTTGACCGAGAGGCTGCGGCTCGAGGCGCAACTGCTGCAAGCTCAGAAGATGGACGCGATCGGCCGCCTGGCCGGAGGCGTTGCCCATGACTTCAACAATCTGCTGACCATCATCACGAGCTACTCTGAACTCGCCTTGGATTCGGTTCCGAAGAACAGCCCACTGGAAACCAAACTTCAGGAAATCCTGCAGGCCGCGCGGCGCGCTGCTGAACTGACCCGTCAACTGCTCGCCTTCAGCAGAAAGCAACCTCAGGCGTTGCGGGTTGTGGAACTCAATTCGGTGGTCAGCACGATTGCCAAAACGCTGCCCCGACTGATCGGAGAGGACATCGATTTCACTTTCTCTCCCGGCGAGGGTCTGGGCCGCGTACGAATCGACCCAGTTCAACTCGAGCAGGTGCTTATGAATCTCGCGGCGAACGCGCGCGACGCCATGCCGCAAGGCGGCCATCTGCAAATCGAGACTTCTGACGTTCGCCTGGACGACGACTACGTCCATGGAAAGCCCGCCGTCATTCCGAAAGGACACTATGCGCTGATTACGGTAAGTGACGACGGACATGGCATCCCTGCGGAGGACTTGCCTCACATCTTTGAGCCCTTCTACACGACCAAACCCTCGGGCAAGGGAACCGGCCTGGGACTGGCAACGGTTTACGGCATCGTGAAACAGAACAACGGTTTCATATGGGTCTACGGCGAAGCTGGATCAGGCACGGTCTTCAAAATCTATCTGCCCTGCGTGAACGATCGGCATCATCTGAGCGATATCGAACAGCCTGAATCTCACAGCGAGTTGGGGGGAGCGGAGACAATCCTGCTGGTCGAAGACGAAGCGGCCGTGCGGCGTGCCACAGCGGAATTTCTGCGCCTCCAGGGATACAACGTGATCGAGGCCAGAGACGGACTCGACGCTCTCGCGGTGGCGCAAGAGCACAGAGTGATTCATCTGGTGGTCAGCGACGTTGTCATGCCGCGCGTGAGCGGCGGCGCTCTGGCGAAGGAAGTTGCGCGGCTGCGTCCGGGCACGCAATTCCTCTTCGTTTCTGGTTACGCGGGGAAGACCATCCTTGACCACAAGGTGGTCGATTTGGAAACGAACTTCCTGCAGAAGCCCTACACCCTCAGGCAACTATCATCGAAAATTCGCAAGGCGCTGGACATCACACTCCCTGCACCGGACTCGCATTGATCCAAGTATCGCGCGTGCGTATTGCGCCCCTCGGTATAATAACTGGCGGCCCCATGCTCTCAAGCGCAAGATGCGCCCTTCCTGTGATTCTTCTCGATATTCATCTTCTCGATATTCACCCAGGCAAAGTTCTGGCGGGGGTCTGGCTTGCGGTTTTCTGTGGTTCGGTCGTTTACTGCATCCTGCAGATCGTCGCTGCATTGCGTTATCTGGGGGTCCGCCCTCCAACGCTGCGGGCTACCGAGCCAATCAGCATCCTGAAGCCGCTCGCCGGACTGGATCTTGATCTGGAATCGAATCTGCGGACGTTCTTTGAACAGGATTATCCACTATTCGAAATCTTGTTTGCGGTTCGCGCTGAGAGCGATTCTGCCGTGCAGGTGGTCTCCCGACTCCAAAAGGAGTATTCGAAAATTCCGTCGCGCCTGGTCATCACGGGCGAACCACCGTATCCGAATGCAAAGGTCTTCAGCCTGGAACGCATGATGGCCGCCGCAGCCAATGATCTGATCGCAATGAGCGACAGCGATATCCGTGTCACGCCGGATCTTCTGCGCACCGCCGCCGCCGAATTTCAGGACGCGAGCCTCGGAGTGGCCACCTGCCCTTACCGCGCCGTTCCGGGGCGAAGCTTCTGGTCACGCCTGGAAGCGACCGGCATGAATACCGATTTCTGGGGGGGAGCCCTGGTGGCACGGATGCTCGAAGGGATGCGGTTCGCTGTGGGGCCAACGATCGTCGCCCGCCGCCGGGTTCTGCAGGCGATCGGCGGCTTCGCTCGATTGAAAGACTACCTGGCCGAGGATTTCGTCATGGGCCAATTCGCCGCCGACGCTGGTCATGGTGTGATCTTGTCCTCTTATGTGATCGAACATCACATCGGAAGCGCGACGTTCAGCGAGAACATGGCTCACCGGGTGCGGTGGTCGCGCAGCACGCGTCGCTCTCGGCCGGCGGGATACATCGGCCAATTGTTCACCATGCCTTTGCCGCTGGCGTTGATGGTCTGTGCCTTCTCGCCGACATGGTGGCCGGTTCTGCCGGTCGCTCTAGCGGTGCGCGCAGTCGCGGCTTACATGGTTTCGGTGCGCGTCCTGCGTGCGAGGCTCAACTGGGCGCTGCTGCCGATCGAAGATCTGATCGGATTCTTCTTCTGGATGGCAGGATTCTTTGGCAACACGATTTCCTGGCGCGGACGCCGCTACCGCCTCTTTGCCGACGGCCGTTTCGAGTTGATCACGCGACCGGCAACCAACCTCTGAAACTACTATTGAGTCTTGCAGAGACTTCATGCTTCGCTCTTGGCGATCTTAGCGAATCCTTCGCGATCTTTGCGGTCTAGAAGCGTTTAACCGCGAAGGTCGCGAAGAACGGCCGCAAAGGTCGCTAAGAGATCAGTTTTCGTCACGCACCTTGGCATTCCAGTCCGGCTGTCACTATATGGGCGTTAATCAAAGAGTCCGGATTAATCGGCCTTTTTTCAATTCGAATCGATCACCCCGCCAAGTTACGGTGTGGCCCCAAAAACTCGCGATCCAGACGCCAACTGCAATGAGATCCCGCAGAGGTAACAGCCACAATTGGCCCGGCAGTTGGCTGTCTTTGAGAACAGACTTTCCAACGGCGAGCGCAACCAGAATCCGCAGAAGCAGCAAACATGCCAGTACAATCCAGGACCAGGCGGCGGCCCCCGCGAGCAGCAGGTTTAGAAGCGCCCACATCAAGCCAAATGTTGAGGCTAGCCCGATATATCCGCCAAGCCGCGAGTCGCGCACTCCGCGGGCCCACCGCATCTGGTGCGCGAGGAAACCTCCGAGATCATAAGCGGGGAGATGCGTCTGGACGACAACGTGGGAGAGAGCAACCTTCAAGCCGAGACCGGCAATCCGGTGTCCGAGTTCGTAGTCGTCTGCGAGGTAATCAACGATCGCTCTGAATCCGCCGACCTGGTTCAACTCCCTTCGCCGACACGCCAGCGTCGATCCTAAACCAAAGCTCAGGCCGCCTTCGAGCAACTGGGCAGCTAGAACGCCGGCGCTGAAATCTGTACTGATGCCCAGCGCCTCCAGCTGCGAACCAAGGGTGGATGCCGCAACTCCGCGATACAGGCACGTCACCATCCCCACCCGTTCGTCCGCCAGGGGTGCGATGACCCGTTGCAGGTAGTCGCGTTCGACTTGAATGTCGCTGTCGTTGACGATCAGGTATTCGTGGCGAGCCACCTGCACCATTTGCTCAAGATTGCTCACCTTCACATTCGGGCCGAGTATGTTCGGGCAGACCAGCAACTGGATCACACTCTCCGGAAACTCTCGCTTCAATCGCTCGACGCTGGCCACGGCTGGGTCGGCGGGATCGCTGACGCCGAAAACAAGCTCGTATTCGGGATAATCCTGCAGACAGTGACTGCGGAAGCTCTCATAGATCTCAGGATCGATTCCCTTCAGCGGCTTCAGGATGGAAACCGGCGGCGGCACTTGCGTGGAGCGGACGCTCCCGCCCTCTTTGCGTCCGCGAAGAAAAGCACCGGCAGCCCAAAGGCAGAGCAGGTAGTAAATAGAAGCGGAAACACAACCGAGGATCGCGACGATCTGGAAGATCTTGCCGATGGAATGACTCATGCCTGAGCGAAAGAATATCTATTCGTACCGGAGCGACTCAATCGGATCAAGGTTCGCTGCTTTCCACGCAGGATAAATACCAAAGACCAGACCAACCCCAGCGGCTGAGCTGAAGCCGAAGGTCACCCAGAACGTGGACATGTGTGCCGGCAGAGAAGGCCATAGAACTGGAATCACCCAGACCACAATCGCTCCGACCAAGATGCCGATCAAACCGCCGACAGCGGTGAGCATGATGGCTTCCAGTGTGAATTGCAGGAGAATGTCACGCTTGCGGGCTCCGATAGCTTTGCGCACCCCAATCTCACGGGTGCGCTCGGTCACGCTGACCAGCATGATGTTCATCACCCCGACGCCACCAACAACCAATCCAACGCTCGAAATCGCGAACATACCGATGAACAAGCCGCCGGTAATCTGGTTCCATACTTCGGTGATCGACTCGGAGGTGAAGATGGCAAAATTGTCGGGTTTATCAAAGGGAACTTTTCGTCTGCGCCGGAAAAGTTCGCGGATCTCGTCCATGGCCTTCGGCATGTCGTCGTGAGACGTGGCTTTGACCACAATCCAGTGCTGCTTCAACTCCGGGTGCAGCATTTTGAACGTCTGGAGTGGGAAGATGACCCGATTGTCGATAGGATCCTTTCCCCCGCTGAACACCGATTGGATCTTGCCCAGCGTGCCTATGACCTCAAACAACCGGCCTTCAATGTTGACCTCTTGGCCCAGAGGGTCCTGATTCCCAAACAACTCCTCCGCAGTGTCATAGCAAAGGATAACGACCGAAGCGCGATGCTCGTCATCGAATTCACTGATCCATCTCCCGCTCTTTAGCGGTAGATCCTCCACATCCAACATCGAAGCTGTATCGCCCTCGAGGAGAGTGTTCTTCGCCTTGCGGCCCCGATACTTGACGGCGTAAGTGCCGCTGCCGATTTCGGGACGAAAGAGGCGAATCAGGGCGGCCACCGCCCGGACATGAGGCAAGTCTCGAAGCGCCTCCGCGTCCTCGCGGGTCAACTCTCTGCGGGCCCGCATCTCATCCGACATTCGCCCAAAGGTGAAGGGCTCGAGATGGAAGGCGAAAATAACGTTGGATCCGATGGTAGCGAGGCGATCACGAACGTTGTCGTCGAGCCCACGGCCGATCGACGAGACTCCTATGACAACGGCAACACCGATCACTATGCCCAGCACGGTCAAACCCGAACGCAGCTTGTTGGTGCGGATCGTGTCCGTTGCCATCTGAACGATTTCGCCGAACTCGCTCTTGCGCATGATGGGTTTCAACCGAGCCGACAGAATCAAGCCAACAAGAGAACCGCCAACCGGGTGGCATCAATGGAGTGAATCATCCCCGAGCGCAGGCCGCCTACTCGTACCGCAGCGATTCGATGGGATCGAGATTGGCTGCCTTCCACGCCGGATAGATTCCGAAGACGAGTCCAACCCCTGCGGCAGAGCTGAAACCAAACGAGACCCAGAACATCGACAGATGAGCCGGCAGCGAAGGCCAGATTGCAGGAATCACCCAGACGATGACGGCTCCGGTCAGGATGCCGATGATGCCCCCGACCATGGTCAGCATGATCGCTTCGAGCGTGAACTGCAAAAGGATGTCGCGCTTGCGTGCGCCGATCGCCTTCCTGACGCCGATCTCCCGCGTGCGCTCGGTGACGCTGACCAGCATGATGTTCATTACGCCGACGCCGCCCACGACCAGTCCGACGCTGGAGATCGCGAACATGCCGATGAATAGCGCGCCGGTAAGCTGGTTCCACACATCGGTGATGGAGTCCGAAGTCATGACCGCAAAATTGTCTGGCTTGTCGAACGCCACTCTCCGCCGGCGCCGCAGCAATTCGCGAATCTCGTCCATTGCCTTCGGCATATCATCGTGCGACGTGGCCTTCACGCTGATGACGTGCTGCTTCATTTCCGGATGCAGTGTTTTGAAAGTCATCAGCGGCATGATGACGCGATTGTCGTTCGGGTCCTTTCCTCCGCCGAACACCGACTTGATCTTCTGCACCGTGCCGACGATTTCGAACAGGCGCCCCTCGATGTTGACGTCTTTGCCCAGCGGATCCTGGTCACCGAACAATTCGTGCTGCGTCTGGTAGCAGATTACGATCACGGGTAAGCGATGTTCGTCGTCGAAGTCGCTGAACCAGCGGCCGCTGGCCATGGGTAGATCGAACACATCCTTGGCCGAAGCCATGTCCCCTTCGATGATGGTGTTCCTTGCCTTTTTATCCTGATATTTGACCGCGTAGGTGCCCACGCCCAGTTCCGGCCGAAAGATTCGCATACCCGCCGAGACCGCCCTGATGTGGGGCAGATCCTGCATGGCCATCGCGTCGTCGTAGGTCAGTTCCTTGCGGGTGCGCATTTCGTCGGTCATGCGGCCAAAGGTGAAGAAATCCAAGTGGAACACGAAGATGACATTCGATCCGATGCTGGCGACCAGATCGCGCACATTGTCATCGAGCCCTCGGCCGATCGACGACACACCAATCACCACCGCCACTCCGATCACGATCCCGAGTACGGTCAAACCCGAGCGCAGCTTGTTGCTGCGGATGGTGTCCGTCGCCATCTGGACGATTTCGCCGAATTCTGAAGTGCGAATCATGGGTGACTACATCTCGAATCTTAACGCCACAATCGGATCCAACTTAGCCGCTTTGCGTGCGGGATAGACGCCGAAAAACACGCCCACACATGCTGCCACGGTCAATCCGGCAAAGACAGCCCAGAGCTTGATCGACGAAGGCATTCCGATGATAGCCGTAACCGCTTCGGCTACGACGACACCAGAAAGTACCCCCAAGGCTCCGCCCAAGAGCGACAAAATTACCGACTCAATCAGGAATTGGAGCAAGACGTCATCGCGCCGCGCACCGAGAGCCTTGCGAATCCCGATCTCGCGGGTTCGCTCCGTCACCGAGACCAGCATGATATTCATGATTACGATGCCGCCGACAACCAGCGAGACACCGGCGATTCCAATGGTCGCCATGAAAAATGTGTTGCTGAGTCCCGACCAGATTCCCAGCAGACTGGCATTGGTCTCAATCTCAAAGCTGTCCTCTTGACCGGGACGATCGTGCCGGTGCGAGCGCAGCCCTACCCGCGCTTCGTCGAGGGCCTGATTCAGCGGTGTCCCGGTGCCCGAAGCCTTTCCCCAAATTGCGATGCTGTGATTGTGGGCTCCATACTTCTTGAGATACACAGTGATGGGAATCAAAACGTAA
>Ga0209698_10007190_pt1 | contig 11725 bp, 8 predicted proteins | sample LitLauG_LLR_2012_FD_187203 | JGI IMG/M metagenome (GOLD analysis project Ga0209698, IMG submission 187203) | Freshwater sediment microbial communities from Pennsylvania, USA - Little Laurel Run_MetaG_LLR_2012 (SPAdes) (version 2) | ecosystem: Environmental > Aquatic > Freshwater > Creek >... | reverse complement strand
GGTGAATGATCCGCGTAACCGTTCGATGCGAATCCGCCTGCGAGGTCGAACCCCGCTTTGCCGCTGGCGATCACGTACAGGACAGCCGCGGCGACGATGGCCCCCGCCACCTGCGCCACAACGTAGGCCAACAGGTCCGACGCGGGAAACCGTTTTCCAACCACCAGGCCCACAGAGACCGCCGGATTCAAGTGACATCCTGAAATGTGGCCGATGGCGAATGCCATCGTCAGTACCGTCAGCCCGAATGCCAGGGCCACGCCCAACAGGCCGATACCGACATTGGGGAATGCCGCAGCCAGAACCGCACTGCCGCAGCCGCCAAACACGAGCCAGAACGTACCGATGAACTCCGCGATTGCTCTTTTGCGCAAGGCCATAAGACTCATCCTTTCAGTGTTATTCGGGCATTATAGGCCACTAAGGGTACTCGGCCGGCCCGCTCTCGGAAATTGAGGATATCATAATCTGGTTGGTGGCATGTCCATCTCTCGGCGCGGCCTCCGCGCCCTGTTCCGCGGTAAGGCAGCTTGCCGCAACTATGCTAATATCCGGTAACCGAGACCATGGGGAATGAGCTTGTGAACCTGAGCCGGCACGATGGAGTGCTGGCAATTACCATCGACAATCCACCCGTAAACGCTCTGAGTCCCGGCGTGCCGGAGGGAATCGCCGCCGGTATCGAAACAGCCGAACGGGACCCGTCCGTACGCGCCGTGGTGATCCTCGGCGGCGGCCGCACTTTTATTGCCGGTGCGGATATCAAGGAACTGGAACAGGCGGCGTCCGGCCACGGTTCCGCCCCCAAACTGCACGGCCTGTTGCAACAGATTGAAGATTGCGCGAAGCCGGTGGTCATGGCGATTCATGGCACGGCTCTGGGCGGCGGCTTGGAAGTGGCCATGGCGGGACACTACCGCGTGGCCGCCCCCGACGCCCAAGTGGGCCAGCCGGAAGTCAACCTGGGAATCATTCCCGGCGCCGAGGGCACGCAACGCTTGCCGAGGCTGGTCGGGATCCCAGCGGCTCTGGACCTATGCGTAAGCGGCAAAACGATCAACGCACCTGAAGCGCTGGAACTCGGCTTGTTGGACCTCATCGTCACCGGAGACCTGCTCACGGACGCCGTAGCCTTCGCTGCCCAAGCCGCCGGCCGCGCCGGACCGCACCCCAAGACCCGGGAACTCGGCGGCAAACTCGGCTCGCCGGCCGCCAATGCTCCGATCTTTGCCGCCGCACGCGAGCAGGCGCCCAAGACCCGCCGGAATATGATCGCCCCCCTGGCGGCCATAGACGCTCTGGAAGCAGCCGCGGCGCTGCCTTTCGAGGAGGGCTGCCGGAAAGAGCGCGCGATCATCACGGAATTGCTGGCCTCCGATCAATGCCGGGCCCTGATCCACGCTTTCTTCGCGGAACGCGCCGTATCGAAAATCCCCGGTATTCCCAAACAGGCGCCAGCTCTCGCCATTCGCCAGGCTGCTATTGTGGGCGCCGGCACCATGGGCGGCGGCATCGCCATGGCCCTGGCAAACGCCGGCATTTCCGTGCGCCTCAAGGATTCCGGCGAAGCCGAACTCGAACGCGGCCTCTCCACCATTCGCAAGAACTATGAAGCATCCGTCAAGAAGGGCCGGTTCTCGCGCGAGGTGATGGATCGGCGGATGGCTCTCATTCGCCCCCAGCTTACTTACGAGGGCTTCGAGACGGCCGACCTGGTGATCGAAGCCGTGTTCGAAAGTACGGCCCTCAAACAGCAGATCTTTGCGGAGCTCGATCGCATCGCGATGCCCCACTGCGTGCTCGCGTCAAACACCTCCACTCTCGACATCGATGCCCTGGCGAGTGCCACTTCGCGCCCTCACATGGTTATCGGCCTGCACTTCTTCAGCCCGGCCCACGTCATGCGGTTGCTGGAGATCGTTCGCGGAAAGGCCACCAGCGCCCAGACTATCGTCACCGCGATGGCTCTCGCCAAAACGTTGCGGAAGGTGGGCGTCCTGGTGGGCAACTGCTGGGGATTTGTCGGCAATCGCATGATGCTGCCCTACATGCGCGAGGCCCAGTTTCTGGTGGAGGAAGGCGCCACGCCCCAGCAGGTGGATCAAGCGCTCTACGACTGGGGCATGGCCATGGGCATTTTCCAGGTCGACGATATGGGCGGCATCGATGTGCAGTGGCGGGTCCGGCAGGAACACCCCGAAAAGCCCGGACTGCGCACGCCGCTCCTGCTGGACCAGCTCTACCAGATGGGGCGTCTCGGACAGAAAACCGGCGCCGGCTGGTACCGCTATGACGAGACCCGCCGCGCGATTCCCGACCCAGAAGTGCTCGCGCTGATTCGCGATACCGCTCGCCAGGCGGGCATTCCCCAGCGCACCGCCGGCACGCAGGAAATCATCGAGCGCTGTATCTACGTAATGATCAACGAAGGCGCCCGCATTCTGGAAGAGGGATATGCGTTCCGGGCTTCCGATATCGATACGGTGTATCTCGCCGGCTATGGATTCCCCGCGTATCGTGGCGGCCCAATGTGGTATGCCGATACCGTGGGCTTGCCGAAGGTCTATCGCCGGATCGCGGAGTTTCACCAGCAGTACGGCGCGCACTGGGAACCGGCGCCTCTCTTGAAACGGCTCGCCGGGGAGGGCCGGACCTTTGCCGGCCTGGACGCGGAAAAGGCTAGGGAAGAGCGTGTCGCCGCCGGCTGACCTTTCGAGCAAGCCGGTGCGGCACATCCGCCTCGGCCCCAGCGATGTCGTCATCGAGCAGGCGCCCCACGGTGTGATCTATGCCCGCTCGCCACATGCGCTCGGCCCCTATCCCGAGAAATTGACGGAACGGCTGGACTACTGGGCCGCCCACACCCCGGACGCCACCTTCCTGGCCCAGCGTGCAGCCGACGGAAACTGGCGCAGGCTGACGTACGCCGGCGCGCGGAGCCAGGGCCGCCGCATCGGGCAGGCGCTCCTCAATCGCGCCCTTTCGCTGGAGCGGCCCATTGCCATTCTTTCCGGCAACGATCTCGAACACGCCTTGCTCGGCTTGGGCGCCATGTATGCCGGCCTGCCTTATGCTCCGATTTCGCCTGCCTACTCCCTGGTTTCTTCCGATTTCGCCAAGCTCCGCCACATCTTCCAACTGCTGACGCCGGGCTTGGTATTCGCGGCCAGGGGAACGCAGTTCGCGCGCGCTATCCAAGCTGTGCTGCCCGGCGACGCCGAACTACTGGTCACGAGCGACCCTTTACCCGGTGCCACGCTCTTCGCCGATCTAGCGAACACCACTGCCGGCCCCGCGCTCGATGCGGCGCTGGCCAAAATCCATGGCGACACGATCGTGAAGATCCTGTTCACCTCTGGCTCCACCGGCATGCCCAAGGGCGTCATCAACACGCACCGCATGTGGTCCAGCAATCAGGAAATGGCGCGGGCCGTCCTCGCCTTTGTGGCGGACGAACCCCCGGTGCTGGTGGATTGGCTGCCGTGGAATCACACCTTCGCCGGAAACGCCGATGTGGGACTGGTGCTCTACAACGGAGGAGCCTTGTATATCGATGATGGCAAGCCCACGCCGTCGCACTTCGAGCAAACGGTGCGCAATCTGAAGGAGATTGCCCCTACCATCCACTTGAACGTGCCCAAGGGGTTCGAGGCTCTCGCCGGTGCGCTCCGGCGCGACGCGGATCTGCGCCGGAACTTCTTCAGCCGCCTCAAACTCATGTACTACGCCGGCGCCGGCCTTTCGCAGCCCGTCTGGGACGAGTTGGAAACGCTCTCGATCGAGACCTGCGGCGAAAAGATTCTCATGCTCGCGGGCCTGGGGTCCACCGAAACCGCGCCGCATGCCTTGTTCGCCGACCGCGAGCAGGCCAGCCAGGCGGGACATGTGGGCGTGCCCGCGCCCGGCGTAGAATTGAAACTCGTGCCGGCCGACGGCAAGCTGGAAGCCCGCCTGCGCGGACCAAACATCACCCCGGGTTATTGGCGGCAGGACGCATTGACCGGGACGGCCTTCGATGAAGAAGGGTTTTACAAGCTGGGCGATGCCCTGCGTTTCGCCGATGAAACCAATCCCCGCAAAGGCTTCGTCTTCGACGGCCGCGTCGCCGAAGATTTCAAATTATCCACCGGTACCTGGGTGAGTGTCGGCCCCTTGCGTGCCAAATTCCTGAGTAACTTCGCTCCCTACGTGCAAGACGTAGTAATCGCGGGCCACGACCGCGATTTCGTGGCGGCCCTGATTTTCCCCGACCTGGACGCCTGCCGCCGCGCCTGTCCCGACAGCGTCGCCGGAGCGCCCGCCGCAGAGGTGTTGAGCAGCGTCGCCATCCGTTCTGTATTCGAAGCCTTATTGCGGGAATTCGCCAGAACCAGCACCGGCAGCTCCAACCGCATCGCGAGCGTCATTCTTCTCGACACGCCGCCCTCCATCGATGCCCACGAAATCACCGATAAAGGCTCGCTGAATCAACGCGCGGTTTTGCAGCACCGGTCGGCGTTGGTGGAAGAACTTTACCAGACGTCACCGCGGGCGATTGCGCTCGTTCGATGACTGGTCCGCAGTTCACACGATTGGATGCAGGCCGATCCAGCGATGCCGCCAGTCCTGCCTCTGATTCACTAAACTACACCACCACCGGCTGCGGGGCATCCCGCTTGTGCTTGCATTCCGTGTTCGGACACTGCCAGACGGGGCCGGCTTTTAGCCACTTCTCAATCATGTAGGGGCTGCCGCACTCGGGGCATTTCTCCGATACCGGCTTGCCCCAGGCGACGAAGTTGCATTCGGGGTAGCGGCTGCAGCCGTAGAAGGTCTTGCCCCGCTTGGATCGGCGCTCCACCACCTCACCCTCCGAACACTCCGGACACTTCACCCCAATCGTCTTCTGCTTGACATACTTGCAAGTCGGATAGTTGCTGCAGGCGGTGAACTCGCCGAAGCGGCCGCTCTTCACTACCAGGTTGTTGCCGCACTGCGGGCACTTCTCGTCGAGCGGCTGGTCCGGCTTCTTCTGCGTGCCCCCGATGGGCTTTGTGGTTTTGCAGTCGGGATATCCGGTGCATGCATAGAACGTCCCGAAGCGGCCCTTCTTCAGCACCATGGGCCGGCCGCAGTTTTCGCAGTATTCCTCGTCGCCCTGCTCGGCAAGGTCCGCTTTGTCGACGTCCGGCAGATCGACCGTCAATTCGCGCGTGTACGTGCATTCGGGGTAGCCGGTGCAGGCGATGAAACTGCCGTGCTTGCCCCACTTGATGACCAGGGGCTTGCCGCACTTCTCGCAGATCAAGTCGGTGGGCTTCTCCATCCGCTTGATGTCGGTCATGTGCTCTTCGGCGTGTTCCAGGTCGCGCGCGAACTTGCCGTAGAACTCGGCCATCGCCTCGCGCCAGTTGAGTTTTCCGTCTTCGATTTCGTCGAGCTCTTCTTCCATCCGCGCCGTGTATTTCACGTCGAAGATATCGTCGAAGGCTTCCAGCAGAAGGTCGGTCACCACCATGCCCAGTTCCGTGGGCAGGAAGCGGCCGCCATCTTTCTTCACGTACTCCCGCTCCTGAATGGTCGACAGAATGGAAGCGTACGTCGAGGGCCGGCCCACGCCATCGGACTCCAGTTTCTTCACCAGCGTGGCCTCGTTGTAGCGCGGCGGCGGCTCCGTGAAGTGCTGCTCGGGCTTGATGGCGCGGAATTTCAGCAGCTCGCCTTCGGCCACGGCCGGCAGCCGGTGCTTCAACTCCTCGTCTTCTTCGTCGGTTTGATCCTTCCCCTCCTGGTACACCTTCAGGAAGCCCTCGAATTTGAGCACGGAGCCGGTGGCGCGGAATACGTAATCGACGCCGTTCTTTCCCTTCGCCGAGACGTCGATGGTGGTCTGGTCGTACAGCGCCGGCATCATCTGAGAAGCCACGAAACGGTTCCAAATGAGCCGGTACAGCTTCATCTCGTCCTCGGCCAGATATTTCTCCACCACCTCCGGCGCGTAGGCCATGGATGTCGGCCGGATCGCCTCGTGCGCGTCCTGCGCGTCTTTCTTGGACTTATAGATGTTGGCCGATTCCGGCAGAAAATTCTTGCCGTACCGCTCCGCGATGTATTCTCTGGCCTCGCGCAGCGCATCGTCGCTGACGCGCGTGGAATCGGTGCGCATGTAGGTGATGAGACCGACCGCGCCTTCCTTGCCCAGTTCAATGCCTTCGTACAGCCGCTGCGCCAGCATCATGGTGCGTTTTACGCTGAAGCGCAGCTTGCGGGAAGATTCCTGTTGCAGAGTCGAAGTGATGAACGAGGCGACGGGGTTGCGCTTCTTCTCGCGCGTTCCCACGGATTTCACCACGTAGCTGGCTCCCTCGAGCTGCGCGATCAAGCCATCGGCCGTGGCCTGATTTCCGATTTCCGGCGTCTCGTCGTTCTGCCGGATGAGCCGGGCGTTGAGAATCGGGGGCTTCCTGGCCGCCAGGTCGACATCGATGGTCCAGTATTCCTTTTTCTGAAACGCGCGAATTTCGCGTTCGCGCTCCACAATCAGCCGCAGCGCGACCGTTTGCACGCGTCCCGCCGATAGGCCGCGCCGGACTTTGTCCCACAGCAGCGGCGAAATCTTGTAGCCCACCAGCCGGTCCAGCACGCGCCGCGCCTGCTGCGCGTCCACCAGGTTGATATTGACCTGGCCCGGCGATTCGAAGGCCTTCTGGATAGCCTTCTTGGTGATCTCGTTGAACATCACACGGTAAATCTGCGGCCCGTTCTTCTTGCCGTTTCCTAGTTCCTCCTGGAGGTGATAACAGATGGCCTCGCCCTCCCGGTCGGGGTCGGCCGCCAGGTACACGTTATCCACATTCTTCGCGGCTTGTTTGAGCTCGCTGATGAGCTTCTTCTTCCCCTCGATCACTTCGTAGCGCGGCTGGAAATCGCGATCGACATCCACCGCCAGATCTTTCTTCGGAAGGTCTTTGATATGACCGAGCGAAGCTTTCACCAGGTATTGCTTACCCAGATATTTATTAATGGTCTTCGCCTTAGTCGGCGACTCCACGATTACCAAAGCCTTGGACATATCCTACTTTCAACAGGCAGACAAACGTCGCACTACAGATGACTGCGAATTACGCCAATGACGTTACCACACTTTAACAAAGTTCTTGCCGGGGAGTTGTTTGACCAGACCCAGCATCTCCAGCTCAAAAAGCGCCGCAATCAGCTCGGAAGTTGAGGTATCCTGCACGATTTCCAAGAGATCGTCCAAGTGTATGGAGGCGTCCACTTTGAGCGCGTCCAGTGTCCGCCGGGCGACGGGTCCGAACTCGGGACCGAGCCTATCCATTATTGATGCCGGTTCTGGCTCCGCCGATGCAACTCCATCCGCCAGGATCCTCTGCCGTCCCTTATCGATTAGATGCCGGCGCGATTCGGCGGGCAGGTCGGCGACCACGTCGTTCCAATCCTGAATGAGCTTAGCGCCCTGCTTAATCAATAAGTTAGGTCCCCAGCTCAGTTTCGAGGTGATATTGCCGGGAACGGCGAAGACCTCGCGGCCCTGATCGATGGCCAGCTTGGCGGTAATGGCGGAGCCGCTATACTGCGCGCCCTCCACCACCAGCACTCCCACGCTCATGCCGCTGATGATGCGGTTGCGAATCGGAAAGTTCTGCGGAAAGGCGGTACTCCCCATGGGGAATTCGGAAACGATTAACCCCTTGGCCGCCAGATCGGAGGCGAGCTTGCGGTTTTCGGAAGGATACACCACATCCACGCCGCAGCCGAGAACCGCCACCGTATCGCCTCCGGCGCCGAGCGCGCCTTTGTGTGCAGCGGTATCGATGCCGCGCGCCATGCCGCTGACGATCGCGAGCCCGGCATGCGCCAGGTCCGCCGAGAGCCGCTCCGTCGCGGCCAAGCCGTATGGAGTGGGCCGGCGCGTGCCCACCACGCCCAGCATGATGCAGCCGAGCAGGTCCAGGCGCCCGCGCGCGAATAATAGGATGGGTGGATCGTAAATCTCACGCAGTAACCGCGGATACCGGGGGTCGCCGATGGGAACCACCTCGGTGCCGCACTCGCGAATCCTCTCTTGTTGCGCCGCGGCGTCCTCGAAGGCGCAGCCGCTGGCGATGCTCTGCGCGATACCGCCACTCACACCGGCGACTTCCAACTCGGTGCGCGACGCGCGAAAGATGGCCTGTGGAGTGTGGAAGCGGTCTAGCAACCGTTTGGAAATTCTAGCGCCCAGTCCGGGGACTAATTTCAGGGCCAGCCAGTGGAGTTCCTCTTCCTGGCTCAGAAGCTGCGACGTCATCAATGCCACTTCGACTCTAACAGCCGGTGGTCGGGATGGCAACCCATCGCAACCCTGGCAACCCCAGGATTCACACGGATTCCGGTTGTCCGGTGTATACTGATTGGCAATTGGATCACTTGAATGCGCCCATGGCTTAGAGTTGCGATATTCGCCCTTCCGTTGCTGGTCGCGATGCCCGCTGCGGGTCAACAGTTTCCGGCCTACCGCGCGCCCCGCATGGCCGACGGGCACCCCGACCTGAATGGCGTCTGGCAGGCCTTCGTCACCGCCAATTGGGACCTCCAGGATCACGAGGCGCAGGCGGGTCCGCATCCCGAAGTCATGGCCGAGTATGGCGCCGGGCCGGCGGGACAGAGCATCGTGGAAGGCGGCGAAATCCCTTACCAGCCCTGGGCGCTGCAGAAGAAAAAGGAAAATTTCGCCAACCGCACCGTCACCGACGTGAGCAGCGACGAGAAATGGCACGAGCTGGGCGATCCCGAATTCAAATGCTACATGCCGGGCGTGCCGCGCGCCACCTATATGCCGTTTCCCTTTCGCATCGTGCAGGGGTCCAGCCCCTACATCCTGATGGCATATGAATTCACCACCGCCACGCGCATCGTGCATATGGGTTCCCAAAAGGGTCCGGCGCCCTCGTGGATGGGCTGGTCGAATGGCCGCTGGGAAGGGGACACCCTGGTCGTCGATGTGACCGAGCAGCGCCAGGAGAGCTGGCTCGATCGGGCCGGCGACTTCCATAGCGATCAGTTTCATGTGGTGGAACGGTACACGCCGGCAAGCCCATACCATATGCTGTACGAAGCCACCATCGAAGATCCGAAGGTGTATACGCGGCCATGGAAGATCAGCTTTCCACTGTATCGCCGCATGGAGAAGAACGTTCAGCTTCTGGAATTCAAATGCGTGCCTTTCACCGAAGAACTGCTCTACGGTCGGTTCCGCAAACAGGCAGCAAAGTGAACACGAGGAGGAGTCCGATGAAGTATCGATTCCCGGCAACGATGGGCTTACTGGCGATCGTCCTGGTCGCCGGTTGTTTCTCTCCGGCCGCGGCGCAAACGGCCGCGAAAAAAACAGTGGCGGCCAAGACCACCAAGGCTCCTGCGACCAAGGGGACTGTGGCGCGCACGCCCTGGGGCGACCCGGACCTGCAAGGCGTATGGAACGACGCCACCAGCACTCCCCTGCAGCGGCCCACCGGTGTGGCGTCGAAAGATACGGTTGCCGGTGAAGAAGCCGAGGAGTTTCAAGAGCAGCTCGCCAACGACTTGAGCCGCGACCGCCGCGATGGGGGACCGGAAGTCGATGTGAACCGGGCTTATAACGAGCACTGGATGGATTCGCGCCGGTTGAAGATCACGCTCGATCGCCGCACCTCCCTGATCGTCGATCCTCCGGATGGACGGATCCCCGCGCTGGTGCCGCTGTCGCCGGAGCGCCAGAAGACCAGGGCGGCCCGCGCGGCGGCTAATGCCCGCTTCAATGCCGGCTTGCCGGAGAACTATACGGACATGTCGCTGCCCGTGCGCTGCATTATCCGGACCGACTCGCCGCCGTACCTGCCCACCATCTATAACAACGACTTTCAGATCTTTCAGAGCCCCGGATTCGTGGTCATTGCTCCTGAGATGATCCACAGCGCGCGCATTATTCCCGTCGACGGACGGCCGCACCTCAACAAGAACCTGCATCAGTGGCTGGGCGATTCCCGCGGCCATTGGGATGGCGACAGCTTGGTAGTGGAAACGACGAATTTCCGCACTGACGATGGCGTCATCTTCCAAAACGCCAACCCCGGGACTTACAAAATAACGGAGCGGTTTACACGAGTAGACGGCGACACCCTCAACTACGAGTTCACCGTGGAAGATCCGATGACGTGGACCAAGCCGTGGACGGCGAGGATTCCGTGGGCCAAGATCGACCCGGCCGAGCAAATGTACGAGTACGCCTGTCACGAAGATAACTACGACTTCGTTCACTTCCTGGGCGGCGCCCGCGACCGCGAGAAGCGGGCGGCGGCCAAATAGCCCTCACCCCAGACCAGGAGCGAACAGTCCGCGACGCCATCCGCGCCGGCCGGGCCACCTCGGTCGAGGAATTCATCGGCTATGCGCTGCCCGGATTTCTCCAGAGCCCTTCCGAAGCGTTCCCCCGGCCGCTCGGTCTTTGTGCAGGGCATCGGCCTGTTCGGCAGTCCGGAAGATTCCGCACGTTTTACGCCGACGAACGGGCGGTCGAGGCCAAACCGGTAACGGGAGACGATGGTTTTCCGCAGGATGCACACAGTTTTCATGATGGCGTAAGCGACGGGCTGCTCCACGCGCAAGCCCCCCGTTGACGTGGTGCTTGCTAGGATCTATCATTCTATATATAGATAATAAGGTCTTAAATTGACTTCGGGACGGGAGCCATGTCAGCTACCATAACGGCCGCCACGAACCCGGCAGAGTCCGTTTCTGAAATCGTCGATCAGCATGCCGGTACTCGCGGTGGACTCATCGCCATCCTCCAGGATATCCAGGCGCGGTACGGCTATCTTCCGGCCGAGGCACTGCGGGCGGTAGCGGAAACGACCGGCCGCCCGTTGGTGGATATCTACGGCGTGGCCACCTTCTACCGTTCGTTCAGCCTGCAATCGCGCGGCAAACACGTCTGCTCGGCCTGCGTCGGGACTGCCTGCCACGTGCGCGGCGGACCGGCGGTCGTCGAAGCGCTCGAACGCGAACTCGGTGTTCGCCCCGGCCAGACCACGCGCGACCGCGAGTTCACCCTGGAGACCGTGAACTGCCTGGGTGCCTGCGCCCTGGGCCCGATCGTGGTGGTGGACGGCCATTACTTCTCCAACGTGGGCCCGCCGCGTGTCAAAGCCGTGGTCGAGCGTGCCCGGGCGGGGTGGGACAATGTGGAAGTTCAGGCCGATCAGCGGGTCTTCCCCGTCGAAGTCAGTTGTGCGCGCTGCAATCACAGCCTGATGGACCTCGAGCACCCCGTCGACGGCCACCCGTCCATTCGCGTGACACTGGCGTTCGATGGCGTGCACGGGCACATCTGGTTGTCGTCCCTGTATGGCAGCTACAACGTGGAATCCGATCACGAAATTCCCGCCGATACGGTCGCGGATTTCTTCTGCCCGCACTGTCACGCGCATCTCGTCGGCTCCTCGAACTGTCCGGAATGCCGCACGCCCATGGTCCCCATGATCGTGCGCGGCGGCGGCATCGTCCAGATCTGCTCCCGGCGCGGTTGCCGGGGACACATCCTCGACGTAGGAGGGCCTGTTTTCTGACCGGTTGATTCGGCGCACGGCCAAACGGAGCACAAGCGATGGAACGGCTTAATTCGATCGAGGAATTACAGGGGCTGCGGGAGCGGATGGTGGCGGACCGTGAAGATCTTCCGGTCATCGTCATCTCCGCGGGGACCTGC
>Ga0209698_10007189_pt1 | contig 11726 bp, 10 predicted proteins | sample LitLauG_LLR_2012_FD_187203 | JGI IMG/M metagenome (GOLD analysis project Ga0209698, IMG submission 187203) | Freshwater sediment microbial communities from Pennsylvania, USA - Little Laurel Run_MetaG_LLR_2012 (SPAdes) (version 2) | ecosystem: Environmental > Aquatic > Freshwater > Creek >... | reverse complement strand
GCGTAGGTGACGCCGAGCTGCGCCCATTTCGAGCGCGGCAATTGAATCGTGAGGTCGGCCTGGTCCCAGGGGAAACTGGATGCAAGGTTCGGCTGCGACGGCACGCGCACTTCCTGCAGCCAGGGCTCGCCGCGCCGCCATTTCAGCCCCGTCGCGATGTAGTTTGCGGTCGAGCCGATCACGTCCTCGGCGCTGCGCAGGAGATCGCGGCGGCCGTCGCCGTCGTAATCGACGGCATAGGTGAAATAATGCGTCGGCAGAAATTGCGTCTGCCCCAGTTCGCCGGCCCAGGAGCCGACCATTTCGTCAGGCGTCAGGTCGCCGCGGTTGATGATCTTCAATGCGGCGATGGTCTCGCCCGCGAACCGCTCGGAGCGGCGGCAGTCATAGGCCAGCGACACCAGCGAGCGCAGCGTAGGCAGGTTGCCCATGTTGGCGCCGAAATCGCTTTCCAGTCCCCAGAACGCCGCGATGACCGCCGGCGGAACGCCATATTCCTTCTCGGCGCGCGCGAAGGCGGCCGCATGGGCCTTGATCCTGGCCTGGCCCTGCTGCATCCGGTAGGTCGCGGCCATGCGGCCGGCGAACTCGGTGAACACCTGTCCGAACACGCGCTGGCCGCGGTCGCGGTTGACGATGCCCTGGTCGTAGACGAGGTACGGCGAAGCTTCGCTGATTGCGCGCTGCGAGACGCCCGCGGCAGCGGCCTGCTGTTTCAGTTCAGCGAGGAAGCGGTCGAACGACTGGCCATTGTGGCAGGCGGCGGCGCGGGGCATCGGCGCTGCGGCGGGTCTTGCCGGTGCCGGCATTGGTTGGGCGGGCGCCGGCCGCGGGGCCAGCAGTATCATCGCGCCCAGCAGCGCCAGCAAGGCCGCGCCGAGGATCAATCGTGTCTTCGAGAAAAATCGCATGCGGGTACCGGTTGCGTGCCAAATCGCTTCAGCCGTCGTAGCATCGCAGCGAGATTACGTCATCACCGGAGCGAGGCAGGTCGGCAGCGAGCCAACTCCAACGTCGTCCCGGCGAACGCGACGGCTAGCTCATGACCCGGCGCACGAACGCGGTCTTGTTGGTCAGCACGCAGATATAGGAATAGGTTTCCGCGGCGCCCGCCGCGACGACATCGACGTCCACCATGACTGGCCGCGTCTGCCCCCGCCAGGTCGCCATGATCTCCGGGGGAACGGGACGGGTCCGGGTCTTCTTGACCAGGAGCCCGGAGATGCGCGGCAGCGCTTCGGTGGCCTTCAATATGCAGGCCCGGTTGTCCTCCGCGTCGCTGCTGGCGGGGGCAAGCAGCACGGCCAGGGTCGCGAGGGCTAGTTTGGTGCGCATCGGGCCTCCCGACCATTCGGCGAAAACTCACCGTAATCCGCTGTTGCCCCGCGATAAAGAGGCAGGTTTTGCCGGGGCCAGCATCGAATTCCCGGCCGCTGCTGCGACAAATTCTCGGTTCTCGGGCACGAAAAATGCATTTTCGACTCCACAAAAGCGCAGAGAGGCGCTTAACTGAAGCACCGGGGCTGAGCACCGTTGCCATTCCCAATCAATTTTGAGCCCGGAAGGCCGCCGGAACATATTCCCGGCGGCCCTTTCATATGGGCCGAGACCGTTTTTGTCGTCCGAATGGCCTGCAGCGGCACGCCGCGTTGAATGGAATGCCCGGATTGCCCTGCCTGTGGCGTGGTTCGGTCTCTCAGGGCTACCGGGCTGATTGACGTGGATCAAAAGCAGGCGACCGTTCCCGACGGATGATCAATATTGCCCGGCGATATCGGAGCGCCTCCCATGGAGGATGAACCATTTCAAAAGCCCTCTCGCTGCAGAGTTTAAGGAAATTCTCCGGATCGATGATCAAGCGGTCGATCAGGCGGCGGATCGTCGCCATCGCCGTGGGCTTGATCATCCTGATGGTGGCGACGTCCATCCTGTCGATGGTGATGGTCGGGCGGGTGGGCCGTCTGCTGGATGAACTGACCGCAAGGTACATTCCCGCCAACGCGCATCTGACGCGGATCAATCTGCTGTCGCTAGAACGGGCGCTCGCGCTTCGCCGCATGGTGATCGCGAAGATGCAGGAGCCGCCCGATGAGATCGGGTACAAACTTCGCAAGCAGCTGTTTGACGCAAAGGACGCCGAAGTCGGCAGCGAGGCGCAGGCCGCGCGCAGCCTCATCAATGCAATCATCGATGATACGAGCACGCCCTCCGACAACGCAGCGCTGGCGCGCATCGACAGCCGGATCGACAGCCTGATGAGCGAATCCCGCCGTCATCTGGCGCAGGAGACGGGGGAATTACTTTCAGAACTCGATGCGCGGGACTTCGCAGCCGTCAGACGCAGCCTTGCGCGGGTCGATTCGCTCCGCGACGAGCTCGATGAAAAAGTCGATGCCACGCGCACCGAGATGGTGAAGGCAAGCTATGGCGCCATAGCTACGATCAGATCGGAGCAGACGCAGGCGGTCCTGATTTCGGCGATCGCGACGCTCCTGGCCGCGATCGTCGGATTGATCTTCGCCAACCTGGTCAGCGGCGGCATCATCCGCTCCGTCCGGCAATTGCTGGAGGGCACCCGGGCGGTCGAGGCTGGAGACCTCGATCAATCCATCGATGTCACGGCCGGCGACGAAATCGGGCAACTGGCCGCCGCGTTCAACCGGATGGTCGTGCAATTGCGCGACAACCAGCGCGTCAGGGAGACTTTCGGCAAATATATCGATCCGCGTGTCGTCGAAGGGCTGATCGACCGCCCGAACCTGACCGCGGCGGAAGGCCAGCGCCGGGTGATGACGGTCCTGTTCTGTGACCTCAAAGGGTTCACCAGCCTGAGCGAAGGCATGACACCGCAAGGTCTGGTCAAGGTCATGAACCGCTACCTTTCAATCATGTCCGAACCGATCCGGAGCAACCGGGGGATCATCGACAAATATATTGGCGACGGCATCATGGCCTATTGGGGGCCCCCGTTCGTCGACGAGGCCGATCACGCCCGTTTCGCCTGTCTCGCCGCGCTCGAAATGATCGAGCGCATCGCGACGCTGCGCCGCGAAATTCCCGAGTTGCTCGGCGTGCGCGGCACTCCCATGGAGAAATGCGATTTGCGGATCGGCGTTGCGACCGGCGAGGCGCTGGTCGGCAGCATCGGCTCCGATGTGATGATGAGCTATACCGTGATGGGCGACGTGGTGAATCTGGCCTCGCGTCTGGAAGGCGCGAACAAGGCGTATGGTACCCGCAACCTGGTCTCGGAGCGAACCATCGCCGCGACGGGCGGCGCCTTCGAAGTTCGCGAGATCGATCGGGTCGTGGTAGCGGGTCACACCCATTCGGAAGTCGTTTTCGAGATCCTTGGACGCAAGGGCGAGCTCACGCCGCAACTGCTGTCATCACGGGACAGTTACCAGGAAGGGCTCGGGGCCTATCGCGCACAGCGATGGGATGACGCGGTTCGCGCGCTTCATGCCTCGCTCGAGGCCATGCCGGGCGACGGGCCGTCAACGGCCCTGCTCAACCGTATCGAAGCCCTCAAGGCGGACCCACCGCCGCAGGACTGGGATGGGTCGCGGCACATCGACAAATAGGCGGCGCCGTGGCTCCCTGGTGTTCTGCCGCGTTCGGCACGCCGCGCGAACGTCAGGCCCGGGTCCGCTTCGAGAGCCGAGTGCGGCGGGAAACGGTAGTTGGAAAGCCTTCGAATGCCCGCCTGAATTTCCCGGTCGGCAAGGAAGAGCGCCAGGAACGCGATCGCGGCAAGGCAGACGATAACGGCCAGGAAGGTTCGCTTCACGATCCGCGCTCCCTCATTTCCCCGAGGGAACAAATGCGGATGCAGGGCGAAGCGTTCCAGCGCTTCGCCGCGCTTGGGGCCCAAAGTGAAGCCGGCCTCCGGAAGCCACGCGGCGCGGCGAGCGCTCATCCATTTTCTGCAGAGGAGCCCGTTGTTGGCTCCGATCGGGCCGAGTCTCGCCGGATAGGTGTCACCAGCCCATTGTCGCGGCGACCAGTTTCATCAATTCCGGATCCTCGAACGTGCTGGCCGTCACGCGCGAGCCTGCCTCGACCAGATCGGCATGACTGAGGCTCGTCTTTATTCCGATCGTGGCAATGCCTGCCGCGCACGCCGACTTGACGCCGGAGCGGGAGTCCTCGAACGCAACGGACCGGTCGGGCGCAGCGTTTGCCGCGCGCAAGCCTTCCAGATAGGGCAATGGATGCGGCTTGCCGTGCGGAAGTTCGTCGCCAATCACGACGGCCTTGAAGCGATGCATGATCCCAAGTCCGGCGAGCAGCATTTCGGCATTCAGCCGCGGCGCGTTGGTGACCGCGACCATCGGAATACCTGCGCGATCGGCGCGCGCAAGCAGCGTCATCAATCCCGGCACCGGCTGAATCTTCCCGGAAACGAGCCTGCGGAACTCGGTTTCCTTCTCTGCCATGATGGCCGCTTGCCGCTCCGGTGGTTCATCCGGCAGAAACCGTTCGCTGATCGAAGCGGTGGAAAACCCCATAAGCTCCTTTGACGCGCGTTCGCGATCGAAGACATGACCGCGGGCCGAACACATGATTGAACGCTTGCACATGCAGCGCATCGGTATCGGCCAGCGTGCCGTCAATGTCGAACAGCAGCGCCTTCCCCGATTCCGGCGGCATCAAGACGTTCTCTCGCGTTTCAACATTTTCACCACGTCTGCCGGAAATCAACCCACGTTCCGGCGTCGACGATGCCGTTCGCTAATCAGGATTTCGTCTTCTTGACCGGCTTTTTGACCGCCTTCTTCTCGGCCGCCTTTCTCTCCACGGCCCTTTTCGCGGCGTGCTCGGCTGCGGCATTTCGCATCGAGCGCGCGTAGCTGTCGGCGGCGTTGTCGGCGGAAATCTGCAGCCGCTTGGCGGCGAAGGTTGCCTGCAGCATCGTGTCCTTGGCGATCTGCTTGTACCGATCCGTGGTCGTCTTGTCCTTCGCCTTGGCGGCGAGGCTGGCATATCGATCACGCCGGCTCTTTGCGGCCGCCATCAGGCTTTTGTGTTGTTGCTTCGCAAGCTGCCGGATTACGACATCCAGATCGGCGTCCGCCATTGTCTATCTTCCTCAAGTGCCAAAAGAACATTTCGTGCGGTCGAGTATGCAATTGCACAGGCGGCTTTGCAAACAAGCGGCCGGCCATGCGCCATTTGGTCCCCAGCGGATTTGGCGCCGGCGGCTCGGCGCGCGCTTTCTGCTCGCGATGCATGGGAGCCCGCCGTTTCAACCGGTCCTGGAGGCCTATTCCAATCGTTCCCGCCCGTGTAGGCTGCCGCCTCACGCGAGGCCCAAAGACAAGGTGAGCTGACATCACCCGGGGGCCATCAGGGAGACGGCGGAACGACCATGACCGATATCCGATATCTGGCGCCGGGAACACTCGACGAAGCAATCCGCGCCTTTGCCGCGGGCGGAAGTGCCGCGCGCATCCTGGCCGGCGGTACCGATCTTCTGGTGCAGATGCGCGCCGGCAGCGTCAAGCCGGGCCTGATCGTCGACATCAAGAAAATCGCCGAGATGAGCGCGATCGAAGAGACCGCCGACGGCGGCTTTCGCATCGGCGCCGCCGTCCCCGGCGCGGTACTCGCCGAGCATCCGCGCTTCGGCCAGGTCTGGCCCGGCGTGCTGGAGGCCGTCAATCTGATCGGCTCCACGCAGGTGCAGGGGCGGGCCTCGGCGGGCGGCAATCTCTGCAACGGCTCGCCGGCCGGCGACAGCGTGCCGGCGATGGTCGCGGCCGGCGCCGTCGTCACGCTGCAGGGGCCAAACGGGCGGCGCGAGCTGCCGGTCGAGAAAGTGCCGGCGGGCCCCGGCCGCACCAATCTGTTGCCCGGCGAAATCCTCGTCAGTTTTGCGCTGCCGCCGCGGTCAAAGGGCTCCAGCGATGCTTATCTGCGGATGATCCCGCGCACCGAAATGGACATCGCCGTGGTCGGCGTCGGCGTCAGCCTCACGCTGAAGGATGGTGTCTGCACCGCAGCCCGCGTCGGGCTCGGCGCGGTGGCGCCGACCGTGCTGCTGGTCGAGGCGGCCGCGAAGGCGCTGATCGGCAGCAAGCTCGACGATGCCGCGCTGAATGCCGCGGCCGCCGCCTGTTCCGCCGCCTGCCGTCCGATCGACGACAAGCGCGGCACCATCGTCTACCGCACCAAAATCGCCGGCGTGCTGCTCAGGCGCACCGCCGGGATCGCCGCCCGGCGCGCCCGCGAAAACTGAGGTTGGGAATTGAGACCATGGCAAAACTGCACGTTTCCACCACCATCAATGGCGAGCCGATGGAGTTTCTCTGCGAGCCCGATGCCACCATGCTCGACGCGCTGCGCGGACCGCTGGCGCTGACCGGCTCCAAGGAAGGCTGTTCGTCCGGCGATTGCGGCGCCTGCAGCATCACGCTGGACGATCGCCTGGTCTGCTCCTGCTTGATGCTCGCGGTCGAGGCCGAAGGCCGCGAGATCCGCACCATCGAAGGCATGGCGAACGGCGAGCACCTGCATCCGCTGCAGCAGAAATTCCTCGAAGTGGCGGCGCTGCAATGCGGCATCTGCACCTCGGGCATGCTGGTCGCCTCCGACGCGCTTCTGCGGAAAAATCCGAAGCCGAGCGAGGAGGAGGTGCGGTTCTGGCTCGCCGGCAATCTCTGCCGCTGCACCGGTTACGACAAGATTGTTCGCGCGGTGCTGGAAACCGCTTCTGAAATGCGGGAGGCCGCTCAATGAATATCATCACCAACAACAAGTGGATCGGCCAGCGCACCATTCGCCCCGATGGCGCCGACAAGGTCACGGGCCGCGCGGCCTTTGCCGCCGACACCAACATGCCCGGCATGATCTGGGGCAAGATCCTGCGCAGCCCGCATCCGCACGCGCGCATCCGGTCGATCGACACCTCGAAGGCCGAGGCGCTGCCGGGCGTCAAGGCGGTGGTCACCTCGCGCGACATCGTGGATTTCCCGGTCGACAAGTCTGTCATGCTCGGCATCCAGGACATGCGCTGGATGTGCCGCAACGTGATGGCGCGCGACAAGGCGCTGTTCCCCGGCCATCCCGTGGCGGCCGTGGCCGCCACCACCGAGGCGATCGCGGCAAAGGCGTGCGAACTGATCGAAGTGGACTACGAAGTGCTGCCGTGGTCGATCGAGATCGACGACGCGCTGAAACCGGACGCGCCGATCCTGCACGAGTTCATCAAGTTCGAAGGAAAACCGTCCAACATCGCGGGCAAGCTCGAAGTCAAGAAAGGCGACGTCGCCGAAGGTTTCAAGCAGGCCGAGGTCATTATCGAGCGCAGCTTCACCACGCGTCCGGTGCATCAGGGTTATATCGAGCCGCACGCCTGCCTGATCAGCGTGGCGCCCGACAACAAGACCACGATCTGGAGCTCGAGCCAGGGCCAGTTCATGGTGCGCGCCATGGTCGCCTATCTCACCGGCATTCCCCAGAGCGACATCCGCGCCATTCCGGCCGAGATCGGTGGCGGTTTCGGCGGCAAGACCATCGTCTATCTCGAGCCGCTCGCGACCCTGCTGGCAAAAAAATCCGGCCGTCCGGTGAAGATGGTGATGACCCGCGAGGAAGTGATGCGGGCGACCGGGCCGACCTCGGGCTCGAAAAGCACGGTCAAGATCGGCGCCAGGAAGGACGGCACCATCGTCGCCGCGCAAGGCACGTTTTATCTGCAGGCGGGCGCGCTGCCGGGCTCGCCGATCCGCGGCGCGGTGGGCTGCAGCTTCTCGCCCTACGACATCCCGAACGTGCTGTCGGTCGGCTACGATGTGCTGTCGAACCGCTCCAAGGTCGCGGCCTATCGTGCGCCGGGCGCGCCGATCGGCGCCTATGCGGTGGAATGCGTGATGGACGAGCTCGCCGAGGCGCTGAAGATCGATCCCCTGGAGCTGCGGCTGAGGAACGCCGCCAAACAAGGGACAAAGGCCGCGTTCGGCCCGGTGTTTCCGCGCATCGGCTATGTCGAGACGCTGGAAGCCGCGAAAACGCATCCGCATTACAAGGCGCCGCTTAAAAAATTGCAGGGCAGGGGCGTCGCCTCCGGCTTCTGGTTCAACGCCGGCGGCGAATCTAGCGCACAGGTCAACATCACCGAGGATGGCAACGTCGTCGTCACCACGGGCCATCCCGATATCGGCGGCTCGCGCGCCGCGATCGCCAATATCTGCGCCGAGCTGCTCGGCATCGACTACCGCCGCGTCTCGGTCCTGATCGGCGACACCGCGACCATCGGCTTCTCCAACCTGACCGGCGGCAGCCGCGTGCTGTTTGCCTCCGCGATGGTGGTGACGCAGTCGACCGACAAGATCATCACCACCTTGCGGGAGCGCGCGGCAAAGATCTGGGAGATCGATCCCGAAGCGGTGAAATGGGAAAACGGCGCGGCGCATCCGGCGAGCCCCAATGCCGGAAAGTTCGAGCCGCTGACGCTGGCCGAGCTTGCGGCGAAAGCCCCGCAGATGGGCGGGCCGATCGGCGCCGGCGTGCAGCTCAACACCGAAGGCGCCGAGGGCGGCTTTGGCACGCATATCTGCGACGTCGAGGTCGATATCGAACTCGGGATTGCGCGCGTGATCCGCTACACCGCCGTGCAGGATGTCGGCCGCGCCATCCACCCCGGCTATGTCGAGGGCCAGATGCAGGGCGGCGTCGCCCAGGGCATCGGCTGGGCGCTCAACGAGGAATACATCTACAACAGGGATGGCAAGGTCGATAATCCCGGCTTCCTCGACTATCGCATGCCGGTGTGCTCGGACCTGCCGATGCTCGACACCGTGATGGTCGAAGTGCCCAACCCGAAACATCCGCAAGGGGTGAAAGGCGTCGGCGAGGTGCCGCTGGTGCCGGTGATGGCCGCGGTCGCCAACGCCATCCACAACGCGCTCGGACAACGCTTCTACAGCCTGCCGATGTCGCCGCCGCGGGTGCTGGAGGCGATCGAAGCGAAGGGGTGAGGCGCTCCGCCTGGAATAGCCATTATTGTTGCGCGGGGGTTACAGCTTCCCGCGCTGAAAATCGATAGACCTGAGCGTGACTTGCCCGGATCACTGCCGGGATTTGGCGCGCTGGGGAGGATTCGTGAAGAGGTTTGCGCTCGCTGCTTTCGCTCTCGCCGCCAGCGCGTTCAGCGCTTCCGCCGCCGATCTCGCGGTTCGTCCCTATACCAAGGCGCCCCCGCCGCTTGTCGCCGCCTACGATTGGAGCGGCTTCTATCTCGGCGCCAATGGCGGCGGAGCGTGGAGCCGCAAATGCTGGGATGTCGATCCCTACACCGTTCCTCTCGTGGGAAATCCGTTTTTGATTACGGGTCCCGAAGGTTGCCATACCGCGGGTGGCGCGACGGCCGGCGGACAGATCGGCTATCGCTGGCAACAGGCCGCCTGGGTGTTCGGTCTCGAAGTCCAGGGTAACTGGGCCGGGTTGACCGGCTCGAATCCCTCCCAGGTCGCCGTCTTCGCCGGCACCGCCAACCGCTCGAGGATCGATGCCATCGGCCTGTTCACCGGTCAGGTCGGATACAGCTGGAGCAGTTTCCTGCTCTACGCCAAGGGTGGTGCTGCGGTCGCCCGCGACCGGTACGACAGTTTCCTCATGGCGCCGCTGGGTCCTTTGCCGACGGGCTTCGTATCCGATCGGGGCAATGAGACCCGCTGGGGCGGCGCGGTCGGGATCGGGGGCGAATATGCGTTTGCGCCCAACTGGTCGGTTGCGCTCGAATACGATCATCTGTTCATGGGCGGCCGCGACATCCGCATGACCTACGATCCGGCCTTTATCGCCGCCATGAACCACGATGAACGCATTCATCAGGACGTCGACATGGTGACCGCGCGCATCAACTACCGCTTCGGCGGGCCGGTCATCGCAAAGTACTGACGGCCCTTGCTTTGTCGAGCGAGGCCTGCCGCGCCCTTCGATTGGGGGTGGATTCCCGGCTTGCGCAACGAAGCCGGTCGCGCAAGGAAAAACGTGTCGGACGAAGGAGATAGCGCATCGGCTCTGATTCAGTCAGAACCGATTCCGCGCTAGGCGTTGCGGTCTTCGTCGCTCAGCTCGGCGAGCGCTGCGGTGATGAACTTGTCCAGCTTCCGGTGCGATGCGTCCTGCCGGGCCTTCGCCGTCGCCAGCGCTTCGAGATCCGGTCTCGACGCATCGCCTTGAAACGTATCGCCTCGAAACGCGTCACGCTGAAACGCGTCGCTTCGAAACGCATCCCCTTGAAACAACGTGTTTTTAGGCAAGCGAACGCGGGTCGGCTTCATTTCGTCCCCCGAAATACGAGATACAAACTCTCGGGCGCTGGTGACGGCATATAGTCCGTCGATCGCGGCGGAACTTTGCACGAAAAGCGACGGCATGGAAATTTTTTTCGCTTCGCAACATTCGACGCGCGCTGCGAGCCGAAAAAGCGGCGCTTAACCGCGGCTGCGAACCTGGGATAGGCTGGCCGCGCAAAGGGGCGCGCATCATGAGACTTCTCCGCCGTGATTTCCTCAAGCTCGCAGGCGCCGTCGCATCGGCGCCGGCCTTGCCGCGGCTTGCTTGCGCGCTCGATTATCCGACGCGGCCGGTGCGCATCGTCGCGGGTTTTTCCGCCGGCGGCGGGGTCGACATCACCGCGCGTTTGATCGGGCAGTGGCTGGGCAGCCGTCTCGGCCAGTCCTTCATCACCGAGAACCGGCCGGGCGCCGGCGGCAATATCGGCACCGAGGCCGTGGTCACCGCGGCCCCCGACGGCTACACGCTGCTGCTCGCCACCGTGCCGAACGCGGTCAATGCCTCGCTCTACGAGAAACTGGATTTCAATTTCATCCGCGACATCGCACCGGTCGCCGGCATCATCCGCGTGCCGATGGTGATCCTGCTCAATCCGTTAGTCCCCGCCAGGACGGTGCCGGAGCTGATCGCCTACGCCAAGGCCAATCCGGGCAAGGTCAACATGGCCTCGGCCGGCAATGGCAGCGCGCCGCATCTGGCCGGGGAGCTGTTCAAGATGATGGCCGGCGTCGACCTCGTCCATATCCCCTATCGCGGCCAGGGTCCGGCGCTGACCGACCTGCTCGGCGGCCAGGTGCAGCTGCTGTTTGCCACCACGCCCGGCACCACCGAGTACATCTCGAGCGGCAGGCTGCGCGCACTGGCGGTGACCTCGGCCACGCGCGCGGAAATGCTGCCGGAGCTGCCGCCGATCGGCGATTTCGTGCCGGGCTACGACACCAGCCAGTGGTACGGCCTCTGCGCGCCCGGCAAGACGCCGCCCGAGATCATCGGCAGGCTCAATGCCGAGGTCAACGCCGGCATCGCCGACCCCGGCATGAAAGCCAGACTTGCCGCGATCGGCGGCGAGCCGCTGCCGGGCTCGCCCGCCGATTTCGCAAGACTGATCGCGGAAGAAACCGAAAAATGGGCCAAGGTGGTCCATGCGGCCGGCATCAAGGCGGAGTAGATTTCAGACATGACCGATTCAGAGAAAGCCGCGACCGTCATCGAAGCCCTGAGGGCGGCCGAACGCGAGCCGCCGCAGGCCGCGCTGCCGATGCTCAACGAGCTGGCCTCCCTGGTGCAGGGCGAGGGCGAGCAGCCGCTGGAAGTCGAGGAGGCGCGATCGAGCGCGTTCATGGCGATCTGCGAAGTCGGCAAGGCGCTGCACCGCGGCCAGCCTACAGAGGCGCTGTGGGCGCCGGCGATCGCCGCGGCGG
>Ga0209698_10007188_pt1 | contig 11727 bp, 10 predicted proteins | sample LitLauG_LLR_2012_FD_187203 | JGI IMG/M metagenome (GOLD analysis project Ga0209698, IMG submission 187203) | Freshwater sediment microbial communities from Pennsylvania, USA - Little Laurel Run_MetaG_LLR_2012 (SPAdes) (version 2) | ecosystem: Environmental > Aquatic > Freshwater > Creek >... | reverse complement strand
CTACATCAACGGGGCGGCCGCCGATGAGCTTACGGTGCGCTGGAATCGCGAGGCCTACGAGCGCATGCGACTGAAGCCCCGCATCCTGACGGACGTGTCACATCTGGACACGCGCCTCACTTTGTTCGGACAGGAGCATTCGTTCCCCATTCTGTTGGCGCCGACGTCGTATCACAAGTTGGTTCATCCAGAGGGTGAGTTGGCGACAGCGCGTGGGGCGAGCGCGGCGGACGCGACCATGGTCGTGAGTTCTTTTGCCACCACCAGCATTGAGGATGTGGCTAAAGCGGCGAAGAGGCCCGTGTGGTTTCAGCTGTACGCCCAGACCGACCACAGCTTTACGCACGATCTGGTACAGCGGGCCGAAGCCGCAGGAGCACACGCGCTTTGCCTGACGGTAGATACTCCCGTCTCCGGTCCGCGCAACCGCGAGATGCGCGACAGTTTTTCTCTGCCCAAGGGATTGGACCTGCCCAACATGAGCGGGCTGAAGGGACTGGGCGGCGATCTCAGTCACAGGCCCAAGGGGCAGGCTATCTACAGCAGCCTTCTCGATGCGGCGTTGAGCTGGAAGGACGTGGAGTGGCTGGGTTCGTTCGCGAAGATTCCGCTTCTAGTGAAGGGCGTGCTCAACCCAGACGACGCCGATCGCGCCGTGAAAGCCGGAGTGGCAGGGATTATCGTCTCGAACCACGGAGGGCGCAATCTCGACACTACGCCGGCAACCGCGGAAGCGCTCCCATTGGTTGTAGGAAAAGTGGCAGGGCGGGTGCCCGTACTGGTCGATGGTGGAATCCGGCGCGGGACCGACGTCCTCAAGGCACTGGCGCTGGGAGCCAATGCCGTACTGATCGGGCGGCCCTACCTCTACGGATTGAGTGTGGGCGGAGACGAAGGCGTGGAGAAGGTCATCAAGATTCTTCGGCGCGAATTTGAGATGGCCATGGCGCTGACGGGCAGAACAAACCTCGCGAGCATTGATCGGTCGGTGCTGTGGACGTGAGGGGATCGGCTCCGAGTGAGATCACGAGCCCTCGTGTCGAGTCTCAGAAGTCGCACGCAACGCGGAAGCCGTAGTCGGCATATTGAAATTGCGGTGGAATGCTTGAGCGCGCCGCACAGCGCGTGACTTTGATGTGATGACGCCACGAGCCGCCGCGAGAGGAGCGTCGCTCACCCGTTTGCGGGCCGCGCGGATTGCGCTCCGGCGAAGCCGCGTAGTAGCCGGGATCGTACCAGTCGCCGCACCATTCGTGGACATTCTCGCAAATGTCGTAGAGTCCGTATGAATTTGTGGCGTAACGGGCTACGGGCTCGGGCCCGTTTTTCCAGCGCTGGTGGTAGTCGGGCAAAGTTTGCGGCGGCGCATCACCCCATGGAAAAAGACTTCCTTCCGTTCCACCGCGAGCCGCACGCTCCCATTCCGCTTCAGTCGGCAGTCGATACCTCCGGCCAGTGCTCGCGCTGAGCCACTCGCAATACTTCACGGCCTCAAACCATGACACGGCAACGACCGGCTGTTCCGGATGATTGAAGTTCGGATCATTCCAGAACGGCGGTGGAGCGCTCGCAGTGGACGAAAGATATTGCCTGTACTCGGTGTTCGTCACCTGGCACGGCGCGAGGCCGAAAGCGTCGACCCAAACGCGGTGGACAGGTCGCTCGTTGTCCTGCCCATTCTCGGAACCCATCAGGAACCAGCCCTCGGGAACTGTAACGACCGGGGGCTTAACCGCGGGGTTAGGGAACGTAACGGAACCTGAGTGCTGGGTCGACATGATTCGCCCATCAAGCATAGCGCAAGCCCGTTGCACGCAGGTTAGAGGCCGCGCAGAGTCCGGACGACATTGCCAATGTCGTTTTCCTGGAAGAGGCGGATGGCGGCGATTCCGGCGGCTCCCGCTTCGAAGCAAGCCTGCGCATTTTCCAGGGTCACGCCGCCGAGCGCCAGGACAGGAGTTTTGTGCTGGCAAGCCTGTCGCAGATTTTCGAGACCTGCGGGGTGAGTCTGAGGGGAGTCCCTCTTCTCGAAAACCGGCGCGAACAGGGCGAAGTCAGCACCCTCGGCGGCTGCCTGGGCGACCTCAGAGGGAAGGTGGCACGAGACGCCAATGGTGAAGTTTAGCGTTTCTGGTTTCCGGTTTCGGGTGGGCACCCGGGACCACACGCGTCGAGCGTCCGCTGGAGAAATATCGTTCGAGCGTAGATTGACGCCGTCGGCTCCGACGCTAAGCGCAACGTCGATGCGTGAGTTAATCAAGAGACGCGCAGGGCACTGCGAGACGCGAGTACCGAGTACCGGGTCGCGAGCGCCGGGCGTAGCTCGGGCACACACCGCGCTCACGGCATCGCCGGCAAGTTTCTCAAGATCCCGCGTCGAAAGATCCTTTTCCCGCAATTGAACGTAGTCAACCCCGCAGCAAGAAGCTTCCACAATCTTATTCAGCAAGCTACGCCGGCGGGACGCCTCGTCACCGGGAAACTGCGTGCGGTCGGTTATGTAGCATAGAAGACGGGAATGGAACATTCACACCGATTCTCGCAGCCGAGTCTGCAGCGGGTCAAAGGGCGCGCCACCGCAAAACCGCCTTTTGACGCCCCATTTTCCCCCTGTTAAACTGGCTATTTGTCAACCCACCCGTACCTCATCTAGCGAACCAAAAGGGGAGTTGTGCGCGCAGAGACCCGACGCAGTCTGAAAGAAGACCGATTCCGAGGCGCCACCATCCAGGTGGCCGAAAGAACAGCTCACTGGAGCGTCGAGCACAAGTCGAAGCTCATCACCTTCTCGATCATCGTGCTTGTGGTTCTGGCCGCCGTCCTCGGCACCTGGGCCTACCTCAGCTCGCAGGACGAGAAAGCCAGTGTGGATCTCGGAGCGGCTGTGCGTACGATGGAAACCCAGGTTCGTCCACCGGGAGTACCTGCGCAGCCCAATTTCCCGAGCTTTGCATCGTCTGAGGAGCGCGCAACCGCCGCCAAGAAGGAGTTCCAGCAGGTCGTGGACAAGTATCCGCACACTCACACCGCAGATGTGGCGCGCTACTTCCTGGGGTTGACCTCGAATGACCTCGGCGACAACGCCACGGCGGAGCGCTATCTGGGCGAGGTGGCATCGATCCACGACAAGGACTTGGCCGGGCTGGCGAAGTTTGCCCTGGCTGCGGTGTACCGCAAGGAGAACACAGATGGGCAGGCGGTCGATCTCTACAAGCAATTGATCGACCGGCCGACCGCGACCGTCGCCAAAGTTACAGCGCAGATGGAACTCGCTTCCTTCTACCAGTCGAAGCAACAGACCGCGGATGCCAAGCGCATCTACGAACAGGTTCAGAAAGAAAATCAGGGCACCGAGGCCGGTTCCCTCGCCGGTTCCAAGCTGACGGAGTTGAAGTAAGAACCGCGATCACAAACCCAAACTAACAATTGTCATCCTGAACGGAGGAGCCTGAGTCACCTGTGACTCAGGCTCTGTAGAGGAAGGACCTGCTTTTCCCGTACTCCAGAGAATCTCAACTTCCCACTCGCCGTTCGGCGAAGAGCTGCATCCATTGCTCAAGCTTGGTGGGTGGAGCCAGGGCCGGTTTCAGGTTCGCGATAACGTGCTCCTGGTGTCCCATTCCGATCAGTGAGGTCGTGATCCCCGGCGCGGACCGTGCAAACTGAATGGCATTGTCCGCATCGCTCTTCATGCCCAGTACTTTTCCAATGGCGCTTGGCAAGCCCTGCGTGAGCTGTCCCTGATAAAGCGTAGCGCTGCCAATCGCCGCCATGCCAAGTTCACTTGCGCCCGCGAGCGCAGACAACCTGTGCTTGCCGCACGTCTGGTTGGCCAGGCCATGCGCCTCAGGCATCGCCAGGTTGAAGGGAAGCTGGATGAACCGGAAGTGATGACGTTCCCCGCCCGCCTCGCGCGCTACCTGCGCCGCCTCAAACAGGCTGATGTAGTCACGAGATCCCTCCGGCACGCGGAATCCATTCCAGGTCGCCATCCCGTAAAAGCGAAGCTTGCCTTCCTTCACTTCTTTCTCCAAAAGAGTGAACGCGTCTTTCAGGCGCTGTCGGAAGGTCTCGTGCGAAACGTCGGCAAGTTGTGACTCGGGATTGTGCAGGTAGAAGAGGTCGATCGTCTCCAGACCGAGATTACTGCGGGAGCGTTCGATCTGATTCGCCAGGAATTTTGGCGCCAGGCAGTGCATGCCACCGGCGATCTGCTTGGGATCGAGAATCCCAGGCTCCACGTACTCTTTCGCGAAGTACCCTCGTGGATCGGCCGGCATGTTTGCGTCAAGAGAGAGATATCCAGCCTTGGTGCTGACGAAAACCTCATCCCGCTTCAACTCGCACGCATCGGCCAGCTGTTTCAGCGCCGCGCCGATGTTTCTCTCTGAACGCTGGTGGCGATAGTTAATGGCCGTATCGAGGACATTGATTCCGGAGCGTAGCGCCGTAACGATGGCGTCGGTGTAACTCCTGTCAGCCTCGTCAGAGGGCTCACCTAGATAGGTTCCAAGTCCGATGGACGAAAGCGCAAGCTGCTCCGCGCCGGGGACTTTTTCCGGGCTGCGAAAATGTCCGGCGTCCCGCAACTGTGCGAATCGCTCGCTGAAGCGCCGAGTGCCCTCAGGTGTGGCAAATCCCCCAAGCATAGGGACAGTGTATCAGCGGAGAAAACGCCGACAGTGTGACCTCGCACGACTCAACGGAATTGCGCCTTACTAGGGGCACACACCCATTTTGGCGTTTGTTTGAAGTCGTCGCCTTTAACGCACAGCCCCGGAAGGGGCATCCCGAAAATAGCCCACCGCTTAAGCGGTGGGTAAACAGAGAGACGATGACCAAGTCCTGACGTACGCAGCTCTCTGGAACGCCATGGAATCGGCTGGGCGATGTGGGATTACAGCGGAGGATTTGGTGTAGTGACGAAGACGAATGGAAAAGCGGAGCCAGATCCCGTTACGCTGAAGGCCTTGGGCCTTGACCCAGCCGCGAAGTGACGAGCAACCCGACAAGGCGGATTAAAAGGCGCTGTTATCCTGCCGACAACTGAGAACTGAGAACTAGGAACTCTCCCCTACACCGTCCTCCGCAACACCGCCAGCAGATGATCGATGTCCTGCTCGGAGTTGTACACGTGCGGCGTCACGCGAATTGAGCTTCCACGCATGCTGACGTACACATGTTCCTTTCTCAGCGCCTGAGTCAATCCCTTCGGCGGGTCGTCACTCGGACGGAGACATAGATAATGCGGGGCGCGAAACTGCTCCGGCACCGCGCTGAATCCCAGCTTGCCAGCCCCCTCCACCAGCCTGCGGTTCAAAGCTCCCACAGTCTCTGAAACTTGTTCCACTCCCCACGCCAGCAATTGCTCCATGGCGTAGATCGTGGCCGGCAGCAGCGCAAAGTTCGATCGCTCTCCCATATCAAACCGCCGCGCGCCCTCAAGATATCCGTCCGTGTACGCTATCAATCCCGAGAAGTCGTGCGCATTGTCCCGACTGATCCAGTTCTCTTCCAGCGGACGCCCTTCATGCCACTTCGGGGCCACATACAGCACGCCCACCGAGTACGGCCCCAGTAGCCACTTGTACGAAGCCGCCACCGCGAAATCCGGTTGCACCTTCTTCACGTCGAACGGATAGGCCCCCAGCGACTGCGTCAGGTCCAGCGCCATCGCCGTCCCGTTCTGCCGGCAAGCCTCGCCAATCCGCTCCAGGTCGAGCAATCCGCCGCTGGTCCACTGCGTGTGCGGCAAGGCCGCCAGGGCGACACCGTCCTTCAATTCGCGCAGGACCCCCGTCGTCCAATCACCATCTTCCGGCCACGGCACCGTCACGATCTCCGCGCCCTTTTCCACCGCCATGCGCCGCCAGGGATAGAAATTCGAGGGAAACTGCTCGTCCAGTACCAGAATCCTCTCGCCCCGTTGTACCGGGACGTTCACGGCCGCAACGGAAAGCCCATAACTCGCCGAAGGGACGATCGCGATGTCATTGGCCGAGCAGTGGAAAAACTTCGAAGCTATCGCGCGCAGATCATCCGCCTGATTGAAGAAATCCGCGGACCGGATCTCCCATGGCCGTGCCTTGCGCTCCAAGCCCGCCTTGCCCGCTTCCACAACCGAATGCATCAGCGGTGACATATACGCGCAATTGAGATAGGAAACACCTTCCGGGATGCTGAAGAGATGGCGCTGGCAAGGGATCATGAGTTTCTGCCTACGTGGCCCCACAAATTTTGGATTTAAGCGCGGAAAACTGACGTTAACTGTTTATACAGGCTGATCGGCGCGCGACACAAATTCCCACCGTCGCTCTGGACGATTTCCTTTGTGATCCTTCGTGTCCTTTGTGGTTAGGATTCAGTGCTGTTACTGGCGGTCCCCCCAAAAAATCAAAAACCGCCGGCTGTCCCGGCGGTTTGATCGAAAGAACCAACCGCGCCCTAGGTCTGCGACTCCTCGAGCACTCCCTGCTCGAGCTTCTCCTGGCACTCGATGCAGTGGCGCGTCCACGGCACCGCATCCAGTCGCTTGGGATTGATCTCTTTACCGCAGGAGATACACTCCCCGAAGCTCCCCTCGCGCATGCGATCCAGCGCACTTTCCACCATCTGCAACAGTTGGCGGTCGTTATTGCTCTGGGAGAACAGGAACTCCTTGGTATAGGAGCTGGCCGCGCGGTCCGCGATGTCCTGAGCCGTATCCTCGTCGGCCGATCGCCCGTCTTGCTGATTACGCGTGACCGTCCGGCGCAGCTCTTGCTGTCGCGTCTCCAACCGCTTTCGGAAATATTCGATCTTCTTCTTGTCCATGGGTACTTGTCCCGGCGCCCCCTGTGGGCGCCATCCCCCTCAAGCCAAACGAGGATAATATGCGCTTAAATTGAGATGCGTCAACCGCCCCTGGCGTCGCACGTCTGGCCAAAGTTGTTCTTAAGTTCCCGTTTCGGGAGTGGGCTTGAAAGCTTTCCGGGTGCATCCGTACCTGGGAACTCACTTGCTGAACCGCGCGTTCCGTGAAAAACCTGGTCTGGTGCGAATACCGTTTCATGGAGGTGAAGCGGTCTTAGGTTCCATCGGATCGTACTCATGACTTCGGCCACTACCGTCCTACCCAGGCATGAGCGACTGATCCGTGCCTGGATGCCGGAGCTTGACTCACTTCGCGGCGTCGCGATCCTGCTCGTGCTATTTCTCCACGGCTTCGCTCACCTGGTTGATCCAGCCTCGTTCACCGGAATCCAGTGGTTCTTCGTGACCGCGACCTCCTACGGATGGATCGGCGTGCATCTCTTCTTCGTCCTTTCCGGGCTTCTCATTACTGGAATTCTGCTAGATAGCAGGAGCCGGCCTGGCTACTATCGACGGTTCTACACTCGCCGCGCGCTACGGATCCTGCCCGCGTACTACGCCCTGCTGTTGCTTCTGGGTCTTCTGAGTCGAAGTTCCTGGCTGGCGGGCCACCACGTCGGAATTCCCTTCGTGCTCTTCAGCGTCATTTATCTTTCGAACCTCACGCCCTTGTTCGGGATCCCGATCCAGTACACCGTGCTGTGGTCGCTTGCCGTCGAGGAACATTTCTATCTGGTTTGGCCTGCGATCGTTCGCCGCGTGTCTGTGCGCTCATTGGCCTTCGTCGCACTGGCAGTGTTCGTCTCGGCGCCTGTGGTTCGTCTTGTCTCACTGCAGCTTGGGTCTGTCGTGGATGAGAATTTCTATACTTGGTGCAACGCGGATGGTCTGGCCCTGGGAGCATTGCTGTCCGTCGTACTCCGTGGCTCCCGCATTCCACGCAGCGTCCTGTGGGGCGTATCCGGTGTGGCGGCGATATTGAGCGCAGTCACTTTGGCCTGGGGAGCGAGGCTAGGTACCCTCGCATGGACATCCGCATCCGGCTTTGCTCTGAGGCTGACGATCCTGAACATCGGACTAGCCGGGCTGGTAGTCATCACTCTTTTACTGGGAACGAGTCCGGCAAAAGGCTTGGTCAACCTTCGTGCTCTGCGCTTCCTGGGGGAAATAAGCTACGGCTTGTACCTTATCCACATGCTCTTTTTCTACGAATATGATCGGCTGGCGAGGCGCCTGTGGCCCTCCCTGATAGCCTCGAACGGAAAATTTGGCAACACCGCTCTGCAGTTTCTCTGCGCCGCGAGCGCGTCGATAGGAGTGGCGGCACTCTCGAGACGCTATTTCGAAGAATATTTCTTGCGACTCAAGGACCGCCTTGCAGAACCGAAGGCGAGCCCACCTGATGCCCGCACGTCTTCACCGCAATTTGAAACAGAGATGCTCCCCTTCTTGGATCTTTCACATGCAGCCACTTCTGGCGGCGACTCTGAGTAGGCCCTCGGCTGACCACCCGGGAAACCGAGAAGCAGCTTCCCAAGGCTTATTCAGCAAGCTCTACTCGCTATCCAGTCGCAGATTGTTGGTTACCGAGAACACGCCAGGCACACTCTTCGCCTGCACTTCCGCGATCTGCCTGTCCATTTGCCGCGCGACCACGCCCTCCAGAGTCACGTTCCCGTGGTCGACGATGATGTGAATCGGGGGCACCGCGCGCAATTGATATTGTGAAAGCACACTGTTTCCATAAATCGAACGATAGGTCGCCCGCCGGATGCGGTCGTCCATCGGCGACGTCGGCAGCACCTTGATCTGGTTGTCGACCCGCTCGACACCTTCAATGTTCTTTACCGATTTCTCAGCATCGGACTTCAGCGTCGGGCGGCTGACTTCTCCGAGCAACGTCACCGTTCCATCGGGTGTTACTTTGTACGCCAGATTGTCGAACACTCCATAGAAGGGAAGCATTACCAGCTCGTGGTGTACTTCCTTGACAATCCGATCGATACCCTTCTGACTCAAACCAGTGCCGTGTGTTGATTGCGTCGTGTCGTTCTTCGCGTCTTGCGCGACGGAGCGCTCGGTGTACGCTGCCACACTCAAAAGCAGGACTGCCAGGATCGCGGTCTTCATACCATCCTCCAAACTCGCTTCGATTTCCGGGCCGCAACATTTTATTGGATGTTCGACGTAGGCAACATGGTGCAGCCGTTCGATGTTGCCGTCCCGGCAAGCGGTTTGCCGAGGCGAATCAACCGCAACGCCCTTAGTTCCGCTGGCAGCGGGCCAACCAACGCCAATCCCTCATCAGTGCCGTACCGAATAGCACTCTTGTGTGCTCGTTGGCACCGCTGTGCCATTTCACAATCGCGGTTCCTGTCACAAAATGAGTTTGTAACGAGAATTTCACGAAAGGCTTTCGACTTCCCCCTATGAAAGCACAACGGCCCACGCGGATATTGATCGTGGACGACAGTTCTGTCGTCCGAGAGCAATTGCGAAAGCTCCTCGAAATGCGCCCGGATTGGCAAGTCTGCGGAGAAGCAGCCGACGGAGAACAAGCGGTAACCAGAACCGCCGAACTCAGCCCCGATCTCATCATTCTTGATTTCGCGATGCCCGGTATGAATGGGCTGCAGTCCGCACGAAAGATCGGCAAGTCTTTTCCGGAGATTCCAATTCTCCTGTTCACCATGTTCCTCTCCAACGAACTCATCCAGGATGCGCGCAACTGCGGAATTCGCGGCGCCGTCGCCAAGAACGAGATCGTTCGCGATCTTGTACCCGGCATCGAAGCCGTGCTGCGTGCGGAAACCTATTTTCCTGAACCTGTCGGCAGTTGAGTGACTTCTACTTCGCGTCGCTGTTTCTGTCGAAGCACTCTTTTACGAATTCCTGGCCGAACCGGGTGACGGTTTCTGGGGTCGCCTCGGTGAGCTTCCTGAACTCAAAGGCAATCGTGCCCTCAGGTTTGCCGGGCGGGTTCACCGTTGCCAGCAGATACCCGTACACGTTAGTCTCCGCCGCGTTTGCGTCTTTGTAAGCTGGGGCCAGCGGATACCGCACCGCGCCCGCCGTTCCTACGATCCATCCCGGCAGCACTCCTCCATGATTCCGCCAGTACTCGGTATTGAAGGCGCCGTCCATAAAATAATGAGAATGGCTCGCCAGCACATAAACGTTCTTGTGCCCTTCGTTCTGAAGCTTCAATAGTTCGCCGTAGGCCTCGCGTCCGCTCTCCGTTCCTCTGAAGGTTGCGGCCATGCTGTGGTTTTCCGAAATGCTGTCGGGAAGAGCCTCATGCATTCCCGCCACAACGCTTCGGATGGCCGTGTCCTGCATGTCACGGCTGGCCACACCCTTGAACCACTTGAGTTGTTCTTCATCGAATTGGTCGGTCGTGGCATTGTCCAGATTGATGAAGTCGATGCCATCTTCAACCCAGTGGTAGTAGGTCTTCAGTCGATGGTCTTTGGGGTCATCCTTCAGTCTCTGTTGCTGCAAGTTCGGCTTTTCCAGCCAGTCCGCAAATTGGGCGATGTACTCCGCCCGCGTCTTGGGTGCTGTTGTTTCGTGATTGCCAATTCCCAGGTACACCGGAAGATTTCCAAACGGCTCGATCTGGTTCTCCAGAAAATCCTGCCACGCCCAGTATTCGTAATCCTCCAGGCTTGGTTTTTGTCCGTTCCTCTTCGCCAGTTGTTCCAGATCTTCGTCAATACCGCGAATAAGACGGAAATCGCCCAGATGCCAGTAGAACTCCGCGTGATCGCGCAGCGCTCCTGCAGCGATGGCGGGCATCACGACATCTCCGCAATTGCGCGAATCGCCCGACACCGCAAAATGCCACGCTTTGGCAGCTTCGCGTTTGTCGGCAGAAGAGGAAGATGATTGCCCGCCTGCCATTGCTGCAGGGGCGACCACCGCGGCCAGGATCAGAATGGCGGACAATCTGAGAAACGCGCACGGCACGGCAAGATTCAAATCAGTACTCCAATCGGGTGTGATGGGGTGAGTTAGAAATTCTATCTCAACGACAGGCCCACTTTCTCTCTGCTCACGCGCAGCGAGTTTCCGAGTCTCTTAATCACTTCGTGGTCCTTCGTGCCCTTTGTGGTTGCTGGTTCCTTTGGCCCCTCTGTGGTTGTCTTCGTTCTCCGCCGCTACCTCTGTTAAATTTATCCCGCCATGAAACCGGCCCGCAGCTTTGCCAGCGACAATAATGCAGGGGTCCATCCCGACGTTCTCCGTGCCCTCTCCACCGTCAACCACGGCCACGTGGTCGGCTATGGCGACGACCCGCATACGCAATCGGCCACCCAGAAATTTCAGGAACATTTCGGCCACGGCATCGACGTCTTCTTCGTCTTCAACGGCACCGCCGCCAACGTGCTCAGCCTCAAAGCTCTCACCGAGTCCTACCACGCCGTCATCTGCGCCGAGGCCGCCCACATCTACACCGATGAGTGCGGCGCGCCGGAGAAATTCACCGGCTGCAAGCTGATCCCGATCCCCACCATCAACGGTAAGCTCACCGTCGAAGCCGTGCAGCCGCGTGTCCCCCTCGGCCCCGAGCGCCCAGACGCCTTCGAAGAGCGGGCTTTGCCCGGTCACTTCGATGGTGGCGCGCCCGAATTCGCGCTTGGTGGAAGGCTCCACGCGGCCGCCCAGCTGCGCCATCATCGTCTGGTGGCCGTAGCAGATGCCGAGCACCGGCACGCCCAGCTCGAAGACGCGGGCAGGGGCGCGCGGGGTGTGGCTTTCCGTGACGCTGGCGGGGCCGCCGGAGAGAATCACGGCTTTGGGCGTGTATGCGGCCAGCGCTTCCTCGGCCTTGTTGAATGGCACGATCTCGCAATAGACGCCGCCTTCGCGCAC